>ERZ779890.4256-NODE-4256-length-12040-cov-2.696704_pt1 | contig 12040 bp, 6 predicted proteins | sample MGYA00511553_ERZ779890 | MGnify/ENA primary metagenome ERZ779890 (study PRJEB29588, sample SAMEA2152064) | human gut metagenome | biome: human gut; feature: human-associated habitat; material: faeces | place: Denmark | collected 2008/2010 ...
TGGGCAGGCCTTTGAGGTACTTTCTGTCGGCTTCCGTCTCGTTCATCTTCGCTACGGAAGCGAATGTTTGAGCCGGGAACTGCATCTGCGTCTCCCCGAAGAGATCCACACAGTCCTTGGCCTTGCGTGCCTTGATGTTGAAAGTCACCACGCGATCTTCCTTCACATCCTCGGGTTCGAATGTGTATACTCCGCCGTCGAGATTGGAGTATGCCAGATTCTCTCCGTCCTCCTCTTTGTCGGAATCATTATAGCTGAGTCCGATAAGCAGCAGTTCGAAGATCATATCGGGTGCGACCTGGCTGTACTTCTCTTCCTGCACCGGATCGTCCAAGACGATGGTGTTCAGAGTATCCTTTATCTCATCCTTCTCCGAATTGCCTTTCAGCAGAACATAGAACGATGTCCCACCGAATTCGTATCTGATCGCTTTGACCGTATGGAACTTGCTCAGCAGACGGACCGCATTCTTCCTGACCTCGTATGCGGCATATTCCGCATGGAGGATCGTGTACCTCTTGTTGAACTCCACCTCGTTGACCTTGAAATTCAGACGGTTGACAAGAATCCCTTCGGTATGCCTGTGTTCTTTCGCATCACTCATCGATCTCACACTCCATCAGTCTCTTCACGAATTCGCCGTTGGGGGACACCTTCCCGTTCCTGACCTCATACAGATACGGAACGGTGACGATCTCCTTCTCGTTTGCCAGTTTATGTGTGTGGTACGGTTCGTATCTCCTGCTGCCATCGGTCACGATATTGATCACGTACACCCTAGTGCCCTCGCAGGCCTCCAGTTTCTCGGAGATGAACTTGATGGTCCTCTCCGTCTTCTTTTCGTCGTAGTAGTTGCTCTCATTCCAATCCTTGAAGTCCACGTACACGCCGTCTCTGATGGCGAAGTCGAATTTCTCGTAATATCTGGACGGCATATCAGACAGGTCAATCCTACCGTCGGTGAGGTGGTCGATCATTCTCTTCCCGACGATTTCTCCGAGTCCGCCCATGTAGATGTTGCGGAACAGAGGAGGCGACATCAGTTTGTCGTTGGCCTGGAACTTCAGAGGGATGTTCTGTTCCTCCAGATACTCCCTGACGTATCCAATCTGCGACATCATGGACAGTTTGGCGGTCTCGGGGCTTGCAGAATACCACACCTTCTCGAGATCCGTTTTCTGAAGCTGTGCCGGAGGACCATCGAAACGGATCTCCAGCCCATCGGTTCCGTTCTGGTCGAAGTCGAACTTCAGCGTGAACCAGTAGCAGTCGGCTTTGTTCGGGGGAACGATGTACCCATACCTGTGGATTGTGTTCTGGACCTTGCTCAGTCCCTCCATCCTCTTGGGACAGGTGGGATTGTGGAGAACGAAGTCCCTCAGCTCCTGCCACTTGGCAATCGCTTCCGTATCGCCGCCGTAGACTGCGAAACGCAGATCGTCCAGATAGCCTACAAAGTTGTGGGATGTACGGAGACAGTCATCCAGGATCATCTCCTCCTCATCATCCCTTGCCTCGATGCTTTTCATTGTGTGAACGGTCTCGTAAAGGGTCTCAAATTCGTAGCTGAGATACGAACCGTAGTACTCCTTCGGCAGGGCGAACGTTCCGCCGTTCACGAGTTCGCTGTCCATGAACAGATACACATTCGGCATCTTCCAGCCGGTACGGGACATACGTCCGACCGCCTGGTTCACCACTTGGGCTTTCGCCAGGATGTAGGAGAAGCACTTCTTGAAGTGGTTGGGCTGGCGGTCCATGTTAGGGGTGTAGCACTGCCTGAACGCATTCTTTATCTCGAAATGCTTCTCGTTCAGAGTAATCTGGCTGGTGGCATCCAGATACTCGGCGTAGAACAGGTAGTTGTCGAGCGTGGCTTTCTTTCCGTACTCGATCTGCGGCCCGATATTCGTGGGGTCGTCGAGGTAAATGGCATCGAAGTCCTTCTCTTTGCTCACCATGTCGTAATCCGGCAGAGCCTTTCTGATCCACACCCTCTTATCCGCAAGATCGTCGGGAACGTCGTACTGGAGATTCTGTCCGGCACCGAGCGTCTGATATGCGGTGATGATGAGGATCTTCTGTCCCTTTCCGTTGCACCCGTCCGCCTTGCCGGAGAGCCTGTCGAGGATCCTGTCCTTCATCTCGGCGTAGTTGGTCCCGTTGATCTGCATGATGTACGCGGCGGGTTCTCCCGCCTTGCGGTTCAGGATCTCCTCCTCGAAACCGTGCCATTTCACTCCGACGGCGATCTTGTGCTTCTTCGCCAGCTTCTCGATGACGTAGTTCATCTTGCCTGCCGTAAATTTGCCGTCGGTGGAGTTCCTGACGTGGGCGGAGAAGAATCCGATCATGGACTGGATGTCGTCGTGGGAAAGGAAGGCCTCGATCGCCTGCGCTGCACGCACGTATCTTACCTCGGCGAACGACTGTCCTTCCTCGGTAATTCCCAGTTTTGAATAAAGGTCGTCAGCATCATCCTCGTCGTCCAGAATGTCCTCCCATGTAGCGCGGCTGTAACCGGGAACCGAAGGAAGACACTCGCACCTGAGGTTGCTGTCACCTTTCTTGAAACCGTGTCTGAGCGATTCGATAAGCTCGTGGATGTCCTTCTTCTCTTTCTCGTCGAACTCGTGGAAGTACACTCCGCTGTCCCTCAGATACTGGAGATGGAAGTTGCACAGCGGAGAATCCACTTCCGCGGTGGCGGACATGGCAATCACCTTCGTCCTCTCGGCCATGTGCCTGAGAACCGACTCCGGGGTTGTGTCGTACCCGGTGTAGTACAGATGGGTCTGGAGCTGCTTGTCGATGGAATCCCTCATGCTGATATAACCAAAACCCCTGCTGAAGAAGGTGGGATCGTCCAGAGCCAGGCGTTTCTCTGAACCCGTCTTGAGACGGTTGTGGATGACCTTGGTCTTGATGAATCTGGCGAGATCGGGTTCCATATCCAGAGCATCGATGACAGAATCCACGCAGTTGGTGAAGGATCTGTGCTCGTCGTTGGCCGTCCCGGGATCAGAAGAGTCGTCCTTCTGAGCATACATGTAGTTGAATGCGAGGTCACGAACCAGTTTCGCCATCTGGATGAACAGTTCGTTGAGGCTTCCGAAGAGGCTTCCGAACCAGGTGGAGGTGGATTTGATGTTCTTTCCGATCAGGATGCGGTTGTACCTCATGTCGTTGTCCGTACGGACGGTGAAAGCGTTGCCGACGCTGTAAGGCTCGTAGTCTCTGAACATGAACGAGGAACCGGGCGGGTCGGTGAGGTTCCCGTCGGAGTCCAGACCGTACTGTTTGAACAGATATTCCATGTGGTGCTTCTGCCTGATCTTCTTGGAACTCTCGATGAGTTTCTTGAAACGCTCCTGAATCGGAATCTTCTTAACGGAACTCCACCAGGAGGACTCAGTAATCATCATGGCGGGGAGGTTCTTCCAGTGCTGGAGTCTGAGGAACAGGTTGCGGAACGCACGTACTGCATCCACCTCATCGGCCTGTTCGTTGATCAGAGCCTCCTGGATCACCCTCTTGAATGCGTCGAACTCGTCGATGATTATGATGTGGTCCAGAAGACGGGAGTGCTCCACGGAATCGCTGTCTTCGTCATCGCCCTTCAGCACCCTCAAATCGGTCTCGGACCAGATTGTGAACGGTGCCGCCACGATGGGGTCGATCGTGTAGAGGAATTTGGAGTCGGACATCAGGATGATCCTGTAGCTGTCGAAGTCAACGGCGGGGTAGAGTTCCCTGATCCAGCCGTACTCCTCCTCGGTGTTGATTTTGTTGATTCTTGCAGAAGGTTTCTGGAGAGGTTTGAGCACCTTATGGATTGCTCCTCTGAAGTCCCTCTCCGCACCCTCGTACTCGCTCTTCACCTGGGCGATGTATTCGGGCGCTGTGTTGGCCTGCTTTGCCACCTTCTTATAGAGATTTCTGTAATGGAAGACGTTCCTGAACACCCCGTCCTCGATGTCATTCTCGGAGAACAGTTTCTTGATGTTCTTCTTCATCGAATCCTTGTAGTTTTCGGTGAAGGAATCGGCGTTGGATTTCAGCGCAAGAACGAGTTTGGAGAACTCCTTCTCGCTCATCTTGAAGTCTTCTTTAGCGATCTTCTTCAGGAGATCGTACGGAAGGTTTTTGGTCTGGTTGCAGATGAAAATAAATTTCGCATCAGGGTTTTTCTGAACCGTGTCCAGCATGGCATAGCACGCCTCATGGCTTTTACCCAGTCCGGTGGGAAAGCTCTCAATCAGAATTCCGTTGTCGTGGTCCTTGTCAAGACAGAATCTCTCTGTCGCATTAGCTATAACATGCTGCTTCATATTCAGACTCCTCCCGGTCCGACACAATCCCTACGGTCTTATCCGTGAGCCGTGACTTCACAGGCCGTATAGTTATTGCCCGTCATCATATATAACTACTAATATGTTATAATTATAACAAAGACGGCTCTTAGTGGCACTGATACTTATCCACATTACTGCGTATAGAAAGATGTCATTTGAAGGAAAAACATCCACACCAATTATTCCTCCAAATAGTACATTGGCCCCATTGTCACCTGAGTGGCACAATCTTGGGTAGACCCCTTACGAGAGGCGATGTTGCGCTCTGTCCGTTGCTCCGGAAAGTCATTGCATGGTTTGCAAACCGATGCGGCCTCTTAGAGGATATCTGTGACATATCTGGCACATTCATCCGATTTCGGCCGTTTTCGATTGCCGCACGCACAGGCTTCGGATCATAGTCGTCGATACACGACATTACGATCAAAAGGTGTCCGACCACCACACCTTCCAATTCGGACGGTGCCCCTCTTAGATCGATCATCTCTTCCTGGCGATGACCAGGATCTCCTTCGCCTTCGGATCCGTCGGCTCCAGGGGCTCATCCCATCTCCCGGCACGGACATAACGATGATCGACGATATCGAATCCGTGACGAGCCACCAATCCTGTGATCTCCGTCGCAGTATAGCGCCGGTCACGAATGACGTATTCGGCAGGAAGTGAAGAATCCTCTCCGAACTGCTCCTTTCTGCAGACCAGTCCCGTCTTCGTATCGATCAAATAGAGATCGGGATCGAAGATGTCGCCGCTTTTGTGCATGACATCCCCCGGGGGAAGATCGAAAAGGACCTTGGGGTCTGACTCGACATCACATACGTTGGAAGGATGTGCCAGATGTCTCGTCAGCTCCATGTTCATTACGGATACCGCAAGATACCCTCCGATCTCACAACATGATGCAAGAGTCTCCACGATCGCCTCGTTATCAGAATCATCGGGGAAGGAACCGATGACATCGTACAGACACAGCACGATATCGAAAGTCCTATCGGGACGATAATCCCTCAGATCGGACACTTCGAATTCGACGTTGGTAAGTCCGTCTTTCTTGGACAATGCCGACGATATGTTGGCTTCCGAATAATCCACGCCCAGAATCGAGGAGGAGGGATATTTCTTCGCTATCGACAGAGAATGACGACCTCTTCCGCAACCGGCATCCATTATCCTCTTTCCAATGAAGGTGGAACACAGGGATTCCAGTGATTCAATCTCCTTCGATGCATGTCTTGCCCACGGATGGTTCTCCATATCCATCCTCCCATATGCATCCTTGAGACGGTCCTCGGAGAAACCGATCGATCCCACTGTTGGTTTGGAACGATGTTCCATGATCCTGTCCATACGATCAAAGCCATTCAAACACTGAGATTGCAAGTATATGGTGGTTTTTTATTACATCCTCTTGAAACCGCGTAGGATCCACTGTCCTATGGATTTGAACCCGTAGCGTATGGTCTCCATCGGATGACGGTATACGCTGTGTGCGGTCGCCTTGCTTTCCATGATGGCGGCGACGACCTCCTGCCACGTCCTGAGACCGTCCGGAAGGGTCACGTTGCCCCAGCCTATGCGTCCGGGCGAATGGGCGTCCGAGCCTGCCGTTATCGGTTTCCCGATCCTCTCGGCGAGCTTCATGGACCTTCTGTTGGCGCTTTTGACGGAGCGTGCGTTCAACGCCTCCGTCCCGTCGAAATCGTACTTCAGGGTGTTCTTCTCCCCCAGACCCGACCACCACCTGTACGGGTGGGCGGCGAATGCGAACCCTCCCGCCTCGTGGATGGCGTCTATGGTGGCCTGGATGGAGAGGCCGCGGGGGATCTCCCTGTCTATCCCCAATGCGACTATGTGACCCTCCGTGGAGGAGACCTCCTCCGCGGGGATCACTATGACCTTGCCGTTGTCCTTCACGTCGAAATAGGCCTTGAAGCTGTTGTGATCGGTTATCGCCACGCAGCCTATGCCCCTCTCGATGCAGGCATCTATGACCTGCTGGGGGGTCGACTTCCCGTCATTCGAATAGTTCGTGTGGACATGCAGGTCGGCGATCATCTGACGCCTGCCCCGTCCTTGATGTCGCCGTCCACGGTGGCCACGCATCCCTTCCCGTCGCCGAGGACGAGGACCCTGCCCCCGTCCACCACGGCCGCGACGCGTGCAGGCGCCCCGGCGGGCAGTTCGATGCCGGCACCCTCGGAGACGAAGACACCGTCCTTCACCGAGGACACCTTCATGGTCACCGCGGAGAAGTGCTTCTTGTAATCTATCACGTCGCCGGAGTTCTCGAGACCGCAGTTGAACCTGGTGCCCACGGGTATCTCCGGGTCGGAAGGCCTCAGGAGCAGCACGGCGTCCCCGCCGAGGTCCTCGTCGTCGGCCGCCAGGAGCATCCCGCACGACTCCACCCCTCTGAGGGGGCGCGGGGCGAGGTTGGTGACGACTATCGCCTTCCTCCCGAGCATCTGCTCCTTCGTGTAGTAGGCCTTGAGGCCGGCGCATATGGTCCTAGGGGTCTCCTCCCCTACGTCCACCTGTAGCTTGAACAGTTTGTCGGCGTTCGGATGGTCCTCCACGGAGACGACCTTGCCGACACGGAGGTCGAGCCTCCTGAACGCGTCGAACGGCTCGGCGGGTCTCTTCTCCTCCTTGGCGGCCTCGACCTTCTTCTTGGCCTCCGCCTCCGGCTGCTTGAACAGGTCCGGGAAGGTCACCTTGAGGTCGATCTTGCCGTATACGGGGACGGGTTCCTTCATCCGCGTCCCTGCGGGCAGAGGTGTCTGGACGGACTTGTATCCGGCCTCCTCGACGGTGCCCGGAAGACCCATGTAGTCCCAGATCTTCTCGGAGGACCTGGGCAGGAAGGGCCATGCCATGATGGCGAGGGCCTTGATGATCCTCAGGTTCTCGTTGAGGGCCCTGCCGCAGGCGGCCTTGTCCTCCTTCACCAGCTTCCACGGGGTGCAGGAGTTGAAGTACTCGTTCCCGAAGTGCGCCAGACCCATGACCGCCTGCAGGGCCTTCTTGAAGTCGCATGCGGAGAGGAACCTCTCGTACTCGGTGTACGTCTTGAATATCTCGGAGGACACCTTCTCGTCGGGGCTGTCGTTCTCCGGGATGGTCCCGAAGTTCTTGTAGGTGAAGCTGAGACACCTGTGGTACAGGTTCCCGAGGGCCGCGACGAGCTCGCTGTTGACCTTGGTCTCCATGTCGGACCAGGAGAACTCGGCATCGTGGGTGTCGGGCATGATGATGGACAGATAGTACCTGATCTCCTCGGGGTCGAACTTCTCCAGGACGCGGGGCATGTCCCGGGGGATCATGGATTCGGCGTCGGTGACGGCGCCCTTCCTGCTCTTGGACAGCTTGCCGCCGTTGAACATGAGGTACTCGTTGGCCGGGATGTCGTAAGGCAGGTTGAGTCCCTGCCTCATACCCATGAGCATGGCGGGCCAGATGATGCTGTGGAACGGGATGTTGTCCTTCCCGATGAAGTAGTAGTGCTTGCAGTCGGGATTCTCCCAGAAGGTCTTCCAGTAATCGGGCTGCCCGATGTCCCTGGAGTGGGCGATGGTCGTGCTGAGGTATCCGATGACCGCGTCGAACCATACGTAGATCACCTTGTCCTTCCATTCCTCGCCCTCCACCGGGATGGGTATACCCCAGGACATGTCCCTGGTGATGGCGCGGTCCTTGAGACCGCCCTTGAGGAAGTTCTGCGTGTACGCCCTGACGTTCTGCCTCCAGTACTTCTTGTCGTCCAGGAACTCCAGGAGGGGCTTCTCGAAGGCGGAAAGCTTCAGGAAGAACTGGGTGGAGGACCTGACCTCGGGCCTGGTGCCGCAGCGGGTGCAGTGGGGGTCGATGACGTCCCCCGGGACGAAGGTGGTCCCGCAGTTGTCGCACTGGTCGGAGCGGACGTCCTGCATGCCGCAGTTGGGGCACGTCCCCTCCACATACCTGTCGGGGAGGAACTTCCTGCACTTCGGACAGTAGTACTCGTCCTCGTCCTTTGTGTAGATGTATCCGTTGTCCAGGAGGGTCCTGAACATCCACTGGGTGATCTCGGAGTGGACGGGGGAGTGGGTCTTGGAATAGAGGGTGTACTCGATCCCCAGGTCCTCTATCGCCTTCTTGTTCATGGCGTGGTACCTGTCGGCGACCTCCTCCGGGGTGACGCCCTCCTTGTCCGCGGTGACTGTGATGGGGGTGCCGTGCTGGTCGGAACCTCCGACGACCCAGACCTCGTTGCCCAGGAGCCTGTTGTAGCGGGCGAAGATGTCCGGTGGGAGAAGAGAGCCCGCGACGTGTCCCAGATGGATGGGTCCGTTCGCATAGGGCCATGCGATGTTTACAAGGACTTTCGACATATGTTGAGGGGTAACGACGCATTCTCCTTATAAGAGTGTGCACGCGCGGAGGTCAGGATGTGTTGCCTGTACCTCCGCGGAGGCATGAATCCCCGAACCTGCCGATGTATACCTTCGCCAGCCAGGCCATGAGGGCCCCTCCCGCGACCTCTATGACCGCCATGATGACCCAGATGGCCTCGGTGCTGCGGAAGACCGCCGCCATGGCGAAGTATCCGGACACCATCAGGATGTTGCGTATCAGCGACGACAGGAACCCGATCTCCGAATGTTCCAGCGATTGGAGGAAGGCGGAACCCACGAACACCATGGACATCATGGGGAGAAGGGCCGCCAGGCAGAGGAGGCAAACGGTCATGTTGTCCCGGAGGTACGATATGTCGTCCGACGCCGTGAACATGCACGCTATCGGGTAGGACAGAAGTGCCAGCAGTACGGAGAGATAGAATGTGTGGAGTACGGAGCGGCGGGCGGTGAAACGGTAGGCCTCCGCGACGAGGGCGTATTCCGTCGAACACACCGACACCACGCCTCCGCTGAGGGCCTGACACGGGATGAGGACCATGTAACCCACCCTCCATGCCGAGGTGTAGGTACCGACCACGTTGGGGTCCCCCACCCCGACTATGATGTAGTTCATGGGTATGTTGATCAGGGACATGACCATGTACTCGGCGGACTCCGGAAGACCGACGCACAGGATCTCCTTCGCCACGGGCCAATCGGGCCTCAGGTCCCTGATACGGAACCTCACGTACATATCGCCCGCACCGACGTAATAGTAAAGACCCAGACACAACGAGAGTGCACCGGCGGCCACCGTGGCCAACCCCGCCCCGGCGACACCCATGCCCAGACCGTACATCAGTACGGGGTCCAAGACCATGTTGAAGAGCCCCCCCGCCCCCTGTATGACCATGGAACGGCGGGCCGCACCCTCGCCCCTGAGGACGCCCGACATGACGGACCCGGCTATGACGAAGAAACTCCCGGCGAAGATCGGCATCCCGTAGGCGACGGCGTCCGGACCGGCCTCCCCGGCACCGAACGCATACATGAGGGGTTCCGCGAATACGACCAAGGGGACGGCAACGAGGACGGATGCCGCAAGTGCCAGAAGAAGGGATTGGCCGGCGGAACGGGGGGACCCCTCCCTGTCGGAAAGCCCGACGCATCTGGCGATGGCCGCGGCGACGCCTATGCCGAGACCGTTGCCGATGCCCACTATGGCCGCATAGAGGGGATATGCCAATCCGAGACCTGCTACGGCGGATCCCCCCAGCCATGCGGCCCACATGGTGTCGGCCATGCTGTTGAAGTTCTGGACGAATATCGCTACGGCCAAAGGTACCGCCAGGGCCGGTATGGCGACCTTCGGGTCGCTCAGCAGGACCTTGGTACCCGACGTTCCCTCCATGATATCCGAATCCTCCGAACACACCTTTATGGTTTCGAGACGGCCGGAATGAACCTAACGGGTATGAAGGTTATGTGTAGAATATATAAACGGTATTTATATCCAACACAAATAGTATATTAATTTTACTACGAACGTATAAATCAACGGAATTACATCAGTAGATTACTGAAACATCTGACAAGTTTCGGCACATAAGGAGCATGGCCGGGAGGTCATGCGGACTCAGCGTCCGGCGACGGACGGCATGGATGCAAAACTTGTTCATGAAAAAGGAAAGAGGTAATAGAATGGACTTCTACACAGCATCCGTAATCTGGATATTCTCTGCAGTCGGCCTGGTCGCCCTCAACATCGTGAGCGGTCTCGACCTCATCGGAAACATCATCATGGACGCATGCGTCGCGATCACCGCCATCGGATTCCTCGGATACAAGAGGGTCTACGAGAAGATGGTCGCCCCTGTGACTGCTTGAAATCACTTGACCGGGGACCTGTTCCCCGGTTCCTCCATAAACACCTTGTTTCTTCGATTCCTATTTTTACGGGATCCGACACCAGGTCTCCTCGTAATGTTTCCATCGCATCCTTACAGTCAACAGATCTCTTTCGATATCGGGATTCCGAAAGTACGGCACCGGACCTCCGCCGGAGGATGAATTATAAATGACCGGACGGGCATCCGAAGGACCCCGTCCGTTGAAAGGGATTTGATTCCGCGTCCGCACGACGGTCTCAGTCCAGGGTTATCCTGAAGACGGAGCCGTAATCCTGATGCATGCACACGGTCGCGCTGAGAGTCTTGGAATCGTAGACGGCGCTGTACTGGGTCATCGACGTCGCCTCGGTCCCGGGATCCTGTGCGGCGACGCTCAGGATGCGCATGGCCTGCTCCCCCGTCATCTTGGCGGCACGGTCCTCCCGGGAGAAGTCGATGTAACGCTCCAATGCGCTTACTATCCCGGTGAGACGGTGGTACCCGTGACCGAAACCGTACTTGTATTCCTTCACGGAGTTCTCCAGGCGCACCACGTTCTCCATGAGGACACCGTTCTTGTAGTAGTCCTCGGCATCGTCGAATCCGGAGTAGAAGTTGGAGACGGCATCCACCTTGGTGACGCACAGCTTGTTGTAGCGCCACTCCAATACGGCGGAGGCGCCGGTGGAGTCGGTCACGAATATGTGGAAGTCCATGCCGAACACCCCCTTGATGTTGTAGTCCCCGGCCATGGCGACGGCCTCATCCACCGTGGCACATCCGTCCAATATGTAACGTGTCAGAACAGAATGCCCGATGGAGATCTTCCCCGCATCCTTCTGGTCCACGGACGACTCCCCCTCCTTGACGTCGAGTTTGAGGATGGATACGGTCAGCCCCTTCTCGTTGATCCCGTCCACGCATACGTACGGAAGCATCACGAGCATGGAGGTGTCGGTCCTGCCGTCGTCCAGGACCCCTGCGGAGAACGTCGCGTTATCGGAATCCAGCCAATACGCGTCGGCGATGGCCACGGACCTGTATCTCCCATCGGGGGCGCAGTGTATGGCGACGTTCAGACCGGTATATCCTCCGGCGGCATCCGTGTGCCTGTAATCGTAGTTCCTGGCGGTCAGGACGCTGTCCCCCGTCTCGTTGAAGGTGACGAATGCGGAGCACCCGGCGTCATAGACGCCGAATTTCTCCATGAGGGAAGTGATGTAGGGGTTGCCGTAGTAGTCGTAGCTGCAGTCCATCTCATAGAGGAATCCCTCTTTGTCGACACGGTGGACGGTATCGAGCGATGCGGACATCTCGTCGGTCAGCCATTCGAATGAATGGGGATTGCCCGGACCCCTGTCGGCCCCGGACGGCCCCGTACTTCCGGATGACGGAGCGGTTTCGGGCTTCTTATCCAAAA
>ERZ779890.4260-NODE-4260-length-12026-cov-4.289533_pt1 | contig 12026 bp, 10 predicted proteins | sample MGYA00511553_ERZ779890 | MGnify/ENA primary metagenome ERZ779890 (study PRJEB29588, sample SAMEA2152064) | human gut metagenome | biome: human gut; feature: human-associated habitat; material: faeces | place: Denmark | collected 2008/2010 ...
TGTGGGAAAGATCATCCTGGAATATGAAATGCAGAACAGGCGGATGGGAGATTATTTTGATCTGTCGTTTGAAGAAACCGTGAGACGACATAATACAAGAAACAGAGAATTTGGTGAAAAAGATATGCGCAGATGGTGGAGAGAAAAAGATTTTTCTTCAGTTCTCAGGGAACAGGCTATTACCTGCGAAATGGATACAGACAGTATTGTTGAGAAAATATACTCGGATTTGAACGCAGATCGCAAAGCGATTGCGTTCATGAGCATATAAAGTAAATGTAATACAAACATGTTCAGACTGGCAGCATAATTGCAATCATGCTGCCTTTTTTGCTGCTTTCCAGTACTTTTACCTGTCCGTTATGCTGTCTGACAATTTCACTGACAAGTGCAAGCCCCAGGCCGGCACCTCCCATAGCACGGCTTCTTGATTTGTCTACACGGAAGAACGGGGTGAAGATTTTTTCCTGATATTCAGGAGGAATGCCGATTCCGGTGTCGGAGACTTCAAGAAAGACGTAATTGACAGACGTGGATGCATCTGTTATTTCTTCAGAAATATGGATATTTACGGTTACTTTTCCACCGGAGTGATTGTATTTGATCGCATTTTCCACAAGATTGTACACAGCGCGATACAGCAGCAGGTAGCTTCCGGTAATGATGCAGTCCCCTTCCTGCTGGATCAGTTCAACTTCTTTCTGTTCCGCTATGGAAGCCAGGTCGCAGAAAACCTCATCCGTCAGTGCTGCCAGAGAGATCCTTTCGGAACGTTCAACAGTCTGTACACCCGTCATATCCAGGAGGATTTCAGCCAGATGGGAAAGTCGCCCGGTCTGTTCCTGGAGCATGGCAAAAATCTCCTGATAATCCTTTAAAGCAGGTGCTTCCCTGCGGGCAAAAACCTCCAGATTTGTCTGGATAACGGCAAGAGGAGTCCTCAGCTCATGGGCTGCATTGGCAGAAAACTGCTTCTGGGCAGTAAAGGCCTCATCCAGGCGTGCGAGCATTTTGTTAAATGAAATTGTCAGGCGGGAAATTTCGTCATTGGTAGCAGGAACTTCAAGAGCCTCTGAAAGGTTCTGGACCTCTATTTGGTTTACCTCCTGGCTGAGTCTGCGAAGCGGAAGTAATGCCTGACGGCTGATAAAATAAGTGCAGATGCTGCTGAGAAGGATGATGATCCCTGTTACCATGAGTCCTTTGGTGAGAAACAGTTTTTTTGTTAGCTGCAGCTGATCGGAAAGCTCCGGAAATAAGACGGAGGGATCCATATTAAAGGTGATGGGAGCAGAGTCTGTGTTATCGATCCGTATCATGTAATCTCCCAGATTCTCCATTCCGGCAACTGCAGACTGACTGATAAAAAAATACATCAGAATGCAGGTGACTGTCATAAGCAGTGCGGTGATCAGTGTCAGACGCCATTGAAGAGATAGCTTTCCGGTTATTTTTTTCATTGTATATCCTCCGTTAAAATGTAACCCTGGCCGATCTTATTCTGTATCGGATCAAAGCCGAGAGCCGTGCGCAGCTTTTTTCGAAGAGAAGAAATGTGGACACGAATGGAATTGCTGAGACTGTTGACGCTTCCGTCCCAGATATGCTCGATCATTTCTTCCGGGCTTATGATACGGTTCTGATGAAGAAGGAAATATTCCAGAAGAGAACTTTCCTTTCGGGTCAGAGAAAGAGGAAGTCCATCGATACTGGCCTTTCTTGTACGGGTATCAAAGCTGATACGTCCGCATTGCAGACATACATCCTGCTGGATAAATTTCCTTCGTGTCAGACTTCGGATCCGTGCCTCCAGCTCTTCAAAATGAAAAGGCTTTGTGAGATAGTCATTGGCACCGAGATCAAGCCCTTCAACCTTGTCCTGGATCTGTCCTCTGGCAGAGAGGATCAAAACGGGAGTGGAAGTATCGGATTCCCGAAACTGGCGCAGGATTTCCAGACCATCAACGCCTGGAAGGTTCAGATCAAGAAGGATGAGATCATAATTTTCCACCAGACATAATTCCAGTCCTTCATCCCCGTCAAAACATGTGTCCGCTTCATAGCCATCCATGCGAAGTCCCTCCGCAATAGATTGGCAGAGCTGCTTTTCATCTTCGATTATCAATATATGCATAATAAATTCTCCTAAAAAATAGTTGATTTTGCTTTGTTATCTATCATATCATGTATAGCATAAAATTCCTGTAAATTTTTTCACTTCTTAACAGAGATTTTATACAGGGGATGATATAGTAAGGCTACAGAGAACAAAATTAACATATAAAATATACGCCGGTTCCGGATATGGGCCGGTGATATCAGAAGGGAGAATATAAACAATGAAATTAAGAACACAGAAAATAACAGCACTTATGGCAGCAGCGGTATTAGGAATATCTGCATTTGGAAGCGTACCGGTAACAGCGGCAGAAAGCACGGAAACAGCAGATATCGGAGAGGCAATGGCGGTGGATGGAGAGGCAGTTTCATCAGATCTGGTAGCAGGTACATTTAAACCTTCCGATGTAACCTGCAAGGCACAGGATTCTTATGAATATCCGTTTCTGGGACTGAAGCTTTCACTTTCGAAGGAGCTGTTAAAGCAGATCAAGGACCAGAGCATTGCAATGCTTACTACGGAAGATTTTGAGAATCAGACCAATGCAGTGACATATGCCTATGTAAGCTGGAGCAAAATGACAGAGGAACAGAAAAACGCCGAAATACAGAAGATGGGAACAGGATATGACGACTGGGTGGCAGGTCTGGACAGAATTGGTACAATTGGAGTTTATGACGAAGCTTCACAGAAAAAGCTGGATGAGATCACAGGCTGTACAGAGCATAAAGAGCTTGGAAGCAGTAGCGACGGGAAATACAAATATTATCTGAGTACCAACAAAGATGCCGATGAAAAGCTGACAAAGGAGCTGGAAAAGATCAAAACCGACATTACGGAAATGGCACCGTATCAGAATATTTCCGTGTTTGACCAGCCACAGGATACCAGCGTCAACCCGGAGGATGTAAAATCTGTAGGAAAATTTGAAACAACAGGAATAGATGGAAAAACATATACAGAAAAAGTATTCAGTGACTATGACCTTACGCTGGTAAATGTTTTTACAACCTGGTGTTCACCATGTGTAAAAGAAATTCCGGAACTTCAGGAGCTTTATAAAGAAATGAAAGAGAAAGGCGTCGGAGTAGCAGGCGTGGTGCTTGATACTACAGATGAAAAGGGAAATCAGGACGAGGAGGCTGTAAAAAAAGCAGGCATTCTTCAGGAAAAAACAAAAGCAGAGTATCCGTTCCTGATACCGGATACTACTATGATGAACGGCCGTCTGCAGGGGATTTCCGCATTTCCTGAAACATTTTTTGTTGACAAAGATGGAAACATTGTAGGCGATACCTATACAGGAAGCCATACACTGGACGAATGGAAGGAAATCGTGGAAAAAGAGCTTAAAAACGTTTCAAAGTAAAAGATGATCATTATGGAGAGTGGAAAAATGATTCGGAAAATAACAGAATCCAGGTGGATCGGACCTGCTCTGGCGGTTTTGGGAATTTTACTGATGATACTGGGAATCTGCAGGGGCGAGGTGTCTGTAGTTTTTACAAAAGCGATCAACATCTGTATGGAGTGTATTGGCATTGGATAATAAGAAGATGAAAATAAATGAATGGCCGCGGCATGGGATCCAGGCATTGTGGGCGGCCCTTACAAACAGTCACATATCAGGCTTTGTGACTGGAAAGATCTATACCGGAAAACTGAAAAATGTCTGTGTTCCGGGGCTGAACTGTTATTCCTGCCCCGGGGCAAGAGGGGCCTGTCCCATTGGTTCCCTTCAGGCTGTGATCGGAAGCTGGAACTTCAAGATGGCATATTATGTAGCTGGATTTCTGATCTTTGTAGGAGCGTTGCTTGGAAGACTGGTGTGCGGATTTCTCTGCCCCTTTGGACTGATCCAGGATCTGTTGAACAAGATTCCTTTTCCAAAGAAGATCCGGACATTTCGGGGAGATAAGCTTCTGCGAAAACTGAAATATGTGATCTTTCTTGTATTTGTGATCATACTTCCCATGTTTGTAGTAGATATCATGGGCCAGGGAGCACCATATTTCTGCAAGCTGATCTGCCCGGCAGGAACGCTGGAGGGAGGTATCCCTCTGGTGCTGCTGAACAAATCCATGCGAAGTGCGGTAGGCTGGCTGTACATGTGGAAAAATACGATCCTGGTGATCACCATTATCTTATCAATTATGATATACCGGCCATTCTGTAAGTATATCTGTCCGCTGGGAGCTTTTTATTCGGTATTTAATAAAGTTTCCGTTTTTCGTTACAGAGTAGATAAAGAAAAATGTGTTCACTGCGGAAAATGCAGAAATATCTGCCAGATGGAGGTCGATCCGACGGAAAATCCAAACAGTGCAGAGTGCATCCGATGTGGAAGATGTAAAAAGATATGTCCGACACAGGCAATCCGGTGTGGGTTTGCAGGCAAACCCTGATACAGAAAAATACGAAAACGGTACAGCTTATAAAATATAAGGTGTACCGTTTTTTGCAGAAAACTACTTTTCCATATTATCTATCAGTAACATATTCAGCTGTTCCCAGCGCTTCAGATCTTTTTTTGTAAAAAGCAGCTGGTGGCGGAACGCTTCGGTAAGCTCCTGTGGTTTTAAAGTGATCACACATTTGAATGCGCAGGGCATCAGATCCGCACTGGAAATCCCACACAAAAGTCCTGTTGTAAAATCTCGAAGCTCCAGAGGATTAAAAATGTACAGGAGATCTTCTTCCAGTGGGTTATACTGATTTACAAAGGAAAAACGGATCAGCATATCACTGTAAAGAACTTTTCCGGTGTAAAAAATCTCACTGCTTCTTCCGTTGGCAGAAACAGAACAGATCGTTAAGGTTGCTTCGTATTTTCCGGATTCGCCTTTTTTTTCATAAATATCGATGACGCCATCCTTCGTACGCTGATAGCGTCCATCGTAAAAGTAAAAATATAGCCGCTGTGCCTGAAAAAATGGGCTTTTTTGTCCTTTTCCCGGTGCATTGGACGGTTTACTGGCTGGTTCAGGAATACCAGTGGTAAGCTGGGACATAGATACCTGGAGAATCTGGCTGATCTCATATAAAGTTTCGATATCAACGGAGATATCTCCATTTTCATATTTGCATACGGTAGCTCGACTTTTATGGATGGCATCTGCCAGATCTTGCAGAGTCATCTTTCCGGCTTTTCGGTATTTTCTTATTTGTTCACCTACATAACAGGTAAAATTACTCATTTTGTTTCCTCATACTATCTATTTTTCTTATTAATTTTTATTGTATACGATTATATCGGAAAAGCCGGTATTTTGTAAAGTAGTAAGAAACTTTTTTGAAATAAAATTTCGTAAAAAGAAACTTCTGCCATTTGCACTTATCTTTATTTAAGGTAAGATATGGCTGTTAGGCTGAAGGTTTCAGCCTATATCAAATATATACTTGAAGAGGGGAAATTGAAATGAAAGAAAAAGGAAGTAGCTTTTCCGGCTCAATAGGCTTTGTCCTGGCGGCAGCCGGAAGTGCAGTAGGAGTTGGAAATATCTGGAGATTTCCATATCTCTGTGCCAAAGATGGCGGAGGACTTTTCCTGCTGGTTTATCTGGTACTGGTACTGACTTTTGGATTTGTACTGTTGACAACGGATGTAGCACTTGGGAGAAAGACAAAGAAAAATGCATTGAGGGCTTTTGAATCTCTTGATCCAAAGTGGAAATTTTTAGGACATTTAACGTTTATGGTTCCGGCATTGATCATGACCTATTATTCTGTTATCGGTGGATGGATTGTAAAATATTTTTTTACTTATATTATTTCTGATGGGAAAGATGCGGCTTCAGATGTATACTTTACATCATTTATTACATCAGATATTGCACCTGTTGTATTTATGCTGATCTTTCTGGCATTGACTGCCTGGATCGTATTTCGTGGTGTGGAAAAGGGAATCGAAAAGTTTTCCAGGATCATTATGCCGGGGCTGATTCTTCTGATCGTGATCATTGCCATTTTTTCACTGACACTGTCCCATACTGATACGGATGGAACTGTCCGCACCGGTATGCAGGGGCTGGCTGTTTACCTCAAACCGGATTTTCATGGATTGACGGTAAAACGCTTCCTGGAGATCCTTCTGGATGCGATGAGCCAGTTATTCTTTTCCTTAAGTGTATCTATGGGAATCATGATTACATATGGTTCTTATGTGAAAAATGAAGTTAATTTAAATAAAGCAACAAATCAGATTGAGATCTTTGATACCGGCGTTGCGTTTCTTGCAGGAATGATGATCATACCGGCTGTTTTTGTATTTCTCGGAAAGGATGGAATGGCTTCCGGCCCAAGCCTGATATTTATCTCACTGCCAAAGGTTTTTGATGCCATGGGAGTATTTGGCCGTCCGGTGGCAATTGCATTTTTCCTGATGATGGGATTTGCGGCACTGACTTCCTGCGTGTCTGTCATGGAGACACTGGTTGCAAACTGCATGGAACTCTATCACAAACCCCGTAAGAAAATGTGTGGTGCTGTCGGAATCTATTCTCTTGTTACAGCAGTGCTGATCTGCCTTGGTTATAACAAACTGTATTTTGAACTTAAACTGCCAAATGGTTCCGTTGGACAGCTGCTGGATGTGATGGATTATATCAGCAACAGTTTTCTGATGCCGTTTATCTCACTTTTGACAAGTATTCTGATCGGCTGGGTGATCGGCCCTGACTGGATCATAGGAGAAGTGGAACGAAATGGGGAACACTTCAAACGGGCAGGATTATATCGCTTTATGATCCGTTATGTAGTGCCGGTTGTAATGCTGATATTATTCCTGGTATCTACAGGATTTGCAGATTTGATTTCATAAATGTGGTAATATGTTTATGGCGTCTGGACAGTCGCATTAACGGATGACCAGTACAAGATACGATTAAACAACAGAGGATTTGATGAAAAAAGATATGTACGAATGTTGGAGAGAAAACTAATACATAGAACGGAAATGATTCAGAAAATTAGACTTAGCTCACTTTAAAAGTGAAAAAATAATTTGATAATTTCTTGACAAGTACTAATAAATATGTTAGTATTCAATCATCAAATTAATAAAGTCTTCGGTGACTGACGGAGTTGTGGGATAACCACGAGGGAGCCGGAGATTCGATGAGTCGACCGTCTGGGCAGTATTTGAAAAACTTCAGATACTGCTCTTTTTTATGGGATAAAAGATGCAGACGGTTGCAGCGGAGAAAGGAGAACATTATGGGATTTAAAAGTGACATCGAGATTGCACAGGAGTGCACAATGGAGCCAATTACCAAGATTGCAGAGAAAGCAGGTATTGATGACAAATATCTGGAGCAGTATGGTAAATACAAAGCAAAGATCGACTATAATCTTCTGAAAGAAACAGACAAAAAAGACGGAAAGCTGATCCTGGTAACAGCCATCAACCCGACACCGGCAGGTGAGGGAAAAACTACGACAACCGTAGGTCTTGCAGATGGAATGCAGAGACTTGGAAAAAATGTTATGGTAGCTCTTCGTGAGCCATCCCTGGGACCGGTATTTGGTGTCAAAGGTGGTGCGGCAGGCGGCGGCTATGCACAGGTAGTTCCGATGGAGGATATCAACCTTCATTTTACCGGTGATTTCCATGCAATCGGTGCGGCAAACAACCTTCTTGCAGCAATGATCGACAACCATATTTTCCAGGGTAATGAACTGAACATCGACCCGAGAAAGATCACCTGGAGACGATGCGTGGACATGAACGACCGTCAGCTTCGTAATGTAGTAGACGGACTTGGCGGAAGAACAAACGGTATGCCGCGTGAAGACGGATATGACATCACTGTAGCATCTGAGATTATGGCAGTTCTCTGTCTGGCAAGTGATATCAAAGATCTGAAAGAGAGACTTTCCAGAATCATCATCGGATATACTTACGGTAAGGTTGCTGAGCAGAAACCGGTAACAGCAGGAGACCTTCACGCAGAGGGTGCTATGACAGCACTTCTGAAGGATGCCCTGAAACCAAACCTTGTTCAGACACTGGAGCATGTTCCGGCGATCGTTCATGGCGGACCATTCGCAAACATCGCTCACGGATGTAACTCCGTAACCGCTACAAAGATGGCTATGAAGCTTGCTGATTATGCCATCACAGAGGCTGGATTCGGTGCTGACCTTGGTGCAGAGAAATTCCTGGATATCAAGTGCCGTATGGCAGGTCTTACACCAAGTGCAGTTGTTATCGTAGCAACCGTACGTGCTCTGAAATATAATGGTGGCGTTGCAAAAGCAGATCTTAACAATGAGAACCTTGAGGCTCTTGAAAAGGGTATCCCGAACCTTCTGAAGCATGTAAGCAATATCAAAAATGTATACAAGCTTCCATGTGTGGTAGCTATTAACGCATTCCCGACCGATACCAAGGCAGAGCTTGATTTTGTGGAAGCAAAATGCAAGGAGCTTGGCGTAAACGTAGCACTTTCCGAGGTATGGGCAAAAGGTGGCGAAGGCGGAATCAAGCTTGCTGAGGAAGTGATCCGTCTTGTTGAAGAGCCGAATGATTTCACATATGCTTATGAACTGGAAGGCTCCATCGAGGACAAACTGAACCAGATCGTACAGAAGGTTTATGGTGGAAAGAAAGTGGTTCTTACAGCAAATGCCCAGAAGCAGGCGAAACAGCTGGAGGCACTTGGATTTGGCAACTGCCCGATCTGTGTGGCTAAGACCCAGTACAGCTTAACAGACGACCAGACAAAACTTGGTGCTCCGACAGATTTCGAGGTAACAGTAAGAAATCTTAAGATTTCCGCAGGTGCAGGATTTATTGTTGCACTGACAGGTGAGATCATGACCATGCCAGGACTTCCGAAAGTACCGGCAGCAACCAAAATCGACGTAGACGAGAGCGGTAAGATCACAGGACTGTTCTGATATAAAGTATAGAGATTTTTTGAGGGGAATTCAGATAAAAAGCGGTAGAGCCTGCAAAAATAGAGGCTCTGCCGCTTTTTCTTATATTGTTGTCTATTGCTCATGGCGGCGGTCCAGCCATTTACAGATGTAGTGGCCAACAATGTTCCCGGCCAGAAGGGTAAAGAACAAAGCAACATATTTCTGCATGGTGCTCACCTCTTTCATTCAGGATTGTATCTATATTATATCATATTTCAAAACTGCGGCAGAAACAGCATTATAGCATGTTCAAAACAAAAATGGTATAATATTATAAATTGTCAAGAATATCAGCAATCTCCTGCTGCTTGTTGGGATAAAACTCACAATGTCGAGGAAATCGCAGAGGGGATGCGTATGTGACATTTGCGTTAATTAAGAGGAATGCTATAGAAAATATTGTAGAGATAAATGAATGTGGGGGGGGAAATATGGTATACACATGCAAATATAAATCGCTAATCGGAGATATTTTACTTGCCGCAGATGAAATAGGACTTACCGGTCTGTGGTTTGAAGGACAGAAATATTTTGCAAATACACTTCCCAATGACCATATCCAACAGGAGACGGAAATTCTCACAGAAGCAAAAAGATGGCTGGATGTATATTTCTCCGGTGAAGAACCGAACTTTACTCCACCACTTCATCCGAACGGTTCAACATTCAGAAAGGCAGTGTGGCAGATTTTACTGGAGATTCCCTACGGACAGACGATCACATATGGAGAAATTGCGCGCAAAATTGCAGTGATGAAAAACACTTCCCATATGTCCGCCCAGGCAGTAGGCGGTGCGGTTGGACATAATGAAATTTCCATTATCATTCCCTGCCATCGAGTTGTAGGAACAAATGGAAGCTTGACGGGCTATGCCGGAGGAATTGACAAAAAAATTTCACTTCTTAAGCTGGAACATACAGATATGAGCTGTTTGTTTATTCCAAAGCAAGGAACTGCACTGTAAAACTCAGGCTGAGAGGACGGTCTGGTGCAGGCGTCCACGAAAAGACAGATATTTTATTTATGAAAGCATGCTATGAAAATTGCCAGCAGGATTTCGGAGGAATAATTATGGGAAAAATACTGGATGAAGATTTAATCTACGAGATACTGTCCGTGGTGGAAGAGATACCTGAAGGAAAAGTGGCCTCCTACGGACAGATCGCACGTCTGATTGGCCGGGATAAAAATTCACGTCTTGTAGGAAAAGTCTTAGGTATGGCAGAATTTTACGGGAAGTATCCCTGCCACAGAGTTGTGAACCATGCAGGGCGTACTGTACCAGGCTGGAGAGAGCAGAAGATGCTTCTGGAAGACGAGGGTGTGGAGTTTAAGGCAAATGGATGTGTAGATATGAAGCAGTATCAGTGGGAGGAGTAGTGTTTTATGAATTGTAGAAATATGATGCAGATCCCGGAGCTTACAGAAGTTCTGAAGCTGAAAGCAGGGGAAAACGGTCTGGAGTAGTCTGTACGATGGGGCTATTTTGCAGACTGCCTGCAGTGCATCAAAAGTGAATACAGGATTGAATAACTATATCCATGGAGGAGAATTCGTAGTTCTGACAAATCCCAGTGTCACCAACGACAGCCGGAAACTCGTGCTGGAGGAAAAGGACAGAAACGCCGCAGAGCAGCTGTCTTCCTCTATTCTGGATGCAGAACATTTAAGCCGAGAGCGTGTGATGGCACAGGCCAGATATCTGAACCTTGCACCGCTTACCATGACCGATGAGTAGATGGAGAAAGGACTTGAGATCTTTGAAGCTTCTCTGAAAGAGGCATTAGAAGCATAGATTAATAGAAAGCTACTCTGTAATAGAAAGCTACTCTGTAACAGAAAAATAAAACATGCTTGACAAATCATAAATTTCTCATATAATTATCAGTGGTAATTAACCAAGATAATTATATGAGGAGTTTTTTTATGACAAATGAAAAGATCAAGCGGATGTTTGATGCATTTTATCAGGCAAAGCGGATCCGGGATATGCTTCCGCCACTGCCCCAGGGGGTGATGCCATCCTACATACAGTATCTGGATGTGATCCATTCTCTGCAGAGAGAAAAAAAGGATATCCGGCTCTCTGATATCAGTGATGCCATGAACCTTCCGCGTCCGGGTGTTACCAGAACAGTGAAAGAAATGGAGGCAAAGGGATATCTTCAGAAGCTCATGTCTCCGGATGACGGGCGCGTTACTTACATTTCCATAACAGAAAAAGGAGAGAGGCTTTCCAGGAAGTATGATCAGGATTATTTCAGCAGTCTGGCGCCCTATCTTTCAGAGATTTCCGAAGAAGAAGCAGACAATATGATCCGAACCATCGGGAAATTTTATCAGATCATGTGTGACAGGAGGGAACATTATGACAAATGATAAGGCAGATTTTACCCAGGGAAATATCCTGAAGAAGCTGGTTGCATTTATGATGCCGGTACTCGGTGCGCTGATCCTGCAGGCTGCCTATGGTGCGGTCGATCTTCTTGTAGTTGGAAGATTCGGTTCCACATCCGGACTGTCAGCGGTTTCCACCGGAAGTCAGGTACTGAATCTGGTTACCTTTGTAGTGATCCAGTTTGCTATGGGTATCACAGTTCTGATCGCACGTTATCTTGGAGAAAAAAGACCGGAGCAGATCGGCTCCGTTATCGGTGGGGCTGCAATCGTCTTTACCATGATCTCTATCGTGCTGTTTATTGTTATGGTAGGCTTTGCACATCCGATCTCCATGCTGATGCAGGCACCGGAAGAAGCGGTAGCGCTGACTGCATCTTATGTACGGATTTGTGGCAGCGGAATTTTCTTTATTGTTGCGTATAACCTACTGTCTGCTATTTTCCGTGGCCTTGGTGACAGTAAATCTCCGTTGCTGTTTGTGCTGGTAGCATGTATTGTAAATGTGATCGGAGATCTGGTACTGGTAGCCGGGTTACATATGGATGCAGCAGGAGCAGCTATTGCTACGGTTTCTGCTCAGGCCTT
>ERZ779890.4267-NODE-4267-length-12018-cov-34.491683_pt1 | contig 12018 bp, 7 predicted proteins | sample MGYA00511553_ERZ779890 | MGnify/ENA primary metagenome ERZ779890 (study PRJEB29588, sample SAMEA2152064) | human gut metagenome | biome: human gut; feature: human-associated habitat; material: faeces | place: Denmark | collected 2008/2010 ...
GGCTGGAGGCGCGGATGCTGGAGTACATCGCCGCCGCGCCGCAGGGCGTGAGCGGATATCTTGAGAGCGCGCTCGATTCGGTCGGCGAGAGCCTGTATAAGCTTCCGGCGGCGCTGTCGCAGTGGGGGCTGGAGCTTGTCGCGCGCACGGCGCAGGCAAGTCCGGACACACTGCTGTTCGCCGTCACGGCCGGGATCGGGACGTATTTCGCCTCCGCGTCGTACCCGCAGCTCACGGCATTTCTCGCCGCGCAGATACCGGCGGGGCTTCGGCGGCGCTTTTCCGGCGTCGGCGGCAATCTGAAAGGCAGCTTCGGCGGCTGGCTGCGGGCGCAGCTGATATTGATGCTGATGACATTTTTCGAGCTGCTTATTGGCTTCCTGCTGCTGCGCGTCCGCGGCGCACCGGTCATCGCCGCGGTGACGGCGCTGGTCGATGCGCTGCCTGTGTTCGGCACGGGGACGGTGCTGCTGCCCTGGGCAGCGGCGTGCCTGCTGCTGGGGCAGGCCCCCCGGGCGGTGGCTCTTGCGGCGCTGTATGCGGTGATCTCCGCTGTGCGCAGCTTTCTGGAGCCCAAGGTCATGGCCGCCCAGGCGGGCCTTCCCCCTCTTGCGGCGCTGGCGGCTATGTACGCCGGCTTCCGGGCCTTCGGCGTGGCGGGCATGATCCTGCTGCCTGTGGCGCTGCTGTTCGTCAAGCAGCTCCATGACCAGGGCTATGTGGGGCTGTGGAAATAGCCTGAAAAGGGAAAATAACTGTTTTCTTGCCGGATGATCTGTGGTATAATGAAACATTAGTGAAGATTTTTCAACAGGAGAATGCCAAGATGAACAAACAACGCCGCGCGGACCTGCTGCTGGTGATGACCACTTTTTTCTGGGGCGCCAGCTATTATCTGACGGATATCTGCCTGGACGATCTGCCTCCCATGACCCTCAATGCCTTTCGCTTCATCGTGGCCTTTGTGGTTCTGGGGCTGATTTTCTGGAAGCACGTGGTCCATGTGAACCGCATCACCCTGCGGTACAGCCTCATCGTGGGCCTGGCCCTGGCAGGGACGTACGTGGCGTATAACTACGGCATTACCCGCACCTCCCTCTCCAACGCCGCTTTCATCTGTGCCCTGCAGGTGATTTTTGCCCCGCTGCTGGGCTTTCTGTTCTTCCGGCAGAGACCCGGGTGGAAGCTGGGCGCCGCCCTGGCGGTGTGTACCGTGGGCATGGCCCTGTTGACGCTGAACGGTCAGCTGCGCCCGGCCTCCGGGGACCTGATCTGTATCATCACGCCCCTGTGCTATGCCGCAGACCTGCTGATTACGGAGAAGGCCGTCCGGGACCCCCGGGTGGACCCCCTGGGCCTGGGCGTGTGCCAGCTGGCAGTGGTGGGCGCCGTGACCCTGGCCCTGGCTCTGGTGCTGGGGGAACCCATCCATCTGCCTTCCTCCGGCAAAACCTGGGCGGCGGCGCTGTTTCTGGGCGTGGTATGCTCCGGCATTGCCTTCGTCATTCAGTCTGTCCAGCAGCAGTATACCACCGCCAGCCATGTGGGCCTGATCTTTACCCTGGAGCCGGTATTTGCCTCCATGGTGGCCTTTGTCATGACCGGCGAGGTCCTGTCTCTGCGGGGCTATATCGGCGCGGCGCTGATGCTGCTGAGCCTGTTCATCATGGAGGGCGACTGGTCCTTCCTCCGCCGCAAAAAGCATACATAAAGGAGAACTTACCGTGGATAAACGATTGGAGCGCATCCTGCCACGGGTGCAGAAGCCTGCCCGCTACGTGGGCGGAGAGTACAACGCCGTGAAGAAGGACCCGGCCCAGGTGGATACCCGCATTGCCTTCTGCTTCCCGGACACCTATGAGATCGGCATGTCCAACCTGGGCATGCGCATTCTCTACGGCGTTATGAACAACATGGAGGGCGTGTGGTGCCAGCGGGTGTTTGCCCCCTGGGGCGACATGGAGGAGGAGATGCGCCGGGCGGGGATGCCCCTGTTTGCCCTGGAGTCCGGCGAGGCCATCACGGACTTTGACATCGTGGCCTTCTCCGTGGGCTATGAGATGGCCTTTCCCGCCATCCTGAATATGCTGGACCTGGCAAACATTCCCATTCACAGCGCGGAGCGCACGGCCCTGACCCCGCTGGTCATCGCCGGGGGCACCGCCATGTACAACGCCGAGCCCATCGCCGATTTCGTGGATCTGGTGAGCCTGGGCGAGGGAGAGGATCTCACCGTGGAGCTGGTGGAGCTGCACCGCCAGGCTCGGCGGGAGGGCTGGTCCAAGGAGAAATTTCTCCGGGCTGCCGCCCGGCTGCCGGGGATCTATGTCCCCAGCCTGTACGACGTGACGTATCACGATGACGGCACCGTGGCCGCCATTACCCCCCGGGACGGGGCTCCGGCGGTGGTGACCAAGCGCATCGTCCGGGATATGGACAAGTCCTTCTTTCCCACAAAAACCATTGTACCCTCCACGGAGATCGTCCAGGACCGGGTGATGCTGGAGCTGTTCCGGGGCTGCATCCGGGGGTGCCGGTTCTGTCAGGCGGGGTATGTGTACCGGCCGGTCCGCAACCGCAGCCGGGAGCTTTGCGCCCAGTACGGCGTGGAGGCCTGCAACGACTCCGGATACCAGGAGGTGACGCTGTCCAGCCTGTCCACCAGCGACTATCCGCCGCTGACGGAGCTGTGCGATGAGCTGGAGCCCTTCTGCCAGCAGCGGCACGTGAATCTCTCTCTGCCCAGTCTGCGGGCGGACAATTTCTCCATGAGCCTGATGGAGCGGCTGGCCAAGGGCCGCAAAACCGGTCTGACCTTCGCCCCGGAGGCCGGGACCCAGCGGCTCCGGGACGTGATCAACAAGAACGTTACCCAGGAGGACCTGCTGCAGTCCTGCCGCACGGCCTTCGCCGGGGGGTACAGCGCCGTGAAGCTGTATTTCATGCTGGGCCTGCCCACGGAAACCGACGAGGACGTGCTGGGCATCGCCGATCTGGCGGCCCGGGTCATGCACGCCTGGCGGGAGAGCGCCAGCAACAAAAACCGCGGCGTCCGCATCACCGTGTCCACCTCCTGGTTCGTACCGAAGCCCCACACGGCCTTTCAGTGGGAGCCGCAGATCGCCAAGGAGGAGTATGAGCGCCGGGTGAATCTGCTGCGGGAGGCCATCAAAACAAAAACCGTCACCTATAATTGGCACGATTCCGACACCAGCTTCCTGGAGGCCGTTCTGGCCCGAGGGGACCGGCGCATGGGCCGGGTGCTGGAGGCCGCATGGCGCAAGGGGGCCAAGCTGGACGCCTGGGAGGAGTATTTCTCCCTGGACCGCTGGCTGGAGGCCTTTGACCAGTGCGGGCTGGACCCACACTTTTACGCCAACCGCATCCGGCAGCGGGACGAGCTGATGCCCTGGGCCATGATCTCCAGCGGCGTCACGGAGAGCTATCTCTGGCGGGAGCGGGAGCGGGCCTTTGCCGGGGTCACCACCCCGGACTGCCGCACCCACTGCAACGCCTGCGGCGCCAACCGATTGGTAGGAGGGAAATGCGATGTCTAAGCTGCGGCTGCTGTTTGTGAAGGAGGGGCCCGCCTCCTATATCTCCAATCTGGACCTGCTGCGGACCGTGCAGCGGGCCTTCCCCCGGACGGAGCTGGACATCAGGCACTCCCAGGGCTTCCACCCCCACCCCATCATCTCCATCGTCCTGCCTCTGCCGGTGGGCCAGTCCAGCGACTGCGAGCTGCTGGACTTTGAGGTCACCCAGGAAACGGACGGGGCGGGCATCGCGGAAAAGCTCAACGGGGGTCTGCCGGAGGGGCTGACCATTCTGGATTGCTACGAGGCCCGCCGCCCCGTGCGGGAGCTGACGTATTTGCAGGCGGATATGGAGCTGGACTATGACCGGGGCGTGCCCCATGGGGCCGCCCAGGCGCTGACGGAGCTGCTGCGCCGCCGGGAGCTGCTGATCGAAAAGCGCACCAAGCGCAAGCAGCTGGCGGAGGTGGACATCGCGCCTATGATCCGGGACATTTCCTTTACCCAGGGAGAAAATGTTCTTCGGGCCGCCGTGACGGTGCAGGCCCAGAACCCCGGCCTGAATCCCCAGCTGCTGGAAAAGGCCATCGCCCGGTACCTGCCGGAGCTGACTCCGGACTTCGTCCGCGTCCGCCGCCGGGAGCTGCTGGACGCCGACGGCCAGGTGTTCCGATGATCATCCCATCACCCGAAGGGCGACCCCCTTCGGGTGATCTTCTTGCCCCGGCGATGAGGGGGCCGGAGGACAGCGTCCTATGTTTCGTATAAATGACGTTCCCGGTAACGGCGGATTCCTTGACGCTGGGGGCAGTTTGCGGTACAATAGGGCCAGAATGCGGTATTATGCCCCGGGATTTGGGGCGGTTATGATAACATATAGGGAGATTTTTCCATGAACTTGCTTGAAAACACCCAGCTTTACCGTACCTACGGCGCGCACCCGGCGGGGCAGGGCTGGACCTTCCGGGTCTATGCCCCCAATGCCCGGGAGGCCGCCCTGGCCGGTGACTTCAACCGCTGGCAGCCCGTTCCCATGGAGCGGCAGGGCAGCGACTGGGTCCTCGCCGTTCCCGATGCCCAGCCCGGTCAATGCTACAAATACGTCATCACCGGCGCCGACGGTCAGGTCCGCTGGAAGGCAGACCCCTATGGCACCTATGCCCAGCTGCGGCCTGACACCGCCAGCCGCCTGTACGATGTGTCCGGCTTCCGCTGGCACGACGACGTGTGGCGGGAGCGCCGGAGGGAAACGCCGCTGACCGACGGCCCCCTGAACATCTATGAGGTCCATCCCGGCTCCTGGCGGCGGGATGAGGACGGCAGTTTTCTCAACTACCGCCAGCTGGCAGACCGGCTGGCCCCCTATGTCCGGGACATGGGCTATAACGCCGTGGAGCTGCTGCCGGTGACGGAATATCCCCTGGACGACTCCTGGGGTTATCAGTGCGTGGGCTATTTTGCCCCCACCAGCCGCTATGGCGAGCCCCACGACTTCATGTATCTGGTGGACCGGCTGCACCGGGCGGGCCTGGCGGTGATTCTGGACTGGGTCCCGGCTCACTTCTGCAAGGACGCCCACGGCCTCATCGACTTCGACGGCACCAGCCTGTATGAATATGCCGACCCCCTGAAGCGGGAGCATGAGGGCTGGGGCACCCGGGTCTTTGATTTCGGCAAGGACGACGTGCGGTCCTTCCTGCTGTCCTCCGCCCGCTGGTGGATGGAGGAATACCATGTGGACGGCCTGCGGGTGGATGCTGTGGCCTCCATGCTGTACCTGGATTATGGCCGCACGGAGTGGCGGCCCAACGTTCACGGGGGGCATGAAAATCTGGAGGCCATCTCGTTTTTGCAGGACCTGAACCGGCTGGCGGCGTCTATGGATCCCCCGGCACTGACGGCGGCGGAGGAATCCACCGCCTGGCCCAAGGTCACCTGGCCCATTGCCGACGGCGGCCTGGGCTTCGGACTGAAATGGAACATGGGTTGGATGAACGATGTGTGTCACTACCTGAAAATGGACCCCTGGTTCCGGCAGTTCCACCACAAGGACGTAACGTTTTCCATGATGTACGCCTTTTCCGAGCGGTTCGTGCTGCCCCTGTCCCACGACGAGGTGGTTTATATGAAGGGCTCCCTCCGGGGCAAAATGCCCGGAGACGACTGGCGGCAGCTGGCAGGGGTCCGGAGCTTTACGGCCTATATGCTGGCCCATCCCGGCAAAAAGCTGACGTTTATGGGGGCAGAGCTGGGCCAGTGGCACGAGTGGGACTTCAAGGGCCAGCTGGACTGGTACCTGCTGGACAATGACGCCTGCTGCCGCACCCACCAGTGCATCCGGGCACTGAACCGGTTTTACAAGAAATCCCATCCCCTGTGGGAAAACGACCAGGATTGGGACGGCTTCCAGTGGCTGGTGGCCGATGACAACCACAACAACGTGCTGGTTTTCCTGCGCCGTGACCGGAAGGGCCGGGAGCTGATCTGCGTGGTGAACTTCTCCCCGGAGGCCCACGAGGGCTATCGCTTCGGCGTCCCGGGGAAGCTGTATTACGAGGAAGTGTTCAACACCGACGACGCCGCCTGGGGAGGCTCCGGTGTGTGCAATACCGGGCCCATCCCTGTGGAAAACATCCCATCCCATGGGCGGGACACCTCCATTTCCCTGCGGGTGCCGCCTCTGGGCGCCGTATTTTTGCAGGGAAGGGTCCGGCGCAGAAAAACCAAGGAGTAATCGACAGACTGGAGGGAATGAACAGACATGAAGAAAGAATGCGTGGCCATGCTGCTGGCCGGGGGACAAGGCAGCCGCCTGTATGTCCTCACCGGCGACATGGCAAAGCCTGCGGTGCCCTTTGGAGGAAAGTTCCGCATCATTGACTTTCCCCTGTCCAACTGCACCAATTCCGGCATCGACACCGTGGGTGTGCTGACCCAGTACCGCCCCCTGGAGCTCAACAGCTATATCGGCAGCGGCCAGCCCTGGGAGCTGGACCGGCTCAACGGCGGCGTCCATATTCTGCCGCCGTACCAGAGCGCCTCCGGCGCCTCCTGGTACAAGGGCACCGCCAACGCCATTTATCAGAACATCGGCTTTGTGGACCTGTACGACCCGGAGTATGTGGCGGTGCTGTCCGGCGACCACATCTATAAGATGGACTATTCCCGGATGCTCCAGCACCACAAGGACGCCGGGGCCGCCTGCACCATTTCCGTGATGGAGGTCCCCTGGTCCGAGGCCAGCCGCTTCGGCATCATGTCCGTGGACGAGCATGACCGCATCACCGCCTTCGCTGAAAAGCCCAAGGAGCCTAAAAGCAACCTGGCCTCCATGGGCATCTATATCTTCACCTGGCAGAAGCTCCGCTCCTATCTGCTGGCCGACGAGGCCGACCCCACCTCCGACAACGATTTCGGCAAGAACATCATCCCCGCTATGCTGGACGCCGGAGAGGTCATGTCCGCCTATCGGTTCGAGGGCTACTGGAAGGATGTGGGCACCCTGGACTCCCTGTGGGACGCCAATATGGACATGCTGTCCCCGGGGTCGGGGCTGAACCTGCTGGACAAGAAATGGCCCATCTATTGCCGGACCCCGTCCTGCCCGCCGGCGTTTCTGGGCCCCCACGCCGACGTGGGCAACAGCGCCGTGGCCAAGGGCTGCGGCATCCTGGGCGAGGTGAAAAACAGCGTCCTCAGCTATAATACCCAGGTGGGCCAGGGGGCCAGCGTGTCCTATTCCGTGGTCATGCCCGGGGCCGTCATCGAGGAGGGCGCGGTGGTGCAGTATGCCATCATCGGCGAGCGCTGCCGGGTTGGCCGGGGCGCTCAGGTAGGCGCGCCGCCGGAAACCGCCCAGGACCCCGCCGAGTGGGGCATCGCCGTCCTGGGGCCGGACACCGTCATCGCCCCCGGCGAGGTGGTGCCTGCCAAGGCTCTGCTGGACCGTCATCACGGGGAGGTGGAAGCATGAACGGTATGCACGGCATCATTTTCTCCTATGAGAAGAAAACCGGGCTGCGGGAGCTGATCGAGCACCGCATCCACGGTTCCATCCCCTTCGGGGGCAACTATCGCGTGGTGGACTTTATGCTGTCCAACATGGTGGGCGCCGGCGTCCGGGACGTGGGCGTCATCATGCACGGCAAGTGCCAGAGTATGCTGGACCATCTGGGCACCGGCAAAAGCTGGGACCTGAGCCGCAACCACGGCGGTCTTACCCTGCTGCCGGCCTTCGCCTATGCCGAGCGGCGGGGCGACGCCGGCCGCTTCCGGGGCAAGGTGGAGGCTCTGGGCTGCGTCATGGACTATCTGAAGGACATCCGTCAGGATTATGTGGTGCTGACCGACAGCGACCTGGTCATCAATCTTCCCCTGGACGACGTGCTGCGGGATCATATTGACTCCGGCGCCGACCTGACGGCGGTGTGCACCTCGCTGCCGGGCCTGGAGAGTGACACCTATTTCCAGCTGGATAACTCCGGGCGCATCGTGGACGTGGCCCACGACGTGTTCACCCCCGAGGGCTTCCGCTGCCTGAACATCTTCGTGCTGCGCCGGGATCTGCTGATCCAGCTGGTGACCGACTGCATGGCGCACAATCAGTACAGCTTCCGCCACAATATTCTCCAGGACAGGAAGGATGCCCTGCATTTCCGGGCCTATGTCTGGGACGGCTACGCCGCCCGCATCGACACCATCGAGTCCTACTACCGCCGCAGCATGGAGCTGCTGCGGCCGGAGATCCGCATGGAGCTGTTCACACCCCAGCGGCCGATCCTGGCCAAGGAGAACGACTCGCCCTCGTCCTATATGGACGGCTCCTGCGTCAACTCCTTGGTGGCCGATGGCTGCGACATCCAGGGCACGGTGAAAAACTGCGTGCTGTTCCGGGGCGTCCGCATTGAGCCCGGCGCCGACGTGGAGGGCTGCATTCTCTTCAAGGGCACCGTGGTCCGCCGGAATGCCGTCCTGCGGGGCGTTATCACAGACAAATACGTCACCGTTCAGGAGGGGCGCACCCTTATGGGCCACGAGAACTACCCCCTGGTGATCGCCCGGGACGTCACGGTCTGAAGCGGAGGTAAGCATATGAATATTCTGTATATCACCAGCGAGGCGGCTCCGTTCTGCAAAACCGGGGGACTTGCGGACGTGTTGGGCAGCCTGCCCCCCGCCGTGGCGGCGGAGGGCGACCGGGTGTCCGTGCTGCTGCCGCTGTACGGCCAGATCGCCCAGCGCTGGCGGGAGAAGATGAACTTCCGCTGCTACATCTATGTGGACCTGGGCTGGCGGCATGAATACTGCGGCCTGTTTTCCCTGGAATACCGGGGCGTCACCTGGTACTTTGTGGACAACGAGCGGTATTTCCGCCGCCGCAGCCTGTACGGCGACATGGACGACGGCGAGCGCTTTGCCTTCTTCTCCAAGGCGGCGGAGGCACTGCTGCCTCACCTGGCGGAGTATCCCAACGTGATCCACTGCAACGACTGGCAGACGGCTCTGGTGCCGGTGTACCTGCGGGACGCCGGAAACGACCTGCCGGTGGTGTTCACCATCCACAACATCGAGTATCAGGGCAAATACGGCCCCGAGACGGTGGAGGACCTGTTCGGTCTGAACCGGGGCTGGTACGACGGCGGCATCCTGCGGATGGACGGCTGCGTGAACCTGATGAAGGCGGCTATGCTCACCGCCAACGCCGTGACCACCGTCAGCCCCACCTATGCCCGCCAGCTTCACGATCCGGCCTATGCCTGCGGCCTGGAGCAGGTGGTGCAGCTCATCGACTACAAGCTCTCCGGCGTGCTCAACGGCCTGGATATGGAGAGCTTCGACCCGGCCCATGACGCCTCCCTGCCCCAGACCTACGACCCCAACCATATGGAGGGCAAGGCCGTGTGCAAGAGGGAGCTGCAGCGGCAGCTGGGTCTGGCCCAGGAGCCGGACACCCCCCTTACCGCCATCGTCAGCCGCCTGGTGGGACACAAGGGCATGGATCTGGTGTGCCAGGGGCTGGGCGGCATCATGGCCACCGGCTGCCAGCTGGTGGTGCTGGGTCAGGGCGAGCCCCAGTTTGAGGACACCTTCCGCTGGGCCCAGAGCCGCTGGCCGGGCCGCGTATCCGCCCAGATCACCTATTCCGACAACCTTTCCCGCCGGGTTTACGGCGCGGCGGACCTGTTTTTGATGCCGTCCCGCAGCGAGCCCTGCGGCCTGAGCCAGCTGATCGCCATGCGCTACGGCGCGGTGCCCATCGTTCGCCAGACCGGCGGCCTCAACGACACCGTCCGCTCCTGCCAGGTGGGTCAGCCTGACGGCAACGGCTATGTATTCTCCGCCTGCACGGCCCATGACCTGTGCCAGACCCTGGGCCAGGCGGTGGGCCTGTACCGGGGCGACCGGCTGGGCTTTGATGCCGTGCGCCGCCGGGGCATGACCGAGGACTTCGGCTGGGGCCGCAGCGCCGGGGCCTACCGGCGCATTTACCAAGATCTATCACGGAGGAACCACTAAATGACGTATTATACCAAGGATGCCCTGAAGGAGGCAATTCAACAGAAGCTGCGCCTGAACTACGGCTGCACCGAAAAGCAGGCCACCGACGGGGAGATCATGAAGGCCTGCGCCCTGGCCCTGCGGGACATTATGGCCGTGCGCAGCGTGGACACCCAGGAGCAGACCCAGGAGCGCCAGGAAAAGCGCGTGCACTATATGTCCCTGGAGTTTCTCATGGGCCGCAGCCTCATGAAAAACGCATACAACCTGGGCATTCTGCCCCAGCTGACCCAGGCCGTGGAGGAGCTGGGCTTTTCTGCCCCGGACATCTTCGACATGGAGCCGGATGCAGGTCTCGGCAACGGCGGCCTGGGCCGCCTGGCCGCCTGCTATCTGGACAGCATGACCACCCTGGACATTCCCGCCACCGGCTATTCCATCTGCTATGAGCTGGGCATCTTCAAGCAGAAGATCGTGGACGGTCAGCAGGTGGAGCTGCCCGACGACTGGCTGAACCTGGGCGATGCATGGCTGATGCCCAAGCCCCAGGAGGCCGAGGAGGTCCATTTCGGCGGCAAGGTCCGCACCCGGTGGGACAACGGGCACCTGATGGTGGTTCACGAGGACTATACCCGGGTGCTGGCCATCCCCTGCGATATGCTGGTGGCCGGGTACAACACGGACCATGTGAATACCCTGCGTCTGTGGGACGCCAAGAGCCCCAAGCCTATCGACATGCAGCTGTTCAGCCAGGGGCAGTATCTGAAGGCCAACGAGGAGCGGGCCATGGCCGACTCCATCAGCACCATTCTCTATCCCGAGGACAACCATTACGAGGGCAAGTCCCTGCGGCTGAAGCAACAGTATTTCTTCGTGTCCGCCACCCTGCAATCCATCACGCGCCAGCATATCCAGACCTACGGCACCCTGACGAATTTCCACGAAAAGAACGTCATCCAGATCAACGATACCCACCCGGCGCTGGTGATCCCGGAGCTGATGCGCATCCTCATCGACGACGCGGGACTGGGCTGGGACGAGGCGTGGGACATCACCCGCCACTCCGTGGCCTATACCAACCACACCGTGCTGGCCGAGGCACTGGAGAGCTGGCCCCAGCGGCTGTTCGAGACGCTGCTGCCCCGCATCTGGCAGATCATGCAGGAGATCGCGCGGCGCTGGCAGCAGAAGGTGGACGATTTCTATCACGACCCCAAAAAGACGGAGAAAATGGCGGTTATCTGGGACGGCGTGGTCCACATGGCCAACCTCTGCATCGCGGGGGGGATGGCCGTTAACGGCGTGTCCGCTCTGCACTCCGACATTCTCCGCCGCGACGTGTTCCGGGACGCCTGCGGCATGGAGCCGGATAAGTTCAAAAACGTCACCAACGGCGTGGACCACCGGCGTTGGATCAGCCAGATCAACCCCGGACTGGACGGCCTGATCCGGGACTGCATCGGCGAGGGCTATCTTACCCACGCCGGATGCCTGTCCGGTCTGGACCGGTTTGCCGGAGACAAGGCCGTGCTGGACCGGCTGGAGGCCATCAAGCACAACAACAAGCTGGCCTTTGCCCGCTGGGCCAAGGGCCAGCAGGGAGTCACTCTGAACACCGACGCCATCTTCAACGTCCAGGTCAAGCGGCTCCATGAGTACAAGCGCCAGCTGCTGAACGTGCTGCACATCATCAGCCTGTACCAGCAGCTCCAGGACAATCCCGACATGGACTTCCGGCCCCAGACCTTCCTGTTCGGGGCAAAGGCCGCCCCGGGCTACGCCGTGGCCAAGCGCATCATCCGGCTGATTAACTCCCTGGCCGACCAGATCAACAGTGACCCCATCTGCCGGGATAAGCTCCAGGTGGTGTTTCTGGAAAATTACCGGGTGTCCATGGCGGAAATGCTGATGCCCGCCAGCGAGGTGAGCCAGCAGATCTCCACCGCCGGCAAGGAGGCCAGCGGCACCGGCAACATGAAGTTCA
>ERZ779890.4268-NODE-4268-length-12017-cov-3.284735_pt1 | contig 12017 bp, 8 predicted proteins | sample MGYA00511553_ERZ779890 | MGnify/ENA primary metagenome ERZ779890 (study PRJEB29588, sample SAMEA2152064) | human gut metagenome | biome: human gut; feature: human-associated habitat; material: faeces | place: Denmark | collected 2008/2010 ...
AGACGGCTCCTGCCGCGAGGTCTTTCGTTTTTTTTATTATTTCGTTGTATTCGGGTGAGACTAAATCTGCCAATGATTCGATGGATGAATTGATTGCTTCTGCCGATAATACGGCTCCGATTACGATCACGACCGCTATCCATTCTGTCTGGGATAAACCGAAGAAAAAGCCGGCAATAACCACACAAATAGCCGCAAAACAATGTATCCACGCATTGTGCTCTTTTTGTATCAATAAACGGATGCCGTTAAAAGCATACCGGAAACTGGCTAGTCGTTTACGGAAAGTGAAGCCGTTGTTTTTCATATTATTTATTGTTTTGAGAGAACGAGACAAAGATACTAATAATACTTCGAAAACGGACACTATGTTCATTTTCGGACACTGTTGTTTGGAACATGTTGCAGATAATCAGTTATATATCTTTTTGGCATAGCTTTTGCCAATGGTGGGGCAAAACATTTATTACGATGAAAAAGATCTATATAGCCATCATTTCTCTCCTGTTATCGGATGTCGGATTGCAGGCACAGGAACAAGATACTGTCAGGCTGACCCTCAAAGAAGCGATTAACTTGGCGCAAATGCAATCGGTGGATGCTGCAGGTGCCTTAAACGAGTTGAAAACTGCCTATTGGGAATACCGTACACATGTTGCCGACCAGTTACCGGAGATAAACTTCAAAGGGACGCTTCCAGCTTATAGTAAACAGTATACCAAATACCAGCAGTCCGATGGTTCGTACACTTTTGTCCAAAATAATTCGCTCGGCTTGAACGGAGAGATTTCGATTGATCAGAATATAGCTTTGACAGGTGGTAAGATATCGTTGAACTCTTCTCTCGATTTCAACCGGCAGTTGGGGAAAGGGGCTTTCAACGAATATATGAGCGTGCCTATCGGGTTGACGCTTACGCAACCGATTTTCGGTGTGAACGATCAGAAATGGAAAAGGCGTATCGAGCCTGTACGCTATCAGGAAGCGAAAGCCGCTTATATCGAGAGTGTGGAAGGGGTGACGATCAACACGATCGGTTATTTTTTCAATTTGTTGCTGGCGAATGAGAACTTGCATATTGCCAGGCAGAACCTTGAAAATGCCGATAAATTGTACGAGATAGCTGTTGCCAAGCGTAAGATCGGTCATATCTCCGAGAGTGAACTGATGCAGCTGAAGTTGTCTGCCTTGCAGATGAAAGGGAAGTTGACTGAGGCGCAGTCCGGTCTCAATGCCAATATGTTTCAGCTCCGTGCTTTTTTGGGGTTGAGCGAACAGGAAGTGATCGAGCCGATCCTGCCGGAGTCCGCTCCTTCTCTACGGATGATTTATGAGGTTGTGTTACAGAAAGCACAGGAAAACAATTCGTTCGCCAAGAATATTCGTCGTCGTCAGCTGGAAGCCGATTACGAGGTCGCGGCTGCCAAAGGAAACCGCCGCAGTATCAACCTTTTTGCCACGATCGGTTATACCGGAAAAGACCATACGTTCGATGCTGCCTATCACCGGTTAAAAGGAAACCAGGTGGTGGAAGTCGGCATGACGATCCCGATTCTCGACTGGGGTAAGCGCCGGGGCAAAGTGAAGGTTGCCGAATCTAACCGCGATGTGACATTGTCCAAGATTCGCCAGGAGGAAATCAGTTTCAATCAGGATATTTTCCTGTTGGTGGAAAACTTTAATAACCAGGCTGCCCAATTGGAGATCGCTCAGGAAGCTGATGTGATTGCCGAGAAGCGCTACAAGACTTCTATCGAGACATTCATGATCGGAAAGATCAATATTCTGGACCTGAACGATGCGCAACAATCTAAGGATGAGGCTAAACAGAAGCATATCCAGGAATTGTACGACTATTGGAACTACTATTACAATATACGCAGTGTCACTCTTTATGATTTCATTAATGACCAGACTCTTGATGCGGAATTTGAGAAGATCGTGAGGCGATGATTGATTTAATTCTATAAATTTGCAAATCATAAATCATAAATTTGAAATCATAAATCAATGATCTTGATAATAGACGATGATGCTGCCGTTCGTTCTTCGCTAACTTTCTTGTTGAAACGAGCCGGGTTCGAACCGGAAGCTGTTCCGGGGCCGGAAGAGGCGTTGGTTGTCGTACGCCAGACGACGTTGCAGCTTATCCTGATGGATATGAACTTTACACTGACTACAACCGGTGAAGAGGGTATACAACTACTGAAGCAGGTGAAGGTATTCCAGCCCGATGTCCCGGTTATTCTGATGACGGCATGGGGATCTATTTCGCTTGCCGTACAGGGAATGCAAGCAGGAGCTTTCGATTTTGTGACTAAACCTTGGAATAATCTCGTACTGCTGAAATCTATCCGTACGGCGATCGAACTAAGTGAACAGAAGAAGGAGCAGAAAATGCCATTGAACCGCCTGGATGCCGATAATAAATTTCATTTTGACAAGATCATAGGCCAGAGCGCTCCGTTGATGGATGTGCTGGGGACGGTTTCCCGGATTGCTCCGACCAACGCTTCAGTCCTGATAACCGGAGAGAGTGGAACGGGCAAAGAACTGATTGCCGAGGCGATTCATACGAACAGTTCACGTGCGAAGGAGCCGTTCGTAAAGGTCAACCTTGGCGGACTTTCGCAAAGCCTTTTCGAGAGTGAGATGTTCGGGCATAAGAAAGGAGCGTTTACCGATGCTTATATCGATCGTACCGGACGTTTCGAGATGGCAAATAAAGGGACGATCTTTCTCGATGAAATCGGCGATCTCGAACTGTCTTGTCAGGTGAAGTTGTTACGTGTTCTGCAAGACCAGACGTTCGAGGTTTTGGGCGATAGCCGTCCTCGCAAAGTCGATATCCGTGTGGTTAGCGCGACAAACCGTAACCTGCGTGAAATGGTGGTAGAGCGCATGTTTCGGGAAGATTTCTTTTATCGCATCAACTTGATAACCGTCCACCTACCTGCGCTTCGTGAGCGTAAAGACGATATTCCTCTGTTGGTACGCTATTTTGCCGACAAACAATCGGAGATAAACGGCTTGCCTACCGTCCGCTTTTCGTCGGAAGCCTTGACCTTCCTGCAAAAGCTGCCTTATCCTGGTAATATCCGTGAGTTGAAGAATTTGGTGGAACGGACGATATTGGTATCAGGCAAGGCTGTTTTGGAAGCCTCTGACTTCGAGAGCCAGTGCTTCCATACGATGCTGTCGGCAAAGGCTGAGGCTGCTTCTTCGCTTGAAGGCCTGACGTTGGACGAGTTGGAAAAGCAAACGATTCTCCAGGCACTGAAGACACATGCCGGTAATCTTTCACACGTTGCTACGGCGCTCGGCATCAGTCGGGCAGCTCTGTATCGTCGTCTAGAGAAATATGATATACCTGTAGACAAGTAAATCGTCCCGGCTGATGAGAATAAAAGGACTGTTTTGGATATTGACTGCATTGCTGTTGTCTGTATTGGCAATCATTACCTATCATGCTTTCTATACGGAATCGGTTTCCCTGTTCTTCTTGGTGGAAGGACTCGTACTTCTGACGGTTCTCTATTTGTCTGTGTTCTATCGCCGTATCATCAAGCCGCTTCATATCATTGGGAACGGTATGGAGCTGTTGAAGGAACAGGATTTCAGTTCCCGTCTGAGCCGTGTGGGACAGAAGGAGGCAGATCGTATTGTCGATATATTCAACAAGATGATGGAACAGTTGAAGAACGAACGACTGCATTTAAGGGAACAGAATCATTTTCTGGATCTGCTGATCAATGCTTCACCGATGGGAGTGATTATGTTGAATCTCGATAAGGAAGTCCTTTCGGTTAATCCGGCGGCTCGTAAGATGTTGGGGATCTCTTCCTTGCCGGATATTGTGGGTAAGCGTCTGTCGGAATTGGATTCACCTTTGGCGGCAGAGCTGGAGCCGATCCCCTTGTATGATTCGTAGACAGTTCGCCTGAACGATGCCAATATCTATAAATGTACGCATTCATCGTTTGTGGACCGTGGCTTCCATCATTCGTTCTATCTGGTGGAAATGTTGACGCAGGAGGTCTTCAAGGCCGAAAAGAAAGCGTATGAAAAGGTGATCCGCATGATTGCCCATGAGGTGAATAACACGACTGCCGGCATTACTTCTACATTGGATACGCTTGAAGCGACCTTCAGCGAGATGCAGGATACGGAAGATATTTGTGAAGTTTTGCGCGTTTCGATAGAGCGTTGTTACAGTATGAGCCATTTTATCACGAATTTTGCAGATGTGGTCCGCATACCGGAGCCGCAAACCAAGACACAGCCGCTGAATGCAGTTGTCTTTTCTTGCAAACGTTTTATGGAAACGATCTGTCTGAACCGGAATATCCGGATCGTGATGGAGCTGGACTCCGTCTCGCCGATTGTCAATCTGGACAATTCACTCTTCGAACAGGTATTGGTCAACATCATCAAGAACGCCTCCGAGGCGATCGGCCACGATGGCGAGATTTATATCCGTACCTCCCGTAATCCGGTTTGCCTGGAGATTGCCGACACTGGTAAAGGCATTGATAAGGAAACGGAGGCCAAGTTGTTCAGCCCTTTCTTTTCCACCAAACGCGGTGGTCAGGGCATCGGCTTGATCTTTATCCGCGAAGTGCTTCAAAAACACAACTGTTCTTTTTCTCTTAGGACGTATGCGGACGGATTGACGAGGTTTAGAATTTTGTTCGAGTAGTATCGGACTTACAGGCTTGACCGGACGGAATGATAATAAGTAACTGTAATAAAATATAGATAAACCTACATTTATGATTGAAAATATGACTACTGAACTGACTATGCTCGGAACAGGTAATGCTACCGTTACAAAATGTTATAACACCTGTTTCACGATTAAGACCGGAAAGAACATCTTACTGGTCGACGCCGGAGGTGGCAACGGTATATTGGGACAGTTGGAGAAAGCGGGAATCGCGATAAGCGAGATACATGATATGTTTGTGACACATGCTCATACCGACCATATATTGGGGGCTGTCTGGATGGTCCGTATCGTTATGCAGAAAATGCTGTCCGGACAATATACGGGCACTTTCCGGGTGTATGGACATGATAAGGTGTTGGAAGTGCTGGATTGGATCTGCCGGAAATTGCTGCCGGCAAAGATCGTCGCATTGATCGGGAGCGCAGTCGAGTTTCGTGAGGTGAAGGATGGAGAGACCTTTGAAGCCGGAGGTTTATGCCTGCAATGTTTCGATATCGCATCCACCAAAGAAAAACAGTTCGGATTTCGAACGCAGCTGCCGGACGGACAGTCGTTTGTCTGTCTGGGAGACGAACCTTATAATGTGATAAACCGCTCTTATGTGGAAAATGCGGACTGGCTTTTATGCGAAGCCTTTTGCTTGTATGAGGATCGGGAAGTTTTCCAACCTTATAAGAAGCACCACAGTACGGCATTGGACGCCGGGAGATTGGCTGCGGAATTGGGAGTGAAGAATTTGGTCTTATATCACACCGAAGACCGTAACTTGGATACCCGCAAGCAATCTTATATGCGTGAAGCTGCACAAGCATTCTCCGGAACCGTTTATGTACCGGACGATTTGGAAAGGATTAACATTTGAATAAACACCGGTCGATAGTTGTTCCGAGTGTGGCTGATATTATGCCGGATCTCTGTCGTACGGATTTATATGATTCGCTTTTTGTATAAATAAAAAAAGAGGACCGAAGTCCTCTTTTTAATTATTGCGTTATATTTTATTTTGCAGCAGCATTGATAGCATCCAGAATCTTTTTGGAATTAGCATCGGCTGCGTTCAAAGCGACTGCCTGTTCCAGATAACCTTTTGCTTTTGCCATTTGAGCATCTGCTTTTTTCTTTTCAGCAGCGTATTTGTCTGGATCGGATGTTGCGATCGGGTTGGCATCGGCCAGAATTTTTGCACCTGCATTGTAGAACATAACGCCAAGGCTGTACAGAGCATTGCCTTTATATTTGGCGTTACTTACAACTAATACGTCTTTGAACAGTTCTTCTGCTTCTTCTGTCTTACCTGCTTTCTGGGCTGCTTGTCCTTTCTTCATGCAATAAGCATACAGAAGTTTTTCGAGGTTTGCGTTTTGGGCATTTGCTTTCAGACCAGCTTCAACTGTTGCTGTAAAATCAGCAGCTTTGTCCTGACTACGCAAAGACATCGCTTTGCCTACATAGGCGTCGTCCGCTTTATAGCCCTTTTGAATGGCCATGTCGTAGAACTTGATGGCATCGTCATACTTTTTGGCATTGTAAGCTGCAAATGCACAGTTAAAGATACGGCTTTCATCTTCATAGTTTGTAAGTTTCAAGTATTCGCTGTACTTTGCTACAACTTCGGGATAGTTTTTTGCAGTCATGGCTGCGTCTCCTTCTTCACGCAGTTTGTCTGCGTTCGCATCTTGTGCGAATAAATTGCCTACACTCAGGCAAAAAGCCAGTAATAAGATAATTTTCTTCATGGTGATTAAATGTAATATTTAAATTAGTTCGACTAAGGTAGTAAGTGTAATGTAAGAGACAAAAGGATTTTATGTTTTTTTAGATTTATAAAGAAAACAAAGGCGACCTTCAGAGCCGCCTTTGTTTTGATCTTACAGGATAGGATTATAAACCTTGCCCGTGGCAATTCTTATATTTCTTACCGCTTCCGCAAGGACAGGGGTCGTTGCGACCTACGCGTTTTTCGGCGCGAACTGGTTCCTGGCGCGGTTGTTGCTGGGCACGTTCTTCCGGATTGTTGTTACCGGAGATATCGGTCTTCTCAGTACGATATTTGCTCATGTCCTGGTGGCGCTCGGCTTCAGCTCTTTGGATAGCGATACGCTGACGGGCAGCCTCTTCCATAGCTGCTTGACGGGCAGCCATAGCCTGCTTTTCTTCTTCGGTCGGTTCTTCGCGAACAGGGATCTGCCCGCGCATCAGGACAGCAGCAGTCTTACGGTTCATCATATCCACCATGTTCTTGAACAGGTTGTAAGACTCTAACTTGTAGATCAACAGGGGATCTTTATTTTCGTAACTGGCGTTTTGTACCGAGTGACGCAGTTCGTCCATTTCACGCAAATGTTCTTTCCAAGCTTCATCGATAGTATGCAGGACGATCGATTTTTGGAATGCTTTCGTGATAGCTTTGCTTTCTGTTTCGTAAGCTTCTTTCAAGTTGCAGGAAACATTATACATACGTTTACCGTCCGTAATAGGGATCATGATGTTTTCATACATCGCACCCTGATGTTCGTAAACTTGTTTGATCACCGGATTGGCAACCTGAGTCATACGTTCCATGCGGCGTTTGAACAGCTGCAACGCTTCATCGAACAGTTTATCGGCCAGCTTGTCGGCTTTGCCGTTCTTGAATTCTTCTTCCGTGAACGGACATTCCATTGCGAAAGTCTTGAACAGTTCCAGCTTGAAACCTTCGTAGTCACCATCGGCATGCTGGTCGACGATTGCAACGGATGTATCATAAATTGTATTTAATACGTCCAGACCGATACGTTCTCCCATCAGAGCATGACGACGGCGGGTATAGATTACGTTACGTTGCGAGTTCATCACATCGTCATATTCCAACAGACGTTTACGAATACCGAAGTTGTTTTCTTCCACCTTCTTCTGAGCACGTTCAACAGATTTGCTCAGCATGCTGTGTTCCAACACTTCACCTTCCTTGAACCCTAATTTGTCCATCAATCCGGCTATCTTTTCAGATGCGAACAGACGCATCAAATCGTCTTCCAGAGAAACAAAGAATACGGAAGAACCCGGGTCACCTTGACGTCCGGCACGACCACGTAACTGACGGTCTACACGGCGGCTTTCGTGACGTTCCGTACCGATGATGGCCAAACCGCCGGCTGCTTTTACTTCCTGCGATAGCTTGATGTCAGTACCACGACCGGCCATGTTGGTGGCGATCGTCACCGTACTGCTCTGTCCGGCAGTCGCTACGATTTCAGCTTCTTTCTGGTGCAATTTCGCGTTCAGGACGTTATGTTTGATCTTACGCATAGTAAGCATACGGCTCAACAATTCGGAGATTTCGACGGATGTCGTACCGACCAGTACCGGACGTCCTGCTTCGGTCAACCGGACGATCTCTTCGATTACGGCGTTATATTTTTCGCGTTTCGTCTTGTAGATGCGGTCGTTCATGTCGTTACGGGCGATCGGGCGGTTTGTCGGGATTACGACAACATCCAGTTTGTAGATGTCCCAGAATTCACCGGCTTCCGTTTCTGCCGTACCGGTCATACCTGACAGCTTGTGATACATGCGGAAGTAGTTCTGCAGGGTGATTGTTGCAAATGTCTGTGTTGCAGCTTCCACTTTCACACGTTCTTTTGCTTCGATAGCCTGATGCAGACCGTCGGAGTAGCGGCGTCCGTCCATGATACGGCCCGTTTGTTCGTCGACGATCATGACCTTGTTGTCCATCACGACATATTCGTCGTCTTTCTCGAACAAAGTGTAAGCCTTCAACAACTGGTTGATCGTATGTACGCGTTCGCTCTTGACGGAATAGTTGGCCAGCAATTCGTCTTTCTTAGCCTGTTTTTCTTCTTCGTTTTGGATATGTTCCAGTTCGGAAAGCTGGGAGGTGATATCCGGCAATACGAAGAATGTCGGATCATCGGTCTTGCCGGTCAGCAAGTCGATACCTTTATCGGTCAATTCGATACTGTTATTTTTTTCGTCGATCACGAAGTACAGTTCGTCTGTCGCTTCATGCATGTGACGCATGTTTTCTGACATGAAATATTCTTCCGTCTTCAACATCTGGGCTTTTACGCCTTGTTCGCTCAGGAATTTGATCAGTGCCTTGTTGCGCGGATATCCTTTGAAAGAACGGTACAGTTGGATAGAACCTTCTTCCACCTCTTTCTGATCGCTGCTTGCCATTTTCTTCTTGGCTTCGATCAGCATCTTGGAACAAAGGTCTTTCTGTGCGTTTACGACTACTTCCACGTTCGGACGGAACTGTTCGAACAGCTGCTCTTCGCCGCGAGGGATCGGACCGGAAATAATCAACGGTGTACGGGCATCGTCGATCAACACGGAGTCGACCTCATCGACGATGGCGTAGTTGTGTTTGCGCTGTACCAGGTCGTTCGGGCTGATCGCCATATTGTCACGCAGATAGTCGAAACCGAATTCGTTGTTCGTACCGAAGGTGATATCTGCGAGATAAGCCTGGCGGCGTGCGTCGGAGTTCGGCTGATGCTTGTCGATACAGTCTACCGACAGTCCGTGGAACATATATAACGGGCCCATCCATTCCGAGTCACGTTTTGACAGGTAGTCGTTCACGGTTACTACGTGTACACCGTTGCGGGTCAATGCGTTCAAGAATACCGGCAGAGTAGCCACCAATGTTTTACCTTCACCGGTCGCCATTTCGGCAATCTTGCCTTTGTGCAGTACGACACCACCGAACAACTGTACGTCGTAGTGGACCATATCCCAGGTGATTTCGTTGCCACCTGCCACCCAATGGTTGTGATAGATGGCCTTGTCGCCGTTGATTTCCACAAAGTCGTATTTGGTAGCCAGGTTACGGTCGAAGTCATTTGCCGTTACTTCGATCGTTTCGTTTTCAGAAAAACGGCGAGCCGTATCTTTCATGATAGAAAAGACTTCTGGAAGTACCTCTTCCAGTACCACTTCCATCTTTTCAGTGATATTCTTTTCGATCTTGTCAACTTCTGCCCAGATCGCTTCACGTTCTTCCAGTTCCTTGTTGTCGATGCCTTTGCGCAGTTCTTCCACTTTAGCGCGTTCATCGGCTACGTAATCCTGGATACGTTGTTTGATTTCATCAGTTTTTGCACGAAGCTCGTCATTCGAGAGCTTTTGGATTGACGGATATACGGCCTTGATCTTGTCCACATACGGGGTGATTTCTTTCAGGTCACGCTGCGACTTATTGCCGAACAGCTTCGTCATAAATTCATTAAATCCCATAACTTATTAAATTGACAATTGACAATTGACAATTGACAATGCAATTGACGATTTCAATTGGATGGTTACTAATTTTATTTGTTTGTATTTGTCAATGGATATTTATTTAGATGGAATTGTCAATTGTCCATTGCCAATTGTCAATTCTCTAAGTGGTAGACTGAGGGACGCATTGGGTGGCCTGATCCTCAGCACATGGGTTACCGTTGGGGCTACCTCTGTGGCTTTTACTTCGCGGTAGATATGTTCCGGCTTGATACCGTTGCCCATAAATACCAACGGGGTTATAACTGCATTATTTCGTATTACTTTTACTTTCGCTTTCGGATCGTCGTTGTTGATGGTCCATCCGGGCTGTAACTCGATGATCAGGTCGCCACGGCTTGAAAGGTGGGTGCCGTGCAGGTATTTGGAAGTCTTTTCATTCCAGTTGCCCGTACGAAGGACATTCTCGGTTGCAACGAATTGCACGCCGCTGAATTCGCGCAAGAATTCGGCCGCCTTTTCCTGTATGACCGTCAGTTCCAGCTTCGCGTCTTCTATCGCTTTGCGGTTCAGATAGATATGGTTGTTATAGAATCCTTTTACCCAATTCGTATGTTGGCCGTAGATCGCCATCAAGTACATATTGAGTAAGGCGACGCAACGTTTCGGATGGAATTCGCCATTTGTCAGCTGCATGCCGTCAGGATATTCTTCTTCACTCTTATAATATCCTGAACCGGTAAAGACGATCAGCGTGTTGTTCAGTCCGACCTTCTTGTCGATCTTGTCCAACAACTGCTCCAGATCCTTGTCCAACTGATAATAGGTATCTTGTATCTCGCGGGTGTATTCCTTATGCATATTGCCGCGATAATTGCCTGCATAATAAGTGATGGCAAGCATATCCGGACAGGAACGTGTACCGAAAGCCCCGTATTCGAGGAACTGAAGCGCCAAGCGGTTGATTTCCTTATTGATAAAAGGGGAGGTCTTCAAGTTGAAGAAACACTCGTTTGTATTTTCCTTGAATGTGTATTTGAAAGGAATTTCATCTAACACGTACGGAAATGCATTGAACTTATCCAGTGACAGGGAGGGAGTCCAAGTCATCTGCTCCAAACGTGCCGACAGAGATTCCGGGCCGTTGTTGTAGCGGTCCACATACCAAGGAAGCCCTTTGTAGTAGGTCGTTGTTGCCCATTTGCCGTTGTAATCGTCCATCCAGAAAGCACCGTTTGCCGCATGTCCGGCAGAAAGGATCGCACTTTCGGGGTTGGGAGCAATGGCATATACGTCACTTCTGCCTTTGGAAGCGATTTTCAGTTCGTCTCCGATTGTGGAGCTGATCAGTTTCCGGGGAGAATAATGCTCTTTCGTATAATTGCCGATATAGTCCGGGTCATATAAGACCGAAACTTCCTTTTCCTTGTCAAAATCGTAGATATTCTTTCCCGCTATTCCATTGAAGTTAGGATTGCTTCCGGTGAATAGGGTGGCAAAGGCACTGGCTTCATCTATGTCTGAGAATTCGAACCGTATGTTGTTATACACCAGTCCTTCATTCATCAACCGCTTGAAACCACGCTCGCCGAATGTATTATAAAAGTATTCTATATAATCACCCCGCAATTGATCGACAGTGATGCACACGACCAATTTGGGAGTGCTTTGTTGAGCCTCCAGGTTGGTTGCTGCCAGAATTGCGATGAGCGATGTTAATATTTTTCGTACCCGATGTTCCATATTTTTCTGTAAACGCCATATCCCGAACGGAGCCAAAGGCTCATTACCAACGGAATAAATGCTGTATTTAAATGCTGCGGAATGAAATGCCAGCCAGCCAGCATCAGCGTAAGCGCCGCAAAGTTAATAAAATGATAATAATATGCGGCCTTTCTTAACTTTTTTACTGTAAACAAAATAACAGCTGCTAAGTCAAAAGGTTGTAACCAGATAATATTCCAGTTCGGGCAAACGCATGGATGTGTCGAAACGAAACTCAGGAAAAACAGTACGATTCCTGCTATTCCAGCTGTGAAAAACAAGATGCAATCAATAATCC
>ERZ779890.4270-NODE-4270-length-12015-cov-3.620652_pt1 | contig 12015 bp, 14 predicted proteins | sample MGYA00511553_ERZ779890 | MGnify/ENA primary metagenome ERZ779890 (study PRJEB29588, sample SAMEA2152064) | human gut metagenome | biome: human gut; feature: human-associated habitat; material: faeces | place: Denmark | collected 2008/2010 ...
TTTGGCAATGCGTAAGCATCCGGTAATGACAGCAAAACGCAGGGCATCATTATCTTTCAGTGCCTGCAAAATGCCCTTCATCACATCCAGCATCTCATCGTAATACCCATTGGCACTGGCTTTGGCGATGGGCACGTCGTACTCGTCGATCAGGAGGATCACCGGTTTGCTATAGTGTGCCTGCATCAGCTTTGTCAAAAGTAAAATGCTCGCCTTAATTTCTTCTTCCGACGCCGTTTTCCGCAAAATGCGGTCCATGATCTCTTTTTGATAGCTGCTGATCCGTGGGCTATCCAAAAGATAGAGATGGTCCCCATAGATGTCCGTAATCGTCTCTTGTAACATGCCAAATGCGCTCTCAAAATTCAGCCCATCCACCCGACGGAAAGAAATGAACAGCACCGGCCACTGGTTCATCCACTCGTCGCAAAGTTCTGTATTCTCAGCGATTTTTAAGCCCTGGAACATCGCCTTGCTGTCCTTGCGGATGTCGAAGAATTGAGAGAGCATGCTCATCGCCATCGTCTTCCCGAAACGACGAGGACGGGTGATGAGAGTCACCTCCGCCGTCTCCTCTTCCAGCAGATCGGAGATCAGCTTCGTCTTATCGACGTAGTAATACTTTCGATCCCGGATTTTTGCAAAGTCGGAGATGCCGACGGGGATGTTCAGCTTTTTCATGGGCGATGCTCCTCTCTGTCCAGAGTTTTTACTTGCCTGTATAATACCATATCACACTATCATTTACATCCATTTTACAATAAGTGATATAGAGCTTCAGATGCTAATTTCATAATATCATCCGGCCAACGATTCAATAAGTTTATTTCTTTTAATTGTAGCACGAAGTCATTACTTTTACAATGAAAGAACCCAAATTCACCTGTGAACTTTGCGGCAAAACCTACGATCTTGACACTCTGATCCCATTCGACGACCGACTTCTGCAGCGGTCGAAAAACCTGCCCAAGACGCACATCGGGACCGACAGCTACGTTGCTGTCCAGCTCCTGGAAAAGCAAAATGCCCTGAACTTCAACAGCCTCCGAAAGGTGGCAGAACAAGTTCAGGGCATTGAGGGTGCAGGAGCATTTCGCAAAAAATCACATCAGGCAGGCTTGCTCTCGTCCAGAGCCTTGACCTCATCAACCGTCAGACCCAAAGAGTTTGCGATTTCTTCATAGGACAGTTTTCCCAAAGCTAAAAACGAACGAGCCGCTTTGATAGCGTTTGCCTTGACTGCTTCATTTCTCATATCTTCCATAACCTTGCACATAGTCGCAACTCCTTCCGTATCTTCTTTGAAATAGCGAACTCTGTCAGCCAGAATCTGATAGTGCATCTCTTCGGCGCTGGTGCAGGAACTCGGCACAGGCTTTGTCCTCAAACACCTTATTCATAAAATCATCATCCAGCAGACGAAGCCCACGCAGACGCTGCAAATCCTCAGCGTGCTTGCGCTCAAAATCTAAATCGGACATCACTTCACATCCTATCTCATTTATAATATAACATGGAAATACCAATGGTTCAAGCCGTGGTTTTTGAACTTTTTCGCATTTTTACTCTGACCGCACACCTGGCAGTTCTACGGTCTGTCCTTCGCCTTGTGGCAGAAGTTTGCGGCTTGTTGCGTGTTTCTTGAAAAGTTCCTGTATGGCGAAGTTTGTGAACTTCACAGCTATACGCCCTGTGATGCCAGTGGTACCATAGCCCATGGAGAATTCAACTTGGTCGCTTGATTTAGGCGACAGTTTGTAGGTGATATCCACGGTTCCGTCTGACTCGTTAGGCTTGATGTCTGGCTCAAGTTTTTCGGGGTCGAAGTGGCCCATCTGACCAAGGTCGGTGAGTGAGCGCATGATGGCATCTTTGCTGAAAAGGTCACCGGGTTTGGTGCGCAGCTCACGGCGTATCACATCCTCAAAAACGTATTCGTTGCCGAGAATGGCCACTTTGTTGAGTGTGGCTTGCTTACCTTCGCGGATGCGTATTTCCAGGTCAATGGAGTCGCCTACAACTTGTGTCTCAACAGGTTCTATGCTGCTGAACACGTATCCGTTGTTATAGTATTCGTTGCCAATGGAGTTGGCATCCTCGTGAAGGCGTTTTTCTAACTGTTCCTGATTGTAGACATCGCCTTTGTTAAGGGCGAGGCTGTTGTTGAGGGCGTCGGTTGAGTAGATGGAGTTGCCTATCCACGAAATGTTGCGCACATAGTATTTTTCGCCCTGGCTGACATTGAGGTATATGTCGATGTGCTTGTCGTCGTAGGGAACTATACTGTCTTTTACGATATAGGCATCGCGATAGCCCCATGAGTTATAGCGTTTGATGAAGAGGGCTTTGTCTTCCTTGTATTTTTCTTCTATGAATTTCTTGCTCTTCAGAATGTTGCGCAACTTGCCCGACTCGCGTGTTTTCTTCATCGATGCCTTGAGCTTGTTAATTTTGTCTTGGTCGGCTCCGGTAATGTAGATGCGGTGCACCTTGACTTTCTCGTGTTTGTCGATGTCTATCTCGAGTGTGACCTTGTTTTTGTCTTTAGGGTCATTGCGCTGTATTACTTCTGTGGTGACATTTTTGAATCCTTTTTCCCCGAAGTGTTTGTTGATGACAAACTTTATACGGTTTATCACGTCTACCGAGATTACGCTGCCTTCTTTAAGCGGAAAGATCTCTTCAAGGTCTTCTCGTTCAGATTTTTTGATTCCGCTGTAGGTTACAGAAGATAGTTTGGGGTGGGGTGCAAGTTGAATGTGCAGATAGATGTTACGTCCTACTATGCTGTCGGCTGTTATGCTTACATCCGAGAATACTCGCTGGTCCCATAAGTTGCGCAGGGCTGTTGTCACTTCACCTTCTGCTTTAGGAAAGGTAATGGTTTGCCCTATGACGAGTCCTGATATTCTGAGCAGCTGGTCGTAGTCATAGTCGTTGACCCCGTCAATTGTTACGCCTCCGAGGATGTAGTTGCGTGTGTTGATGGAATATTCGATGTCGGGTTTTGTTGTGTTTGCCTGGTTTTGGGCGTTGGCAGCGGTCAGTGCGAGGCAAAACAATATGGATTGAAAAACGTGCTTCATCTGAAAGAGTTGTTTCTATAATATGGTTTATAGAGGGGTGCTTATCTTGTATAGGGTTTTGTCGGTTTTGTGCTTGCGGTTATTATTGTGAGACTTGTTCGCTGGTCTTACCGAATCTCCTCTCCCTCTGTTGGTAGGCGGTAATTGCGTTGAGTAAGTCCTGTTCGCCAAAGTCTGGCCAGAAAGTGTCGCAGAAGTACAACTCGGTGTAGGCGCACTGCCAAAGGAGATAGTTGCTTAGCCTGAGTTCGCCACCGGTACGTATGAGCAGGTCTGGGTCTGGCATGAATGATGTCGTCAGGTTGTGTGCAATGGTGTCTTCTGTGATGTCGTCGGTACTCAGTTGCCCATCTGCCACTTGTTGTACAATGGCTCTGGTGGCTTGGGTGATTTCCCATCGTGAAGAGTAGCTCATGGCAATAACCATGGTCATTTTGTCGTTGGCGGCAGTATGTTGTTCGCATTGCTTGATGCGATTGCGTACGTTTTCGGGCAGTCGAAGGCTGTCGCCAATCATGCGAAACCTAATGTTGTTGGCCATGAATATTTGTTCTTCCAACGAGTCGAGTACGAGCCCCATCAAGGTTGCCACTTCTTGTGATGGTCGTTTCCAGTTTTCGGTAGAGAAAGTGTAGAGTGTAAGGTATTTCACTCCGATACGTGCGCAGAGTTCCGTGATTTTCTTTACTGTCTCCACTCCTTGCTGGTGGCCTATTGTCCGGTCAAGCCCTTGTTTGCGCGCCCATCTTCCATTGCCGTCCATAATGATGGCAATATGCCGCGGTATGTTGTGCCAATCTATATTGGTGTTGTTGTTCGTCATTGCTTGTTGGCGGTTAGTCTTTGTTGCAATTCTGGCATCGTGGCGCAAAGCTATAGGTGACTGTGAGCATGGTGATGCCAAAGTGGTCTTTGTTTTTAAATCCAGACGATTTTATGCCCAACGGGTCTTCAACACCGTCGAGTTTGTCAGAGAGACTGAAGTGCATGGCCCAGTCGAGAGACATGTTGACCCTGCGTGAGACCCTATACTTTATGCCACAGCCCATCGGGATGTTAAAGGCCACTCCTTTTCCCTTGCTGGCGTATGCCATGCCAGCGCCCAGTTGCATAAAGGGGGTAAGACGTTTGTGGCCGAAGAAGTCTTGATAAAAACCGTATGGAAAGAAATTGATTTCGTACATGCAGCTTAGGTCTATGACGCTGCCGGTAAATGCGTATTTCAGCGGTGTAGCACTGGTTTGGTTGTCACCGGGATTCTGGGGATAGAAGCTGTCGTGGTCATTGGTAGACCCTTTTATACCTGTGTATGACAGTGACACCTTGAGTGAATTGTAGTGGTCAAAGAGATAGCGCCAGTATGCACTTGCAGCAGGCTTTTGGTTAGAGAATATGCGGTTGTTGAAGTCGCCCAAGTAAAAGCCTGCGCCAATGCCGCCTCCAATCTCCATGCGGAAGTCTGCATCTTCCTGTGCCTGTATAAACAATGGCGACAGCAAGGAGATTAAAGTGATTACTGTAAGGCGCACCAGTTTCATCTGTTTATTTTGTTATTTTGGAAAACACCGTGGGGTCTTTGGCGTATGACAGGCGGTTCAACTTTCCTCTGACAATGGTTCCGTCTGGGGCGGTGGTTATCCAAATGTTGTTGTCGGTGTCACAGCAGGCACTGAAAGATATGGTCCCGCCTGGCAGGTTTGGATTTTGTGAACTTGCTTGTGGCAGCCAACACCGTCCGCCATCGGTGCTGATTGTTATTTCTGACGCATCACCGTTGGCAGTGAGTCCAAGGTGCATGATTTTTGAATCGTAGTTAAAGATGGTTGCCTGACTTTTGTTGGGATATGTATTTTTGTTGTCGGGGTCTTGCGGGTAGATTGTCCAAGGCTCTGTATTGACACCTTTTCTGTCAACGATTTTTTTCCATACCACGCTCTCACCAGAGGCGTTTTTTCCACAAACCATGACGCTGTAGAAGTTGTTGTTGAATGTCATCTCGCCACAGGTCGACGCTATTTCGCTTTTTGGGAACAGGGTCATGTCGTCAGCCACATTGTCTTCTGTCCATTGCTTTGTGTCTGTCGAGTAGAATATCTTGTTGCCGACAATGGCAAATATCTCGTTCTCAGAAACGGCAAACAACTTGTCGAGCGAGATGTTTGTATCAACAGTCTGCCACACAAGGCCGTCAGTGGAACTTTTCAGCGTGCCGTGGTCAACATAATATAAAACATTGTTGAATAGAAAGACTTCTGTGGGCACAAAAGACGAAATGCCTGTTATGGTGGTGGCACTCAACGATGCTGGCGTTTGTGTGGGCGCTTTCAGAAGAGTGGGTGTCCCGTTCTTTAATGCCACGATGGTGATGTCGTTATTGATGACGAACATTTTTTGGCTTGAGATGCCGTTTAGGGCTTCAGGTATTTTTGCGACAGCAGTCCAAGTGTAGTCGTCAGGATTTGAATTGTGGATATTGACACGCACCCTGTATTTGCGGCTTTGTGTTCCGTCGGTCGAAAAACATGTGAAGTAGCGCGGTGTGGTAAAGTCTATGGTGTCTGATGTGGAAAACAGGGTGTCTCTGCCATTTGCATTCTGGTAGGTTACAGTGCCGTCGCTTGTTATGTTGCTGAACACAATTTTAGATGCGATGGTATTTGCAGGCAGTGAATCGTGGTTGTATATTTCCTGATTGATTTGGTCAATATACATGGCATAGGCCGAGCCTGCCACATTGGTGACATACGTGGTGTCGTTGCCTGCGGTTGTCTTGGTGTGGACGATGCGCGGAATGGTTCCAAGCGTCATGCGGGTAATGGCGCAGTTGCCATCGCTTGACACCGATGTTGACGAACTGTCATTAAGGCAAGAGCTTAGAGACGCTGTTGCGAACGCAATGGCCGTCAGCGTAAATATTTTTGATAGGACTGTCATGGCATGCTACATAATAGAATGCAAAAATACTTACATTATTTCATATAACTTGCTTTTTGACTGTTGTTTTATGTAAAAATGCTTAAAAAAGCAAGAAAAGTATTCGTGGGTTTGCAGCAACAATCAGGCAACAGAGTTGTGGGGAGGTGTCTTGCTAAAGCATGCACCACATGGTAACAAGAAAAGGAACAGAAAAGTCTGTCAGAAAGCCATGGTATATGCTTAGAGCCGTGTAGCGTTGCCCTACTGTTTGAATGATTATCGGCAAGGTGGTATCCATAGTCGTGGCTCCGCCAGACGAGATGGGAGCCAAGGGGCCGAAACGTTTTGCTATCAAAGGGGTAAGCAGGAGGGTTATCAGCTCACGGATGACATTAGCCAATAATGCTATGGTGCCGAGTTCTGCCCCACGATATTCGGTGATGAAGATGCTTGAGAGTGAGTAGTAGGCAAAACCACTGTTTATGGCCATGCAGTCTGTTATGCTGCGGGTCTCCAAAAGGGGGCATACTCCGCTGCTTATTGCCAGATATGCCGCCATTGCTCCCAACCATGATCCCAAAATGGTGGCAATCGGTAGAAGTGCCAAACGGGGACTGAGGCTTTTAATGTCGTTTTTCATATTGGGATTGAGACCTATCCCTATGCCTACAAAAAGTAGCAGTCCGCATAGTGCGGCAAAACTAATTCTGCTGTCTGTTGTCCATGTCGGCAGATAGTCACAATGCCCTGCTGTCAGGCCGACGGCAAAGAAAAGCACAGCTATCAGACTTCCTCTCATCAGCTATTCTTTCCTTTTGTAGACCTCCACAATGCCCACGCCAGAATGCAGCTTCCCAACACGCTGCATGTTGACAATAGCAGAGCTTCTGCTCCCAATGTTGGCAGGGCGGAGGTTATCCGCTCGTTGCTCCCCACCTCTATGCCAAGCAAAAACAACAGAAACCAGATGAGTCCTGTTGTGGCTTTTGAGGTCACTATGCCCATCCGTCGGCGTGAGGCCGCTGCTGTTCTGATGCGTATGGTGTAGCCTAATCCTATGCCAATGAAGATGAATGCTATTACCAAAAACATGTGGTAAAATCAGATGTTTATGATTCAATAAATTGTCGTAAAGGTCTAAAAGTCTCTAAGCTTATGGGCAAGTGCAGATGGCTATCTTCATCACCTCGTCTTTCTTGTTTTCGAAGATTCTGTAGGCTTCCTCAATCTTGTGGAGAGGAAAACGGTGTGTGATGAGTGGTGTGGTGTCAATCTCTCCTTGCTCTATAAGGCTAAGCACTTCTTTGCAGTCACACCCGTCTACACCTCCAGTTTTAAACGTAAGGTTTTTGCCGTACATGTCGGGCAGTGGTAATGTTTGGGCATTGTCGTATAGGGCAACTATGGTGACAATGGCATTTGGCCTTGCACATTGCCATGCGAGCTGAAATGTGTCTTTGCCGCCTGCCGCCTCAATGACACGGTCGGCCCCACCGTTGTCACTGTTGTTAACAACGAAATCCTTGCAATTCTCCGCAGAGGTGACCAGAACCTCAGGGTAGTGTTTTCTGACGAAGTTGCGACGCACTTCTGACTGTTCGCACACAATAATGCGCTTGGGGCGTTTAAGCATTGTGCAGAGCAAGGTGCAAATGCCCGTGGGGCCTGCCCCGATGATAAGCACAGTGTCGTCTTTTGTTATCTCGCTGATGCGAGTTGCCCAGAAGCCGGTAGCCAACAAATCGCCGACAAACAGAGCTTGCTCGTCGGTAACACTGTCTGGTATGCGGTTCAGGCCTTGTGTGGCCAGAGGCACACGTACATATTCCGCTTGCCCGCCGTCAATTCGGCATCCAAAAGCCCAACCTCCATGTGGAGACGTGCAGTTGTTTACAAAGCCATGCTTGCAGAAGAAGCACTCTCCGCAGAATGTCTCCACATTGACGGTCACACGGTCGCCAGCCTTGACATTCTTCACGGAGCTTCCTGTCTCCTCAACAATGCCAACCATCTCATGGCCAACGGTGATGCCTGGAACGGCTTTAGGTACGCTTCCGTTTTTGATGTGCAGGTCGCTTGTGCAGATGCTTCCCAAGGTCACTCTGACTATGGCATCAGTCGGTTCCTGTATAACAGGTATGGGCTTGTCTGTCAAGGCGAACTTGCCTCTCTCTATGTATGTGTATGCTTTCATTCTTTAGCGTGGTCTTTGTTGCTCGTGCCTCTGCCAGTCTTTGTGTGAAATCAGAGGGCTGTCAGAAGGGGAATGCTTGGCTCCTGAGAAAAGGTTGTGGTAATGGTTACAACGCTTTGTCCAAAGCTTGCTTGATGTCGGCAAGAATGTCGTCGATGTCTTCCAGACCAACGCTGAGGCGAATAAGGTCAGGAGCGATGCCTGCTTCAAGAAGTTGTTCCTCGGAGAGCTGGCGGTGGGTGTGGCTGGCAGGATGCAGCACACAGGTCTTGGCGTCAGCCACATGGGTGACAATGCTTATCATCTGCAAAGAGTCCATAAACTTGATGGCTTCATCGCGACTGCCTTTCAGTCCAAAGGCTATAACGCCACACACACCATTGGGCAGGTATTTTTCTGCCAATGCGTGATACTTGTCGTTTGGCAGTCCTGCAAAGTGTACCCAGTTGACACGTGGGTCACCTTGGAGAAATTCGGCAACCTTTTGTGCGTTTTCACAATGACGTTGCATGCGCACATGGAGAGATTCCAGGCCCATGTTTAGGAGGAAGGCGTTTTGCGGACTTTGTATAGAGCCAAGGTCGCGCATCAGTTGTGCGGTGGCTTTGGTGATGTATGCATTTTTACCGAAGGCAGTGGCGTAGGTGAGGCCGTGGTAGCTTTCATCGGGGGTACATAGTCCCGGAAATTTGTCGGCGTGGTCCATCCAGTTGAAGTTGCCACTGTCTACAATGCAACCGCCCACTGCAGTAGCGTGGCCGTCCATGTATTTTGTGGTGCTGTGGGTCACAATGTCGGCTCCCCACTCAAAAGGTCTGCAATTGACTGGTGTGGCAAAGGTGTTGTCAACGATGAGTGGCACCCCGTGTTTGTGGGCAATCTTGGCATAGCGTTCAATGTCGAATATGTTGCCACCAGGGTTGGATATTGTTTCGCCAAAGACGCACTTGGTGTTGGGCCTGAACAGGGCTTCGACTTCTTCGTTGGTTGCATCTTCGTCAACAAAGGTGCATTCAATGCCCATTTTCTTGAGCGTGACGCCAAACAGGTTGTAGGTGCCGCCGTAAATGGTGTTGGTTGATATGAAGTGGTCACCAGCTTCGCAGATGTTAAACACCGCGAAGAAGTTGGCTGCTTGTCCGCTCGAAGTCAGCATGGCAGCCACGCCACCTTCCATCTCTGCTATCTTGGCTGCCACATAGTCGTTGGTGGGGTTTTGCAGACGAGTGTAAAAATAGCCTGTGTCTTTCAGGTCAAACAGGCGTGCCATCTGCTCGCTGTTGTCATATTTGAAAGTGGTGCTTTGGTAGATGGGCACCATGCGCGGTTCTCCTTTTTTGGGTTTCCAGCCTCCTTGCACGCAAATGGTGCCAGTTTTCTTTTTATCCATATTTGTTTCTGTGTTTCTGTTGTGTTTGGTTGCAAATATAATGATAAATGCTGAGAATATGTTTGCCAAACAGTGTGTATATATAAAAAAAAGAAATAATTTTGCATTTGTAGTGAAAAATCATTGTAAACCGCTTAAAACCAATCAAAATGAAATTGAAATTATTATTATTGGCATTGGCGACATTCCTGTTTGAATTGCCTGTAATGTCGCAAGCCGTGGGGCGAATAGAGTGTCCTACAAACGATGACTTTGAAGACGAGAGCGTTTATCCGCTTGGCAACAAAGGCCTGCTTGTGCAGACACGCTCAAAGGATGCCGATGACGGCAAACGCACCGTAAAATCAGAACTATATTCTACCGACATGAAACTCCTTGGAACAGAAACTTTCTCTATTCCAAAGAAAATGACCGATGAATGTAGCGATTATGTTGACGGGGTCAACTATTCGGTGTGGCGTGACAGAGATGACAACCTCAAGGTGTTGGCGTTTGACACCAAGACAAACAAAACGTCGGTTTACAACGCAATGCTCAAGAGTAAGTTCAGCATACGTTGGCCCAGTTTCGGCTCTGGTTGTATGGTGTTTGCCTCTACCGACAAAAAGACAGAGACATTAAATATCTTTAATCTGGCAAGTGGGCAAATAAAGGCTCTCAACTTGCATTTTCCCGGTGTGAAAGACCGCAACACCTTGATTTTTGCCACTGCAATAGTCAAGAACAATGTGTTCGCTTTTGTTAATGTGGAAGGCCACACAATGCTTGTGCGCACCGACATGGACGGAAACATGGTAGGGGTGACCGAGATCACACCTGCTGACGGTGAGGCCATCACTTCTGCCAGCATCAGTGACACTGGTGGACGTATATTTGTAACCGGAACATATACCAAGTCAAAGAAAGGCAACTCGCAGGGCATCTATTTCGCTGCTCTTGACAATGGCGAGTTTGCATTCTATAAATCCTACAATTTCCTTGATCTGAAAAACTTCACAGAGTTCATGTCTGAAAAGAAACAGAAAAAGATAGAACGTAAGAAAGAAAAGGCCGAAAAAAAGGACAAGGAGTATGCACTAAACTACCTCATGGCAAGCCACGACATAGTGTTTGACGGCAAAGATTATTATTATCTTGGCGAAGCCTATTACCCTACATACATAACATACCGTCAGGGCAACGCCATCATCACAAGTTTCAATGGATACCAATACACTCATGCAGTGTTGGTTAAGTTCAATGCACAGGGAGACCTGCTGTGGGACACTTGCTTCCCGATGTTCCCAAAGAATCGTCCGTACAGTGTTGTGCACTTTGCTTCAATGGGGCTCGACAAAGGCAATGTAAGCTTGGTATATGCCGATCGCATGAAGCTGGTCAGCAAGATAGTGGCTCTTAACGATGGCAATGTGATTCAAGAGAAAGAGGCTGAAATTATCGAGGCTGGTGATGAAAATCTGAATGTCAAGAAAATGAAAACGCCGACAACATCCTATTGGTATGACAACAACTATATCGTTTATGGCCAACAGTATGTGAAGGATAAAACAGGCGGCAACCGCCGAAAGGTGTTTGGCATAACAAAATACACAATAGATTAAATTATAACGTTTTCGATAAGTCAAATGAGCAGAGCCAAGCTTGTTTGAGCTATGCCATGACGAGAAAAGGTGGGATGCAATTCAATGTTATCCTAAATTATAAAATTTGGACACGTTTAATTTTCGCTTATGAAACACTCGGTTAAACGCTATGTTACATTTTTTGTGCTGACCTTGGCGTTACTCACTTTGCATCAGTCGGCTGTGGCACAGGCTTTTGATGGTGACGACGACAACAAAATCTATGTGGGCTACCTCAATGCAGGTGGACTGTCAGGAGCTGTCGTTGGCTACGACAAAGGCGTGAATGATTGGCTCTCGATAGGTTTCGGTGCCAGTTATCTGGCAAAAGACAAACACGATGTTGACAATGATGGTGTCAACACACGTCTCGACTTGATGTTAACGGGTAATTATCATTGGCAGGAGATACTGAAACTGCCCATGGCTGTAGATGTTTACAGTGGTCTGCATGTAGGTTTGCGCACTGCAGGTTTGCAAGCCGGCGCACGCTATAACTTCTCTGAGACACTTGGTGTGTTTCTTGAAGCACGTCAGAACCTCCTCAATATCTCAAAGTCATCAAACGACCGTAAATGCTACTACTACAAGAAGTTTTGCTTTAGTGTCGGGTTGACGTTCAACTTATAATGGCACCACTATGAGTGCTTTGCCACTGTTGTGTTACACTCAACAGAGCCTCATTCAGCATTTTTTTGCTGAAAAAACAGTTGGTTAAACCCAATTCGGTCGTTTACGACCTAATGACCGATTTGTAGTTTCCTGATTTTGGTTGACTACTTGCTTGTCTTAAGTCTTGATAAAGTT
>ERZ779890.4278-NODE-4278-length-12002-cov-2.357412_pt1 | contig 12002 bp, 8 predicted proteins | sample MGYA00511553_ERZ779890 | MGnify/ENA primary metagenome ERZ779890 (study PRJEB29588, sample SAMEA2152064) | human gut metagenome | biome: human gut; feature: human-associated habitat; material: faeces | place: Denmark | collected 2008/2010 ...
GCAGTAAGGCTTCTGATAATAAGAATTGAAACTATAGTAATTCTCTGCGCCGCTTTTGATATACTCATTCACATACTGACTATAGTATTCATTATAGACTTGATGTGCGACTTCTTGCACTGTTTCAACTTTATACTTACTAACAATACCGCCAATGAGTGAAGCATCCACTAGACAAAGAGTACCGTTAGTAATCTTATAATTCCAACTATCATACTCGACATTCATTCCGTCGGTAACATAAACTGCTTGAACTTCACCACTTAGATTTTTTCTATTTACAACTTCACTAAAAGGGAAGTACAACAGCCCCCCTGCCGTAGTAGTCATAGTAGTTGTAGTTCGTTGATAGGCACCATCAATCAACTTATACTCCAACTTTTTGATCGACAGCGCGCCTTCTACGCCAATTTCAAAGCCTTGCTCTAAACTGGTTTCAAGCAGGTTGGCAGTTCCTCTATCAAATTGCCAACCAGACCCTTCTAGCGTTGTTTCCATGAACTGCGCGGCGGTCTGAACATTATTCTCTTGTCCCTCAGAAAAACTGATATCTTGGCCACTCTTGCCCAGCTCATAAATTGCATAACCTTGGCATTCATAAGACACAACAAAATTGTCTCCGTGCACTTCACTAACGCTCTTCACAATGAAGTCATGCCATTTGCCAAAGTATTTAACTTTTACTTTTGCTTCATTGATAAGTAATCCAACGTAGGGATTTTCAACAAATTCTCCATCTTCATCCCAATATTTAGAATACATATCAAATTTGAAGTTTTCTTGTCCGTACATATCCACAGTCAAAACAGGATTGCAGGCGCGCGCGAAGTCACTTCGTGTATCTCCACCAATTATAGCAACTTTATACTCATGCCATCCATCTGTTTCATATACATCTTTCCATATGGAAATCTCATATGGCTCCTTTAGCACAGTATCCATAGTTCCTCCTTTTACGCAAACTTATGTCTAAAATTAACCTCGAAAGAAAGTGTGGTTCCGCCGCCAACTGTCATTTGAGAGCGGCCTCTTGGTAGTTTAAACGGGAAATTACTAGTAGGAATAAGAATAACAGGAGTCTTGCCTACATCTGTGGCAACTCCATTGGCCCATTTGACTTCAGTACAACGTACAAGTTGAAGTTTAGAATTACTCTCTACCAAAAACGCATTGGCACCACTACTATCCACAGTCTGTGCCGGAGTCTTTATTGAGAAACTTTTGTCTCCAACTGTATAGGTAATAGTCGTATTCTCGCCTTGGACGTAGTGTCTAATCACCACATCTGCATCATAATCTCCTGCATTATAAAGCCAAATTTTCCCATTTTTAAATTTTTCATAAGTCGCAATCGCACCGGTAGTATCAAAAAACTCCTTGCTGGGGATCAGACTTGCCGCACTCCATTCAGCAAAATTCTTATCTTGATAATCTTCAATAAATTTCTTCCCTTTTGGAGAAAGTCCATAGGGTAAATAAGATACAAAATTCACTAAAATCTCGCCTTTATAAATCCGGTCATTGTTTTCTTCAAAAGTAAGATAAGACATTTGTGGAGCACTGTTAATAATACACATATACTCCACATAAGGTCTCTCGTCAAAAATCAGAGGCTTTGGTTGTCCATCCGCACATAGCCACTCTTTCACATCTCGTACTTCTGCTTCATTTAGACTATCAAAAGCAATACTTACATTAAAACCTAGTGTAGTCTTACTAGTTCCAAAATATAAACTTCCATCCATCCCAGTTACATCTGTCGTTCTATTCTTGAGGGAAGGGGACAGGTACTCAGAGTACCTGTTCCCATTACTAACCCTCAACAGACCAAACTGAGAGGAATGATAATCACCATAAGAAAAACCAATAAGGTCATCTTTATTGATATTTCTCAATCTCTCTAGTTCTCTCATTTATCTGTCTTACCTCCGTCTATTTATCAAATTGATATTACGGTAAGATGTACTATTCATGATTTCTTGCTTGACTCTATTGACCATATCATCAACATCGTAGTCAGAAGCAAGTTGGTCAACATTTACATAAATGGTGCAAGTGTTGCCAGTAGCGCTCTGTAGGTCAAAAGCAGAATTATTCATTCCAATTCTATCCACCATTGTGGCAATAAGTTGTTTCAACTGAATGAAATTCTGAGTATCTTTCGCACTTAGAATGGCTTCGGGTTTGGTGGGAGAACCATCAACCCAGGCGGGACCAGTGTAATCAACATAGCCACCAGTAGCATAACGTTTAAAAGCCGCCGCAGTTTCGGGTCCAACAATACCATCTTTGAGTTTTAGATTAGCCTTATTCTGGAATTGCCGTAAAGCCGCATAAGTTTTTGAGCCAAACTTGCCGTCAATATTCAAGCCAGCGCCAACTGCTTGATTGAGGAAATATTGTAGCCACTTAACAGAGTTACCACTAGAACCTTGCTTGAGGTTAGGTTTACCAGTCGGCGCAGCGCCATATTTACTAACTGCCGCATTATAAGCCTTACCAGTGCCATTAGAGCCGCCACCACTGGCTCCACCCCTGCCACCAGAAGTGCCACCCTTGTTAGCAGGAGCGCCACTAATACCAGGAGTAGAAGTGTCAGAAGTTCCAAGTGTACCTTCCATTGGGTTCTCACCATTGAAGTATTTAAAAGCAGTTCCTAAATTGGCAACCAACTCATCCATCTTCTTCAAAATTTCAGCGCCAGAATACTGACCAGAAGCAGAATAGAACTCTTCAAACAAATCTCTTACGTGTTGTGGGCCTTTTGCAAACTCTTCTTCCGCCATGCGAATGAATTCACCATTTTTCTTATCGGCTTCAAGTTGCTTCTCCATCAGGTCGATTTGTTCGTCCCAACGGTCTTGCTGCTCCTTATTTGCGGCTTCAAGTGCTTCAATAAGACGGTCAGTGTCTTCGTCAATCAAGTCTTGTTGAGCATCTTGAATTTCCTTTTGAAGGTCAGCAATTTCACCAGCATTTCGCCCGCTTGTATCGCGCATGAGCATATTCAGACGCTTTTGCTTGTCTGTAATATCTTGAATAGAATTTTCACGATCGCGCGCATTACGTCGAGCTTCGATGTTTTTCTTGAGTTCTTCGAGGTAGTTATCATCGAGTTTCTTCATCTCGTCATAGGCATCTTTTTGCGCATCAATAATATCTCGTTGTGCGTCTTCATAGAAGCTTGCTAGCTCATTGATAATGTCGATGTAGTTATCTCGATAAAGTTCCCAACGTTCTTTGAGAAGATTGTTGGTTTCAGCAAGAACGTTTTCCTCCTCACGGCTCAATTCAACAATATCATCATACTCTTCAACCCAATCCTTGAAGTTGTTGAGCATTTCAGCAACTGCTTTAGATGCTTTAGGATTAACGATGGCCTTGTAATAAGCTTGAGTGAGCTTTAGCTCATGGGAATTAGGGTCAATGTTATAATACTTTGCCCAAGCTTTGTCAGCTTGCTGAAGCTTCTCAACACGAAGTTGCTCGTTTTGATTGATGATTTGCTGAGTAGCTTTTTTCTTCTCTTTGAGGAGACGAATGTATTCTTCCTCATTTTTAAGAATAGAGTCATAATCAACGAGACCTTCGCGTTCGCGCTCTAGGTCTGCGAGTTCCTCTTCAATTTCTGCAATGCGCTTTTTAGCATTATAGAGTTCAGAAAGTTTTTGAATTTCCTTTTCAGTATCAGAAGAGGATTTAGTGGAAGATTTGAATTGAGTAGGATTTACTTGTGTGCCAACAGTAACTTTGGTGCTAACTTGATTTAGCGCTTTTTCAATTCTTTCTTTAGCCGCTTTTTCAAGGTTGTCTGCGGCAGTTCGATAACTTTGTGCAACATCATCCGAATTTGCAGTTAGAGCTTTTTTACGAAGATTTGAAGCTCTTTCTATATTATTATAATAGGCACTAATTGTATCAGTAGCAACACCAAGGCTAATAAGCAGTAGCCGTAGCTCTTCTCGACTTGCATAAGTATTTAGAGTCGTCGCATTAGCAATCTTATTCTGAACAATAAAGTAACCCAGCGCTTCTGTTGTTGTTCCATACTTCTTAGCTAAAGCATTCAAAGAATCTTGTACTTGCTTAGAAGAGGTATTAGTTCCATTGAAAACTTTAGTTACATCTTCCGATTCCGCCGCAAGTTTGACCTCAGCCAAAGCTAGTCTATTAGTAACAACTTCCTGTGCATTGATGACACCCGAATTTTTGAGCATATTCAGATATAGCGCTTTAGTATTCTCATTCAGCCCAGTCAGCACGCCATCACTGCTCATATACTCATCCAGTAACGTTTCCCAAGCATCCGTTACTTGCGGTATATCATTTGTTCCAGCACTACTAATAATATCCAGGAAATTCTCAAAAGAATCTAAATCTGCAAAAGCTTCATCATTGGCAATAGTCGAAATCTTATCAATATCTGCATATCCATTTTCATAAATGCTCTTGATAGCATCACCAACAGCATTGATGGACTTTTTCATTGTCTTAACTTCTTCCGCAGCGTCTTTATAATTCTGAACTTTATTGAACTCTTTTGTAGCAGTAGTTGCCTTATTCAGTGCTCTTACTAAACCTTCGGCGCCATCCTTGGTTTCTGTTAAATAAATAGCCAAAGCACTATCCTGCTTCGCTAATTCCTCAATCGCTTGCGCACTGAGTTGACCACTATCTTTCAGATTCCCTATTTCATTATAAGTATCCGGAGCCGCTTGCGCCAGAGCTTCGAGGCTAGTTCCCAAATACTCGGCATTTCTAAAGAAACTAGTCATTTCTTCATCAGTCAAATAACTAGCATTCTCATAAAGCAAATCAAAGTCTTTTTGGATTTCATCATTCGACTCCTCCAAAATGAACTTCAGCCGTTGATACTTATCTTCATAATCCGCAGCATTGACATCCAGATTAGCAAGTGCTTTTTCTGCATCCGCGCCTTGTTGGCGATAATAAGCTGCACGGTCTTCACCACTCTCCGCTTTAGAAGAATAAGAGACAACATTAAAGTCGCCAGTATTTTCATTATACTCGCGTCGAGTAGTGATTTTGTTTTTCTCTCTTACATCGAGGTTATTTCTTGCTAGATTTTCAGATTCGATTTCCTTCTGTTTTTCTAGCTCCTCAGTCTGTTTCTTCAAATAATTCAGACGAGTCTTTTCTGCCGCAGTTAAGTTTTCTTTACTTTCTAGGTCAGAAATTTCTTGATTGATTTCAGAAAGTTGGTCGTTGATTCCATCTAAAACATCCTGAATTTTTTTTGCATTTCGAGCAGCCCTTTCTTCAGCACTATTGTACTGCACCAGTTTTGCGACTGCCACACTAATTGCAACTCCAATACCAACCCAGCCAAGCAAACCAGCCGCAGTTCCAAAGAAAGCTTGGATGCCACCCCATGCTTGCTTTGCTGTCTTTGCAATAAGAGAGCCAAGTTCTTTTGTTCCAGCCGCGAGGCCAGCCGTAAAACCACGGCCCTCGTTCTCACCCTTGGCAAAACCAAGTTTATACGCATAAACAACACGAGCCAATCCACGAGAATTTTCATATTGCTCTTGAGCCGCCATAATCGTTCTCTTGGTGGCATTTTTCGCACCTTCTTCAGCGGCACCTTCTTCCATTCCTTGTTGATAGGCCCTTACCGTTTCTTTAGACCATTCAACTTCTTGTTGGGTAGAGGCCACTTTTTGCCACTGTTGCTCAGCTTCTATCTGGCCCTCAATTTTCTTTTTGCCAATTTCATAGCCTTCCGCATAGGCTTCTCGCCAAAGTTTCTTATTACCAGCCGGGTCAAATTTTACTGCATCTTTTACAGAAGCGAAACCAGCCTTGAAAGCTTCCGCCGCTTCTTTTCCCTTCGCCGCAAATTTAGCAGTATTACCAACTGCATCTTCTGGAGATACATTTCCTTGTAAAGCAGATAAAATATTAACTGCTTGATTTTTCAGTGCTCCAATACCTTTTTGTCCAACTTTGAACAATGCAAAACTACCAACAGCAAGTTTCACTGCACCGCTAAGTGAGCCAAAAGCATCGGTAATTGCATTGGCGGTATTCAGAATTTGAGTTAGGAGATCAACTGCCCCTTTTATCAGGTTACTATCTGCAATACTAGTAGTAAACTCAGTCCAAGCAGTATGTAGATTGTTCAGTTTAGTTTCTAGACTTTCTTGAGTCTTTTCGTATTGTTTTTCTCCAGCTCCAGCAGAATTATAAGCTTCTCCTAACAACTTTACTAGACGCTCGGAATCAGACATCAAAGCAATGAAACGAGACTGCTGTCTCGAACCAGCCGCCATAGTGGCAAGGTAACGCTGCGTCATAGAATCAAGGCTATCCCATTTTTGAGCCGTCTCAATTAGAACTTGGTCCAAGGCACGCATTTGACCTTGCTCATCAGTCAGTCGAACACCAATTGCTTTCAAAGCAGTATCAATTTTGTTTACGTCAACTGCTTCTCCTTCGTCGGTTGTACCTTCTGTTTTTCCGGTATCAATAAGTTTTTTAACTTCGCCAAAACGAGCCAGAACAGTTTTTAGCGCTGTACCAGAAGTTTCAGCACTTTCTCTTGTAGATTCAATAATCTGGGTTAAAAATGCACTGGTTGTTTCCAGGCTCATGCCAACGCTAGCTGCCATAGAGGCAACTTTGCTCATAGCATTTGCCAATTCGTTTTGGTCAACTGCCGCTCTTGCCGCTAATTGTGAATAAACATCAACCACTCGACTGGCATCTGAGGCTTCTAGTTTAAAGGCATTGATAGCAACAGTCATTGCGTCAGTGGCTTCCGCATAATCCATTTCAGCAATTCGCGCAAATTTTAGTGTTTCTGCTGTCAGTGTCGCAACGTCAGCAGCATCTCGGCCCTGTTGATAATACAGTTTTTGGACATCATAAACGCCAACAAGACTGACACCCATTTTTTGAGCAAGTTCTGCGTATACATCAACTTGCTTCCAAAGTTCTTGGGTTGTAAAATCCGTAACGACGGCAATTGAGTTCATTGCTGCATCAAGTTCTTTTACATCTTCATAAGCGCTTCGAACCGCTTTTTTAAGAAGTAAGAATGCGCCACTAACAGTGGCGATTGAAGTTGCTCTAGAAAGAAAACTGTCTACTTGAGCTGTAATCCCTTGTAGCGCCATTTCACTTTCTCTGACTGCCGCGCCATTTTCAAGCATCGCAGAGCCGCTATCTCTTGCTGCATCTGCGGCTTGTTCAAATCCCTTTGCGGCCTCTTCTTGGAGTGTCTTCTGCTGTTGTTCTAAATCAACTTGAAGAGATTCAATTTGCCGCTCAAGGCTTTCAATATTATTTTGATAGGCTTGCGCCGCTACTGTAGCTTCTTGATATGCGTCGACCCATCCTTTCTTATTTCCAGTAGTTGCACCTTGATATCTAGCAGCGTAGCTTCCCAATTTTTGTAGAGCTTCTTGTGCCGCAGTCATGTCCCCGCCACTAAGAGCAGAAACAAAATCCTCAACAGAATTTTTTAGAGCGTCTGAATAGTTTGATGTTTGCCCAAACTTCTTCTGTAATGTTTCTAATTGAGGAGTGGCTGCGCCGATACTTGTGAGTGATGTGCGGACGCCTTCGATTTGAGTTTTTAGATTTTCAATCTCTGGCGCACTTAGATTTTCATATAGAGCAGGGCCAACCTCTTCAATTTTCTTGATAACACCATCTAAAACTTCATACAAACTAGTAAGAGTTCGTTGGCTTTTATCAAAATTACCCAGATCACCTCTTGTTTCAATACCCCTGCTTAATCTATCTTGAATTTTATCAAGTTCTTTCAGCATTGGTTTAGCTAAATCACTAAACTTATCTTGTAGCCCCTTTGGAACAGTAAGTTTGTCCAGGTATGCTTGTAGTTCTGTTAATTTCTTTTTCGCGTCATCAATTGATACCGAAGTATCAACTACCAGCTTGCCGCGGACACTATCCATAAACACCACCTACCAATAAAATAAAGTCAGCATTATTTTACTAATGCTGACTCTAAACAAAATGATTCTTTCAAATCATAATATCATTTCTATCTATATCTTCAGGGAGGATATAAAAGTCGCAAACCCGCTTCCCATTGGGACCAATATCCGGATAAGCAACTCCTCTAAAATTCGCAACATAAGGATCTGAATTTCTCCCCAGTCTCATAGATAAGCCAGACATTAGTTTTAGTTTTGGAATTTTGATAATTCCAGTTGTAGTATGTCCCGTCTCATCGTCCTTTAATCTCATTCGCCCTTCTAGGCTAATATATCCTCTAATAAGAGAATTTCCAATAGAGTAGACTTTTGCTTGATCTACTGCCTTATAATCATATCTAATAACCTCTATGGGTTTTGTCTCCAATGCTATAGTACGAGAATCTGCCACATTTTTCGTTTTCGTTCCATCAGAATAATAAACATAAATTTTGCCAATAGGGTCGTGTAAAAGGGTGTAGGATACACGAGTGCCTTCAAAACTCTCCGCAGTACTAATTATAACTCCATCTTCATCTTTTATAGAAGAGCACTTTGAGTTTACTAAAACGTTGAATTGTTTAGTTGAAAATACTCCTTGTGAAAAAGTTAAATTCAATTCTTGTGTTTTATCCCAACTGACCAACCCTGGATTACCATATCCACCGCGCGCAGTAATAACACTTTTTAGTTCATCAAGCCCACCAATTTGAATGTTATCAAAAGCGGCAATGACTTCGCCCGTTTCTACTCCTAAATCCTCTATATCATAAGTAGCTTTCAATACCACCGAATATAGCCCTTTCGTACCAAAAGACTGCTCCATATTTCCTCCTTTTAAAAAAAGAAGGGTGGTTTACCACCACCCTCCTCTTTACTCTTTACTTGTATTAGGTCAGGTCATACTGAATCAGGCTCATCATCGGGCCAGACTCAGGACGCATAACCTTCAGGGACATATTGAAAACAGAGGGATCACCCTCAGCTTCCAGGGTAATAGTGTTCTCAGACTGAACCTTAGCCTTGGGAAGCACAAACTGGAAGAAGCTATCTTCACCAGTAACATCGGAACGGCAATAGGTATCGCCAGTGATGTAGTAGGTGCCGGGGAAGCTCTCAGCGCTGATTTCAATAGTCTTGGCAGTGCCGGTCTGAGTATAGTGAACAAATAGTTTTTCACCAGCAGTTTGGGTGCCAAAAGTAGTGGCGGTAATTTCCTTACCATCCTTATCGGTCACCTTGGTGATATTGGCCTCGGTGTTGAAAGCGGTACCTTCAGTACCCATAACTTTAACAGACTTCTTGCCTTCCTTAGAGTCAATGGTAACCATGGTGTTGGCAGGGGTCTCGGCTACACGGCACATAGCGACTTTCTCAACTGTACGAGAGGCCTCGGTGCCAACGCCATCCTTGTCACCAAACATTAGGGCCATAGAAGCAGGACTGAACAGCGCGTCTTCAAGATTGACAGTAATCTCGCGGCCAAAATCCCAGCTAACCAGAATGGGGTTGCCCTTACCACCCTTGGCATCAGCAGAAGAAGCAGTCTGCTCGATGGTGGAAACCTTCAGAGTGTCCAGATACAGAACAGGCGCGCCCTTGGAACCATCATCATTGATTTTGTAGAAAGTGACATCAGCAACTTCCTTGATACCATATCTATCAAAAATAGAAGCCATAGTAAAAACCTCCTAATTTTAATCTTTTACCCAATATTCTAGGTTTATTTGTTTGCTGTCTGCGCCAGCAATCAAACTGGCAACATCAGTTTCATATTTATCCTTATTTGCCATCAGTTCATTTATCTTCATCATGGCAGCATAGGGTAAATCTTTTATATTCCATATTGTTACCCCAACTCCTAGGCAACAAGTAGCTAACATCAATGTAGAAAATTCATAATTTACTTTTGATTGAGATTGCTTAGCTTTTATTCTATCTCTTTCTCGTTGCTTAGCTTTCATACGAGCTAATCTTGGGTCCATATCGGCTTCTTCTTTTTCAAGCGGCTTGTCTCCAATTAGTTCTCGTATGCAATTTTGAAAATCTTCAAAATTTTGTTCTGTCAACAAATGTTTTTCAAGAATGTTACCAATAACAATATAGTCATCTAGGATATATACTTTATCATGTATAAAAAACTGAAAAGCTTTTTCAATAATTTTTAGTATATCTTCATTTTGAGCTAATATAATCAAATATTGAAGAGGAGTTGGTATTTCTTCAATATGTTGTTTCACACACAAATCAGCTATTTCATCCCGAGAGGTTGTCAACAGACTTCGATAGTATCGAAATTCATCATAGCCAATTTTTACAATATCGCCAACCAATGGAGGATATAAACGACAAATATCTTGAAATTCGCAAGAATTTTCATAACCTAAATAAATTTTTTCTTTAGGTAAAGACATCTAAACCAAACTCCACCAAATAACTGCTTGATTCAGTAGTTAGCAAATCCAAATCAAAATCTCCACCGGTTATAACTCCAATTCCATTGATTGCCTTTTTATAAAGAGACTTTTGAATTTCTCCGATAATCTTAAAAGGACGAAGATTGGGCTTCCCGTCAACTAAAATGTTCCATTGTGATAATGGAGTATAAACATAAACTAGTAATTGCAAATCCGTAAATTCGTCATTTTTATTGTTCAGTGTTCCTCGCTTAAGAACAAGAAGTACGGTGCTTTCTTCATTTTTTTCATTCATTAGCGGGACTACTCGAATATTTTTCCCAAAAATATCTTGTGGAGCTTCTTCTTCCAAGGGAGTCATCGAAGTATTTTTCAAAAGCTTGCATAAAGTTTCATTTTGGACAAGAGTTTTAGCTATTGCTTGTAGGATTGGGCCGAACTCTTCGCAGTGCTTTACACTCATATCTTACACCTCACGCCCAAATCCGACTAGATTCATCTATATCAATCTTTTTATTATCTCGAAGGATGGTATCATTAAGACTGATATAAATTACGCCAGGAATTGAAGTTTTATCAAAACCAGTAACTAAATGGGCTTCATCGGATTCTTGGTTTATGATTACATAATCATCTTTTGACACTGCACGATTAGGCATAATTAGGTGGGAAACTTTATCATTCTCTTCGTAAAGAGCGCCATCCGCTTGATTTTTTAAGGCATCCTTAATAATGCCACTCAACGGGCCGCAGTAATAAGCAGGAGCATCTTCTCCCCCATTAAAACTAACGGTGTGGGTAAGTTTCACCATAACCCATTTATTATAGCCTCGTGCATGGTTTTCATCAAGATACAGAACCATCCACGGTGCACCAGTAAGTTCATAAACCTCTCCGCTATGAAGTAATTCATTTAAATCAGTAAGCAAAAAACCAAGATATTGATTTTTACTTATTTTATCTGGTTCAAAAACTGCTTCTCCCTCTTTGAAAGGGATTTTATACACTGATTGAGCCTTGTATTTTTCAAAGCTAATGGCTCTTTTATTCTTCATTCGCTCTTGAACGGTTTCACCATAACGATTGAGCCTTTTTTGATAAATATCGAAGTAACTCATAATTTATCAATTAGTCCAATGCACTCAAAAATGGTTTTTCTAAAATACTCATAACGAAGGAATCTCAAACTGCTTAGTTTGGAAAGTAAAATATAATAATTTATAGTTTTTCTGTTTTCTTCTATTCCTAGAAGTTCACAAAGAATAGAATCTAGAAATTTCTCCCATTCTCCATTCTTTTCTACTTCACAGAGCAAGCCATAAATCTTATTTTTCATCTTTTCCCAATAAGCTATGGTTATCTCATTTTTCAATATCCAGCAAGCCTCCCGTAATCAAAAGGCTTACCGTCAATTGATCGATAATAAATTCCTTCAAGTCTATGAGCTTTCTTTTCTTCTCGTTCAAGAAGCGCGCGAAACTTATCAATAAGGTTGGCTTGAGAAAAATCTTTCTCAACATAAAGTGGTTTTACGTTTTCCCAAGTAAGAATAGTTCTATTCAACCATTCAACCTTCATATAAGTTGCTAAAATTTGAATTTCATGATTATTCAAATTAGAA
>ERZ779890.4299-NODE-4299-length-11965-cov-12.022502_pt1 | contig 11965 bp, 9 predicted proteins | sample MGYA00511553_ERZ779890 | MGnify/ENA primary metagenome ERZ779890 (study PRJEB29588, sample SAMEA2152064) | human gut metagenome | biome: human gut; feature: human-associated habitat; material: faeces | place: Denmark | collected 2008/2010 ...
TGTGCTGTATGAGTACCAGCCCACCCGAAAAGCGGAGCATGCGGAGGCTTTCCTGAAAGGCTTCTCGGGCTGGCTGCACGCGGACGGGTATCAGGGGTATCTATATTTCGATGTTCTGCCATGGCTCAATCTATTTCTGCGGTTTTGTGACGATTGGAGGTGAGGTATGCAGTGCAAAGGATGCGCCGAAACTGGCGCTGGGTGTTGCTCGGATGGCCATCCGCGCCGCCATTCTCCGCCCATTCGTTGTGGGCAGTGAGCAGCTTCTGATTTACATTCTGCTGGATGCGGCAGCCATCAGGCAGCTGATTCCGGAACGCGCGTGGAGCGTTGCACTGCCTGTCTATTATCTCGCTGCTGCAGCGTTTGTGCTGCTGGCCATCCGCGGCTTTTTTCGCAGAAATCAGGAGCAGTACCGCAGATTCTCCGCTGTGCAGGCGGCCTGACGGAGCGGCAATCCCAGGACCGATATGATGGTTATAGGCCGTGCAGCTTCGGCAGATCCGAAACGGTCTATTTATATCCATATAGAAAACCGATTGACCTACAGATAAACAGGAAAAAATCAAATTTAATCAGCAAAATACACAATGTGAATGACTGCAAATTATCGAAACCGACAAAAAATTTTTTTTGGCGCTTGCATTCTTGACAAAACAGAGCGCAATTACTACACTATATAACAACGGATATGATAATCGATTGTCATATCGGAAAACACACAATCAATCACATGAAGATCAAGGAGGAACCCATGAAAAAGATTATTGCAGTCATCCTTGCGCTGACCATGCTGCTGGCACTGGCAGCCTGCACAGCCAAGACAGAGACAACCACGACGGACACGGCCGCCGACGCAGCCACCACCACAGACACAGCGGCAGAGCAGCCGGCAGACACTGAAGCGGAGCAGCCCACGGACACCAATGGTGATGTGACCACCATCACGCTTGCCATGCACGTGTCCAACACGCAGGAGCAGGAGCCTGCCGTCTATCAGGCGATTCAGGCTTTCCAGCAGGAGAACCCCGATGTGAAGATTGAGCTCGTTGAGCACCTGACCGAGGAGCACAACAAGCAGCTCAAGCTCTGGGCGCAGTCCGGGGAACTGCCGGATATCTTCTGGTGCCAGGAGGGCGACGTGCTGGAGTATGGCGAGAACGGCTATCTGCTGCCGCTCAACGATTTCCTCAGCCAGAACCCCGACATTGACAGCGCAATCCCCGATGCCATCAAGAACTGCTATGCTGGCGAAAACGGCGAGATCTACGGTCTGGCTTACACCTCGCTTGTGACCGGCTTCTATTACAATAAGGCTATCTTTGCAGACAACGGTCTGCCCGAGCTGACAAACGAGACGACATACGAGGAGCTTCTGGACATGGTCAAGACGCTGCACGACAACGGCGTAACGACCTTCGCACAGGGCGCTATGACCAACTACAGTGTCTGGGGTTATCTTGGCAGCCTGAACCGCTATGGCTATGCGGAAAACATTGCGGCAATCGCCGATGGCTCGCAGAGCAGCGCGGTATTCTCCAAGCTGTTTGACAAGCTTGCAGAGCTTGGCGCCGCCGGCGCATATCCGCAGAACATGGCAACCATCGACTACTTCGAGGCCAAGAACCTGTTCACGACCGGCCAGGCGGCTATCTTCACCTCCGGCCAGTGGGATGCCGGTGAAATCGGCGAAGCACTCGGCGAGAACGTCGGCTTCTGGTGGGGCCCGACCTATACGGATTCCGATTATTCGCAGAAAACCAGCAACCAGTTCGCAAACTGCCCGTTCGTTGTGAGCGCGGACGTTGCAAAGGACGAGGCCAAGCAGGCTGCTGTTTATCGTTTCCTCGCGTTCTACTTTGGCCAGGAAGGCTCGTCCATCCTGTTTGACAACTCCAACATTCCCATTGCCACCTATGCGGATCTGCAGATGGAAAACACCAACCCGGCCTTTGCCGCAATCTCTGAGGCACTGGCTACCGGCTATGCAAGCACTACAGCCAGCAACCCGGTCGCATCCCTGACTGCATCCGTCAGCGAAACCTTCTATGACGCGATGAACAGCCTCATGCTCGGCAACATCACCACGGAGCAGGCGGTTGCGTCCATCGACACTGCCTTTGCCGAGGCCGCACAGTAAAACAAGGCAGGATCCAATGGCGGGATGATCGCAGACCGGCCGCCAGGCGGATACGCCGGAAGGAGAGAATATGCAATTACTCAGTACAAAAAAGAATAAGCTGCTACTGCTTTTGCCGACCTGCTTGGTGTATGTGGTCTACATCATCCTGCCGATCCTTGTTTCGCTTTACTACAGCTTTACCAAATACTCCGGGATCAGCAAGCCGCGGTTGTACGGACTGAAAAACTACATCCGCCTGCTGGATGATCCGTATTTCTGGATCGCGCTGAAAAACACAGCGATTATCCTCGGTATCTCCATCCTTCTGCTTGGCATCGGCGCGTTCTTTGTGGCGATGCTCCTGAACCAGCCGATGCGCGGCGTGAACGTGTGCAAGGCGCTGATCTTTGCGCCGGCCATCATCGCAAGCATCATTGCGGGCGTTATCTGGGGATACCTGCTCGACCCGGTGACGGGCCTTGTCAACAATGTCCTGCGGGCCATCGGCCTTGACAAGCTGGCGCTCGAGTGGATCGGCGGCAAAACGCTCTCGCCCTACAGTATTGCGTTCGTCTATTTCTGGCAGCAGGCCGGCTATATTGCGGCTATCTATCTTGCCGGGCTCAAGACGATTCCGCACGAGATGATGGAGGCGGCAGCTGTCGATGGGACAAATTTCTGGCAGCGGCTGCTGCATGTGACGATTCCGGCGCTGCGCGACACGTTTGTGTCGGTCGGCATCCTGATTATCACCGGCTCGATGAAGATTTTTGAGACGGTGCAGCAGTTGACCGGCGGCGGCCCGACGCATTACTCAGAAACACTCGTGACCTACGCGTACAACACAACGTTTGCCCGGGGAGAATACGGCTACGGCATGGCGCTGGCTACAGCGACGTTCCTGATTTCGCTGATCCTCATGGGAATCTATACGCTGCTGCTGCGCGGGAAAGATTGAGAGGGCCTGCCATGAGAGTAAGAAAAAAGCTGGGCGTGTGCTACGTCCTGATGGTGCTTCTGACAATCGCAATTGTGATCCCGATCATCTGGCTGGTCTTTATCTCTATGAAGCCGAACAGCGAGATCATGAACAATCCGCTCTCGCTGCCGAATGCGCTGGACTTTGGGAACTATGTATCCGCGCTGCAGACGCTGGATCTGTTCACGCTGTACAAAAATACGGCTTTTATCGCTGTCTGCTCGCTTGCTGTGGAGATCGTCATTACGTTTTCCAGCGCCGTGGGCCTGACCCGGCTGTATTACCGCAGTGACGGTGTGCGCAGCGGCCTGCAGGGATTTTTGCAGCTGGGACTTGCGGTCAGCCCGTTTATCCTGCTGTTTCCGATCTATAAGATCAATAAATTCCTTGGTTTTAGCCAGCAGCTGTCGCTGATCCTGCCGTATATCGCAACATCCATTTCCTTCAATACGCTGCTGTTTACTGCCTATCTCCGTACCGTACCCAAGGAGCTTGACGAGGCGGCGCTGATGGACGGCGTGAGCCTGTGGCAGCTGATGACGAAGATTCTTGTGCCGATTGCAAAGCCGGTTCTGGCAACGGTGATCATATTCAACCTGCTGTATATCTGGAACGAATATCCGTTCGCCTCCATTATGATTGAAAAGCCGGCCTATTACACCATTTCGCGCGGCATTGCGGCATTCCAGGGGCAGTACAATATCGATTACGGCGGCCTGGCCGCCTACAGCGTCATGGTGCTGCTGCCGGAGCTCGTATTCTACGGGATCTTCCAGCGCCATGTGGTCGACGGTATGACCGTCGGCGCCGTCAAGGGGTAAACCCCAACACATACGCAAAGGGGATGCTGCCTTGGCAACATCCCCTTTTTGTTCAGGGTGTATCTGAAACCTGTCTATGCATCCTTCAGCCGCAGCGTGTGCTGTCGCGCTCAATGAGCCTGACGCCAAGCGTCAGGTGGTACGAAGAAAAGCTGGGATCGTCGATCATTTTGACGATGATATCTGCTGCTGAACTGGCGATTTTTTCTGTGTTCTGCCAGACGGTTGTGATGGACGGCGTCACGATTTCTGAGAGAAATGTCCCGTCATAGCCGATAATTTTCAGCTGTTCCGGTACGCGCAGCTGCAGGGACATGGCGGCGTTCAGCACAGCTGCCGCACAAAGATCGTTGCAGAAAATGCCGTCCGTTTCCGGATGCTCACGCAGAAGGCCGAGGACGATCTGCCGGTAATCGTGGAAGGTGTGCGAGTCACGGACCTGCTCATAGGAAAAGCAGTCCACCTGGTGCTTTGCCATGATATCGCGGAAAACCTGATGGCGGATATTCCAGGGTGCGTCGTCCTCGAATGAGCCGCCGATCTGGATCACGTGCCGGCAGCCGCAGCGCAGCAGACAATCGGCGGCCAGTGTGCCGCCCTGCACATGGTCGGAGGCGACATACGACGCCTCGTCGCGGATATGGCGGTCAATAGAGACGATCGGGAAGGAGAGGCTGGCGTAGTCCTGTTCGGTAAGCTTATAGTTGAAAATAATGGCTCCGTCGACACGATTGTTGTTGAGGAGCTTGATATAGTCCTGCGATGCACCGGAACTGAACGATGTGTTGCACAGCAGGATCTTGTATCCGCTTGCCTTGAGGAATTTCTCAAGGAAGGAAATCATTTCGGAGTAATAGGGATAGGTGATGGTCGGCACGACGACGCCGATCATGCCGGAGCGGCGCTTGAGCAGGTTGCGCGCATTCTCGTTGGGGTAGTAGTTGAGCTCCTTGACAGCGGCCTCGATGCGCTCGCGCGTCTGCTGGGAGATGTAGCCGCGATTGTTGAGCACGCGCGAGGCGGTTCCCTTGGACACGCCGGCGAGCTTTGCAACATCATCTAATTTTACCATATTCCATCCTCAATTCTCCGATGAATTATCGATTGTTATAGTATTATAACATACTTTTTTTGCAACTTCAATATGAAACCCTGCTGCGGCGGGGGGAAGAAACGGAGGCGGCGCCATGCAGGAGCTGCTCATTACGAATATCCAGCGCATGTCGTTCCATGATGGACCCGGCATGCGGACCACCGTGTTTTTGAAGGGCTGCAATCTCCGCTGTGCCTGGTGCCACAACCCGGAGACACAAAATCCGCAGCCGGAGCTGATCTTTCGCGCGCAGCGCTGCGTCCGGTGCGGAACCTGCGTGCACAGCTGCGCGTCCGGTGCGCGGACGATGGGGCCGGAGGGTCCGGTGCGGGATACGGCACGCTGCGTGGGCTGCGGCCGCTGCGCACAGGCCTGTCTCACCGGTGCCATTGATGTGGCGGGGCGCAGGATCTCCTGCCAGGAGCTGACAGAGCTGGTGCTGCGTGACGAGAAGATCTTCCGCACGACAGCCGGCGGCGTGACATGCTCCGGTGGGGAGCCGCTGCTGCAGGCAGACGCCGTGGCGGAGCTTCTGGGCGGGATGCATGCGCGCGGCCTGCATACGTGCGTCGACACGGCGGGAAATGTCCCGTGGGAAGCCTTCGAGCAGGTGCTGCCGGTGACGGATCTGTTTCTTTATGACGTGAAGGCATATTCGCCGCAGACGCACCGGCAGTGGACAGGCGTGGGGAACGAGCGGATTCTGGAGAACCTCCGGCGGCTCGCTGCACGCGCGGATATCTGGATCCGGATCCCGTTTGTGCCGGGCGTCAACACGGAGCAGATTGAGGACATCGGAAGGTTTTTAACACAGCTGCCGCGCGTGCGGCGGGTAGAAATTTTGCCATATCATACACTTGGAGCTGAAAAAAGCGCCGAGCTGAACCGCGTACAGCGGCAGTTTCCGGTGCCGGATGCGGCTGCCTGTGAAACTGCGGAGCAGACGCTCCGGATGCTTGGTCTGCCGGTGACGTCCGGCAGAGCACAGAAAAAGGGGGATAAGAAATAGAATGAAGGGTCTTGTAGTAGAAGCGGCGGGGAAGATCTGCCTGCGGAAGGATCTGCCGCTGCCGGAGATAGACGCATATCAGGTCCTGTGCCGCAATGTGGGCTGTGGGATCTGCAATGGGACGGATATGCAGCTCATAAACGGGCAGATGCCGTTTATCCAGTATCCGTTCGTGCTGGGGCATGAGGCTGTCGGTCAGGTTGTGGCTGTGGGGGAAAAGGTGCGCAGCTTCCAAGAGGGGGACTATATCCTCCGCTCGGCGCTGCCTGGTCTGCCTGGCTATCACAGCTTCTGGGGTGGTTTTGCTGAGTACGGCGTGGCGGATGATTATGCTGCGCGTCTGGCCGATCACGCAGGCGCGGATATTGAGACGAGTACGCGGCAGCTGGTGCCGGCGGGGATAGATCCCGTGGAGGCAACCATGCTCATCACGCTCAAGGAGGTTGCCAGCGCCCTGCACCGGCTGCGGCTGCAGCCGGGACAGAACGTTGTGGTGGCAGGCTGCGGGCCGGTCGGCATTGCTATGGCGGCGCTGGCTAAATGCATGGGTGCCGGGAAGGTCGTGCTTGCAGGCCACCATCCGGCGCGCATCGCGGCGGCAAAGCGGCTGGGTGCGGATCTTGCCTTTGACACGCGGGAGCAGCCGCTGGCGGACACTGTGCGCGGTTATATGCCGGAGGGCGTGGATCTGTATATCGATGCGGTCGGCAACCCGAATCTTCTGATGGATGGGATGCGCCTGATCCGGCAGGAGGGCACGATCGGCCTGTACGGTCTCGGTCTGCGGGCGGACGCGGCGATCGACTGGTCGCTGCTGCCGCACAACTGCATCCTGCAAACGGTGCAGTGGCCCATTGCTGCGCAGGAGAGCGCCGTGCACGACGAGGTCTGCGGCTATGTGACGAGCGGCAGGCTGCCGCTTCGCGAGTTCGTGACGCACAAGATCCCCGTGGAGGACTTCGCGGAGGGCTTACGGCTCGTCCGCGGCAGAGAAGGTATCAAGATCGCGCTGACATTCTGAGGGAGCACTATGAACGACTGGAAACAAACGCAATTTGGAAAAGAATATGACGCATTCCGTCAGGAGTTGGACGACTATTACGCCGCTTACCCTACGGACGTCAGCGCGCTGGAGCAGGAGCTGGACGAAAAAAGCCGCCTGCAGCCGCAGGCGGGCGCCATGGAGAAAAAAACGTGGATTTATGAGCTGGCAGCCGAAAAATGCCGGGTGAAGCTGTTCCGGCACTGCCCGTTCTATTTTGAGGTAGACACCGGTGCGCCGCGCAATCTGGCGGGATCGTGCTTTCCGCCGATCCCGGGGCTTGGCAGCTGGCTGATGCGCCGCGACACCTCCGGGCTGGAGCAGGAGTTTCAGAACTGGATCGCGCCGTATGTGCAGGAGGATGCGCTGAACTCGACGATGTACGTGGACTGCGCGCACCACGCGATGGGCGTCGGCAACGTGTTGCGCTATGGTCTGCGCGGACTGCAGCGGCAGGCGCAGGCACGCCTGCAGACGGAGACGGACGTGGAAAAGCAGACATTTCTGCGCTGCGTGATCCGTGCGGAGGACGCTGTGATGCGCCTGTGCGCACGCTTTGCCGATGAAGCGGAGCGCCTGTGCGGCACGGAGCGTGACCCGGTTGTCCAGGCTCGTCTTGCAAGGATTGCAATCAGCGCACGGCGCTGCCCGGCCGAGCCGGCAGAGACGTTTTTTGAAGCACTGAATACAATGCTGCTTTTAAAAGAGCTTGGCAACGGGCTGGAGTCGATGGGCTTTGCAATTCTGGGGCATGTCGACCGGGTGCTTGCGCCGTATTACGCGCGCGATGTGCAGCTTGGCAGATTGACCGCGGCGCAGGCGCAGGAGCTCGTCTATTGGTTCTGTGCCATGACAGATGCCAAGTGGGATCTGTCGCAGGCACTCTATGGAACAAACACGGCTATGAGCATCGGCGGCTGCGATGAGAACGGAACGCCGGTTTTCAACGATATCACAAGATGGGTGCTGCAGTGCTATCTGGACTGCGGACTGATTAACCCCAAAGTACAGGCACGCTTCGCGCCGGACGCGCCGGAGGAATACTATCAGCTTGTGGCGCAGCTTGCGGCCAGTGGCCGGAATGTGCTTTCAGTGTTCAATGACCGCACGATCATTGCCGCGCAGATGCGCATGGGCAAACAGGAGGCTGACGCCAGATTGTATCTCAATGGCGGCTGCCAGGAGGTTCTGCTTGCGGATACGGAGGTCAATTCACGCGCAACGTGCTATCTCAGTCCCTGCCGGTATCTTGAGATGATGCTGGAGCCGGATGGAACGGTGTTTTTTGATCGGGAGCATATTGTTCCCTACGATGTGTTGGCTGCGCCGGATTTTGAGACGTTCTATCACCGTGTGATGCGGAACCTCTCTATGATCGTCAACGCTGTGGCCTGGCATTATAACGGCTTTGAAAAGCGCTGGGCAGCTTATAATCCGTGCCCGTTCTTTTCCTCGACAATCACCGGCTGCATCGAAAAGGCGCAGGATGTTTCGCAGGGCGGGGCAATCTATAACAACAGCGGCTTTGCGCTTGTCGGTCTTGCAGATTTTATTGATTCGCTCTACGCGATCAAAGAAGCGGTTTATGAGCAAAAACGCTACACGCTTGCAGAGCTGACCGCCATGCTGCGCAAAAACTACGAGGGCTGCGAGCTCGACCGGCTCTATCTGCAGAACAAGATTCCCAAGGTGGGGGCGGATACGGCGCAGATGAACGCGTTTGTGCGCCGCGTCACGCAGGATATCGCCGAGAGCATCAGCTGGATGCCCAATGGCCGCGGCGGCCGGTATGAGGCGTCGATCTGGTCGTTTTATGGGTATGAGTGGATGAAAGCACACTGCGGCGCGCTGCCGGATGGGCGTCTGCGTGGACAGTCGCTTTCCCGCGGGCTCAACCCGTCAGAGCGGACACCCGCAGAGCTCAGTGCCATTCTGCACACGATGGACGGAGTGGATTATGCGCAGTTCCCGCAGTCTGCGGTGGCGTATTTCTGTATGCCTGTTTCACTGGCGGACGACAACGTGCAGATCTGTGCAGGTCTGATCCGGTGCTTTTTGGCCTGCGGCGGCAGCGCGGTGGATTTTGACGTGTTGGACAGCGCCGCAATTGCCGACGCGCTGGAGCATCCGGAGCGCCATCAGCAGCTTGTCATCCGCGTCTGCGGCTACAGTGCGCGTTTTGTCGATCTGAGCCGGGAAATGCAGCTGGAGATTGCAGGCCGCGCCCAGAGAGCTGTGTAAGGAGGAGCCATATGCGAAACGACGGAACGTATCTTGCGCAGCTGCTGCAGGAGCAGCAGCGCCCGCATCCGATGTATATGCGCCAACAGTATCATTTTATGGGCGGCCCGGGCTGGATCAACGATCCGAACGGCCTGGTCTGGTACAAGGACGCGTATCACTTTTTCTATCAGTATAACCCGTTTGGCCTCACCTGGGGCGAGCCCTGCTGGGGTCACGCGGTGAGCCGGGATCTGCTGCATTGGACGCAGCTGCCGCCGGCGCTTGTGCCAAGTGAGCCGTATGACATGTATGAACAGGGCGGCTGCTTCTCCGGCAGCGCGCTTGTTGTAGGGCAGAGGCTGTATCTTCTGTACACGGGCGTGTGTGAGAAGGATGGACACTGCGTGCAGGCGCAGTGTCTGGCTTGGAGTGACGATGGCGTCACGTTTCAAAAATATGAAAATAATCCGGTCGTCTGCGCGCCGGTGGGCGTTGATCCGGCAAATTTCCGCGATCCAAAGCTCTGGCGCGAGGCAGATGGGACATTCTATTTTGTCTGCGGCGCAAGCCTGGAAGGGGAGGGGGCAGCGCTGCTGTTTTCCTCACAGGATCTTTTCCAGTGGCAGTATCAGGGCGTGCTGGCCCGCAGCGAGGGGCGCTTCGGCACGATGTGGGAGTGTCCGGATCTGATTCCGCTTGGCAGGAAGCATATGCTCTGCGTTTCCCCGATGCATTGCCCGGCGTACCGCAATGTGTGCCTGGTCGGGACATTTTCACGCGAAGAGGGGAAGCTTCTGAATGTGGAGCCAGTCTGCCCGGACGCGGGGCCGGATTATTACGCGGCGCAGTCGTTTGTCGATGATCGGGGACAGTGCGTGCAGGTTGCCTGGGCCAATGGATGGGACTGGATGCCGCAGTTCCGGCGCTGGGGAGTGGCGGAGCAGGGCTTCTGGCGTGGCTGGTTCACATTGCCGCGCGTTGTGACAGAGGGCGCGGACAAACTGCCGCGGTTCCAGCCGCATCCGCAATTGGAAACGCTGCGCAAAAAGGCAATTCCGTGGGGCCGGAAGGAACTGACCGCACCATGGACGCTGCCGGATGCGGCAGAGACGGCGTGGGAGATTCTGCTTGAAATTCCGGCGCAGCAGCAGACCGGCGGGCTGCTGCTGCAGGTCGGCAACTGCTTTGCCCTGGAGCTCACGCTGGTGTCCCGGACGCTGCATGCGTATGTCAAAGATACCGGTGAACAGACAATGCAGGACTGCGGCACACTGCAGTTGGTGCCGGGCGTGCCGGTGCGGCTACAGGTGTTTTTGGATCGATGCTCTGCAGAAATTTTTGCAGATGGAAAATGTCTGTCTGTAAATGTTTTTGACACAGCACCGCTGCGCCCCGTCAGTCTGATCCCGCAGGGCGGGACTCTGCCGCTGCAGCTGCTGCAGGTGTGGCATCTGCAGCATGTGATGGAGCCGCAGACCTGATAAAAATTAAAAAAACGGAACAAACGATGAAAACGGCGCCGCAAATTGGCACTCATAACGCTTGTGCATCCGGCAAAACTACGGGTGAAGGAAATCGAATCCGGTTTCCAAAACAAATTCAAGGAGATGCAAGAGTAGCCGAATACGCCGTAGGTATGACCGAGGATCGCGCGGTCTTTCGCGCTGAGTGTGCGAAAAAGCTGCTCTAGTTCCTCCGTGCAGACCTGCCGGTAAACCTCCTGGTCCGGCGTGAGAGCGTGCTGGTCGAGCAGCAGCCACGCAAGCGGATCATCGTCCGGATCGGTATCTGAAAGCGCAGAGACGGGAAGTGCGTTCGTCTTACAGCCAATCAACTGTGCAGCCTTTTCAGCGGAAACGCCGAGCATCTGTGCAACTTCATCCGTAGAAACCTTCTCCTCCATGTGCAGCCGCTGTGCCTGCTTTACGCGCTGCATTTCGTCCTTGGGCAGTACCGCCGCACCGAGGTTTGCCTCCAAATAGCGATACATCTTGCCACGCAGAAATGGATGCAGATATGTGGTCAGTTTTCCACGTTCTTCGTCATACTCCTCGACGGAAAGACGCTCACAAAGTTCCAAAGCACCTTCGGCGCACAGTTCATCCAGTATTTCTTTGTCCGAACAGCCGAAGCTCTGCGCCGCGTCTTTTGCAACAGAAGCGATGAACCCCTGCATTTGAAGATAAAGCTGCTCAAAGGCTTCCGTGTCGCCGCTGAGATACTGTAGGTACAATTCTTCATTCGTCATGCGCTGTCACCTCCATGCAGAGCGTCTTCATTTCTGTTTTCGTGGACGTCCTACGGGCTTGCTTTTGCGCTGTACACCGCAGAGCGGATACAGATTCCTGGTTGCCAGAGATTCGTTGAACGCTTCATAGGGCATCCCTGGCTGCGTTCGGGCTTCGTGGTAAAGCTCTTCCGCCTTTGCGCGCAGGCGCATCTGCTCCTCTGCCGTGATAATGCCGCGGGCTTTATCCTTATCGATACGCTGATAGCAGCGAGAAAGCGCCTGCGTCAGTGGACTGTCCGCCGCTGTTTCTTTGACACCGCGCATCCGATAACCGAGCTGCGCACAGGAATAGCGCGGGTTATCTGGATTCGGCGAATCGCAGTATTTTGTGTGATAGCCCTTTTGCAGCAGAAAGAGCCTGCCGCACAGTTCACACTTCCGAATCA
>ERZ779890.4303-NODE-4303-length-11961-cov-2.714514_pt1 | contig 11961 bp, 8 predicted proteins | sample MGYA00511553_ERZ779890 | MGnify/ENA primary metagenome ERZ779890 (study PRJEB29588, sample SAMEA2152064) | human gut metagenome | biome: human gut; feature: human-associated habitat; material: faeces | place: Denmark | collected 2008/2010 ...
TGATGCCTGTGAGCTCAACAACCTGCATGCCCGGCATGGCGCCAGCCGCTCCAGTCTGGAAAGCAAGCTCAAAAGCCTGGATGATACCCAGGCAACGGCTCTTATGGTCTGGGCATCGGCATTCTGGGTGAGCCGGAACTGTTCTGCCGGCAGCCTGGATGAATACATCAGTGCTTACTAACGAAGACGCCCTGCGCAAGCAGGGCGTTTCTTTTACGTTTTTTCTTCATTGCCGGGCCTTCACAGGCCTTTTTTTCGGCCTTATAACTGAAAAAGACCCGCCGCATGGCGGTCATTTTTTCTCCACTGCCGTATCCGGCATCAAACCGGCCTTCATCTCATGCGCGTACTTCATACATCGGACTGGCATCTTGGCCGCTCGCTTTTCGGCCAGAAACGCTACGAGGAATTTTCGGCTTTCCTGGACTGGCTTGCCCGTACCTTGCAGGAAAAAGAAGTGGATGTCCTGGTCGTTTCCGGGGACATCTTCGATAGCGGCACGCCCAGCAACAGAGCCCAGCGCCTGTATTATGATTTTTTGCGGCAGGTCTATCTTTCCTCCTGCCGACATGTGGTCATCACTGCCGGCAACCATGATTCGCCTTCCATGCTGGGGGCTTCGCGCGAGATCCTGCAGGTGCTGGATGTCCATGTGGTGGGCAACCTGCCCGAAGATCCCACGGAAGAGATCAAAGTCCTGCGCGATGCCCAGGGCAAGGTCGCGCTCATCGTCTGTGCCGTTCCCTTCCTGCGCGATGCCGACATGCGTCTGGTGGAAGAAGGGGAGAGCAGCGGCGACAAGGAAAGCAAGATGCAGGAAGCCATCCGTCGGCATTACGCGCAGGTCCTTGAAGAGGCGGCGGCGCTGCGGGACCGCCTGGCACCTGACGTCCCCCTGCTCTGTATGGGCCATCTGTTCACTGCCGGAGGCCAGACCGTTGATGGCGATGGCGTGCGTGACCTCTATGTGGGCTCGCTGGCGCATGTCCCGGCGTCCATCTTCCCGCCGTGCATAGACTATCTGGCTCTGGGCCATCTGCATGTGCCGCAGCGGGTAGGAGGCATGGAGCATATGCGCTACAGCGGCTCGCCCCTGCCCATGGGCTTTGGTGAGGCCTCGCAGCCCAAAAGCGTTTGCCTGGTAGATTTTACCGGGCGTTCGGCCCGTGTGGAGCTGCTGCCTGTGCCGGAATTTCAAAAGCTGGAGCGCGTGAGCGGCTCCATGTGCGAGATACTCGGCCGCCTGGCAACACTGCGGGACAGCAACAGCTCCGCCTGGCTGGAAGTGGTCTATACCGGCGATGATCTTGAGGGCAGCCTGCGCCAGCAGGTAGAGACGGCTGTGGCCGGGAGCGGGCTGCGCGTCCTGAAGATCCGCAATGCACGTCTGCTGGACAGCCAGCCAAGCCTGGACGATACGGGCAGGAACCTTGAAGAGCTGAGCGAGACGGAAGTTTTTTCGCGCTGCCTTGCAGCCCGGAAGATAGAAGGCTCCCAGGCCGACTTGCTCATGCGCCTGTACGGCGAGATCCTCACCGCCATGCACGAAACCGACAGTAACGCCGAATAGGGGCCGCCATGCGTATCCAGAACATACGTTTCCAGAACCTCAATTCCCTGACCGGCATCTGGGAGATAGACCTCACCAGGCCGGATTTCGTATCCGCCGGTATCTTTGCCATCACCGGCTCCACGGGTGCCGGCAAAACGACCATCCTGGACGCCATCTGTCTGGCCCTGTACGGGCGGACGCCGCGGCTCAAGACCCTGAGCGACAGCGAGAACGAGATCATGTCCCGCCAGACCGGGGAATGCATGGCGGAGGTGGTCTTCCAGATCGCCTCCGGGCGTCGTTACCGTTGCCACTGGAGCCAGCGGCGGGCCAGGAAATCCCCGGAAGGCAGGCTCCAGGCGGCACGGCACGAGATCGCGGATGCGGACAGCGGCCAGATCATCTGTGCCCAGAAAAGGGATATGGCCAGAGTGGTCACCGAGATCACCGGCCTGGACTTCGACCGTTTCACCCGTTCCATGATGCTGGCGCAGGGCGGTTTTTCGGCCTTTCTGGATGCTTCGGCCGATAGCCGGGCGCCCATCCTTGAAAGCATCACCGGCACGGAAAAATACAGCCGTATCTCCATGCTGGTGCACGAACGGCACCGGCAGGAAAAGCTCCTGCTGGAGGACATGCGCAAGGAACTGGCCGGCAAGCCCCTGCTGCCTGCGGACGAAGAGCAGGCCCTGCGGCAGCAGCTGTCCCGGCTGGAAGAGCAGGGCCGTCAGTCCAGGAGCCAGGCGCAGCAGCTGCAGCAAGCCTTGCAGTGGTTGCAGGGGCTCGATACGGCCCGGAGCCAGCTGGCCCAGGTAGAAGTGGAAGAAGAAAAATTGTCCCTCCGGGAACAGGCATTCCGTCCGCAGGCTTTGCGGCTGGAGCAGGCCCAGCGGGCCGCCCGGCTGGAAGGCAGCTATTCTGCCTTGCTGCAGTTGCGCCACCAGCAAAGTCTGCTGACAGAGCAGCGGCAGAGCCACGCTACGGAGCTGCCCCGTTTGCAGGAAAAATTGCAGGAAGCCCGGCACAAGCAGGAGGAGTACGCCCGTCAGCTTGAACAAGCCAAAGCGGAGCAGCCCCGCCAGACGCCGTTGCTGCATCAGGTCCGGGCCCTCGACATCCAGCTGGAAAGCTCGGAAAAGGAAGTGCGCCGCGTCCTGCTGGAAGTGCGCCAGCAGGAGCAGGCCCTTGCCTCCTTGAAGGCCCGTCGCGACAGTCGGCGGCAGGCTCTCGACGACCTCCTCCGGGAGCAGGCCGCCGTGGAGAACTGGCTGGGGAGCCATGCGGCAGATGCCGGACTGGTAGAGCAGCTGAGCGGCATCGAGGCCGGTATCCAGCGGGTGCATGACCTTGAGCAGAAGCAGCAGCAACGGAATATGGCCCTGCAACAGATCAGCCAGCAGCTGGAGAATGGAAAAGCCCGGCTGGCGGAACGTCTCCGGCGTCAGGAAATCGCCGCTGCCGAACTGGCGCAGCTAGAGAGCCGGCGGCAGCAATTGCTTGAAGAAAAAGAAAAACTTCTGGAGGGCCGTTCCCTGCTCCAGTGGCAGGAGGAATACAACGGTATCCAGAAAAAGATCCTGCTGTTACAAGCTGTTGAAAAATCTCTGAAGGATGTTTTCCTGTACCATACCGAGGTGCGGCGCTGGCGGCAGAAGTTGCAGCAGTGGCAGGAACAGCACCAGCAAAGCAAGGCTCTTCTAGAACAGCAGCAAGCTCTGCGGGATGCATTGGAGATCTCGCTGGCGAGCCTGGAACGTGAACGTATGCTGGCCCTGCGTATCGCCAGCCTGGAACAGCATCGTGCTTCTCTTGAGGAAGGACATGCCTGCCCGCTGTGCGGCTCTCTGGAACACCCCTACCTCCTGCAGGGCCTGCCGGCTTCCGACAACTGGCAACAGGTGGAAGATGTTCGCCGGCGCTTCACGGTGACGGATCAGCAGTGTGCCGCCTTGCGGGAACGGTTGACGGGCCTGGAGCAAAGTCTGCTCGTTGGAATGGAGGATGCCCGGTCGCTTCAGGACAAGCTCCAGGAAGCGCAGAATTATCTTGCCCAGCTGGCAGAGAAGGCCGGGTTGCCTTCCCTGCTGCGGGAATCTCCGGAAAATGCCGTCACGTTCGTGCGGGAACAGCAGAGCAGGATGGACGAATTCCTTCGGGAGCTCTATCAGCGGATCTCCACAGCAGACAAGCTCGAAAAGGCCTGCCAGATGCTGGAGAGCAATCTTCCCCGTCTGCAGGAACAAAAGACGATGCTGGATCAGACCGTCGAACGGCTCAAGCATGAGCTGGACATGGTCACTGCCGAACAGCAGCGAGTACGGCAGGAAGCCGGGCAATTGCAACAAGAGGAAGAGCAGGGGAAACAGACGCTTGATACGATGCTGGCTGCCTACGGTCTCGGCACAACCGATACCGAACTCTTGTCCATCTTGTCTGTCTTGAAGGCCCGCCGTACGGAGAGGGAACGCCGGACGGCAGAGATGACGCGCCTGACCGCTTCGCGGCAGGAGCTCGAGCTGTCGGCAGGCCAGCATGATCAGGAAGTGAAATCGCAGCAGGCTCATCTGGAATCGCAGCAACGGGAAGCCCGTGAAAGGGAAGGGCAGTGGAAAAAGCTGCACGAGCAGCGTCTGGCGCTGTTTGCTGAAAAAGATGTCCAGGAAGTCGAAGCCGATCTGGCCCAGGCCGTGTCACGGGATGAACAGCGGCTTGCCGATCAGACCGCCGCAGTCAGCAGGATGTCGGATGTCGTCACCATGACGGAATCCGCCATCAGAGAAAAAGATGCCTTGCTGGCCAGCATAGCCGAACAGAGCGTGCATGCCGGGCAGGCCTTTGCACAGGGCTTGGAGCAAGAAGCCTTCGCCGATGAGCGGAGCTTTTTGCAAGCCTGTCTGCCCGCAGAGGAACGGGAAAGCCTGGAGCGTCTGTCACAGGAACTGCACGCAGCCCGCATGGAACTGGCAGGGCGGGGCAGGGCGGCCAGGGAACATCTGGCCACCGAGACCGCGAAGGCCCTGACGACAAAGAACAGGGAAGAGCTGGGGCAGGAGCTGGCAGTACTGGAACAGCATCAGGCAGCGTTGCAGCAGGAACAGGGCTCCTGCCTGCAACGACTGGCGGACAATGAGCGTTTGCGGCAGGAGCAGCGCGTACTCGTGGAGCGCATCGAGCAGCAGGAACGTGTGTTCGAACAGTGGTCCGCGTTGCAGGAGCTGATAGGTTCCGCTGACGGGAAAAAATTCCGGAACATCGTCCAGCAGATGAATCTTGAGTTGATGGTCGCCCATGCCAACCGCCAACTGGTCAAAATGACTGACCGTTATTTGCTGGAAGTGGGCAACGGGACGCTGGAGCTCAATATTCGCGACAATTACCAGGCCGGGGAGCTGCGCAGTACCAAGAATCTTTCCGGTGGAGAAAGCTTCCTTGTCAGCCTGGCCCTAGCCCTGGGGCTCTCCCAGATGGCCAGCCGTACTACCCGGGTCGATTCACTGTTCCTTGATGAAGGTTTCGGCACGCTGGATGAGGATGCCCTGGATACGGCACTGAGTACCCTGGCCAGCCTGCAGCAGCGAGGGAAACTCATCGGTATCATCTCCCATGTGCAGGGATTGAAGGAGCGGGTCCCCACCCAGATAGAAGTCCTTCCCATCGGGGGTGGCAGAAGCCGCATCCTTGGTCCCGGGTGCCGGAGCAAAACAGATCTTGATAATTGATAATCGCTCTTGCTTATAGCAATAAAAATGACGAAACTCCAGAAAACGGCCCAAAATCGATTTTAAGCCGTTTTCTGGAGTTTATGATTATTGGGTCGAAAAAAAATTTTTAAGGGCTTAAAATCAAAATTTGAGCTATATGTTTTTGAGAATGGTTCCGAAAAATTTGATCCCTGCAGCGCGTGCGATATGGATACCGGACATATACGGTCGGCCTGCTCTTTTGAATCCCTTTTTCTTAAAGTTCTACATTAACTTTTTGCAAGAATTGTTTTCTCTGCCGTCCTGTCAGAGAGCATCGTCCAAAAATTGTCCACCTGTCCAAAAATTAGCCATATCCTGTGCCGGAATTGCTGCCAGCATCTTTGTTGTTTTCTGGCGGTGAATGCGCTATATAAGGGGACTTCACAGGAAATTATTTGTTTAAGGAGCAAATATACCATGACTGACGAAAAGAATCTGTCCACCTTCGAAGAAGGCAGCGAAGACTTCGCCGCCATGTTCGCGGCCCAGGAAGCCGGCACTGTGCGCCTGCAGCCTGGTCAGAAAGTGACGGGCACCATCATCACCATCACCGGTGACTCTGTCTTTGTGGATGTGGGCATCAAGCTGGATGGTATCATGGACCGCAAGGACATTCTCGATGCCGAAGGCAACGAAAGCGTTGCCCCCGGTGACAGCATCGAAGTCTATGTTGTGGGTACCTCCGCTGGTGAGATCCGTCTGTCCCGCTCCATGAGTGGCGCCGGTATGGCCGCCCTGGAAGACGCCCGCGACGCCGGTGTGCCCGTGGATGGCCGCGTGACCGGTACCTGCAAGGGCGGTTACACTGTCAGCGTGATGGGCAAGAATGCCTTCTGTCCCGGCAGCCAGATGGACAGCGTGAGCGTGGCTGACGCCGAAGCTCTGGTGGGCCGCACCATGCAGTTCCTCATCATCCGTGTGGAAAACCGCGGCCGCAACATCGTGGTTTCCCGCCGCGCCCTGCTGGATCGCGAACGTCAGGAAAACCTGGAAAAGGTCCTGGCTTCCCTTAATGTGGGCGATACCGTGGAAGGCCGCATCACCCGTCTGGCCTCCTTTGGTGCCTTCATGGAACTGGCCCCCGGTGTGGAAGGCATGATCCATCTTTCCGAACTCTCCTGGTCCCGCGTGAACAGCGCTGACGAAGCTGTGGCCGTGGGCGACATGGTGCGCGCCAAGCTGCTGTCCGTCAGCAAGGACGACAAGGGCCGCACCCGCATCTCCCTGTCCCGCAAGAAGGCTGAAGGCGATCCCTGGCTGCAGGCCGCTGACCGTCTGGCCGCCGGTACCGTGGTGGAAGGCAAGGTCGTGCGCATCGCTCCCTTCGGTGCCTTCGTGGAACTGCTGCCCGGCGTGGAAGGCCTGGTGCACCTTTCCGAAATGTCCTGGACCAAGCGCGTGAACAAGGCCGAGGACGTGGTGAACGTGGGCGACGTGATCTCCGTCAAGATCAAGGAGATCAATGTGGAAAGCCGCCGTATCTCCCTGAGCCTGCGTGACGCCGAAGGCGATCCCTGGCAGGATGCCGACCAGCGTTTCGCTGCCGGTACCGTGGTGACCGGTACGGTGGAAAGCCGCAGCCAGTTCGGCCTGTTCGTGAGCCTGGCTCCCGGCATCACCGGTCTGCTGCCCGCCGGCGTCATCAAGAACGCCAAGAACAGCGGTGAATTCTCCAAGCTGGACAAGGGCGACAGCGTGACCCTGGTCGTGCAGTCCGTGGATACCACTGCCCGCCGCATCAGCCTGGCCCCCGAAGGCATGGAAGAAGCTTCCGCCGCCGAAGACAAATCCTGGAAACAGCACACCAGTTCCGCTCCCAAGGATGCCGGTATGAGCATCATGGCACAGGCTTTGCAGAAGGCTCTGCAAAACAAACGCTAAGGAGTGTGCCCTGTATGAGGATTAAACACTTTCTCCCTGCCGTGCTGACTCTTGTCCTGTTCACGGCAGCGCAATTCGCCCAGGCGGCCAGCCTTCCTGAGTTCAGTGCACTGGCTGCCAAATGCGGCCCGGCTGTCGTCAACATCAGTGCGGAGCGGACCTCCCCGGCTGCGGCCGGTCCTGAGGAATTCTTCGGCGAGATGTTCCGTGGCATGCCGCCGGGAGCGGACCGCTTCTTCGAATTCTTCGGCGGTCCCAATGCGCGCGGAAAGCGTCCTCCGCAAAAACAGATGTCGCGTGGTTCCGGTTTCATCATCTCGCCTGACGGCTACATCGTGACCAACTATCACGTGGTGGCCGATGGCGACAGCATCCAGGTGACGCTGGACGAAAGCAACGGCAAGACTGCCCCTCTGACGGCCACGGTCGTGGGGACGGACGAAGATACTGACCTGGCTCTGCTCAAGGTCGAGGCCAAAAAGGATCTGCCTTTCCTCAAGTTCGGTGATTCCGACGCCCTGCTGGTAGGGGAATGGCTGCTGGCCATCGGCAATCCTTTTGCTCTGGACCACACGGTCACGGCCGGCATCCTTTCGGCCAAGAACCGTAATATCCATGCCGGTCCGTTTGACAACTTCCTGCAGACGGATGCCTCCATCAACCCCGGCAACAGCGGTGGTCCGCTGCTGAACATGAAGGGTGAGGTCATCGGCATCAACACGGCCATCATCGCCAGCGGGCAGGGGATCGGCTTTGCCATCCCCAGCAACATGGCGGCTGGCATCGTGGAGCAGATCAAGAGCGGCAAAAAGGTCAGCCGCGGCTGGATCGGTGTGACCATCCAGGATGTGGATGAAAATACGGCCAAGGCCCTTGGCATGGAACATCCTTCCGGTGCCTTGGTGGCCAGTGTCCTGGACGATGAACCGGCGGCCAAGGCCGGCATCGAAGCCGGTGACGTCATCACCAAGGTCAACGGCAAGAGCGTGGAAGACGCCTCGGCCCTGCTGCGAGCCATTGCGGCCCACAAGCCCGGCACTTCGGTGACCCTGGACGTGTGGCGCAACGGTAAGGCCGTGACCATGGATGTGACGCTGGGCGATCGCCAGACCGGCGTCAACAGCGGCAAGCCTTCCGAAGCCGGCCAGAAGCAGCAGAATCAGGGCCAGCTCGGCCTGACGGTGCGTCCCATCAAGGATGAGGAGCGCCGCGAACTGAAGCTGGAAGGCAAGGGTGGCCTGCTGGTCCTGGATGTGGATCCCAGCAAGCCTGCTGCCGAAGCCGGTGTCCGCCCCGGTGATGTCATCGTCAAGGCCAACCGCCAGGCGGTGTCTTCGCCCGAAGACCTGTCAAAGATCGTGGCAGGCGAGGGCAGCAAGCGAGGCGCCGTCATGCTGCAGATCAACCGTCGTGGTGAGAACATCTTCCGCGCGGTTCCTGTCAGCAGCGGAAAATAATCCGGATATGCAATCGAGAGAGGGGGGCTTGAAGCCCCCCTCTTTTTTTTCCCGGGGCTTGCGGGTCGACAGGGTAAACGATAGAAAGGGGCAGGAGGATACATCATGTACATCCCCATGCCGGCAAACTGCCGGCGCCCGAGACTCTGGAGAATATCCCCGCGCTCGTCAGTGCCTACTATACGGAATCGCCTGACCCGCATCAGGCCGCACAACGTGTGTCTTTTGGAACGTCCGGGCATCGTGGTTCTTCGTTGAAGCAGACCTTCAACGAACGCCACATCCACGCCATCACCCAGGCCGTCTGTGATTACCGCAAACAACACGGTATCACCGGCCCGCTGTTCATGGGCGGAGATACACATGCCCTGTCGGAACCGGCCTTTCGCAGTGCGCTTGAAGTCCTGACGGCCAATGATGTGCAGGTCCGCATCTCCCACGACGGTTCCGCCACAGCGACCCCTGCGGTCTCCCATGCCATCCTGTGCTGGAACAGCGAGCACGGCGGTCAGGCTCTGGCTGACGGCATCATCATCACGCCGTCTCACAACCCTCCGGCTGACGGTGGTTTCAAATACAATCCGCCGCATGGCGGCCCGGCCGAAACAGCGGTGACCGCCTGGATCGAAAAGCAGGCCAATATCTATCTTGATCACCTCAATTGTGACGTCCATCGCCTGCCGTACAGCAGTGCCCGACGGTCTTCGCTGGTGCAGGGCTATGATTTTACCGCCCGCTATGTGGAAGACCTGCCGCGCATCCTGGATATGGACAGCATCGCGGCTTCCGGTATTTCCCTGGGGGTCGATCCTCTGGGGGGAGCCAGCCTTTCCCTGTGGGAGCCCATAGCCGAGCGCTACAAACTGCGCCTGACCGTGGTCAACAAAGTCATCGACCCCACATTCCGTTTTGTTCCCTGTGACAAGGACGGCAAGATCAGGATGGACTGCTCTTCGCCGTATGTCATGAGTGGCCTGCTCGATATGCGCGACCGCTTCGACCTGGCCTTTGCCTGTGATCCGGACTCGGATCGTCACGGCATCGTGGCCAAGAGCGGTTTGATGAATCCCAACCATTATCTGGCCACCGTTGCCTGGCATCTGTTCCGCAGCCGCTTCCAGTGGCAGGCCGATGCCGGAATCGGCAAGACTCTGGTGACCAGCGCCATGCTGGACAGGGTAGGCCAGGAGCTGGGACGCAAGGTCATCGAAGTCCCGGTCGGTTTCAAGTGGTTCGTGCCCTATCTGACAGACGGCAGCTGCGGCATGGGCTGTGAGGAAAGTGCCGGCGCTTCCTTCCTCTGCTTTGACGGCAGCCCCTGGAGCACCGACAAGGATGGCCCCTTGCTCTGCCTGCTGGCAGCGGAAATGGCCGCACGCGAAGAGCGCGGGCCGGACGAGATCTATCGCAGCCTGACGGAACAGTTCGGCGCTCCGCTGTACCAGCGCCAGGATGCTCCGGCCGACGATCACGTGCGGGCCTGCCTCAAATCATTGAAGGCAGAGGATGTCCAGATGCGGACAGTAGCGGGATCCCCGGTCACTGAGATCCTGACGACAGCCCCGGGGAACGGAGCTGCCATTGGCGGGGTCAAGGTCTGCAGCCGGAACGGCTGGTTCGCCATCCGGCCTTCCGGGACGGAGGCTATCTGCAAGGTCTATGCGGAAAGCTTCCTTGGAGAGCAGCATTTGCATGCCCTGCATGAAGAAGCCCAGGCCTTGCTGCAGCGCTTGCTGGCCTGAGCAAATAAGCAAATTTGAACCATAAAAAAAGGACGCCGTCAGGCGTCCTTTTTCATACTTCATCCCATGTGCGTGGGCTATTGGGTATCTGGGACAGAACGTCCCGGTGCTCACTCACTAAGCCAAATCTCCTCATGAGCGCCGGATCTCCGCAGCCTGGAGCAGGGCAGCGGTCTCTGCGGCTGACAAAAAACGGCACTCGCCCACAGGAAGATCGCCAAGGCCAAGGGGGCCGAGACGGATGCGCTTCAGGCGCAGGATGGTCAAGCCAAGATCCCGGCACATGCGGCGGATCTGGCGGTTGACCCCCTGATGCAGCACCATCCGCAACCGCGTATGCCCATTGGCCTGCAAGCGGCTTTCCACTTCGACTGGGCGCAAATGCTCTCCCTCAGCCAATGTCATGCCACGGCGCATGGTTGCCAGCGCGGCAGCCGGGACAGTTCCCCGCACAAGGACATCGTAGGTCTTTGGCTGATGATGCCGGGGATGCATCAGGCGCTGTGCCAGCTCGCCATCATTGGTCAGCAGCAATAGCCCCTCAGAAAAATAGTCAAGCCTTCCAACAGGATAGACTCTATTTCGCCGCATCTCCGCTGTCAGACAATCCAAAACTGTAGGACGCCCCTGCGGATCGTGTGCCGTACACATGACCTGGATGGGCTTGTGCAGCATGATATAGGAAAAAGAGGCGGGCAGAGCCGCAAGTTGCTGGCCTTCGACCTGGATGAGGTCATCAGGAAGGATGCGCCTGCCGGGAGAACGTTCCACCACCCCGTTGACCTGGATAGCTCCGGCAAAAATAAGCTCATCGGCCTTGCGGCGAGAGCAATAGCCGGAAGCTGCGATGAGCTTGTTGAGCCGGGTCCCGTCCTGCAGATCTTCCTCTAGCCCAGATGGAGAAGAGCTGTTGTTCCGTGGAGCAGGGGAGGAATGACCATTTTGGGGCGATCTGGGGGCAAACGGATTGGAACGACGCTGGGGGCGTCCATCGCGGCTGCGGAAAAAAGAGGATTTGGCGTGCATGCCTTAGAGGTGTGGCAAAAAAGCAGCCATGTCAAGCATACGGGGGAATGCCATAGACGGCAGAGTCAGACGCCAGAAAGATTCAGGTATATGCTGACTGGCCCAAGACTATTCTTAAAGTGCAGCTTGAGCAAAAATATATGGCAAAAAATTTTCTGTCTGATCTTGGAGAGAGGAGTGCCTTCTTCGTCGTCTCATAGATAAAAGTTTACATAATTATCATTATGGGACATTTATAATAGTTAATACTTACACATGGTTATCATGCATTTTATGAATAAGGGGTTTTCATACCGAAAGCCTTTTTCCTCACCATGGGCTCTGCTGCTTTAAAGGTCGCAGCAGAGATTCCCATATGGGAAATGGAAAAATGGACGCTGAGATTTGAAGCTGTCTCATGTCCCACACCTAGTTTTCATGTCCCATATGTGATCGGTTCCCCAAAATCGTGAATGCCCTGCATGATGCTTGTAAACCGCCTCTTTGGCACCTGATAATCAGTACTAATAAGAGGATGTCCGGCATGTTTTTTGATTTTAAAAGGTGTGGTAATCTCGTCC
>ERZ779890.4304-NODE-4304-length-11955-cov-2.755462_pt1 | contig 11955 bp, 7 predicted proteins | sample MGYA00511553_ERZ779890 | MGnify/ENA primary metagenome ERZ779890 (study PRJEB29588, sample SAMEA2152064) | human gut metagenome | biome: human gut; feature: human-associated habitat; material: faeces | place: Denmark | collected 2008/2010 ...
TCAGCAGAGCAGCAGAAGCGCCATGCCGTACATCGAGGTAAACTGCGCCGCCATACCATCCGAACTGATTGAAAGTGAGCTGTTTGGCCACGAAAAAGGCGCATTCACTTCTGCCATCAAGCAGCATAAGGGAAAGTTCGAGCAGGCGGACGGCGGAACATTGTTCCTGGATGAAATCGGCGACATGAGTCTTGCGGCCCAGGCAAAAGTCCTGCGTGTGCTTCAGGAAAGGAAACTTTCCAGAGTAGGCAGCGACAAGGACATAGAGGTGGACGTGAGGGTTATCGCAGCTACGAACAAGGACTTGAGGGCTGAGATAGAGAAGGGCAATTTCCGTGAGGACCTTTACCACCGCTTGAGCGTAATCGTTCTCCACGTGCCTTCTCTTGATGAGAGAAAAGACGATATTCCTCTGCTGGTCAATTATTTCAATGACAAGGTAAGCACCGAGTCCGGTATGCCGAAGAAGGAGTTCTCGCCTCAGGCCATAAAGATGCTTCAGGACAAGAGCTGGACCGGCAATATCCGTGAACTCAGGAACGTGGTCGAGAGGCTTCTCATTCTCGGAGGCAACCCGGTTTCCCCGCAGGATATCAAGGATTACGTCAATATCGTGTAATACCTATTTTACAGACACATTGTCAGCCTGTGGTTCTGGCACCATATAATCCGGCTTCACAGCAGCGCTGTCAGCCGGATTTTCGATTTTGCGCACTATATAGTCCACACTGCGCTCCACATTTCCCTTTTCCCATCCCGCACGAGCATTACAAAAGCGCCACTGGAACTTATAGAACGAACTTAATCGCTGCTTCGAAGGCATTGATTAATCGTGTGACCATCTTTCGGTCTGTTCCAGTCCTGCGGGAAATTTCAATTATTTTGATGGAGGAATTCTGAAGGACTGCACAAAAGCTCCAAGTCCTTGATACCTAGCATATTTTTTCTCGTATAGAGAATGAGTCTTCATATCAGGGATATAGATGGTTCCGACAGGAGATTGCATCGCCTTCTGGGCATCGGGAATAGTTGGATAAAGCCCTGATGCAACGGCAGCAAACATTCCAGAACCGAGTGCGCACGTTTGGTCGCAATCAACCACAGATACTTTCCGGCCAATGACATCAGACATAATCTGCATCACAAGTGGAGATTTTCTGGCGACGCCTCCAACAGCACGGACTGAGCCTATATAGACGCCTTCAGTTTCAAACCTGTCAATGATGGCTCTTGTACCGAATGCAGTCGCCTCAATCAGTGACCGATATAACATTGGCGCACTTGTGCCCAAAGTGATACCGGTTAATGCACCGCACACATATTGATCGGGATCAGGAGTCCTCCTTCCGTTTATCCAGTCCAGAGCAAGCAATGAAGATGCAGCGGGGTCAATCTGAACGGCTGCTTTCTCAAGTTCAGGGAAGATAATGCCCTCAAGTGTTTCACCTGGCGACTTGTCAAGCAGAGTCAAAGGCCACATCAAAAGCCTTCTGAACCAGCTGAACACATCACCAAAAGCAGCCTGTCCGGCCTCATAACCTATCATTCCGGGAATTACAGATCCATCCACCTGGCCACAGATTCCGTTCAGTCTGCGCTCACCTGTATCCGAATAAGATTTTACGAGAATATCACAAGTTGAAGTTCCCATTATCCGTGTCAGCACACCTTCTGCAACCGAGGCTCCAACAGCCCCGACGTGAGCATCCACAGAGCCCACGGCAATCTTCACGTCATATGGGAGTCCAAGTATAACAGCCAGTTCTTTACTGAGTATTCCGGCACAGACATCCGATGTGAATGTATTCTCATACATATTCCTGCGGAACAATGCCAGACGGGGATCTAGAGAGGAAAGGAAGTCTTCCGAAGGTAGTCCCTGCCAATCTTGATTCCACATCGCTTTATGGCCAGCAGCGCATCTACTGTGGAGAACTTTCGCAGGTTCAGCGGCACCCGTAAGCCAAGACACTATCCAATCACAATGTTCTATCCAAGAAGACGCTTTCTGAGCAACTCTGCTATTCGTTCTCAACACATGCAGCACTTTGGACCAGGCCCATTCTGCCGAATATGCCCCACCAGAATACGATGTATAATCAACATTCCACTTATGAGCCAGTTTAGTTATCTCATCAGCTTCAGCAACTGCGGAATGATCTTTCCATAGAATGAACATCGCATCTGGATCTTCCGAGAACTCAGGTGTCATTGCAAGGGGTATACCCTTACTGTCAAGAAGTACAGGAGTGCTGGCTGTAGTATCTACCCCGATACCACGCACACAGCAGGAGACATCCTTGCCAGCAAGACGGACTGCCTCTCCCACAGCCTTAATCAACGCATCTATATAATCCTGTGGATGCTGTCTGTAAATACTTCTCTCCGGATTACAATAACGGCCCTCTTTCCATCTCGGATAAACACACGTTGAATTGGAGACAAAAGCACCGTTTTCTGCATTAATGACCGCCGCTCGGCAAGAATCTGTTCCAAAGTCTATTCCAATCACATATCGTTTATTGCTCATAACAATCAATTATTAGTATTAGCCTCTTTATTCTGTGGGAAAGCACATGATAAGATGAATCCTGTTAGCAATATAGTTATTGTCCCCAGAACGATTGCAAGATTTAAATGAATAAATGAAGGCAATGGCAGTATTCTCTGTCCAAACGATATGTAAACAACTGTCAGGAGACCCAGAACTGTGGCTATCGCAGCTTGGGCAGGACGAGTTTTTTTGACAAAAACGCCGAGCAAAAACAGTCCAAGCATTCCTCCAGAAAGCACGCTCTGCATCGCCCACCATACTGTCAGAGCGCTTTTGACATTCATCACAGCGAATGCAACAGTATAGCCAAGATAGTAAGCGCAACTGTCATCAGCCTTAGAAATTTTATATCTGACTTTGGATTAGAACATTCTGGCCAAAATTTCTTGTACCAATCCTCTAGAAGCACAGCAGAACCGGAATTCAGTGTCGCAGCGATAGTGCTCATTGCAGCAGCGATTATGGCAGCAATCAAAAGCCCGCTCATGCCCTTAGGCAGGCAATTTACAATATACCAAGGGTACACCGCGTCAGAAACAGCCGAAACGTCCGCAGGCACCATTCCAGGATGAGTCTCCGTGAAAATCCACAAACCTGTACCGATAATGACAAACAGAAGTGTCACCGGGACATAAAGCATAGCACCGTGGAAAGCTGATTTTCTCGCCGATTTGAGGTCTTTCGCAGCTATGTAGCGTTGAGTAAAACTCTGGTCTATTCCGAAATTCTGGAGATTAATGAATATCCCATAAACGAAACATACCCAGAAAGTCTCTGTGCTCCAGTCGGTCAAGCTAAAAGAGCCCAGTGACAGTTTACCGCTTTCATAGGCCACCTGCACACCATTGACAAATCCACCAGGGATATTCGCATAAAGCGAAATAATCACCCCTATTGTTCCTCCAATCAGAATCAGGGCCTGTATAGCGTCTGCCCATATCACGGCCCTGAATCCTCCCATCATGGAATACAACATGGTAAGAATGCCTGTCACCACTATTATTGCAAGGCATGGGAAGCCCAGTGCCGATTTAAGGTCAAAGCCAGGAGAAATAGTATGACTCCGCTTCTCGCACTTTGCATTATCAGGAAACAAGCACTGGTATACATCCTTGCCCAAGGGCCAAAACGGTCCTCAAGGAAGGTGTATGCCGAGATGTATTTTGATTTCCTGTAAAACGGAACAAACCATACTGCCGCAATGAGTGCCGCTATCGGTATTGTTAGCGTGAGCACATAACAATTCCAATTGGTCAGATACGCCTTGGCTGGAAGTGCGAGAAATGAGATAGAACTGACAAGAGTCGCAAAAATCGACAGGGCTATCGCCCATCCGGGGACAGTCCTTCCTCCTGAGATGAATGCGTCCGTATCTCCCGAATCTTTTTTAAAGTAGAACGAGCACCCGAATATTGTCACTCCCAGCAGGTATACAATGACGATGATTATGTCAGGAACACTTATCTGCATAAATCAAATATTCTCAAATTTATCAATAGCATTTTTGAAGCCTTCCATCATAGCTCCGTAATCACATCTGATTGCTATAAAATCCACGTCTCTATTTTTCCACGGACCATATGTGTCATCCATTGATGCACCCAGAAGCAGTCCTGCCGTTTTCACTTTCAAAGCCACCTCATCATAGACTGCAGACACTTCTGGATCGAACCATTGGCGGGATTTTCCCATTGAAGTGGAAAGATCATAAGGGCCAACCAGAATCGCATCAATTCCAGGCACTTCCAATATACTGTCAAGGTTCTTCACTGCATCAATATGCTCAATCTGCAAAATAACGAGAGGCTCCTTCTTAGCTGTTTCCCAGTATGTGTCTATATCTTTGGCTCCGTATGCCACACATCTTCGGAATCCACAACCACGCGACCCCGTCAATGGATATCGCATAGCGTCCACGGCTTTCCTGGCATCGTCCGCATTCATTATCATTGGAACTATTATTCCGGCAGGACCAAAATCTATGACTCTCTTTATCTCCGTATGGTCATTTGCTGGCACCCTGTAGAAAGAGGCGCAACCTGTTCCACGGACAGCCATTAGATGAAGCATGGCAGTGTTTCTATCCATTACGCCATGCTCTCCGTCAATGAATACGAAATCGAATCCGGCATCTGCGGCTAGTTCAGTGACAGCTGGATCCGTGAATGAGACCAGTCCGCCAAGAGCTGTCCTACCTGAGTTTACCTTCTCTAGAAAACGTTCAAGATTATTGATTTCCATAAGTATAAAAATTTAAAGCTTCACTGTTTCTTTCCATTCCTTTCCAAACGGAGTTTTTATGTGCAACTCAACCTCCCTTGCATTTTGCGAAGGCACGGCTTTGAAAAAATGTTTGTTTACATTCGGCTCATATCTTGACGGATGATCCGGATATGCTGACTTGATGGTCACGGCATATCTATATGAGATGTCCATCGTCCTTTCCATCGGCCCTTTAGCTACTCCGTCCTCCGACCATTCCACTGTCCAGTCGTCGTCAACATCCCAGACATTCAGAACTACAGCATCTGGATTGCGCTCACTTTGGCCTGGAAGGATTATCTCATACTGGCCGTCATCTCCTTTCTCAACAGAATGGTATGAATATGAACGCATTCCAGAGTTATTTGTGAAAATCTCATATCCTCTTGGAGTGCCATCTCTACATACATCAACGACCCACCAGGCCCCGAGAAATCCTGAAATATTGTGATCAACAATACCGTTGCGGAGACGAGTTATATTATGGACGTGCGTATGACCTGTCAGGAATGAAACGTCATATCCGTCGAGAATATCAAGCACCCTATCTCCATTCTGAATCGAACTGTCCTTCCACCACCTATGTATAGGAATATGCTGTGCCACATAAAGTTTTGTCGTCTTTGGCACGAACTTCAATAGGTGCTCAAGGAATTTCACCGTTTCTTCATCATACCCCTCTTCAAACTTTTTGTTGGTAGTATATAGCACGCTATTGAGCCCAATGACAAGATCCTGACCTATATAGAAAGCATAATTCAACGGACCGAATTCAGACTTGAAGTCTTTTGCGGCTTGTACTCCAGAAAGAGATGCATTGAAATCATGGTTCCCGATAATATAATAGAACGGAATTCCTGTGGAAGCAAAACATCCCTTCATCTTAGGAATCAAAGGCATGGCATCCTGAACAAGGTCTCCGAGACAGATTCCGACAGTGCTGCGCAAGTCTGCCAAGACAGAACACGTAGTCCGGATTTCCTCCAAAGGGGCTCCTTTGAACTGCCCGAATTGAGTCTCGTCTTTGGCCTGAGGGTCTGCGACAGCTATCAAATTGTAGTCATCTGAATCAAAATATCTGGTCAGATTGAAATCATATGATTCTGTCTTAGCTGACACTTTCCTGTAAAATTCAGGAGAGCCGCTGCTATAATCAGCCATATAGCCGGAAGGCGTCACAATCGATACAAACTCTGACTCTGCAGTGATGTCCAAAATGAAAAAACCACCATAAGAAGTCGTGCAGAAATTGGTTCCGTCCGTCACAATGACGCCCTCTAGGCCTTTCCCTTCACAATGCACTTTACCAATTATGCGGTTGTTATCAGGCATCAGCGCCTCCAAGTTGTTGACAACCTCCTTCTCCGCACAAGACATAGGAGCAATAGAAAGAGACATCCACATCAATGATATTGAAACAATATTCATATACTTCATAATACTATTTGTTTATAATTGTTTTTCATTTTTGAGGCGCCACGCCATCCATTATCCATGCTAAATTGAATCTATAATGATTGCGGCTGCTTATCAGATGTATCATCCTGTCAGGAGTCTGTACGCACGCCAGATATCCTCTTGGTTCAGAGTGAGTAGCGTCCATCGTGAACGTTCCGGTCCAGGCACCTCCATCCATCTCCCTGCGGACACCGTCGGTTACAAGCTTTCTGACCGGCCAGGTTTTTCCTTCGTCAAACGACAAGGCCACGAACATTCCCTGCCCCAGATAGGACTTTCCTTCGCTATCAACAAACTCCATCCCAAATCTCTCTCCCTTCTGAGGATGTCCAGTAAATGAGACCAACATAATCGGCCCTTCTGCCAAACGCCTCATTGTTACACGTTGCCCACTGTATATAGGAAGAAACTCCTCCATAGCCCTATAAGTCCAAGTGTGCCCGCCATCAGATGAAAAGCTTTGAGGCAGGTGGAGTTTGCCATCATCGCCTTTGATGCCCACACCGCGGCCGACAGCCATCAAGTCGCCATTCCTTAGCTGTACCACCGCTCCGTGTATTCCAGCTATTGAAGGTCCGGACATTCCATCGGTTATCGAGGAAGGCATTTTCCGGCCATCCCACGGATCAATCCATGTTTCACCTCCATCTTTGCTTATATGGACAGATGTACCTTCAGGACCGCCTCCAGGACCAGCATCACAAGACTGGACAATCCATCCTTCATTTGTAATTATCGGCCCAGCAACTACCTGATGGCGCTTTGTGTGTTTGGGCTCGATCAGTTTGAGCTGACTCCAGGTACATCCATTGTCATTGCTGCTGCGCAATGATAGTGCTAGATTCTGCCAGTCTCCACTGTTGGCTATTCCATTGAAATGAAGAATTTTGCCATCCTGTTCCGTCAGTAATGAAGATCCTGTTAGATTTCTGTCTGCGATTCGCAGAAAAAGAGAAGCCTTGTCCCATTCATCATGTCCCTTTCTCAATCTTGAACCAAGCACCACTTGTTCTCTGCCATTCTCATTATCACATGAGAACCAGACAGCCAGAAGGTCTCCGTTAGAACACCACGTCAATGCCGGCTGATGATTGTGAGAATAGAAAGGAGTTCCATCATCGGGCTTGTGAACAAAAGGAATTGGTGACAGGAACACGGGCCTCTTGGAAGACACTTTCTTCCATCGATATTTTGAATCAGACACGTCACTCATATTAAGCGGGATCCGCTCCGGAATCCCGGATGCTTTAATCTCAGTGTCAGATTCTACAATCCTGAAACCTATCTGTGAGTGTTTGTCAGCAGGAAGTGCTGCACTTCTGTTAGCACTGCGCAAATAATGGGATGGAGTATTGTGACTGCCGCCCCTTGTTACCTTGTACAACCCTGATTCAGGGCCTGAAGGATCTGTCTGATGGGCGTCCTCATATCCTGCATACCAATCAATACACCACTCCTCGACATTTCCGTGCATTCCGTGAAGTCCGAACGGATTGGCTGGAGAATCATCCACAGCAAGAGACACTTTGACAAGATTACGCTCAGTCTTCTGGTTTTTCTGAAACGGGAAAGGAAGCGTGTCACCTGTCCAGTACTCTGTCTTGGTTCCTGCACGGCAAGAATACTCCCACTCAGCTTCTGTAGGCAGACGGTAATGTCGCCCAGTCTTCTCACTCAGCCAGCGACAGAAGGCTTCAGCATCATAGTAAGAAACCATAGTGACCGCTTCATTGTCTCCGATAGAAAGACCTCTTTCATAGCCCCTCATCTCCCTATGCGACGGATCATACTCTTCATACTGGGCATTAGTAATTTCTGTGACACTCATTCTGAACGGTCTGGAGATTGTCACCAAATGGGCCGGAGCCTCATCGTAATCTTCTCCTCTTCCATCACTTCCCATCGTGAATACCCCCGCAGGGATTTCGACCATTTTTATCTCCTGGGCGGACATATAACCGCCCAGGGACAACAAACCAATCAAAACAACTACCTTATTCATTTTTCAACAATCTCGATTATGTGATTCTTAGTGACATCGCTGTTGGAGCCCATTCTCACGGTACTGTTGTTCAGAGCGGTGAACATAGCACCTTTTATAGACCAGTTGGCGACAGCGACAACCCTAATTTTCAGCTTTGAGGAGCTCTTCGTCAGTACAAACGTTCCCTCATATGGGATATATGCAGAATCCTGATCAATGCTGAAATTGTATAATATTTCCTCAGTTCCAGCAGTACCTGTCCGCATCTCGGTGACTGGCTTCCAGTCAAGTCCATCTTGATATTCCACAAGCCAGTATTTCACTGCAGCACTGGAATTTCTCATATAGAACTTGAATCTCAACAATGTCCCAGCAGGAATCTCGCGCAGTGCCTCAGCAGTATAAAGCCAATAGTCTCCCGCCATCGGACTCTTGACATACGGTTCTCCAGCAGTCGATGTGGCTCTTGAGAATTTATATTTCGCACTGAGCGCTGCATCCGATTTGTCTATTCCATTGTAATACTCAAGTATACTGCGCCCCGTCACGTCATCAGAGACATACTTGCCTCCTGAGCCCTCTCCTTGAAGTTCAGACTCACCAGAATTCCAGGTCGCTTTGACATCATTGACCTTTGCCTTGGTAAAGAGCCAGTCAGCAATGACTCTGTATCTGTTGACTGTAAGCAGGGCCTCATATTCATTTTCTTCGTTGTAAACCCTGATTACTGCACGCGAATCTCCCTGATATTCCACATTCAGTTCAGACTGCCCAGATGGAAGCAATGAATCCGACAAAACAGCTTCACCTTCAACAACCTCAAAGGCAAGAGGCACGTTGCTTTCGAATTTGAATTTTGCTGATGTCTCGCCAGGGAATAGATATAAATCATTCGCATTTACTTGCACCTCAAGCACCCCCTGAATGAGATTAAGACAGGTTTCAATTCCAAATTCACTGTTATAGAAGCGCACCGTCCCATACCTGGTTTCGCCTGTAATGTTCTTGGCATAATTGAATTTCATGGCAGTGAAATCCACCTTACCTTTTGTTTGCGGTATTTCTTCCTCAACCACCCATTCAGGGCATTCTGTCTCGAACGGGACATTGCCCTGAATCTCAACCTCAAACGAACCTGCTTGAGTCTTGAGTGTTCTACTGTTTCCGCCAACCAACGACAAGAATGGTTTAAGATCCTGCCCAGCAGCGCTCTGCACAACAGAAATATAATGATGCGACACGCCTGATTTAATGTCAATCACAGCCCTGCGGACAACAGAAAGATCGCTGGCATCGCATTTCACTTCAATCTCAGCCGCCTGATTTTCAATGCCTGAGGCAGGAGTGATGTGAAGCCAGTCCACATCAGCTGTCACGGTGAATTCATAGTCAGAGGTGACATTAAAACGAGCCGGTTCCTGAGGATCTCCCTCAAAAACAATCAAGTCATTTTCAACACCTTCCACTGATATCTGGGCTTTAACCATAGGCTCGGAGCCACCGGCTATGCACTGTATAGTCGGATACCAAGTCTCAGATGTTCTGTCTGTAAGGGTAAGCCTCCAGCTAGCACCGTTCGGAGCCTCAAGAACTGACCCGTTGCAAGTCCAGTTAGCTGCACAGATGAATCTAAAATCAACCCGGTCTGTTGTGTTCTCATATTTAACCACCGCACTGACCTGCGCATTGGCGGACGCATTCGCACCTCCGTTGAATGCTGTCGTATAGACGACATTGGTTCCAGGCTCATCAGTAATCTGAGGGGTGCCTGCTATCTTCCACTCATTGCCGTCCAAGTATTCAAGTCTCCAGTATTTGAAGCATGAAGCCGATACTCTCGGTTCAAATGATATCTTCAGAATCGTACCTTTAGAGACAGGAACATCGGACACGAACTTGCAATAATCGCCTGGCCATACACCGATTACTCTCGGATCGTTTCCATTGATGTCAAGCCGATATAATTTGTCCACATCAATCAAAGACTTATCCACACTTACATATTGGATTTCGCCATTGCCTTGAATAGAATGAATAAGTCCTTCAGCAGGCCAGGTCTCTACATAATTATTCTCTGCCACTCCTATTTTCCACTTGATAGGGAAACCCTCTACATCAACGGACTCTCCATTCTGTACAATCTGAAACACCTCCTCCATAGGGTTTCCGTCTATTGCATATTTAAGCAAGAGCCTTGCGCCCCGGATTGAACTGGTGTTTTCAGTCACTGTGAACCTGAGAGTGTCCACAATACCATCTTCCGAATCCAGTCTCTGGAAAGAAATCCAATCCAGATCCTCCGTAGCATAATCACTATCAGGCTCCAAGGTGCATTCCCATTCAACATTGGAACTGACAAGCAGATTCTTATACGAAGCCGGTTGGGAGAACTCAAGTCTGGCTGCTGATTTCTTAAGGAATTCGTTGCTCGGATCCTGAGTTATGACAATCGATCCCCCGACATTCCTTTCACCAGTCCCGTCATCCACAATTATCCTGAACTCTGCTGTCCTGCAGTCTCTCTGGTCAGTGTATCTACCTACCACGAAATAGAACAGTCCATCTTTGTCGCCGTTTGCAGGAAAAGGATGAATCCAGTCATATTCTTCACCTGCACTGGGTTCTATTCTCCACTTTGCATTCGAGGTAATAAGAAATTTTGGAGATGGCATCTTCTCATTGACAAGATCCGGACTAGCAATATCAAGATATTGATAATATGCAAGCTGCATATCATAGGTATTCGGCTCGGACAATGAGAGCACTGTCTCTTTCTGAGCATCCGTCACCTTCAGCTCAAGATTGTCTGGACGTTCTTCATGCTCGCATCCAGCAAGCAGCAGCGCTGATGCAGCGATAGACAATAATGAATATTTGTATCTCATTTTTCGCATATTTTATAACATTCAACTTGCGGCCACTCAATTGACACCGTATGGATTTCTGTGCGAGCCGGTCAGCTTCTTCCACGACCAATCAAGCGGTGTATGCATTGAGTTGTCTCCACTCATTCGAGAAAGAGCATTCTCTACATTCAGTTTATTGGAAGAGACTGTGTATGATGGATATACGAATCGAGTCGGTAGTTCATGGTCGTTGTATACCGTACCTTCGCCAATAGTCAGGACTGGATATTCGTTCCTTCGCCACTCGTGGAATTGTTCCCAACCAACCCATAATAGCGACAACCATTTCTGAGCGGCGATGAATTCTTCTTTTCCTCCATATATACTTCTATCCGTGCCAGCTAAATCATAAGACCCCAGACTGGAGGCAAGATATTTATCAATATCTGCTTTTCTTATCTGGAGAGGCTTTGACAGTCGGTCACCGAAAGCAGTCCATTTCAGAATATTCGTTCTCAAAGCCTCCTCATACAAGTCTTTTGCCGGCACGCTCACTGATTCAAGTTTGCCTTTGAGCACCCCTTCCGCTTTGATGAAAAGAATCTCGGTATATTCCATCAAGTATCCTGGAAGATCCGGGGCCCCAAGAATCTCGAAGTTTGGCTTGGATGTACCCTCGTCATCTTTGTTTCTATTGGACTGATTTCCACCTGAAACAGTTCCCTTCCATTTTCCTCCAGTCTGAACGCCCCAGATGAGGAGTCTCGGATCAACGTATAAGGCATTCCCCTGCTCGTCAAGTTCAGCCGTCATCTTTATCAGCTGCTGTGTAAGCCTGTGTTGTTGAAAAA
>ERZ779890.4305-NODE-4305-length-11953-cov-7.437889_pt1 | contig 11953 bp, 20 predicted proteins | sample MGYA00511553_ERZ779890 | MGnify/ENA primary metagenome ERZ779890 (study PRJEB29588, sample SAMEA2152064) | human gut metagenome | biome: human gut; feature: human-associated habitat; material: faeces | place: Denmark | collected 2008/2010 ...
GGGAATCATAATTATTTTGCAATAGTTTTAATAATGAAGAATAGTTATATAATATTCACGCTAAAATAATTTCAAAGAATATGAGAAGATTGTAATAAAGAAGTACACTGAGAGAATAACTGGCAGATGGAACCTGGTAGGACTTAAGCATTAAGGATTAAAGTGGCATGGGGAAAAGAATGTATTTAGCAACGATAATAAATGAGGAGGAAAGGCAATGAAAACAACATTACTTATCATGGCTGCTGGTATCGGTAGCCGCTTCGGAATGGGAATTAAGGCTGACTTGTTCAGTGATCTGTAAACGACGATGAAAGAAACGCTTGATTTACTCGGAAAGATCCTCACAAACATCTTGACTGCTCTGTATGAGCCATTCGGATTTTCACTCCTGCTTTCCTTCCTCGCCATGTTTTTCTATCTTTATGCTTATGAGCCAATACATGCAGGCAAAGGCTGGAAGAATGCCATAGTGACCTGGTATCAGAAGTTCAAAGAGAGCGTGTTCTTCCGGAAGTTGTTTTTCTTAGCTTTTGTGACCTCACTTATTCTGTTCCGAACCCTGTTAAACCGTCAGCTGTGGATGAATCCTTTATCCGATGTCATGGGTGGCTGGGGCATCTGGGAGACCGTGAACGGCGAACAGAAGCTGACCACCGAGTGCATCGAGAACGTAATCATGATGGTACCGTTTAGTTCTGTAGTGCTCTGGACGTTCGGAGAGAAGATAGGAAATGGCTGGAAGAAGATACTGTGGGAAAGCGGAAAGATAGCGTTCATCTTCTCGATAAGCATTGAGATGCTACAATTATTGCTTCGCTTGGGTACATTTCAGCTATCAGACATCTTCTATAACACAGTCGGTGGAGTGCTCGGCGGGTTATTGTACTGTGTAGCGATGAAGGCAAGAAAGCGTCTGTAAAACTGGATGAAATTGTGATATACTGGGAACGGTAGCTCTCTACGCTGCTCTGATAATCACACACCTCTTCGTGGTGAGCAGCAGGCAACGATCTAAGAATCAGGGATTCGGTGATCAGCTGAGATGTGAAGAAATTGAGAGGAGGAATAGCTCATGCATGTGTATAAAGAACTCAGTTTTGTGGGAAATAAACCGGGATTAGACAGCTTGGCAAAAAATATATATACTGTGTTTCCTGTGAATTGGATTAAGCCAAAACGTAATCAGATGTTGAAAGATTATATTCTTGCTGATTATGTCGGAGATCAAGCTCCTCATGCTGAGGTCTCAATTTATTATGGAAAAGATACCTGGCGTGACGGATATGTTAAGGTTTGTAATATTGTTCCACTACAAAAGAACCAGTTAACTATTGAGGAATATAATCAGTTGCTCGATTTATTTTATAATGATATAGCTAAAGTGTACGGTCAAACACATGATGATATTAAAGTTGTCGGACCGTCAACGGGTTGCTTTAACCCACTTGATTATATTTCTGAATCGGCACTAAATAAATTAACTTTATTTTGTAATACTGCAAATAAGTCTACTGGTTCATCGCATCCTTGTGATGAGGAACGTTGGTTTGATTTTATTTGTCAAACAGTGGATGATGGAAGAGTATTTGATTATGGTACCTTGTCTAAATTTTTACAAGATGAGGAGTATTGGGGAAAGAAGGAAAAAGGATTTTTAGGTGTAATTGGACAGTTTGCATGGAGTGACGAGAATGCGCAGGAACTTGCATCTGAGTACGATAACTATGTTCGGATTCTTCAGTACTATAAGAAAACAAGACTGGGAGAATAATGGGCATGTTGGATGTTGTTTTGACAATTATTAACGTGATACTTGCAGTTGTTTCCGCTTTTGGAGCATGGAATTCAATTAAATATTTTCGGAAAAGCAAGAATCTTACAATTTTTGCACAGACAAACAAAGCATTAGTTGAAGTACAAAAAATGTTAATAAAGTTACCAGAAGCGTTGTCTGCTTCAAATTCTTCGAGACGGGGAAAGAAAGGACTTAGCTTACATAATACTTTATGCGATATCGGGCAGGAGCTTAATGCAAATTTGACTGAAATCAACTCAAATATACCAACAGAATATTCAGATGCGATTCGTCAATTACAGAATAAAGATGGCTTTAACTTGCAGGCCTATATTAATTCGTATATTAGTGGCGAGGCAGTACAGAACAATGGTATTGATTCAGATGATTTCAATGTTTGTCAGGCGAGGCTTTTGGAAATACAAGACTATCTGAAAAAATCGGCACTGGAAACAGAAGAGAAATTGAAATAAAAATACACTAGAAGTTATATTGATTACAATGCTATACTTAAACCAAAAAGGAAAGAGGTTATCACCTATGCCCAGAACTAAAGGTAGCAAGAATAAGCCGAAAACTATGACCGCTGATTTTGCGACACAGATTGCAGAAAAGCAGTCCGCAAAGGAAGCACTCACAGCTGAGATTGCATCCATCACCGCCAACATTGACACTTTAAAGGCTGAACTGAAAGAGAAGAAGACTGCTCTGAAGAAGGCCGAAAAAGAAGTGGCCATTCTGGAAGCAAAGAAGGAAAAGGCAGATGCTAAGGCTGCAGAAGAAGCAAAGAAAGCAGAAGCGGAATCCGTTCTGAAGAAATTGCTTGCCGAGGGTATGAGTGCCGATGAAATCCTCGCTAAACTGAAATAACAGAAAAACCCGTAATGAACGGTTGTCGTGCCTGTTCATTACGGGTTTTAGGATTACAGGAATACGGATTCATCCGGCAGCATCAAAGCGAAAATATTCCGGCAGGTTGAGCCGCTTGATAAATGCATGGTGCTGGGCATGGTAGTGCCGCAGATCGTACCCCAGATGATGCAGTTCAAGCAGTTTCACCAATACCAGATTGATATGAATACGTTTGGCAACGGAAATCTGAGCAGCATCCATCTTGCGTTTCGTCATCTGATAGACTTCCTCGCTGTCCAGCATCAGGTGGGATGCAAAAGCGTTTGGCTCATAAAGACAGATCTCCTTATCTGTAATCGCCAGAGATTTATTCAGCGTGTGCAAGTCCATCAGAATCTGATGCTCCAGATAATGCCCCAGAGCGTACCCGCAGACCATCTGCTTTGTCTGCGAATCAAGATGACTGTTGATAAGTATCAATGGCTTATCAAAATGGAGTGAAAGAAAACCCAGCACATCTTTGAAGCGAGGTGTTTCAAGGATGTCCAGGCTGCAGCTTCGCGCAATCCGTTTGATGTTGCGGGTGCCGGTATTTTGGACGAGGTCATTGGCAGCTTGGTAAATAAGAATGGAATCCATAATGTGCTCTCCTTTCGAGGATGGCATAGTGAATGGAACGGAATTTTACAGGCTCAATATTCGGTTCTTTTCTCGTTCTTGCTCGCGGTACTTAAAATAGGCTTTGTGCATTTCATACATGATGCCGTCCATATCCTGCGCGGTCAACTCTCCGCTGGCAAAAAGCTCAGTAAGCTCGAATGCGAGATGCTGGGCTTCTATTTTGCCTTTTTTTCCGTAGGTTGCTGCAGCGCGTTCAATGAATAAAGACTGATCCGGTTGTATGTAGGTCAGAGGCACATGGAATATATCGGCCATTTTTTCAAGTGTTTCAACATTGCGAGGGTAGCGACCATCACGTTCCCATCCGATGACTGTTCGTTTGCTGACACCCAGACACTTTGCCAATTCGTCCTGTGTTAAGGAATGCTTCTTTCGTAAATCACGAACTTTCTCTCCAAATTTCATGTTTGCAACCTTTCTATGGAGCAGTTATCGTACTGTAACAATGTGCAACGGAATTTGTAAATATTCAATTCAGAATGTGCAATAAGATTTCACATTTTCCTCTTGACACCGCAACACTACTTGCATATAATATATGCTATATTCTTTCAACTTTTATGGCTATTATACTGGAAAATGCGTAAATATGCAAGTGAAAAAGATGAAATTCAAGAAAAGTTCAGAAAAGTCCATAAGTTGAAATCGAATGAACGAAAAGGTGAAATTCAAACCAGAAAAAGGAGGCCGTGAAAAAGATGAGTAATGGAGAACATGAGATCCGCACTCCGAAGGGATTGCGGATTGGAAATCGCAGTGTCGTTGATGGGAAAAATATGCTTCAGATCAAGCGTGGAGGCTGTGAAGATTACATTTCTGCTGAATCTCTGGTGGAGCGCATTCACGGTCTGCCCGTGAAGAGTATCGAGTTTATCACAGAGGAGGATCAGCGAAAAGACGCCTGAAGCAGAATCCTTCATCGGACACTGAGAGTGCAGAGGTGGAAGTTTAGGCGGCACTTAGTTAGCCGACCAGCTCCATCAGATGTTCTTTTGGGTCTACAATATAATATCTGTTTGTTTAGAGCGATACCGTAGCAATATGTGATATTGGCCGGAACAGAATGAGCGAAAGCAGCGCAGAAGTGCGCCTGCAAGTAGTTCATCCTGTTCCGGCCTTTTTTGTTTTTCAAAAAATATTTTTAAAACTGTATTCCAAAATGCCCCTGCGGATTCCTATTAGTATAGGGACTTCCCAAAAGTAGAAAGCAGCAAGAGGAATCTTAGATTCCCGTTTAAAAAAAACGGGTGAATCTGAGACGATTTCTGCTGCTTTTTTCAGTTCACCCGGAGCCGAACGGCAGAAAGGTGGACAAAATGCTTACATTGAAAAAGGTCAAGGAACTGGTAGAAGCACCTGTACATACCAAGCGCGTACCTTCTCCGAAGGTGCTTTTGGAAGAAGGTCTGATTCTGATGCGTAAAGAATTTGATCATGGCAGTCATCTGACGGTCTATCAAAGCGGCTACGTTTTGTTCTCTGCCGGAAAGAGAAACACCGTGTTTCACATTCACGACTGCTGTGGGGATTATGCCTATGATGCAGCGGCGGGGAGAGGCGATGTGATCAAGGAGGAATACTTTGAAAACTGCGAGTGGCATATCCGCGCACTGTTTGAGGGTGAACGGAAAATGGAAGAATCCCAGTGGAAATGCGAGGGAGCAGGTCAGGGTAATGTGTGCGTTTCGTATCATGCTGTGGCGGAAGATTGGGGCGAGATTGCAGACCGCACGATCAATGTGCTGGAGAAAATCGTTGAGAAGGAAGCACTTCATGCAATGATGGAGGTTCTGACGAAGAAGCAGCGCAGGCTGATCCATCAGCAGTTCGTCCTCGGTAAGACCCACCAGGAAATTGCAGATGATATGGGAATCTCGCGGGGATCGGTTACAAGGGCGGTCAACCAGGCTCTTGAGCGGATTCGCCGCAAATTTGACTTTGAAACACATTATGGATGTCTATGAATTTTACGGATAGTTCCTTTGAACGAATGATGCGCCAGCGTCCGGGAACGGACAGTGGCCATCCCTGCAAGCACCGCCGCCACAAATGGGAGTGTGGCTATCTGCTGCACCAGTGCCGCAAGAAGTTTCGCTCGGTTCTGGGCGATACCGCACCGCCTGCAGCCGGGGCAGTCCGCCCCTGATGCAGCGGGAAGGGAGGTGAGCAACCGTGCAGGAAGAAGTCACTGAGAAAACCATCGCGCTATGTATCAAAGGAGGAAAAATCACCGCACAGATTTTGAAAGCAGGCCCTTTTTTAATACGGAGGTACAAGCCTATGAAACTGACGTTTGAAGAAAAAAAGCTGCTCTACACCTATGGCTGCGCCGATCTGGAACTGACTCACAAGCGGCTGTGCGGAGTTACCGGGCTGACGGTTGACCCCGACCAGAACAAGCTGGTGCTTGACTTCTGCCGGAAGTTGGAGGACGAAACACTGGCAGACTGGTACGACCAGATGTTCTACTTTGTCCGTTCCGAGATGGAGCATTATACCATGATGCAGAAAATGTCACGGGACATCGAGGAGGACGAGGACTGGGGGCCGACCATCTTTGACGAATCCAAGGAGGAAGAACTGATTGACGATGTTTAAGCTGGAAACCATGATCTACGCCAGCGAGGACGGAACAAACAGCGTGTTCACGCTGAATCTCGCCTTGCAAAAGCAGCTGGATACCCTTGCATCGCAGCACCCGGAGGTGTGCCAGAGGAAAGCAAGGGGCGAAGCTGGCGGGGTGACGTATCAGGTCAGGGGCACTGCGCTGACTGTCCAGCCGGTGCGGGTATCCTGAAAGCGATACCCGATCTGCTATGGTAGAATAAAGAACAACGGGCAAAGCGTCGGGAGGGATGCTTTGCCCGTTTTACATACCTGTATGCAATTATGCGGAACTTTTAGAGCAGTGATGGCTGCTCATCCAGACAAAGAGCATTGAAGCGGCGAAAAAACACGGGCATCCGTCTTGGTTGCCCGCGCATAAAAAGAATGATACACAGAAGGAGGGTGCACGGGTGTTCTTTATATCATGCCTATGCTACTGCCGACAACGATACTCTATACAGAATTATCTTCTGCTGACCGCTTTCAAAGCCTTTAACTCTTGCTGTACATTCTTTTTGCTTGCAATGCTTTTATATACTATTCGCCACACCCAGAAAAATGGCAGAGTCCACGGATGCTTATAGACGAACGGATACGTAAATTTGCAAAATTCTCTTCCGGGAAAGAGCCGTACACAGCAGTATTTTACCTTTGTCCAAAGTTTGATGTTTTCCGAGTTTTCCTGTAACTCATGCAGACGATTGTTAATACGGTTATCGACTGTTCCGTAACCACGTCATATTTTTTGCAGCGTTCCGTGCCTTTTGGGACTACGGTAAACAGGTCTCTGCCCTGCCGGAGCATCGGCTGCATACTTACGCCCCGGATGCGGTAGGTCAAAAAGCCATTTTTCGCAAGGCTTTCTTCCAAGGTAAGCTTACGCATCCAGCGCACCAATTTTTTTCAGGTTGCCCAGCACCATGTCCACATCCTCTGCCATCGCAGCGCGGGGGGCATCGTACTTTTTGCACATGGCGTCCAGAATGGCTTCTTTGGTGGTTTCCGTTTTGAGCTGGTCAATGATAAACGCGGCGGTGGCATTGCTGCGCACCATGCCGGCAAAGCCGCCGTCCGCTTCCACCATCACCTGCTCGCCGTCCATCTCCTGCGTCACAAAGGTATCTTTCAGTTTCATATCGTGTCGTCCTTTCTTCTATACAAAAAGAAGGCAGACAGCCAAAAACTGCCTGCCTTTGAATTAGTCAGCCCATAGCACCTTCGCACAGCTACCGTCCGGAGTACAGAATAAGCTATCAACCTTACAACTGCCATCGTAGGGGCAGTTCTCAATCGGTATGCTTTCGGTGATAACATCCTCGTTCTCAAACTCGATGACTTCCATCTGAGCCTTGGTATACTTTTCCATTGGTTTTTCCCTCCTTTCGTGAGAAGATTCTCTATGTGAAGCAGTTTTTACACCGCATCACGCGAAAGAAGGGGTTGCCAGAAAACCAGACTCAGGGCATAATTTAACTTGCTTGCTTGCTTGCTTGCTTGCTTGCTTGCTTGCTTGCTAAGCATTATCGCTGTTTGCTTCATAAAGTCAAGTCCTCGCTTCCATTTTGGAAAAACTATGCCAGTGCCATTTGCATGGCAAAGAGAATCGGGTAAGGCAGACCGCCGAAACGGTCTGCCCTTTCTGAAATCAAGTCGCCTCACCCACCCAAGAGCAGTGACTTGGACAGGAGGGGTCATCGTTTCCGCATTCCCAGGGTTTGATACTAGCATCGAAACCATTGCAAGTGCCGCTAGTGGTGATCACATCCTCGTTCTCGAACTCGATGACTTCCATCTGAGCTTTTTCGTACTTTTCCATTTTGCTTTTCCTCCTTTCGCAAGAAATCTCTATGTGAAGCAGCTGTTACGCCGCGTCACGCAAAGGGTCAGCAGTCCGGGTGAGGTTTTTCCTCATCGATCTGCTCTTTTTTTAGCCATGCGTTGTAGTTTTTTTGCATGGACTTTAACAGGTATTCTTTGTACTCTGCTCGCAGTTCTTCAAAACATTCTTTCTGTTCAGCACACTTTTTCAGACGGATACATTCGGGGTAATAGAAGCAGGTTTTGCATTCCTCAATCGGCTCCCAGTATTCTCGAAAACTTTGGATGACAGAACGCTCTGACGCTTTTCCATCAAGGCTTCCCACAAAGTTGTCCTCGCTGTAATGTTCGCACAGCCCAAGTTCCCCGTTCGGCAGGATCGTAAGGGAACCGCCGCTATCCGCCATACATTGCCGGATACGCAGTTTTTGGCACAAATAGTATGATGCTCCGATTCCGCAATCGTCCAGTTTTTTGCGGAGCCGTTGCTGTTTTTGATAGAGCTGGCGCCGTTCTTTTTGGGCACGGATATGTGCTTTGCTGCCTGCAAACTCAAACAAGGTATGGCTGTAAACTGAAAATTTACCTTTACCTCCGAAGCGCTCGTGCAGTTCATCCGCCAGTTCCATCAGATTATCGGCGTTGTGCTCGTCCATGTTCAGCCGGATATGGACGGAAACCCCTGCATCCAGCAAACGCTGGATATTTGCCAGTACTACCTGATAGGGGCTTTTGCCATCCTTATAAATAAATGCCTTGCTGCGGTTATAAATTTCTTCCGTGCCGTCCAGCGTGATCTGCACACTCTTCAACTTCCAATGGGAAACCGCTTGTTCTACGGTAGCTCCGTCAAACAGGTATCCGTTGGAGATGATCATGGATTCGTACACGATGCCCTTTTCAGCAAGGTCGGTGCAGATGATGTCAATGACCTGCTTATTAAAAAGCGGTTCACCGCCAAACCAATGCAGATGAACCTTTTCGCCGCCGCAATGCGCTGCAATATATGCCGCTGCTTTGTGGGCGGTCTCCGCGCTCATGGGAATCCGGGAACGCCCCATCTCATAGCAGTAAAAGCACCGGGCGTTGCAGTCCGTTGTGGTAAAAATGGTATAGCTTGTAATATGCTCCGGTTCCTTCCACATCGTGCGGCGGATAAACCGCACCTGGTCGGCGTATTTCTGGTCGTTCATCTCCTGCGGTACGCGAAACCAGCCGTCCCGCAGTTCGGGCAGGTTGTCCGGCGCGGCATATTCTTCCGGCGTGAGCAGCAGCAGCGCCCGCGTCAGGGTATGGAACACCAGTACCCCGCCCTCGACTGGCTGGGCAAGAACGTATGTCATCCAGCGCAGGTCCTGTTCCGCAGACCGAGCCTTGCCCAATATTTTGATTGTATTGCCGGACGGCGGCAGAATGGTTTGCATATGCGTTTCCTCTATTCGTGGTTCATTCCGTGGTAGGCCACAAGTGCGGCCTCCGGTTCCATGTTGCAGCCCAGCCGGTACAGCGGCACGCTGCTGCCCAACCGGTCTACCAGCGCCAGCATTTTTTGTGCCCCAATCGGGGAACATGGGCGGTAGCTCTGCTGGCAGAGCATGGGCAGCGCTTCCTTTTTGGAGATGCGCTCGATGTGGTTTGTCTCGCTCCGGGTCAGGATGCAGAGTGCTTTGAGCGGGCAGGAAGTGTTGGTGCTCAGGTGCTCCTTGCCGTCCCACGGCGTTCCGTAGACGGTCACGCCCTCGCTTGTAATGTGGAGCAGGGGCTTGTCCCCGTTGACCATCACGGCGCGGTCGCCAAACTGCCGCATCCACAGCCGGGTGTGGGTGGTTTTGCCGGTGCCACTTTTGGCGGTAAACAGATACGCCTGCCCGTCTACCGCCACCACAGCACCGTGCATCAGCAGGATATCGTCCTGCACCAGCAGCTGTGCCAGTTTGCGGTAGACCGCCAGCGTTTCCAGATAGGGATCTGCGTGCTCCCGCACCGCCGCACCTTCCAACTCGTCTGCCCGCGCAGAGCGCTGCCGCTCGTAGGCAATGTCGGCGGGCGTGACTGCGACTTCAAACGATGCGGGTGCATCGGTCAGATAATTTTTGCAAAAGGTGCGGGTCTGCTCATACAGCGCCGAAACACCAATGACCTGTCCCGCCAGTGCAATGCGAAACGACACCCTCATACACAGCACTCCCTCACTTTCCTGCATTATACTTCGCCGCCTGTTTTTTCTCCCTGGCACCATAGCAACAGCATCTCTTTCAGATGAAGCAGTTCCTGGGTATGGTCATCTTTGGGGTCATTGAGCCATACAAGCCCTTGTGCGTATCGCTCTGCCATGCTCAGCATCGTGATAGATGATGTGATAAACATTTCCTCTTCCGGGATATCCGTGCGGATGCTGCCATCAACTTTTGCCCGCTCATACATTCCATGAAACAGGAGCTGCATGGGTTTGAGTACATCCAGATGTTCCCGGAGTTGCTTATCCTCCATATTTCCGCGGCGGTTCATATAGGTTTTATATTCACCGCTGAATCGCAGTACTTCCGGACGGTTCTTGTACAAAGCAATCATCCTATCGGCGTAAAACTCAATGCCCTGATAAGCAGTAAAATGCTCAAAGTGATTGGTTCCGGGGTCTCCCAGAGCCTCCTGCCATACTTCATCCCACACCTTTGCACTGATGGCGATGAGCAATTTTTCTTTCGTCAGAAAATATTTGTACATCGTTGCAGGGCTGACATTTGCAGCGTCTGCCACTTTTTGCAGGCTGACAGTTTCGATTCCGTTCTGAGAGAACAGTCGGAATCCCGCTTCGATCAACTGATTTTTCCGTCGGTCAGCTTCACGCTTGTCACGTTCAATGTTTCTTGGCATCTCATCACTCCGGTTTTATTACACTGCTCTCATTCGTAGAGTAACGCTCTACCTGTTGGTGATTATACTCGCGGAATGCCGATTTGTCAATATAGAGCAAATATTATCCTGAACGGAAATCAGACACTTTGCAGTCTTACACGATTACAGCCCGGAAATCGGCAAGTATCTGACGATTTACTGCTATCAGCCTGCACCGGGCTATTGCGCCTGTGTGCTGCAAGTGACGGAGCGATAAATCGAATAAAAAAGCAATATATGTCCTTGCCCTGCGCTGCCAGTGCCTTTCTTAGATAAAGAAGCATAGACAATATTTGTACTTTTTGTGCTAAAGCTCTGTTTTTGGAGCTTTGCGTTTATTATAAAACTCTAGCGGAGAAACTCCATCCCCGTACCTGTTGACTAGGGCGGAAAACCGCGATACAATAAAAGAAACGACCTTTTTACGGCAGCAGGCCACGAGGAAAACAAACTATGGAAGTAGAACTGCTCAAAAAATACGGCAGTGTGAGCCCCGGCAAAATAGAGAATCTGGACGGCACGACTGAAACTGTCGATTTCCGCTTTTCAACGGCGATCCGCTTTTACCGCAACATGGAGGACGCCGATTTCCCACTGCACTGGCATGCCCCTGGCGAGATCATCTCCCCCATCGAGGGTACCTACACGGTTACGATTGCAGGCAAGACCGTGACGCTGCAGCCCCATGATGTGCTGATTATCGCATCGGGCGAGCTGCACAGCATTCGCGCACCCAAAACGGGGAAGCGATACATCATGAACTACAGCGTATCGTACTTTCATCAGATACAGGACATGGCCGAGTTGTTCAACACGTTCTACCCCTTCCGCCTTGTCACCCGGCAGGAGGACCCCGAACTGGCCGACCAGCTGTTTGCGGTGCTGGCGCAGATAGAGGGCGAGTATTTCAGCACGAACGTCTACCGTGAGAGCGAGATCATGGCCTTGATGCTGCACTTTTTCTCGATCTTCGGGCGGTATGAGCACCGCCAGAACAGCGAGCAGGTGCTGGATTACCCCAAGCAGCAGGACCACATGCGCCGCTTTGCAGAGTTGTGCGCCTACATCAACAACCACTGCACCGAGCGTCTCTCGGTCGAGGATCTGGCCTCCCGCGCGGGGTTTAGTGTCTACCATTTTTCGCGCCTGTTCAAGGAAAACACGGGCATGACCTGCCACAATTACCTGGTGGCGCGCCGCATCATCTATGCCAAAGCACTGCTGGTGGACGATACGATCCCCATCACGGATATGTGCTTCGTCGTGTACTTCGTCGTGCAGTTCGTTATGGTTTAAAATTAG
>ERZ779890.4310-NODE-4310-length-11944-cov-3.226680_pt1 | contig 11944 bp, 10 predicted proteins | sample MGYA00511553_ERZ779890 | MGnify/ENA primary metagenome ERZ779890 (study PRJEB29588, sample SAMEA2152064) | human gut metagenome | biome: human gut; feature: human-associated habitat; material: faeces | place: Denmark | collected 2008/2010 ...
TGGCTGAAATGCGGAACAAATTTCCCGTATATCAATGAGCTGGAAGCACTTCTGAAGGAGGCTGTTGTCCAGGCTACTTTTGCAGCACCGTTAAGACATAACTCAGTTCAGACTTTTGATGAGTACAATACAAAGAAAAACGTTGGTAAAGGAACCCCGACCGTATGGTGGGATATTGTTCCGAACAGCGATAAATGTGAGATTTATGCATACATGGCAGGCGGCGGATGTACCCTTCCGGGAAAAGCAATGGTTCTGATGCCGGGTGCAGGATATGAGGGTATTACAGATTTCGTTCTTGATCAGATGACAACTTACGGACTGAATGCGTGTCCTCCACTTCTTGTTGGTGTTGGTGTAGGAACATCTGTAGAGACAGCTGCTCTGAACTCCAAGAAAGCGCTGATGCGTCCGATCGGTTCTCACAACGATAACGCAAACGCAGCAAAAATGGAGAAGCTTCTCGAGGATGGTATCAATGCCATCGGCCTTGGACCGCAGGGTATGGGCGGAAAGTATTCTGTAATGGGTGTTAACATTGAGAATACTGCACGACATCCATCTACCATCGGTGTTGCAGTAAATGTTGGATGTTGGTCCCACCGTCGTGGACATCTGGTTGTAAATCCGGATCTTACAGTAACCTGTGATACTCATTCCACATGGAAATTTAATGCTTAATATAAACGGAGGGAAAAATCATGATCGAAATCAGAGGAGATAAAAAAGTTCTTATTACACCTGTAAGCGCAGAAGACCTGGCTGATATCAAAATCGGTGATATTGTATGGCTGGACGGAGATCTGATGACCTGTCGTGACGTTGCTCACCGTCGTCTGGTTGAGTATGGAAGAGAGCTTCCGTATGATATCCGCAACAAAGCGATTTTCCATGCCGGCCCGATCGTTCGTAAGATCGAGGGTACAGAGGATGATTATGAAATGGTTTCTGTAGGACCGACAACTTCCATGCGTATGGAGAAGTTCGAGTATGAGTTTACAAAACTGACTGGTGTCAGAGTGATCGTTGGTAAAGGTGGTATGGGCCCGAATACGGAGCGTGCTTGTAAAGAGTTCGGTGCTATCCACTGTGTTTTCCCGGCTGGATGTGCAGTTGTGGCTGCTACAGAGGTTGAGAAGATTGTTGAGCATCACTGGGATGAGCTTGGTATGCCTGAGACTTTATGGTGCAACAAGGTTAAAGAATTTGGGCCGCTGATCGTATCTATCGATGCACAAGGACGTAACCTGTTTGAGGAGAACAAGGTTGTATTTAATGAGCGTAAAGAGGCTGCCAAGCAGGCAATTTATCCTGAGGTTAAGTTCATTAAATAATATTGGATATTGAAAAAATTTTTCGGGATATCTGAAATAACGAGGCTCTGCCATGAGAGCTTCGGGATTGACTGGTGATTGTGAAATTGAATTAACAGCGTGATATAAAAAAGAGAGATGTCCGGCAGATCATATAATGTGGTCTGCAGGATGTCTTTTTTTGTTGTTTCTTGGGGTTTTTATGTTTTACAGGGGTGAGGGGGTGTGATAGAATATAAGCGTTGCAGCAGGCTGGTTATTAAGGTATTATCTGGTATGGATCTTGCGCAGTGAAGGTGGATCGTGGATATCTGCCTGACAATATTTTCAGAGAGGATGAGGTATGAGGTTTATGGGGGATTTTTTGAAGAACATTAACTGGAAGCATGTTCTGATCATGTGTATCGGAAATGTTTTTGCAGGTATGGGGATTGGAATTTTCAAGCTGGCCGGGCTTGGAACGGATCCGTTCAGTGGAATGAATATGGCGGTTGCGGATATGATTGGTATGGCGTATGGTAATTTCCAGCTGATTGTAAATATTGTGCTGCTGATCATTGAGATTGCTTTTGGCAGAAGGTTCCTGGGGATCGGTACGGTTGTGAATGCGGTTTGTCTGGCTTATATTACTACTTTCTTTTATAATATTTATACTGGTGTTTTTGGATTGGAGCTTGTGGCGCTGCCGGTACGTTTGGTGGCACTGTGTGTGGGTGTTGTGATCTGCTGTCTGGGACTGTCGATGTATCAGATGCCGGATGAGGGGGTTGCGCCTTATGATAGTCTTTCCCTGATCATGACAGAGAGATGGCCGAAGATCCCGTATTTCTGGCACAGGATGTCCAATGATGTGCTCTGTGCGCTGATATGCTATCTGACAGGTGGTGTTGTAGGAATCGGTACACTGGTAACAGCCTTCGGCCTTGGCCCGGTGATCCATTTTTTTAACAGACACTTTACAGGGAAGCTGCTGGCACGGGTTGATGGAAAGTAAGCGGAATATATAATGTCCGATTTGGAAATACATATGAGAGTAAGTTTTTTTAGAGCAGAACTGGTTGCCTGAGGTGACTGGGACTGCTCTTTTTTTATGGAAGACGGCCGGAGAGGAAGCATTTGTATTCGGAGACGCGGATCTTGCTGAGAGAGTTTGGCTGAGTGAAGTGATTAAGAGATACCCGGGAGATGTGCGATGCCTGTCAAAGGAATTATCTGTGCTGCTTTTTCGCGGTATTGTTTAGTTGCTGTAGCGTGTTAAAATATAAACAATGTTAATATAATACAGACAAATTATTCATTTTATAACTATTTGTAAATGTGTTATGCTATCTTCTGATGAAAGAAATATAATGAACAAGGTCGTGTAACGATGGCGTTCATGAATCGTTAATTATCCGGTTTTTCCGGGGTTTATGTGATGAAGGAGAGGAAATCATTATGGAATTTAAACATGGAGTTTTATTTTCAGATACATATCAGAAGAAGTTAAAATCTCAGTTTTATTATGCAGATAAAGATCCGCAGTATGGTGCGCGTCTTTTCTTTGAGAACTCTGGTGGTTCTCTGAGACTTAAGAAGGCTGTTGAGGCTAAGGCTGCTATCGAGGAGTTCCCGGATTGTCCAGAGCGTGCCCGCGGCAGAGGTTTTGACCTGGCTGATTATGTTAAGAATGGTACTAAGGAGATCCTTGAGGTTATCTTTGGTGCGAAGAGCGGTGCGCTTATTACTGAGCTGACTGCTTCCCAGACTATGTTCCATGCAGTTGGTACAATTATGGAGGGTGTTGACTGGGGTAAGAATGCGGTTACTTCTGCTCTGGAGCATCCATCTGCTCATGATGCAGTTGAGTATTACTGCAAGAAGACTGGCAGGGAGTTCCGTGAGGTTCCGGCTAACAAGGTAACAGGTGGTCTTGATCCGGATGAGATCATGAAGTATGTTGATAAGGATACGGTTCTTCTCAGCATTATGGCTGCTTCCAATATTTCCGGTAATATCATGGATATTAAAGAGATCGCTCGCCGTGCAAAAGAGATCAACCCGGATATCTACATTGTCAGTGATGCAGTTCAGCATGCACCTCATGCAGTGATCGATGTTGAGGACTGGGATGTTGATGTGTGCAACTTTGCTCCGTATAAATTCTTTGGTGTTCGTGGCTGCGGTTATGCTTATGTTTCTGACCGTGTTGCTGTGATGCCGCATATCAAACTGACATGCAAAGATGACAATGTATGGGCTCTTGGTACACCGGCTCCGGCTAACTTTGCAGCTATGATGGCTGTTATTGATTATGTTTGCAGCATTGGTAAACATTTTCTGGGCGATTCTGCACAGAAGTATAATAAACGTGAGCTTTTTGTTGAGGGTATGAACCATATTCATCTTCAGGAGAGAGCACTTCTGTACCGTATGCTGGAAGGTACGGATAAAGTTCCGGGTCTTCGTCATATCCCGGGTGTTCAGGTTTATGTTGATATGGAGGATCTTACATACAAAGATCTGATCGTTGCTATGGGTATCGAAGGTATTGAGTTTGCAGAGTGTGCAAGAAGATATCTGGAGCATGGTGTTACTCTGTTCGAGCGTGTAAAGAGCAGCCCGTATTCCAAACGTATCGTAGAGACTCTTGGACTTGACGGTGCACTTCGTGTTTCACCGCTTCATTGCCATGGAACAGATGATATTGATAAATTCCTGAAGATCACTAAGGATATTGCTGAAGGTAAATAAAACAGAATAAATTTTTTGCAAAGAATGAAGTAAAAACCGCTCTTTTCCCGTATTTTTGGGTTACTGTTCAAGGGTATGCATAAGTCATTGTAAAAAATGACGAAATTTATTTTTTTATTTTGTGGATAATCATCTTCGGCAGGAAAAATTGTGTTTATAGTTTTTCCTGCCGTTCTTTTTGTAAAAAGTTATACACCGGATTCCTGCCGTTTGAATCCATTCCCGCTGTTTGGAGGCTTACATTGATATCTTTTTTCACCGCAAAACAGGGACTTATCCACAGTCAGATTGACGAAAGGACGTTTTCTGGCAATTCGCCTTTTTCTCATGTTTCTGTTATACTTTTTTACAAGCGCAAGAAAGAGAGGTTCCCTTATGGATATAAAAGAAGAACTTAGAAAACGGGACGAACTTCTTGCTGGATATCTCAAACAGATTGAAATCCAGGAGGAATTCATTCAGAAACAAAAAGAAATGATCGAATATCTGGAAGACCACATCTCAAAGATCACAGACATCATCAGTGGTGTTTGAACATGACCATACCGGAGGAAACAGTATGCCTGATGCTTATGATTACATCACTCTTATGTGTCGGCTGAAAGCCGCACAGACCAGAAACAAAGAGCTGGAGTCTGGTGAAAGATATGTAAAACTGATGGAACTTCATCAGAGGGACTGCCGCAATTACGAACATAAGATTTTAGGACTACAGGAGAAATTAACAGAATCCCATAAGGAGACAATCCGTGTCCGTAATTATTGGTTTCAGGTACTGGAGGACATGATAAGCAGGCTTAGCAGGGAGTTTGCATTAAAAACCGAGGCCGAGCGCAAGTCTGCTTATGCGGATATGCTGCTTTCCCCTGTTTTGCTTACGGATTGTACGTCCGCAAAAGAAAGCGGGAAGAGCTGTCAGGTATTCGTCTGTGCAACACCGGATGGAAAAGCCCTGTACTTTGCCCGTGAGAAAAAAGGGCATGAAGGGGTAAAGGGCACCGTCACGGAAGATTACCAGGGAATCCTTGTCCATGATCATGACATTACGTTTTATAATTATGGAGCGGATCACCAGGAATGCCTTGCCCATGTGCTGCGTTATCTAAAAGACAGCATGGATAACGAACCGGACCGCACCTGGAACAAGGAGATGCGTTCACTGGTGCGGGAAATGATTCATTTTCAAAAAGGCTTTCAGCCACCGCAGAATCCAGATCCCGAAAAAGTTTCCGAGTATGAAAAAAGATACCGGAAAATACTGGAAACTGCCAAAAGAGAATATGGAGAGGTTCCGGCAAGTGATTACTATAGGGACGGGTATAATTTATTCCTGAGAATGGAGAAATATATGCAGAATCATCTGTTGTTCCTGCATGATTCCAGAGTACCTGCCACTAATAACGAAGCGGAAAGGCTTCTAAGGAATTATAAGCGAAAACAGGCGCAGGCTGTGACATTTAGGAGTTTCGAAAGCATCGATTATCTCTGCCAATGCATGAGCATGCTTGTTTTGATGCGCCTTGAAGAACCGGTTGACTGTTATCAGTCTACACCATCGGTTTTCCTAAGTCTAGTTAGCCCCTGAACAGTAACGTCGTGGATACACAAAAACACTCCTCTCCAGATCAATCCGGAGAGGAGCATTCCCAAAATCACTTATTTTTTCTAAGGAGAAAGAAAATTCTTTAGTTCATCTCTGTTCCATTCTCAACTGCATATTTCAGTCCCTGAACTGCAACTGCGATATAAGCTTCTTCTACTGTTGCACTTCCAAGATCACCCATATCCAGAGTCAGAGTGTCATCATCATTAGCTGTCACACCAAATGTAAGAGACATCTCAGAAACTTCATCAGTAATTGTTACTGTATTATTCTCTTCATCAAGTGTACCTTCACCGATAAAACTTACAAACTCATCCTGGTCATTGATTACGATTACTGAGCAGAAAGTTCCATCATCATTTGCTGCATAAATAAATGTTTCTCCTGCTTCTGTCTGACCGGAATAGCATTCTGTCAGAAGATCACCCATGTCCTGATAAGTCTGATTATAGTCTGCTTCATCACCGGCTGCCTCATATGGCTCCAGAGTTGCTGTCAGTTCCAGACTGTCAGGATCATAGAGTTCCAGCAGATCCTCATCTTCATTTACCTGTACCAGATAAGTTACCATATTTTCATCATCTAATGTACCATCATCATTTGCGAACTGCATTGCCAGAGCTGTATACTCACCATCTGAAGACAGACTATATACGCCTAAAACATCCTGATCTTCATCTTTCCACTGACCAAAGAAAGAATTGTCCTTATAGAATCCGTAGATATCTCCTGCACTGTCCTGCCAGATACCGGTCATCGCTTCTGATACATCTGCTACATCGCCGTCATCTGCCTCTTCTTCTGCCGCATCCTCTGTTGCCCATACAGGAACCACCATAGAACTAACCATTGCTGCTGCACAAAAACCTGCCATTAATTTTTTCCAATTTTTCATACTTTTTACCATCCCTTTCCTGAAATGTTTTTCTCTGAATTTCTATAATAATACTATAAAAAATTCCAACATTATTTGCAATACACATGGGATTAAATGACATTTTCCGTGAAATATGACGATTTCTGCTCTCTCCATGCCCGGTAAACCGCTCCTCAACGTACTGTATTTATAGTAATATCCTCAGGTATGTATTTAAGAACGAAAATAGTATCTGCACTTGAATAACTCCCGCAAATACGCTAAAATAGAATTCATGTTTAAGTTAAGCTTAGGAGGTACTCCTTTTGAATATTGCAATTCTTGACGATTCTACAGAAGATCTGAACCAGGTAAAATCTGTCGTTTCTTCTTATTATGAATCACAGAACATATCCGCAGATATCCGCCTTTATTCCAGCGCAGAAGCTTTTTTCCAGGAATATTCCCCTGGATTTTATGATCTGATCATCATGGATATTTATATGGGCGATATGACCGGAATGGATGCTGCCAAAAAACTGCGCACCACTGAGGATCCCGCATCTTTAGTGTTTATTACAAGCAGTGATTCCTATGCAGTGGAAAGTTACGATGTACAGGCATCTTACTACCTGCTAAAGCCATTTGACCCTGAAAAGCTCCGCAGGATTCTTTCTACGATCCAGATCCGGCAATCACAGAATTCCAGATATATCGAACTGATCTCCGACCGCACGCCTGTAAAGATTCCGGTCAGAAGTATTCTTTATGTGGATACTTACCGTAATGCAGTTCAGATACATACTACAGATGCAGGCATCATCCGCTCCTACATTACCTTCCAGAAATTCGAGGAATTCCTTGAAGGTATGAAATGTTTTCTCTCCTGTTACAGGGGATGTATCGTAAATATGGATCATATCGAAGAATCCAACGATGAGGGCTTTATTATGGATAACCAGGAGCTTGTCACTGTACGCAAGCGCGGCTCCAACGCAATAAAAAAAGCATATCTGGAATACTTATTCTCATCAGACTCTGACAAATAAATATTTCTGATATGCCATTCAGTTACTGCCTGTACCGGGCAGTAACTGTTTTTATTTATTACACGATCTTTGCAGGCAGAAAAATATTGACCTTAAAAATCCCCTCTTCTGTACTAAAAGCCACATACCCTCCGATTCTTTGTACCACTTCTGTCACAGACGCTGTTCCGATTCCAAATCCCTCATGCTTCGTTGAATAAAAACCATTTTCTTTTCGCTGGATTTCATTGGAATAAGGGTTTGAAATCTCTATCAGCAGTTTTTTATTCTTAATCTTCGTGAGAACTTTTACATATGGATGGCTTTCCGGCGGCAGCTCTTTCACCGCATCTACTGCATTCTCCAGCAGATTTCCATAAATTTTACACAAATCTGTATCTGTAATGCCAATGTTCTGAGGCAGCATCATATCATACTCGAATGAAATTCCTCTCTGTCTCAGTTCTCCTGCATAGAAATGGATCACCGCATCTACCGCCATATTTCTGCAGTAACAGACTACTTTTTCCTCCTCCGTCATAACAGAAGCATATTCCTGCAGATACTTCATCAGCTCCTGATATTTTCCCTGCTGTGCATAAGACATAAGTGCACGCATATGATGTCTCATATCATGGCGCATTCTGCTGATCTCATCCATTTTTGCAGTGAGTTCTTCATAATGCTGTTTCTGCATCTGCAGCTTTTGTTCCATCTGGCGACTGTATTCTCCATACGTAAGATGAAATCTATAGGCATTGGCAAGCTCCATCCATAAAGTCAGTCCCACACTGAATACAAGCACTGCCGAACCCAGTTCCATAAACCATCCACCGATGATCGGCTCATATAATTTCCATATTCGGTCTGCCGCCAGAGACGCCGCATAAACAACAATCCCCACCAGCAGAACATTACTATACTTCTGCTTTATCTCCTTCACACTCCTGAAAAGCAGATAACCGGCTGCTGCCCATTTCAAAATCTCTGTAATCCAGGAAATCAGATACAAACCGGTTGCAGACTGCGCTCTGCTGCCCAACAGCTCTACCACAAAGATCAGCACTCCTGCCGCAGCGATCACACCTGCCAGAATCTCCGGAAGCCGTCTCTCATCACCCAGAATCTTTTGCTGCACAAGTACAACACAGGCAAACATCAGATAATAAAACAATGCCTCCAGTCCATAGCATGGCTGTACTTTTACCGCCACAAATGCATGCAGAATTGGATACGAGCTATATCCCAACACACAGATACAGAGCAGGCAAAAAAATCCGATTTCTGTTTTTCCGGTACGCACAAACATATAAACAGAAAAAACCAGGACAAAAAATGTAAAAGCCATATAAACCGCATCGATTACGATTGACAATCCACGGATAATATTTACTTTAAATGGAGAAGACAGAACCGGCACATACTGAATTCCCGATGACACCGAATGCTTGTCTGTCACTGCGATCATAATTTCTACGGTTTTTTTTCCCTCAAAGGTAAATACCCTGTTCTGGATCTGTTCCAGATAGTTGTCAGGGTCCGGATCTCCCACTTGTCCGATCAAATTTCCATTAATGTACAGCTTATAAGCAGAAAAAACCTCTACCAGACCAATGGCGTATCGCTTTTCCCTTTCAGGAAGCACCAGAGTCATCCGATATGTACCACTCCCAAAAGGAGATCTGTTTTTATCACCCATGTCCATCCCGCCATACTCACCAATGGAAACATAACGACTGTAGTATTCATCCTTATGTTTCTTTAATTCCTGCGGTGTCAGCAATACATCCGGATAATATTCCCATTCCCGGGCAAGATAATGTACGGTATCGTCATCCGGAACATACAGGATTCCCTGAATTGCCTGATCACCCTTTGCTGTGTATTTGTTGTCAAAGCGGTAGAACAGAAAGAATATGCCCATAGCCACTGCAAATACAATTGTTATGAGTAGTAATGAATATTTCCAGTTTTTCTTCATTGCTGCCACCTCTTTCTGTTTTCGGGTGCTCTGTATGTTATCTGCGTTTTTTGTAAACTACAACGATCATTGCAAAAACAATTACACATATTGCCAGAAATGGCGGTGCTATTGTCAGAAACTGGTTGCAGGAATCCTCTGCATTCTTCTTTGTTTCGTCTTCCGGTAATGACTCTTCTTCTGTAAATCCTGTGTCATCTCCATCTGAAATAACTTCCACACTATCCCCATCTGTCCAGTCTTCGATACCTTCTGTCTCACTGCTTCCATTCTGTCCAATAGCTGACTGTTCTTCGGATGGCTGTGCCGCATCCGACCCGCTGTCTGTCAGAAAATAATCTCCTGTCCGACCGATTTCCATGCGCAGGATATTCTGCTTTTCCTGATAATTTACTGTATATTGGTTTCCCTGTATATCTTCTGCTTTTACTGTCTCCGGTGACCGGATCCCCTCAAATACAGATGCCGGAAATTTCACTGTTGTTCCCGGAATTTCTGTCACTTCCTCACCTCTGACAAAAATCCGAAGAGAAAATGCTGCTTCTGCCGTTTTCTCAATTCTGATCTGAATTTCATCATCCGCACTGATCTTCCATCCATTCACTGTATCCGAAGAGAAAATCACGGAAATTCCCTGCTTCTCAAATTTCGCACTGCCATTCTGCTGAATCATCAAAAGCATTCTCTGTCCGCTGACCGCAATAATCGTATCTGTACTTAACTCTGTCACTGAACTCTCTGTTGCAGATATGTCTGCTCCCTTTGCCGCAGAATCTTTGTTCACGCTACTGCCACTCTGTCCATTTGCACTATTGGATGTTCCGTAAGAACTGTTATAACCGGCACTTCCCATATGAAGGTTCTCTTCATTTTCTTCCGACGGATTCAACGCTGTTCCTGATGAGTCCGGTGCTCTCTGCACAATATCAGGAAGATTCTTCTCCTCCCTGTCTGAGAAATTCCGCTCATGCCAGTATTCGTTTACAATAAACGCATCATTGTAGGAAAAAGAATAAATTCCCGTGCTTCCTTCCTCATAAACAGCACAAATATCGTAATTTTTTCCTTTCTTCAATATCTCTCTGTAATAAATCTGAATTCCCTCAGGAGTCACTTCTACCAGATCATCGTCAATCCTTTGGTAGCTTCCCTTATTCTCAGAAAGATAAACCTGCATATTCTGACGTTCCTCTGCGGAAAATCCTTCCATCAACATAGGAAATTTCAGCAGATCTACTGTTGGCATGCTGTATGTATTGATCTGAGGTTTTCCTTTTTTCTGCACGGAAAGATAAGCATATGCTTCAGGAAATGTAAGTCCGTCCTCTACTTCATAGCCTTCAGGAATCACAAACGATCCGGTTACTTTGTACACGCCCTGTTTTGCAGTGTTTACCTGACTCATATCCCAGGAAGATTCCAGAATAAGTTCCGGGTTCTCTGCTGTGTTTTCAAACTTTTCTGCTGTACTGACATTCAGTCTGACATTCTTTTTCAGATCCTGTTCGATTTCCTTCAGGCTTCCCCCCGTCTTAAGGGCATATGCTGCACACCTGCTTAAATATTTCTCACCTCTGGTATCATAAGAACGGATTGTCTTTCCCGGCTTCTGTATATTTCCAAGCTGACTGTACTGATAGCTGTATATCTTAAGACTACCATCCTTTCGATATTGAAACCGCAAAGTGCCGGTCTGTTTCCTGCCATTATCACAGGTTACCAGCAGGGAATACGTATTACCTTCGATCATGCTCTGGTTGGATACATACAGCCCCCTCTCATCGCAGAGGGCAAATCCCTCCTCTGTGAGATTGATCCACTGTCCGTTATTCTTTTTCAGATAAGCTTCCATAGAATCCGTATCTTCCTGTTCCAGCCAGGGAAAAATATATAATCCCGCTGCAGTCAGTCTGTAATATGTATTAATATCCGGCTTGTCTGGATACTGGACAGAAACTGTTGTCTGCACCTGCGGACTCCTGATCTCACCAAGATCATATTCCGAAGAAAGATTCAGTGTGCCCTTGATCGTATAAACGCCTGGCAATTTCATATTTACAGTAGAAACATCCCAGGATACCGGAATATGCAGGGCATCTGTTTCCGTATAAACCGTATAGGAAATTTTTGATAGTTCCTCTGAAATTATTTTGCTGTTCTTATTCAATTCTACAGCCACTGCCGGGATATCATGAGGTGCAAGAACGCCCTCTATCTCAATCGCAGCTCCTTGGACTGTCGTATTTCCTTTTATCCCCCATATGCCTGCCAGACACAGGGTTATCATCAAAATCAGGACTGTTGTTTTCTGTTTTTTCATGTTCTCTTTCATACTTTCACTTTTGATGTTTTTCTGTATGTAGTAGTATCTTTAGCTTACCTTATCTGACGGATTTCGGCAACAGACATATGATAAACTGCATTATTTCG
>ERZ779890.4316-NODE-4316-length-11933-cov-3.948224_pt1 | contig 11933 bp, 11 predicted proteins | sample MGYA00511553_ERZ779890 | MGnify/ENA primary metagenome ERZ779890 (study PRJEB29588, sample SAMEA2152064) | human gut metagenome | biome: human gut; feature: human-associated habitat; material: faeces | place: Denmark | collected 2008/2010 ...
AATTGTTCAAGCATGTTCATAATGCAAAGATACAAAATACTATGAAACAAAAAAACGTCCCCAGTACTTTTCCACTGAGCCCTTGCTTCTTGTCTTTGTCCTAATGTGTAGGGTATTCCTAAACCTTCGATAGTGGGGCAATAATAGGAGTAATGACCCCTACGCCAATTTCTTTTGAATCGCCCTAACTCTATTATTCATCTTCTGCTTTGGGGGTTGGCAGTAAACACGGGAACATCTTCAAAGTTATGTTTGTTGTGTGTTCTGTTTTTTTGATGATTTATGAACAAGCACGAACTTGTAGATAAGATAAAAGAACTTAAGTGCCTTACAAACGAAGAAAAATCGGAACTTTTGCAACTCCTTCGGACAAAGAAATATGGTCTGGTTTGGGAGGATAAACCAGAGAATACAGAGCAAAAATTGGTAGGTAATATACCTGTGTTGGAAGAAGTCTCTGAACGTGCCCTCATAAGCGAAGATGTCGATGCTCCGAACCATGTTCTCATAGAGGGAGACAACCTCGAAGCCCTAACTGCTCTTAGTTATACTCACGCAGGGAAGATTGACATTATTTATATCGATCCTCCGTATAATACGGGAAAGAAGGATTTTATTTATAATGATTCATATGTGGATAAAGAGGATGCTTACCGTCACTCCAAATGGCTGTCGTTTATGAAGAAACGTTTGAAGTTAGCAAAAAACTTGCTTTCAAAAAGGGGCGTGATTTTTATTTCGATTGACGATAATGAGCAAGCACAGTTGAAATTGCTTTGTGATGAAATATTTGGAGAAAGAAACTTTATCGCAAAATTTGATTGGAGAAAGAAAACAGGTGCAAATGATGCCAAGGATATAGCTGTTATATCAGAGTCGATTCTATTGTATTCCATATCAAAATCTACAACAATAGAAAGTGGTATCTGGAATCGAGATGAAAATTCTCGTAATCAGAAACGTTTTAAATACGAAGACGAGTTTGTTAAGACACGTGGTAAGTATTATTTAGATACACTTGACCGTGGGGGACTACAGTATTCTGATTCGATGAATTATGGTATAGAGGCACCTGATGGCGGTATCCTATATCCAAATGGTCGCTCAAAATTTGTTAATGATGGTTGGATATGGAAATGGGGAAAAGATAAAGTTAATTGGGGAATTAAAAACAAATTTTTAGAATTTGTAAAATCAAGAAAAAGTTCGAACTCTAAATACACAATAAAGTATAAGGTTTACGAGAATGTAGATAATGAAGGAAATCTTAGAAAAAAGATCGGAAGGGCATTCTCTAATTTTATATTAGAACCTATTAATCAACAAGGAAATGCAGAATTGGCTTCCTTATTCGATAGTAATATTATTTTCTCCAATCCTAAACCAATAGGATTATTGAAATATTTGATTAACACAGTCGTTACAAATAGTGGCACCATCCTCGACTTTTTTGCAGGTTCTGGCACCACCCTTCATGCCACGATGCAACTTAATGCAGAAGATGGTGGTCATCGCCAGTGTATATTGGTTACGAACAATGAAAATGGAATTTGCGAGAATGTGACATACGAAAGGAACAAGCGAGTAATACAAGGCTATACCACTCCGAAAGGAGAAAAAATAGAGGGCTTAATACACAACAACCTACGCTATTATAAGACAAAGCTTATTCCTCGCAATAAGACCACCAAAAACATGCGACTGCTAACTTCGCTCTCTACGGACATGCTGTGCATTCGTAACGATGTGTATTTTGAGAAACCTTTTGCCAGCAAGAAAATCAATAAGAGTATTGCTCAATATTTTGAGAACGCAAGTGGTACACGTCGTATGCTTGTGGTTTATAGGGAGGAGGCTGTGGCAGTGTTGGTAAAACTTATTGCCACACTTCCAAAGTGTGATGAAAAACTGATGGTTTATGTGTTCTCGCCAAACGGTTATGCTTATGATGAAGAGTTTGGGGAAGTTGCAGACAAAGTGAGGCTGTGCGCCATTCCCGATGCAATTCTTAACGTGTACAGAAGAATGTTACCTAAAAGAAAGTCGCAACAACAAAAAGATGCTCTTGAAGGTGTTGAGAATGAGTTGGTAGAGAAGGACGATGCAAATACAGACACAAACATTAGCAAGGAAGGAGACAAAGAATGAAACAGATACAATATCAACAACGGGCGGTAAAGGAATTGGTTGACAAAGCCCTTGAACTGCTGTCGTTTTCGGGTAGCAGACATACTCTTGTGTTCAAAGCCCCTACGGGTGCTGGAAAAACAGTTGTTGCTTCTGAAATGCTTTTGCGACTTAACACGGAGTTGAGAAACTGCACTGATTTGTGTTGCAAGGAAGTGGCATATATTTGGGTTGCTCCAAACAAACTTCACGAGCAGAGCTACTTTAAGATGCATTCGTATTTCAATGAAGGACAGGAGTTGCGTCCAGTGGTCTATGACGACCTTGACCATTCTGCAGAAGGTTATATACATGCAGGCGAGATTTTGTTTGTCAACTGGGAGAGCATCAACAAAGATAATGCAGTGATGATACGAGAGACAGAGCAGGGTGCATCATTATATGACCTCACTCGTCGCACGCAGGAAGAGCAGGGCATTCCTATTGTTGTTATCATTGACGAGGAACATATGTTTGCCGGCAAGATAGCCAACAAGACGGAGAAGGTACTCAAAACCATTAATCCCAAAGTGGAAATTCGAATCTCCGCAACTCCTGTAACCACAAGACACGAAGCATATGTGGAGGTGCCGAGAGAACTTGTCGTAAGAGAAGAGATGATTAAACAAGGTGTAGTGCTGAACCCCGCTTTGAAGTTCAATGCACCCAATGGGTCGCTCAACCAGCATCTGGTGCATCTGGCATTGAAAAAACGTGATGAGTTAGCAGAAGCTTACCGTAAAACTGGCTCTGACATCAATCCGTTGTTGCTTATTCAGTTGCCAAATGATAACGACAGAATGGATAATGATGATAACTGCATCAAGGAGGAGGTGATGGCGTATCTTGATGCCGTGAAAGACATCAATATCTTAAATGGAAAGTTGGCGGTGTGGCTTAGTAATGAAAAGGAAAACCTCGATGGTATAGAAAAGAATGATAGCCTGACGGAGGTGTTATTGTTTAAACAAGCCATAGCTTTGGGTTGGGATTGCCCACGTGCGGCGGTACTTCTTATTTTCCGCAAGATAGAGAGTTTTACGTTCACTGCACAGACGGTAGAACGCATCTTGCGTATGCCTGAGCAACATTTCTATGAGGACGACCGACTGAACTGGGGGTATGTCTATACCAACCTTAGTAAAGATATAATTCAAATTGTGCAAGACGATATGGATTATATGTCAAACATCCGCGCTGTGCGTCGTGAGAATATTTGTAACATAATGCTTCGCTCAGAATATTGCGAACGGCCGGCAATTGCAAGGAAACGACTTGGTCCGGACTTTAAAGCAGAGCTTGCCAAAGTGTTTGAGGAAATGTTGTCGGTTAAGAGTCATCAATTTGCGATGTTTTCGGTGGGATGATCTCGAAGGTAATAATGACGACGAAGCTCCAACCGATGAAAGCCTCGAAAGTAACTATGCCAAGAACCGTAAGGCTTGTGAAGACAAAATAGCTTTCAACGTGAATGACATTGCCATTGATGTGATTGAGGACGTGAATATCTCGGGAGAGGTGGGCAATGTACATGTGGATAAGAAAGCAAGGTATGTGCGCACGATGCGGGAGTTGTACGATTCGTTCAATGCCTTTTGTGCCAAGTGTATTGGTGCAAAATTTGAGAAAGTGAGCATCACGGCATTGTCATTTGCATTGAAGGAACTGATGTCAAATTTATTTGAACTGCAGGAGGTTGACGCAGTGAAAGTCGTACTTTACAAGAGTAATTTGCCGGTGTTTGAGGATTTAATCGGCAGGGCGTTAAACCGTTACTCAAAAATCTTGGAAGAGCGTCAGCGGTGCAGAGAGGAAAAATCGTATAAGACGTATGATTGGGAAGTGCCAGCTGAAAGGTTGTATAATGAGGAGAGTCATCGAGTTAATGACGAGGTCCACCTACATGCCCTCGTACCATTTGTCGAACTGAAAAATGCTTCTAAGCCGGAGGAGCGTTTTGAGGCATTTTTGGAAGCCAACAACGAGTATATTGATTGGTGGTATAAAAATGGAGATGCCGGAAGACAACACTATGCCATAAGTTATGTGAAAAAGAATGGGTGCAAAGCGCTTTTTTATGTGGACTTTGTGGTACGGATGAAGAATGGCAGTGTGTTCCTATTCGATACCAAGAGCGCTGGCAGTGATCCTGATGCGGTGGAGAAACACAATGCTCTGATAGACTATATCTCACGTAAGGAAAACCAAAATCGGCATTTGCTTGGTGGTATTATCATAGAACAAGGAAGTGCTTGGAAATATTGTTCGCACAAGATAGAAAATAGCACTGATATAGTGGACTGGCATGTTTTTTTTCCACAGGAATATAAATGATACCGATTTGGGTTTTATGTTCATGCCTTTCGGTAATTTAACTGTCTAATTCTGTCGTTGAGCATTGACAACTTGCTTATCAGTTCATCAAAAGAAGGCACCTGTCCGAAAATCATGTGCTCACACATGAACTTGTAGTCATCTTGCCATAGTCTTGCAATATCCTCGTTGGGCACGATACACAATGTGGCAGGATATAGCTCATCATAGTTGAAGCCCTTAAGTCCGATGAACTTTCTGCGATGTTCAAGTACCGCCTTATACAGGGCTTCGTTGTGGATTGCACGGTCAGCAATTTTGTTTTCAGAATCCATCATCATTGCCAAATCATATATATGGCGAGACATACGCTCCACTCTGACCTCGCTCTTCCTGAACTCTTCATGCAGCAGGAAAACCTTTTCAAGGAAAGTACGCTCGGGGATGACAGCGTTCACCTCAAATGGCTTTTCTGCAAATGGAGCTTTGCTGAAATGGGCGTCAATAGCAGCGTTGATTGCTTTTTTCTCAATAGGCTCCATCATCGATCTGCCGCTGATTTCTATCTTTACCGTATTCTTGATATATGGTGATACTTCATACAAACTATGATAGGTTATAGTTATCACCTCTGGGTCAGTTGTCGTAACTGGTGTGATTATAACATCCACAGAAAAAGCATCTGTTCGTATGCCCAAATCCACTAAAGCCTTCCTTACATCATGCTGCATCTTCTCTCTAACGAAAGAACAGGCAGCTCGACGTAGTCTGTCGCTGATTTGAGTCTTCGACAATTCACCGCTGAAGCCAAGGAATTCTCGGCTGAGTGCAATATCCACGTCTTCGGAGAATCGGGCTATCAAGTTCCAGCATTTACTAAGACTTGTACCTCCTTTGAAAGCAATATGCTCTGCATATGGCAAAGTATGAAGGGCTTTCAACACCTGCGTTACCCACCAGTCCTTTTCGATGCTTGATGGTGGCAATCCAGTCTGCAATGCCACGGTATTGATAGCTTCACGTTGTCTATCTTCTGGTATGTCTATGAATTTCATCGTGCAATTAGTATTTTGCGCACCCATGCAGGGGCAAGTTTTATATCATGGTTGAAATCGTGGTCGCTTATATTCCTTGTGTGTTCGACAAGCATGTTGCGTTCCTCCTCGGTCATTTTTTCTTCGCCTATGGTGCGCATGGCTGTTACAACAAGCATCATCAGCTCTGATTTATAGGCAAAGTTTTTGCCCGAAGAAGAATGCTTGAACAGGATGCCGCGTCCGTTCCCGATCTTTATTCTACGTGGTGTACCGTTGGTCAGGAACACGACATTCATGGGCATCTGCGTGGACAATCCGAGACGATTCAAGGCATATGCTCCCATAGGTACAATCTTCGCCTTGTCTCGCTTGGCTATAGCCTGGGCAATGTCTTCAACAGACGGATAGATAATGCCAAGTCCATATTCCTTGTCCTCTTTGGGGTAATAATAGATACCATGAGCCAGCCGCACCAACATTCCGTCAGTGTACATCCGATGGAATGTTGACTTCACGGCTGATGGTGTTCCGCAGTCTGCATAGTCTTGTTGGAAAACTATAGAACCACGCCCTTTCCCTCTAAGCCTCATTTCTATCTTATTTACAGTGCTTTGGCTTGATGTCTGTACCATGTTTTTGAAACCTTTTTATTATATTTTTGGTTCTTGTTCGCCTGCAAAGGTATAGTATTTTCTTCTAAACGCCAACGTTTTTATTGGATATTCGTTTTTGAAACGTAACTTTGATAAACTCGCGGCAGGTCAGTATGTCAATTTCACCAGCTCACGTTTCATCTCGTTGTCAATGGATGTCACTATGCCGTCGATGCCAAGTAGTTTCAGAATTTTCTTAATAAGATGGTTGTAGATGTTCTTGTTTCCCCAAATCGGTCATTAGGTCGTAAATGGCGTCTTTTGTTACTTCTTATAGCCTTTTATAAGGCATCTGCTGCTTGTTTTTAGCTCAAAATAACCCACTATTATTCGCTAAAAAGACAAACAACATCAGCTCTCCTAAAAAATCAAAATTCAATAAGTCCTAACGCCCGAATTGGGTTTAATAAAGCATGCCGAACATCCATAAAGGTATAATGTTGCCGTAGCCTGTTTCGATATCGTCTTTAACTACATAGCCGTTTTCGATGTCTCGCAGTTGTTTTTGCTTCTTTTTTTTGCCTCCAACTTCAAATGTGTATTTGTTGTCAATGAGGAAGTCTGATATAGGCGATACTGTGACTGATTTTAAGGAGCGGGTTTGGTTGAAGAAGAAGGTCTCTCGCACTGTACCAATTTCTATGTGCTGGTTTCCAAGTGCATAGATAAGCGGTGGGTTGTCAAGATATATCTTGTCTACTTTGCCCAGTCCTTGTATGCCATTTGTTGAGGTGCGTAGTTGGCTTATTAGTCCTGCTTTTTCTAAATAGGCACAAAGGTCTGCAATGTTATTTCTTGACACTTCCAGTTGTCCGCCAATTTGTGACATGTTTGGTTTGAATGGTGCACTTTGAGCAATAATGGCAAGCAGGCGCTTGAGTTTTCTTGCCGTAGATACAGTAAGGTCTGCATATTGTGGAATGTCTATTTCTATGGTTGCATTGACCACTTGTTGTATATATTGGTTGATGTCCCCATTAGCAAAGGGATAGTAGCTCCTTTGCAAATAGTCGGCAAAATACTTTAAGGGCAAACAAATTCTTTAGATAAAAGTTCCGTTAGTAAAAATGATTTGCTAAATTTGCATTGTCTAAGCCTTTGCTGAAAGCCTCACGTGGGAGAGAGGTGAGGGCAGACATACATATTTTAAGGCGTTTTTGTACGCTTTGATTTTGACGATAGAAGAACTTCGCAATTTCATCGACAAGTCAAGAGACAAAGCAACCAGAACGCCCTATGGTGGTGTTTTATATACTGTCGTAATTGGTTCAGAGCGCCATTTCTTTTGGGGCGCAGGTAAATTGTGGCATGAATATATCATTACATCAGCGTGGGGTTTTCGGCGTTGCTCGTTTCAGACTTGTCGGGCAATGCGAAGGCCTTTCTATCGTGGAACGAGTAACAAACTGGCTCCACGCTTTTGTATGTATATGCGAATTTATCTAATTCTTATGTTTTATCACAAGGGGTCTGGGATAAAGTATGTGTAAAATGTTATGTAAAAATGAAAAGGTTTTTATTTGCTCTTACGTTATTTGTGTTCGCGTGCGGAGTATCAGCTGACAAGTTCAATGTCGGTGAACTGGCTTATGAAACGACTTCTGGTAACACGTGCAAGGTGTTGGGCTATGCCGATGGCATTTCCCCAGCAGAGGACTCGTTGATTATTCCTGCTGTGGTGGAGTACGAAGGAAATCAATATAAGGTGACGAGCATTGGCAATAGTGCGTTTCGGGACCAAGTATTTAGTAGTGTCAGCATTCCGGAGAATGTTACTCAAATAGAAGATTTTGCATTTAGTGATTGTCGTGAGCTTAACTCGCTTAACCTGCCGAAAACTTTGGTTGCAATAGGTGACTATGCTTTTATGCAAAGCGTTTCAGGCTGGGGAAAGCTGGACACTATTATTATTCCAGAATCAGTGAAGACAATCGGTGATGGCGCATTTACCTGCACTAATCTAAGAAAAGTGGATATCTTAGGCAATGCAGAGGTCGGTGCGCTCGCTTTTGCTGGGTGTGGCAGATTAAAAAGAGTTGAAGTCTATGCAACAACAATCGGGGAGAGGGCTTTTGCCTATTGCGACAGTCTGTCACAGATTCTTATCTGTAAAGCGAGCCGTATAGACGATGAAGCGTTCTATGGATGTCATCATATTAATTTTATTACAATACAAAATTGTGACAGTATATATGTTGGTAAGGAGACGTTTAAATATTGTACGGTCCGTAAGATATTATGGATTCATAGTGGTTTTCCAAATGCCATAGATTTTAGCAGTAATATTAAAAGCCTGTATTTGGGTAGTCAAGTTTATGTTACACCCGAAGAAATAGAAAACGAAATTAAGGAATTCAAATCTATTGATGGTTGGAAAGACATTCCAATATATCTGTTTTCAGATTTAATGACGGCCTATAGTAATCTTAGTAACACAATTAATCGTGTTGAGACTTACACTTTCGGTGATAAATTGGGTCAATACCATATGTCAGAGAGGGCAAAAGAATTCTTTGCAAGAGGAAAGGAAACCCTTGATTCTTATTATGAAGGTGCAGATGAAATCAAGGAAATTGTAGATGCTCTTCTTCCCGACTCTCTCATAAACATCCCAACTCACAGCAAATTTTTGCGCATAAAAAATAATGAGGGGGAAATACCTGACTTCCAATAATGTGGAGGATGACAGCAGAGTGGCATTTAGTGAGATGAGGGACGATGCAACCATTTTCTATTATGACGGTGGTATGTATGAAGATGGAACGAACACTTTTGGACAGCTGTTATCTTACAAGACAGCATTCTATCTTGTAAACAAAAAGGGAATGCTCGTTAATCAAATATCTGTTACTGAAAGTGCAATGCCAAATGGCATGCCGTGTCAGTTGCATGGTTCCTATAAGTCAGCAGGCAAATATCTGATAGGATTTGAGTCTAATGCCTACCTTCGTGCAGATGCAAGTATGGAAAATGTTGTCCCGTCTACAGTAAACGATTCTCTCTTGGCGTACGACTATACTCTTGAAGAAGTTGACACAATTCCCGTTACAATCAGTCAGTATGGCCTGTCAACGTTCTATTCGCCTGTGGCATTGGATATTCCCGAAGGGATGACTGCCTATGTCTGTGCTTTGAGCAAGTCGGGCAACAGTATTGTGCTGACATCACTCAATGGGGTGATACCTGCCCGTACTGGAGTGTTGCTTGAGGGGGAGCCAAACCGTACCTATGGGTTTGCAGTGTCATCTTCGGACGAAACAAATTGGAGTTGTCTTGCCGGCAATCTGCCGAACACTTTGAACACTCAGGGAGCCTATACCCTGCAGGTGGTGGATGGAAAATTGGGCTTCTACAAGTACACGGGGGGTACTTTGCACGGCTTCAAGGCATATCTTAATGTAAGTAGCAGCAGCCGTGGATTTAATCTCGTAAAGAACGATGATGATATAAGTGGCATCACTGGTGTTGCCGAAATGTCAGACTGCGAAACTTTCTTTGACCTAAGCGGCAACAAAGTGGTATCTCCGCAAAAGAATCAAATCTATATCCACAATGGCAGGAAACAACTTTTTAAATAGCCTTTAACTCAATCTGATTTGTTTTGGCATAAAAAACTTTAAACCTAAATCGGTCATTAGGACTTATTGTATTTTGATTTTTAGGAGAGCAGATGTCGCTTGCAGTTCTTGTGAGTAATAGCGGGCTGTTTCGAGCAAAAAGCAGGCGTCAGATGCCTTATAAAAAACAAAAGACAACAAGAAGTTATGAAAGAATATCAAATACGACCTAATGACCGATTTGGGGTTAAATAACGAAACAATATGAAAAAGAAATATATTCAACCAACATTATCTGTTATAACTTTGCAGAGTGGCACACATCTTTGTGCCACATCCATGCCCGTAGGTAGTGATGACCAAGGAGGAGCAGAACAACTTTCGCGACAGTTTTGGGGTTTGCCGTCTGATGACGAAGAACCGCTCAACGACAGTGCCGACTCCAAATGGTACTAACATATATCGTTAAAAATATTATGATTATTACGGATAAACTTTTGCCAAGAAAATCTTGTTTGAAACACTTGTTCTCCTTTCTGCTGATACTATGCCTTTCGTCTTGTTCGGACACAGACAATGCGCATACTCTCGTCATAGATAAACAAGCTGGCTCCGTCACAGTGAACACCTCACCCCAAATCGGTCTGCTGTGCCGATTTGGGTTTATCTTTAGTTGTGAGAAAAGTCGTGTTTCGTCTCACAGACTTTTGAGTTCTGCCTGCACTTTGTTGAGGCGGTTTTCTGCAGTGAGTTTCTCTTGAAGTATGGAGTATATTTTAGTTGATTCCACATAGTAGTCGGCAATACTCAATTCGCCGGCGCTTACAGCTTTCATGAGTGTGGCGAGGGTTTGTTGCATAAGTGCGGTGTCGTAGGTGTCAAGTTGCTGCTTTAGGTTGGTGGCTTCGGCTTGCAGGGCTTTGCGTTGAGTGTCGAGCTGGTATTGTATATTTTCGACCTCTAACTCTGCGGCACTTTGTTTGAGGCGTGCAGCTTTTGTTTTGCGAGAATTGGAGAACAGAGGCATAGACACTCCGATGAGTGGGCCGTTTGAGGCATTCTCCCTGTATTCTGTGTTGCGCCGATAGCCCAAAGTGAGTGTGGGCATCATAGATTGTTTGGACAGCTTGACCTCCTGTTCCGCTTGCTTGAGGGTGGCATTGGCCAATTGTAGGGCGGCAGATGTCGGCACGGCAATGTCTGCCTTGATGTTGGTGTCTGATGGTGGCGTGTTGAGTGACGCTTCTGAAGCCCCCAGTTTTTGCAAGGCAATTTTCAGTTGCGCAGTTTCGCCGACGTTGCGGGCAATGTCAGACTGTATGTTCATGCTGTCGAGCCTGATGCGGTTCAGCTCCATGATGGTGGCATTGCCGCGGAGCATTTGCTTGCGACATATAGACAGCAACGAGTCGGTAGCCGTCATGCGGTCGTTGATGAGTGTGGCAGATTGAAGGGCCGTCTGCAGGTCAAAGCACAGGTTTTGTGCTTCGAGCATGATGTTGCGCAGGGCAAGGTCGCCCTCTCTGTTTAGCACATCTTGCATCAAGTCGGTCGCCTTGCGTTGTGCCGTGTAGGTAGAGGGGAACTTAAATTCTTGCGACACAACCAGCTCGCTGCTGGAAATGCCGTTGGTGCCCTTGCGGAAGAAAGGGCTGTATTCTACCGAGGTGGCACCCAACACGGTGTTGTCTGAATGCTGCTCCATGATGGTCGCTTCGTTTGATTGGCGCAAAGCCTGCAGCTGTTTGTTGTTGGCGCATATTGATTGTAGTACGGCATTGATGTCAATAGTCTTTGTCTGTGCCGCCGAACACAGTGTGCCGAGGCTTGCAAGTAGTATTAGGAAGGAGTGTTTCATAGCGTGGTGTTTAGTGTTGTTTTCTGCTGTGCATCCATTCGTAGATTATGGGGATGATAAATGCGTTCAGGAATGTGGAGGTGAGCAGTCCGCCGAGTATGACTTTGGCCATAGGGCTTTGTATCTCGTTGCCCGGCAGGCTGCCGCGCAATGCAAGTGGTATCAGTGCGAGAGCCGATGTGAGAGCAGTCATGATGATGGGGTTCATGCGGTCAAGCGAGCCGGTCACGATGCATTGGCGCAGTGAGAGGGCAGTGTCGTGGGTGCGCAACCTGTTATACTCGGCAATGAGTAGCATGCCGTTGCGTGTGGCGATGCCAAAGAGGGAGATGAAGCCTATGATGGCCGG
>ERZ779890.4321-NODE-4321-length-11924-cov-8.657090_pt1 | contig 11924 bp, 12 predicted proteins | sample MGYA00511553_ERZ779890 | MGnify/ENA primary metagenome ERZ779890 (study PRJEB29588, sample SAMEA2152064) | human gut metagenome | biome: human gut; feature: human-associated habitat; material: faeces | place: Denmark | collected 2008/2010 ...
AAAAGTGCTCCGCACGCGGCCGCGTGCGGAGCACTTTATTTTTGAAAGATGTCCAGCGCGTGGCTGGTCACGCCCAACAGGTCGGGCCGCTCGCAGGTGGCAAGATGGTAGCGCATGAACAGCCGGAACTGCTCGTCGTCCATGCGGTCCAGCTCCTCCCGCGCGGCCTTTCCAAAGGCGATGATGTCTTCCACCGTGTCGCCATACTTGCGCTTGAGCTTATAGATGAGGTCGATGCGCTGCTCAATCTCGTCCAGCTCTGCATCATTTGTATCATATCCGTCCAGCCGCCCGATGAGGTCCGCCGAGACGTCTTTGGCCGTATAATAGAGGTCGAGCAGCTGCCCGGCGGCATCCTCCAGCCGTAAAAGCCCCACAGCGCCTAAAATAAGTCCCAGCGCCGGGGGCACCCATGCCGCCCTGCCCTGCGACCGGGCAATGGCCGGCAGCAACAGGCTCCACACGCTGGCCGCCAGCATGATACCCGCCGCCATTCCGCACAAAATGCGCCGGGTTGCCGGCCTTGTCTGCCTGCGCAGCAAAAACACCCCTGCTGCTCCCAGCGCGGTACACGCCGCCGGGAACAGCCAGATTCCAAGTGTGAAAATGATCCGGTTCAAGCCGCATTCCCCCTTTGCCCTTTGTATGCACAAACGGGCAAAAGGGTGCAGGCTCAGAAATCGTCCTCAGTGCTGTCGCAGCTGTCTGCATCGCAGTCTGCGTCATCGGACGCAAAGCTGTCGGTGTTGTCCGTGCTGAAATTGCGCTCGAATGCGGTCATGTACTGGGCATAGCCCTCGTCGCCGGTGCCAAAGTAGCCAAAATCAAAGTCTTTCATTGTAGTATCCTCCACAAATATTTTTCTCGTTCAGCCCTCCGGGGGATGTCCGTCCCTCGTTGTGTCTCTATTATCCACATTTACAGTACAATAAAAAGGATTTTATGAGTATTTTTCAAATTTTTCTGTTTTTGTACTTCCCGCCCGGCGGTACAGGCTCTATCCCGCGCTTTATTTTTGCCAAAAAGTCTTTTACTTTTGGCGAAACTTTATGACAACTATGCTGATTCTTTACGCAGATTATAACTTTCGACCAAAATCCTCTTGATTTTTTTCAAAAACGGATTAGAATATAGCATCGCAGTGAGGTGCTACCGAAAGCCCGCTGCTAAACATTTACAAGAAGACTAAGGAGATCATTGATATGAAACTCAAGAATATTTGCATCGCTGTTGTTGCTCTGGCTCTGGCTGCTGGCATGACCGCTTGCGGTGGTTCTGCTTCTAGCGCTGCTGCTTCCTCCACCTCTGAGGCTGCTTCCGCAAGCACCGCTGTTTCCGAGGCTGCTTCTTCTGAGGCTGCTTCCAGCGAGGCCGCTTCCTCTGAGGCTGCATCTTCCGAGGCTGCTTCCTCTGAGGCTGCTTCTTCTGAGGCTGCTTCCACCACTGCCGCCTAAGTTTAACGCGCACAGCGTACATAACAAAATAGCAAAAGGCCGTTGCACATCGATTTCGTGCAGCGGCCTTTTTGATTGCGCAGAAAGATTTTAAATGCCCTCCGCGTGCGCTATGGGCATAACCAGCGGAATGATTTTTTTCGGGATACCGGGTCATCTGCGAACGCCCCGGTATCCCATTTTTATGAAAAAAGACCGCCGCACAAAGCCATGTGCAGCAGTTTCCTTACGTTTGAGAAGTAAGCTTCCCAGTATCATTTTTCAAGAATTGCGCGGATCTGAGCAAGGTCGGCGGCAAAGGCGATGTTCCGCTGCCGCGCCGGAGTAGAAAGCCCCATGGTGATCATCTGCTGCAAAAGCTGGTGCAGAGGCTGGTAGTAGCCGTTCAGGTCGTAGAGGATGCAGGGCGCGTCCAGCTGCCCCAGAGACAACTTGCTGATGACCTCTGTGATCTCCTCCAGCGTGCCGGTGCCGCCGGGAAACGCGATAAAAGCATCCCCCAGCTCGATCATTTTGGTCTTGCGGGCGGGGATATCCTCGGTGACGATCAACTCTGTCAGTCCCTCGTGCTGCAGCTCTGCGTCCAGAAAGCACTTGGGTTCTACGCCGGTCACCCGGCCGCCTGCAGCCAGCACACTGTCGGCCAAAAGCCCCATCAGGCCGCTTTTGCTGCCGCCATACACCAGCGCATTGCCGCTTTCGCCGATCCAGCGCCCCAGCTGCTGCACGGCCTGCGGCAGTGCAGGGTCGGTGCCAAGGTTTGCCCCCAGATACACGGTAATGTTCATTTTGTCAACCTCTCCTTCCGGGTCAGATGCTCCACAGCACCGCGCCCAGCACCGCAGAAAGTAAGATCATCCCGATGGGGGACGGCGCTTTCTGCGTTTTCTTTTTATAGGCAAAATGCAGAATGCCCAGCAGGGCAAACACCGCCAGCGCCCGCATATCCGGAGCAAAGCCGCCGACAAGGGTGGTAAAGCCCCCCAGCGTGGAAAGCCCCATGGTGCAGGCGGTGGCCAGGATCATAGCCACCACGCAGGGACGTACCCCAGCCAAAAAGGCGTTGACCCCGGCGTACTTCATCAGGCTGTGCAGCGCCGCTGCAATGAGCAGAATGATGACAAAAGAGGGCAGCACCACCCCCACCGTTGCCACAAAGGAGCCTGCCAGCCCCGCCTGCGAAGCGCCGATAAAGGTGGCCATGTTCACCGCCAGCGGGCCGGGCGTAGACTCTGACACTGCGATAAAGCTGAGAAATTCGCTCTCGGTCAGCCAGCCGTGCCCCAGCACTGTTTCCCGCACCAGCGAGATCATGCCGTAGCCGCCGCCAAAGGACACCGCACCGATGACCAGAAAGTTCCAGAATAATTGCAACAAGATCATTTTGTGCCGCCTTTCTTCCCCTGCCCCACTGCGTAGGCCAGCACCCCAGCTGCGCCGCAAAACAGGATGCAGCAGATGGAGGAAAATTTTACCGCCAGCATAGAGCAGCCCACCATGGCCGCCAGAACTACCGCCACCACTGCCGTGTTGAAGGGGGTGCGCTGCAAGTTTTTGAGCATCTTGACCCCTGCGGATAAGATCAGATAGATGACACAGGCCTGAATGCCCTTGAAGGCATTGGCCACCACCGTCAGCTGCAAAAAGCGGTCGAAGAAGAGCGAAATAAGGTAGATGACTGCAAAGGACGGCAGGCACACCGCCAAGGTAGAGGCCGCCGCACCGGCAACACCGGCCAGCTTATAGCCGATGTAGGTGGCGCTGTTCACCGCCACAGGGCCGGGAGTGGACTCGGCAATGGCGACCATATCCAGAAACTCTTCCCGGGTGAGCCAGCGCTTTTTTTCTACAAATTCGTGTTCCAGCAGCGCTACCATGGCATAGCCGCCGCCAAAGGTAAAGGCACCGATCTTAAAAAAGGTGCCGAACAATTCTCCGGTTTTAGACATAGGCATCCCTCCATGTTTTTACTGTTTGACTGGCTCCAGCTCCAGATAGCACTCGAAAGCCGTTTTGTCTGCGTGCTTGGCAATAAAGTACCAGCCATCATCCGAAGGCGTGTAGAACACCTCCACCTGCTGCCCCATGGGGACTTCGCGGTGATAGTTGATGGAAGCGAACTTCACAACATGATCGCGCATGATCTCCTGCGGCAGTGCATCGCAGACGATATCCAGATAAAAGGCGTTGTTGATGTGGTAGTGCAGGTCGCACTGGGAGTAGCGCGCCGTAACCAGACCGGCGCTGGTCAGGCTGTCCCGGCGCTTATGCAGCAAAAGGGGCAGTTCCTCTTCCACCGTCTCGTTCCAGTATCCCTCTACCGTCCAGCCCGGCTGGCGCAGGATATGTCCATTCTCAAGGCTGGACATGATCCAGCGGCTGTCCACCATGGCTACTTCCTGCCCGGCTTCGTCCGTAAGGGTAGTGACGCGCTTGATAGAGCCGCGGAGAGCCTTTTCTGAGCGGGAGCAAAGGGTCAAAGTCTCGCCACGGCGGGGCACACGGCTAAACCGCAGCGCCTGCTTGCCCACCAGAAACGCTACACCGTGATCCTCAAAAAACTTATCGTCCATGCCAAAGTGGCGGGCATGCATGGAAGAAATCTGCTCCACATAGCGCAGCAGAGCGCTGGCCTTGAGCAGGCTGTGGCAGTCTGCGTCGGCATTTTCTACCACGGCAGTACCTTGATAATAAAACTGTTCCATATTCTTTCCCTCCTATCGGAAAAAGGCCGCCGCACCACGTCCGGGACGGCAGCCTTGGTTGAAACGATCAATACTGATTGCGGGTCTTTCTGCGCACTTTGCGCCAGATATTGAAGCAGGCCAGCGCCAGCATGGCCAGCAGCAACAGCAAAAACAGGTAGCTGCCGCCGCCCTCGTCGTAACTCTTCATCTCGCTCCACTTCAGATCCAGCTCACTGTTTACCTCATCGCTCAGGGCGGTGAACACCTTTTCGCGGGCGGCGTCCTCCTCAGACGGATAGGCGATCTCGCTGGTCTTCAGATCCTCGTCCAGCACCTCCCAAACATCGTGCATGGGGGTGGTGTAGCCGATATACTCGCTGTTAGCCTTACCGATGTCGGTCTCGCACATGAAGTTGATGAACATCTCGGCGGCCTCTTTGTGCTCGCTGGCGGCGGGCACAGCCATGCAGTCCACCGAAAGCACACTGCCCTCCTCCGGGAACACCCACGCAAGGTCCGGGTTATCATCGATCATGGTAATGGCATCGCCGGAGTAGTACACGCCGATGGCCGCCTCGCCGCCGATCATCTTATCAAAGATCTCGTCCATGACGTAGGCCTGCACCAGCGGCTTCTGTGCCTTGAGCTCCTCCACTACCTCGTCCACCTCTTCCGGGGTGGCGGGGTTGATGCTGTGGCCGCTCTTGAACGCAGCGATAGCGTAGGCATCGCGGCTGTTGTTGAACATCAGAATGTTGCCCGCATACTGTTCATCCCACAGGTCTGCCCAGCAGGTGGGGGCTTCGTCTACCATAGTGGTGTTGTAGATGATGCCGGTGGTGCACAGCATATAGGGCACGGTGTAGGCGTTCTGCGGGTCGTAATCCGGGTTGCGGTAGCCCGTATCGATCTTCTGGAAATTGGGGATATTGTCATAGTCAAGGGGTGCAAGCATCCCCTCGTTGATCATCTTTGCCACCATGTAGTCGGAGGGGATGATCACATCGTAGTTGGCTGCGCCGGACTTGAGTTTGGCGTACAGGGACTCGTTGGAGTCGAAGGTGGTGTAGTTCACCTTGATGCCGGTCAGCTTTTCAAAGGCGGCCACCACGTCCACACTGTCGTCCGAACCGTTGGAGATGTACTCGCCCCAGTTGTAGACGTTCAGGGTAACGTTCTGTCCCTTGAAGCGGGTCCAGTCGTAATCGTCCGACACCGAGACGTCCTCGGTCACCTCAATAGTACCGGCGGCAAGCACCGGCAGTGCGGCGCACAGCGCCACAGCCAGCGTCAGCAGCAATGCAGCAATGCGTTTCATCGTGCGCCCTCCTTTCGCAGCGTTTTCTGATCCCGGCGGTAGCTGCGGCTCTCCATGGCGTTGGACACCAGAATGACGCTGAGGATGACCACGAACATGATGGTGGACAGTGCGTAGATCTCCGGGCTGACCTTTTTACGGGTCATGGAGTAGATGGCAATGGGCAGGGTCTCCACCGTACCACAGTTGAAGTAGGAGATCATGAAATCGTCGATGGAATAGGTCAGGCAGATGAGGAAGGCCGACAGGATGGCGGGGCTGATCTCCGGCAGGATGACCTTGAAGAACGCCTGCCGGGGGTCGCAGCCCAGATCCAGCGCTGCTTCGTACAGCTTGATATCCAGCTGCTTGAGCTTGGGACTTACATTAAAGATAACGTAGGGCACGTTGAACGCGATATGCGCAATGAGCAGCGTGGGCAGACCCATGATGTTGTCCGGCAGCCATGCGGACTGCGTGGCAAAGCGCTGGTAGGCCACGAACAGCAGCATCAGGGAGATGCCGGTGATGATTTCCGGGTTGACCACCGGAATATAGGTGATGTTGGTCACCAGCAGGCGGCTTTTGCGGCTCATAGAGGCAATGCCAAGGCTGGCTGCCGTGCCCAGCACCGTGGCAATGATGGCGGACAGTACTGCCACCTCAACGGACACCCACAGCGCATGGAGGATGGACGCATTCGTGAACAGGCTGCGATACCACTTGAGGGTGAAGCCGGTAAACAGCGAATAGCCCTTGCTCTGGTTGAAGCTGAATACGATCATGTAGGCAATGGGCAGGTACATGAAGCAGAAGAACAGGATGATGTAGACCCGCTGCATCAGGCGCAGATGTTTTGTTTTCATCAGGACACGCCCTCCATTTCATCCTCGTCAAAGCTGGATGTAAAGCTCATGCACAGCAGTACGATGATCATCAGCACCAAGCTCATGGCAGAGCCGACGTTCAGGTTATAGCTGTTACCCAAGAACTGCATCTCGATCAAATCGCCGATCAGCAGATTAGAGCCGCCGCCCAGCATACGGCTGATGACAAAGGTGGAAACTGCCGGCACGAACACCATGGTGATGCCGGTGCTGATGCCCGGCACACTCATGGGGATGAGCACCCGCACAAGGGTCTTGGTGGTGTTGGCGCCAAGATCCTGCGCAGCTTCCACAAGGCTCTGGTCGATCTTGGTCATGCTGGTATACAGCGGCAGGATCATGTAGGGCACATAGTTATACACCATGCCCAGCACTACCGCACCGGAGGTGTTGAGCATGGTATAGGGGCCAAGGCCGATAAAGCCCAGCAGGGTGTTCACCGGGCCGTTCACGCTGAGCAAACCCATCCATGCGTAGGTCCGCAGCAAAAAGTTCATCCACATGGGCAGCATGACCAGCATAAGCATGATGTGCTGCTTGTTCACCCGCAAACGGGACAGAAAATAGCCCACCGGGAAGGCGATGACCAGACAGATAACGGTAGCAATAAGCGCCAGCAGCAGACTGCGGGCAAACACCGAACCGTAGCCGCTGATGGAGGTGAGGTTATTCAGGGTAAAGTTGCCCTCGGCATCGGTCATGGCGTAGTACACCACAATGAACAAGGGCACAACGGTAAACAGCACCATCCATACAAAGTACGGATAGGCCAGCTTTTTATCATAGATCTTCATGGCACATCACCCCTCGCTCCGCGCCATGATATGGATCTCGTTGGGGCCGATGCGCATACCAATGGTCTCGCCGGGGGTGCAGGCGCGGGTGGAGTGGATCAGCCACTCGCGGCCTTCGCACTCCACGTGCATCTCAAAGTGCACGCCCTTGAAGATGACATCGTTCACCACGCCCACAAGCTGGCCTTCCACGGGGGACACCACCTCGATGTCCTCCGGGCGCACCACCACCTGCACGCTCTGCTCCCAGGCAAAGCCGCGGTCCACGCAGGGGAAGTCCACGCCGGAGAAGGACACCAGAAAGTCCTTGTGCATCACGCCGTCCACGATGTTGGAATCGCCGATAAAGTCCGCCACAAAGGCATTTTTCGGCTCGTTGTAGATATCCTCCGGGGTGCCGATCTGCTGCACCTTGCCGCCATTCATGACCACGACGGTATCGGACATGGTAAGCGCTTCCTCCTGATCGTGGGTGACATAGATAAAGGTGATGTTCATCTCGCGCTGCAACCGCTTGAGCTCCAGCTGCATCTCCTTGCGCAGCTTCAGGTCCAGTGCACCCAGCGGCTCGTCCAGCAGCAGGATCTCCGGCTCGTTGACCAGACTGCGGGCAATGGCCACGCGCTGCTGCTGACCGCCGGACATCTGGCTGATGCTGCGGCGCTCGAAGCCCTTTAAGCCCACGACCTCCAGCATATCGCGCACCTTGCGACGGATGGTGTCCTCGTCCAGTTTTTTGAGCCGCAGACCAAAGGCCACGTTCTCGAACACGTTCAGGTGCGGGAACAGCGCATATTTCTGGAACACGGTATTCACCGGGCGCTTGTAGGGCGGCACACCGGTAATGTCCTCCCCTTTCAGCAGCACCTTGCCGGCGTTTGGCTCCAGAAAGCCTGCGATCAGGCGCAGGGTGGTGGTTTTGCCGCAGCCGGAGGAACCGAGCAGCGTCACGAACTCCTTGTCATGGATATCCAGATTCAGCCCATCCAGAATGCGCTGTCCATCAAATTCCACTACGATATCCCGCAGTGAAACGACCACCGAGTTGTCCATTTTATATGTTATCCTCCTTGTTCTCAGATACGAAAAAAGACAGGGAACCTGCCCCATCTTTTTTGCGTATAAGGGATGCTCCGCCCCGCACAGAAGCATGATCTTGCGCGGCGGACTTACCCTGTCACGGTTTATAATAAACAATCACAGTCGGATTGTCAATCACTCTGCCGATGTTTGCCGCAACTTTATAAAAAGCTGCAAAAAAATATACGCTGCACCTTGGTTTCGGTGCAGCGTACAAAAACAATCATTCCTGCGTTTTCAGGTCGTTTTCCGTCAGCAGAAGCGCCTGCACAGTGCTGGTATCCACTGTGTATACCGAGGTATCCCCTTCCACCTGCAGATACCACCCGTCCGTACCGCAGGCGTAGGCCAGCTGCACGGTGGAGCCGTCCTCGCTGGTGACTGCGGCGGTGAATACCGGTGCATCAAAGCCGCAGGCGGCAAGGTCTGCGTCCGTAGTCTGAGCGGTGGCATAGGTGCACAGGGCAGACAGCAGGCTTTGCACCTTATCCTGTGCAAGGCTGGCGGCGGGGTCAGAGGCCAGCCGCCACACCGTCTCGTAGGCAGTGGAAGAAGCGCTGTCAGCGCTTTCGGTCGTCTCACTGACGGCGTTCAGGGTGACGGAGGTGCCATCTGCCAGCGTATAGGCTACCTGCGTAATGGCCGAAGCGGTGAGTCCGGTGGGGCAGAAGCTGCCGAAGAGCCCGGCCTTATCCAGCTGGAAGCAGGCGGCTTTGTTGCCGCTGACGGTGTAGATGGCATCGTCCCCGGCTTTTTGCACATAGAGATCCCCGGTGACCGGGTTTTCTGCCCCGAAGGTCAGGGTAGTGCTCTGCCCTGCCGCCGTGACCGTGACGGTGAGCTGCGGGCTGTCCAGCCCGTAGTCCTCCCCTGCCTGCGGTGTCAGGCTGCGCTTGGCATTCAGCGCCATCAGGGCGGTGCGCATGGTGTTGCAGGCGCTCTCGTCCAGATGATAGGCGGGGTCCTGTGCCAACTGCCAGCTGCCGCCGGAATATTGCAGGGTGTAGGTCTGGCCGTTATAGGTATACTCGATCTGCTCCAGATCCTCGGCGGCAAAGCTGGAAAGTGGGATACTGCCCTCGGCGGCGACGCTGGCCGCCTGCTCGGCCTTGGCGTTGCTGCGGATCATCGCCCACAATGCCGCGCCCAGCAGCACTGCCGCTGCCAGCAATACCAGCAAGACACGCTGTTTTGTTTTCATGGCGGTCTCCTTATCTGCGGCGGCGCAGCAGCACCACCACTGCCCCGGCAATGAGCACCGCCGCCGGGAGCACGAACACAAAGGTCAGCCCCAGTGCTGCGGCAGTGGAGCCTGCCACCGTAATGGGCTCGGCCTCCAGCGCCTTGGTGTCCACAAGGACATCCTGCCCCACCAGCGAGGCAGCGCAGCCCTGCAGGAAGGTCAGATTGCCGGGCATGGACTGATAAAGCTGCTCGTTATCCATATTGGGGCAGCCGATCCAGAGGACTTCGGCACCGGTATTCTCGTTCCGTGCCCAGACAGCCAGCGCAAAGGGGCCATCTGCATTCCCTTCCTCCCGCTCCATGGTGGTAAGGTCGTTGATGTCGGCCTTGGCGTAGGCAGAGGCAGAGCTGTTCAGCAGCGGCTCGGCGGTGACATTCTCGGTCTCGGTGACCGTGATGCCCTGCGCCACCGACAGCATGACATGGGTATTGGTATTCACGCCGTTCAGCGCGGTGCTCTCGGTGGGCGTGCCGTAGTCCGGCAGCAGCGACCATGCAGAGTTATACAGTGCCTTGCTGCTGTCGCCCTCCACCACCATGCCCTCTGCGCGGGCAAGGCCGAACTGCGCCAGCACGGCGTCTAGCTGTGGGGTCTGGGCGTAGACGCTGCTGGTCAGCAGCAGCTTGCCGCCCGCCGCCAGATAATCTTGCAGCTGGCTGATCTCATCCACAAGGCCGTCCCCTGCGGTAAAATCGGTGGTGGGTGCGTTGATGATGAGCAGGTCGCAGTCCTCCGGGATGGTGCTTGTGAGCAGATCCAGCGGCTGGGCGTCGATATTCTGGGCGTCCAGCGCATCGGTCAGGGAGTCGGTCAGGGTCTGCTCGCCGTGGTTGGTGGTATAGTAGGCGTGGCTCTGCCCGGCTGCGGTAAGCTTATAAATGGCAGAGGTGATCTGCTTTTCGCCGCCAAAGGTCACGCTGGCAGAGCCGGTGGTGTAGTAGTCGGTATAATCGTACTCGTACAGGTCGGCGGCATCCAGTACGGTGCTGTTCTCCCCGCAGGTGACGATCAGACTGCCGGTGGAAACATTCTCTGCGCCATACTTTGCGGCAAAGGTTGGGTACAGGGTGGGGTCCTTCTGTTCCCAGCTCAGGTGCCCGCTCTCGGCGGCGTAGTGATCCAGCAGCTTTGTGATGATGGTATCCTCGCTGCCGGTTTCACAGAGGTAATAGATGTGCACATCCTTTTCCAGCCCCTCCACCAGTGCTTTGGTGCTGTCGCTCAGGGTGTACATTTTGGCCTCGGAGAGGTCGAACTCGGTATATTTTGCAGGGATGGCCCGCACCAGCAGGTTGAGCAGCACCGCCAGCACCAGCACTGCCGCCAGCATGGCGGTGGACAGCAGCCCGCTGCGGAACACCCTGCCTTTCTGAGAGGCTGCGTTCTTGTTCCATTTCATCGTTATGGCCTCCTCTCAGTTCCAGCGGCGCTTTTCCAGCCCCTGTGCGGTGAAAAACAGGAACACCGCCGCCACGGTCAGGTAGTAGACCAGCGTGGGGATGGAAAAGCTGCTGTTGACAAATTCTTCAAAGGGGGTAAACAGGCACAGGGCGCTGAGCACCGCACTGAAGGCTTCGGTCAGCCAGCTGCTCTTGAGCAGAAACAGCGCCGTAAGCGCCACGCAGCACCCCGCAAAGGAAAGACAGCCCAGCGTAAAGCTTTTGCTGCGCAGCCCTGCCACCACGCTGAGCACAGCGGCAATGGCGGTGAACAGTGCCAGCGCCACCGCGCTGCCAGTGGTGAACATGGTGCGCAGGCTGGGCATCATATAGGCCAGCAGCAGCGCCGCCACACCGGACACAGCGGCGATGATCTGGTTTTCGGTCAAGCTGGAAAGGAACACCCCGATGGCAATAGCGGCGCAGCCCATGAGGTAATAGCACAGCAGCGCGGAAAAATTGGCCAGCGTGCTGGTGCCGGTAGCGCCCAGCGCCTTCAGCACAAGGATCATGCCCGCATCCACAAGGCAGGGCAGCGCAAAAATGACGCAAAGCGCAAAATATTTGCCCAGCACGATGCCGCCCACCGACACCGGGCTTGTGAGCAGCAGCTGGTCGGTGCGGCTGTGGCGCTCCTCCGCAAAGGAGCGCATGGTGAGCACCGGGATGTAGAGCAGCAGCACAAAAATGGTGCGGTACAGCGTGTAGTAGCCAAAATCCGGCAGGCCATAGCCCAGATTCAGCGCCACAAAATAGATAGCCGTAGCCGCCAGCATAAAGGCGGTAAGCACCGCACCGATCATGCCGTGAAAGCAGCTGCGGAGTTCTCGTTTAAAGATGGCCAGCATCTCAATTCTCCTCCCCTTCTGCCGGGGCTTCCTGCTCCGGCTTTTTTTCGGTCAGCGCAAGGAATACCTCCTCAAGGCTGCGGTTCTCGGCGGCAAGTGCCAGCACGGTGCACCCGGCCTCGGTCAGTGCCCGGGACACAGCGGCGCGGCGGTCAGCGGCGTCCTCGCTCTCGGCGGTAAAGGTGACCTGAC
>ERZ779890.4326-NODE-4326-length-11909-cov-5.066729_pt1 | contig 11909 bp, 10 predicted proteins | sample MGYA00511553_ERZ779890 | MGnify/ENA primary metagenome ERZ779890 (study PRJEB29588, sample SAMEA2152064) | human gut metagenome | biome: human gut; feature: human-associated habitat; material: faeces | place: Denmark | collected 2008/2010 ...
ATCTCATGTTTATTTTCTCTTCTGAAAACGTCATTTTGACACCACTCTTCTAACATCCTTGACACCTTTTTGACGTCAAGAAAGCTCTGGACAATGCCAAAGCTCTCTATCATAACTCACTATAGATTATTAAGTTCTTCTGCAATCCACTCTTCGATCCAACCTTCTAAATCCGAAGGAATAATCTCATTTTCAATCACAAATCTTTTCAACCTTTTCAAGTTCCTCGGCTGTCATGCTCTGGAAATGTGCAAAGTCAAATCTTAATCTGTCAGGGTCTACATAAGAACCGGACTGCTGTACGTGGCTTCCGAGTACTTCCTTTAATGCTCCCTGAAGCAGATGTGTTGCACTGTGATTCTTGCATGAATCGGCTCTCTTTGCAGTCAGAAATCCGGTGAGGCTCCGCTCTCGAAGGAAGACGCGAAAAGGATTTCATCGGCCCTGCCGTTTTGTCAATCCCTTTCCCCCCACCGGAAGGGGTCGAGATCAAGATACAGACACAGATTTCCGAATGCCTTCTTTCCGTTCCGGATGCCTCCGCCCCTTGACGGAACGGATGTTTAACGTATCTTCCTTCCGCGCATCTCCGTTTTTGGGAACCGCTGATTTATTCACAGAATAAATCAGCTCCATGCCCAAAGAGGCAAAAGCCTCTTTGGGAAAGACACGCCAAGTCGTTAATTTAACGGGAAACGTACATTTTCCCTCTTCACGACTTGCGGGCGGTCTTGCTCTGCAAGACCGCGGGAAACGCTTTAATCAGCGTTTCCTTAACACAATACGCTTCGTATCCTGTTGCCAGGCTCATTCGCCGAAAGACACGGTGTTCGGCTCATCCACGGCGGATATGCCGCCCGCACCCCAACGGAACGCATCCCCCCTTCTTCACCTAGAGGTACATGGACGCCGCCGCTCCGGGAACCAAAGCAAGCACGATTTGAAAAAATTTACCTCATCCCGAGAATGAGTTTTCCCGTTTTTCCATCCCAGATCAGGAAAATCATCACAGGGATGACGCCTTATTCCGGCTTTTTCGCTACAGATGGGCAACCGGGGATGTGGCATGTTTGCGCCGCGCCTCCTGTTTGCTGTGCCAAACTTCGCCCCATGCGACCGCATAGCGGGGAATGCCCCGTGCGGCGTATAAGCAACCTCAACGACAGAAGAAAGAATATGAAAAAATTCTGGCTTTCCCCCTGTTGCGTCCTGGGCCTGCTCTTGTGCGCTGGCACGTCCCACGCCGCTTTTTGGCAGGTTATCCATGATACTCCCGTGCGCGCGGAGCCTGACACTGGTTCCAAAGTGCTGGATATGGCCCGAAAAGGCTGGATTGTGAAAAACGACGTGACTCAAAGGAATTCTGGCCTGCAATGGCTCAAGGTGTGGGAGCTTGAGCGACATGCCGGAGAAGGCATGGCCTATGCCCATCTCATTTACCAAACCCCCGGCGAACCGGTGTACATCAGCGCCGCAGACGCGGTGGAAGTGGCGGATGAGAATGGAACGCCCATGAAGAAGGACAAGGTCGCCTCTGCCACGGATGCCGCAACGGCACGGGGCGTAAGCGTGAACCCTCTGCCCGCGCCAAAGGCGGCGGATCTGGCCTGCAATGGAGCCGTGGATGAAGCCGCGCTGAAAACGGCTCTGGAGTCCTGGATACAAAAATGCAATGCCGTTATCAGCAGCTATGAAGGCATGGATACCGACAAGGCGGCAGAAGAGCTACTCGCCTGGACGAACCATGGCATCGAAGGCAGCAGCCTTGAAGACGTCATCAACGATGTGGAATCCGTAGAAAACACGGTACGTTCCCTCCTGGAACGCTGGCTGGAAACCCAGTATCGCGGGTCCATGACCGTATTAAGTGCCGATGACCGGAAGATTCTGGATGTGCTGGCAGAGAACTACCTGCCGGCTCTGCCGATATCCCCGGCCGGTAGCTAATCTTTTTATACAGAGCCTGACAACCTGCCGGCAGGGATTAACCCAAAACGGGCAGTCCCAAGGACTGCCCCGCCAGTATCCTTCCGATAGAACATCATCCACTGGTTTCTATTCATCGCTTCCGTCCCTGCCCGTCAGTCTCTTCTGCGGCCTGCACCATTTCTTTCACCACATATGCCGCCCTGCCGGCCAGATATGCACCGTGCCGCAGGCTGTAACCGGTATTTTGTACTGCACGTTCAAAGAGATACATCCGGAAGCTGCCCTTTCGTTTCCGGATGCGCTCCGCAGCCTTCTTCTCATAATCCTTTGACCATTTCTCACGCCAGGGTTCAAATCCCTTCAAATCCTCAGCATCCAGCTTTCCTTCCAGCTCCCCGTACCGCCGTTCCAGTTCCTCGGTCTGTTCCCTGCAGCGGGTTATCCCCTGTTCCAGGGTCTCCGCTTCCAGTTCCATCTGAGAGAGTATCTGAGCTTCCTGGAGGTAGTCAGAGAGGGAAGCAAACCCTTCCTCTGCCAGCACCTTGTCAAGTCTTTCCCTCCGAAACCGGACGGCCTCCTGCTCTGCCTGTATTGCTTCTCCCAGGCTGTCTTTTCGTGCCGGGAAATCAGCAGCCTCTTTCTTTAACCGTGCAATCTTTTCCTTTGATGCCCTGTCACGCTCCAGGGCATTTTCCCTGATTGTCCTTACCCGGCTGATTCTCTCATCCAGCCGCTTTCTTTCGGTCTCCACGGCGGCCTGCCGTTCCAGCAGGCTTTCCAGGTCATACCGGACAGAGAGGATATCGCCCCGGATTTTTCCCAGCTGCTCTGCCAGCCGGTCAAAGAGCCGTTCCTTTTTCTTTTCAATCTCTTTTTCCACCTCGTCCAGGCATTTTTGGATGTCTTCATTCTTTCTGTTCAGCTCCTGAATCTCCTCATTTGCCCTGTACCGGTCAGAATCCGTCTGTCTGGATGCATAGGAGCCTAAGTGGATGCCGGGGATGGTATCCAGCCCCTGGTCTTTATAGGAGCGGCAGTCCACCCGTTCGGGTCTGCCTGCCCGTTCCAGAGCCAGGTTTACATGTTCCTCCCAGGATTTGCGGTATGCCAGGATGGCCTCCCGGGAGTTCCAGTATCGGGCTTTCTCATTCTGCCTGCCGGGAGTGCAGCGTGGATATTTGGATGCCCGGATAAGGTTTCCCTCAAAAGCCTCAGAAGGGGTTAGCCAGACTTTCTTTTTGCCTTTGTAATACTGGTACTGTTTCTGCCAGCCCTCTTCCTTGGCGGCCTTAAATTCTTCAGCTGTGAAAGCCTTTGTTTGGTTTCCTTTCTTACAGAGATATTCCTTCTCCGTTTTCGGCATCCACCGGCCGTTTTCATCCAGAGGCCGGAGGGTCAGGAGGATGTGTGCATGGGGATTGCGGAAAACCATAGCTTTCCGGTCAGTGACCCGGTTCCCGTCTGCATCTACGGGGATGCCGGAGGAATCCCTGACCGGCGGGTTGTGGATATTGATATCAGCAATCATGCCGTTTGAGACAAAGGAATCCTGGACAAATTCCTGTACCAGGCGGATGTTCTCCTGCAGGGATAATTCCTGGGGCAGTGCCACCTCAATCTCCCGTGCCAGCCTGCAGTCCCGGCTCTTTTCGGCTTCCTCCACCGCATTCCACAGGACAGCCCGGTCGTTCCATTCCCCGGGTGCATTTGCCGGGAGGATGATTTCGCTGTATTCCACCCAGCCCTTCTGGGTGTAGTCATCGGTCAGGCCGGTGTAATTGTTCTCTATCCGGGAAGCAGAACGGTAAGCGGCTGCAGAGACAACGCTGCGGCCTTCCCCTCTGCTGATGACCTGGATATGACATTGAAATATTGCCATTTTATTTCACCTCTAAATCCTTTTTCTTTTAATATGCCAATCCCCGGCATCCGTGAAAACCGTTTTTTTATGGCGTGGAAGATTCTGCATATTAATTGTGACAGGAAAAGTCCTGTCAAATAACCTACTACAAGGAGTTGAAGAACATGAATGGAGAATTAGTTTCAGGAGGCAGGGAGAACCTGCGCGTCCTGATTGATTATAAGGGCTCCGGATTTCCGGGAGGGCAGATGCAGGATGATTTGCTTTTGTTCTCCCTGAGACCGGATGCGAGCCCGAACCCGCTGGCTCTGGCGGTAGTAAATTTCCCTCCCATCAGGGGGAGAAGGAGCCTGTATATCCACAGACTGTCAGGAGAGGCACCGGAGGACAGGGACGTCCTGCTGGATGCCATAGAGGCATTTGCCCGCAGGCAGGGATATCCGGTTCTGTATCTCAATGTGATGGAGCAGGAGATGGCCTATCTGTACAGCCGCGGGTTTACGGTATCCCCGGACTGCCCGATAGCGGCAAGGGAAGTGAGGACATGAACGGAAAGTTCTGGAAATGGCTGAACCGCATCTTCGCAACGGGCATCTGGCTGCAGCCCTTTGTGATGGCGGGGCTCATCCTGTTCTTCCGGGCGGTCTTTGGACAGAGGCCGTCCATCCTGTCCCTGTTCTTCCTGTCCTGGCTACCGTCTGTCTATGTGTGGTCAGAGAACCAGAGACAGAGAGCAGCGGGCAAGACAGAGTTTGGCATAGAGGATACCTTCCACGACAGGCCTACCCAGTATGAAAGCCCGCTAAAGATGCAGGCTATGTATCCGAAGGTTAATGAGGGATTCCTGTTTGATGCACCGGAGGGAGTAGTGTTTGGAAAAACAGAGATTGGAACTATCTCCAGGCAGACAAAATACCTGTGCAAACCGATGGAAGGAGTAAGATATACTGACGGACACGCCCTCGTGATAGGGGGGAGCGGTTCAGGGAAGAGCTCGGCCATCCTTATCCCGACCCTGTTATCCGTGTCGCATATAGGGCTGTTCTGTATTGATATAAAAGGGGAATTATGGAGCAAGACCCGGCGTCTGGATGATGACCGTGTGGTGATTGTAGATTTCCAGGACAGGAACCTTTTCGGCTGGGATGCACTGGCAGCCCTGAACAGGAAGGCTTCCCCCTCTGACCAGGACATCCGGGAGCAGATGGAGGAGATAGCAGACAGCCTGATACCCATTTCTGCAAAAGACAGCCAGGAGTTCTGGAAACAGTCAGCCCGGTCTTTGCTGATTGGAGAACTGGTTGGACTGTATAAACAGAAACATATCCATGACCTGGCGGCACTGGTCAACGGGATACTGTCCAGGGACAGCCGGGAACTGGTGCAGGAACTGATGGGAGGTGCGGCACCGGGGGCTGTGGAGGTGAAATACCTTTCCTCATTTGAAAAACTGGCAGATGAAACTTTCTCGGGGGTCTGCCAGCAGCAAGAGGAGGCGCTGAAATGTTTTATTGACGATGATGTGCAGTATGCATTTGCAGCCAATCCCCGCAGGGCATGCCCGGAGATGATAGAGGAGGGGAAGGAAGTCTTTTTATCCGTCCGGGAAGAGAAACTGGAGGCGTATTACGGGGTGGTGAACTTAATCATCAGCCAAGTTTTCGGATGCCTGATTAAGCGTCCGGAGGGGAGCCCGGGGGTGATAGTGGCTATTGACGAGTTAGGGAGGCTCTGCAGCCGGGGAAAAATCCCCCACCTGCATAATGAAATCCTCCTGACCGGCAGGAGCAGGAATATCACCTTAATCCTCATCACACAGTCATTTGAGGCGCTGCAAAACAGCTATACGAAAGAAGACGTACAGAGCATGATATCCAACTGCTCTTATCTGGCTGTCCTGGATGTCAGGAGCCAGGAGACGGCAAAGACCATCTGCAGCATGGCAGGGAAGTATAAGGAGCGTGAGACCACCTGGTCAGGGAGCGGGAAACACAGAAGCAGGAGCACCTGTTACCGTGACCATCCCATCCTGGAACCTTCAGATTTGTCCAGGCTGGTACAGATGGATGAGGTCATTCTGATAACGGCAGAATATTCCTATTGCCGGGTAAAGAAATGCTCATATTTCAAAGAACCGGTGCTGAACGCCAAATCCATGCAGGCACAGAGATATAACCGGGAAGCTGCCGGGCTGGAAGGGAAAGCGCTGCCGGAGGTGAAAGTAACACTGCCGGAGGAGGAAGATTTTCCGGAAAGAACTGAGAGATACATAAAAAACAAGATAAAAGAATATTACACCTGTTGCACCCGCAGGCTGGCAGAGAGCCTGGAAGAGGCGGCCAGGAGGCTGAGAGGTAGATAGAGATGGAAAGAGAAGAGATGAAAAGGATACAGAAAGAGATGGAAAAACGGCTGGGGGATGACTGGGATATCCAGCCGGTCACGGTCAATAAAGTAGGCGGGCAACGGGAAGGCCTGTCCTGCCGGTATCAGGAGGAGAACATGGCTGTGACGGTATACCCGGAGAGCTGTAAGGTGACACTGGGGGAAAAGGCCGGTGCAGAGGAGATTGGGGAATACCTGGCGGGCATCGTGGAGGAGAACCGCAGGCCTCCCATAGAGGTCAGCAGGACGGCAGAGGATTTCCGGAATGGGCTCTATATCCAGATGGTGAATGCGGATGTGAATAGGGAACTGTTAAAGGATGCCGTGTATTATCAGAAGGAGGATATGGCGGCCATAGCCAGATGCAGGGCAGGACAGGAGGGAGGGGATGTCTATTCCTTCCTTGTGACAAAAGAGAACCTGTCGGCGTTTCAGATGACAGAGGGGGAGGTACTGGAGCGGGCATATAGAAATACCGCCCGGCAGGAATTTTCCCTGATGAGCATGGAGGATATCATGAGGGAGATGTTTTCTGCGATGGCGTCTGCACCGGAAGATGTGGAAGCATTGGAGAGGATGATAAAAGAAAATCCTTCCCCGCTGTATATCCTTACGAACGAGGAACGGTTAAACGGAGCCAATGCCCTGGTCTGCCCGCAGGTGCTGCAGGTTGCTTATGAGACACTGGGAGAGCCGTATTATGTGCTCCCCAGTTCTACCCATGAGGTGCTGCTGGTGAAGGAGAGCGAAGGGTTCAGCCCGGAGGAACTGCGGAACATGGTGTCAGAGGTCAATATCTCAACGGTAAGCCCGGAGGATTTGCTGTCCTTTAAAATATTCCGGTATGACGGCAGGACGCTCTCCGCAGTAAAGGAAGAGACCCAGACCATGACAGAGGCTGCAAGGAAAGCAAAAGAACATGGATTTAAGCTGATATAGGAGGGACAGAGATGGAGAATGTGGAGATGCTGCAGAGGAGTTTTGAGAACTATCTGCGTGTGAAGCCGGGAAAGATTACAGTGGATATCACCCTGGCAGATGGAAAGAAGATAGAGGGAATCAGAAGAATCTGAGAGTTAAAAAAGGAGAGTCAGCGCTCTCCTTTTTTTCTGCAAAGACGCAGGCTTACGGTGTCGGTTTCCCGGAAAACGGCAGATGTTTTTCCAGATAATCCAGTATCTCATCCTCACTCTGCCTGTCTGCACCCGGTATCATCCCCTCTACCATCTTTCCCAGGTTCACATACCGCCGGGTCTGTTTCTTTTTGTCCAAAGCTTTCTGACGGTTCTCCTCTAACTGCCGGCGGTGCAGGGCTTGTTTTTCCCTTAACTGCCTTAATTCCTCGGCAGTCTGTTCTATCTCTGTCATCTACATGCACCTCCCCTGTACGGCCTTCACGGTCTGTTCAAGGGGCTGCTTTGCTGCCCTGGCCTTTTCCAGGACAGCAGATGCCTGGTCAATCATGCTGTTTGAGGCCTCCCGGATAGTCTCAAGGCTGGCTTTCAATTCTTTTGTTTCCCTGCCGGAACTCCAGCCTGCGATATAGCCAAACGAGTAGTCCGAGGTGTCCAGCCCGAAGTACTTGCACACCACATATGCAACAGATTCGGCCTGCACCTCACGGGTGGAAACATCCCCGGGTGCATCCGGGATATCCGTGCTGTGGAGCATGGCATGCCCCATCTCATGGATGAGGGTCTTCAGGGACTGTTTCTCAGAGAGGGTACTGTCTACAACGATTTCCTTTGTGTCCCTCCGGTAAAATCCGTGGGCTTCCCCCTCTATCGGCTGGAACGTGACGGGGACAGGACAGATTTTCAGGAGTGCATCCTTCAGCTCTTTCTGGCTGCTGTCCAAATCCCCGGTCAGTTCATTGGCTATCTCCGGCAGTGCTTCCCCGTCTGTCTGGGAGATATCGAAAACATATCCCACCTTGAAGTAAGGGATTATCCTCTCTACAGCTTCTTTCTTGTGGCTGCCGTCCGGTAAGAGACAGGGCTTTCCGGTCGCAGGGTCTTTGGCATCCCTGAGAACGGTGGATTTATACGGTGCGGGGCAGAAAATCTTAATGCCGGATTCGCCCTTCCTTACCTGCCTGTTAAGCCGGTTCCATGTAGTGTAAGAGGCACAGCAGGTTGCCCCGGGTCTCTGACGCGCGATGAGGAGCTGGTTATTAAGGGAGTATGTATGGAATTTTGACATGCTGGAAAGGAATGCCATATATTTTTCTCCGTTCATAAATTCGTGGATGGATTTTTCCAGGTCTTCCGACAATGCCTGCACCTTTTCCTGTCTGCTGGGTTTCTTTGTATCAGTTGTATTGTTCTTCATAAAATTGATTCCTCCTTGGATGTTTTCTTTTAATATGCTGTATTTTTGGAGGGATGAAATTTTTTTGCGGAAAAATATACTGATTTTGAAAACGGCGATGTTTTCTTTGATAACCTTGACCAGGGTACTTATCAGATTACAGAGATAAAAACACTTGACGGAAATTCATTATTGAAGGAGCCTATCATCGTAACGGTGCCTATGACAATGACGGAAGCTGAAGCCAACGAATATGGCAATGTCAACTATGAAACTGCAAAAGAAGACAAAAATTACTCTGGTAAATGGTATTTCTATGAGTGTTTATACGAAATTACCAATAACGCTACATTTAAGATGCCGATGACTGGTGATAATGGTAAATGGAAGTATGGCTTTATCGGATTCGGTGTAATTATGGTAACTGGAATTGGATGGATTATTTATAATACGAAGACCAAAAGAATCAGAAAACGCAAACATAAAAAATAAAATAAAAAGCAAAAAAAAGAACAAAATAGAAGCTTGCATTAAAATGCAAGCTTCTATTTTGTTCTACATTAATTATTTGGAATCCATTTAGCGTATAGCATCATTCCGTTTGATGTATATATTGCCATTTTTAAAGGTTTTCTATTAGATGATGGTGTTAAAGTGTCATACCATCCAGCAAAAATAAATCCATCTCTAATTGGTACCGGTATATTTGTTACTTCAAATTGTTCTGGTGCATCATAAAGCCAAACTTGCGAACCAGCTGAACCGCTAATCGTATATGAAGATTTTCCATTAATTAATCCTCCGTTTGCGTTAAATACAATTGAGCCGGACGCATCTGGGTTTCCTGTTGAAAAATCCTGAACCCAATAATAATTTCCATTGTCTGATTCATAAAATCCAACGCCAAGATATTGATATCTATTGTCAAGCATTGTTACTTTATGTCCTGAGCTATTCATCCATCCTTCAACAACAGATTCGGCATCACCATATCCCATAGCTATATTTTCTCCATTTACGCAACCTAAAATGGTTTTATAGCTTGTCCCATTTGGTCTTTCGTGTGAAAATTTAACAGAAATTTCCTTGGCTCTTATCATAGCCGCATCCTGAATCGTTTTATTATACTTCAAAGGCTGCGCCCCTTCTTTGGCTCTCTCAATATTCGTGAGTCTCAGTACCTCGGATGCCATAGCAATCGGGTCTACCGGGTCGTCAAAATCATCGTCATTGTCCCCATGATTATTATCATTGTTGTCATCGCCTGGGTTTTCCGGCTTTGATGTTGGTTCTGGCGTAGGCGTTACTTTTTTCTTTACCTTGATACTTACACCTGTATTGCTTCCGTCTCCATAAACTTTAAATTTGCTACTGTAGCCAAAAACAAAATAAGTATTTGTAACACCTTCAACAGGATTTTTGTCTTCATATTTTGTATACTTAGACGAAATTGTTGCAATTTTTGAAGGTGCTGAATCATTTGCCTTACGATATATCACGTAATGCGTCGTACCACCGGCAGGATTCCAGCTGACATTTACAGTGTTGTCTCCAGTCAGACCTGCGCCGAGTCCATATACGGTTGCTGGAACAGTTCTTGTTGTTAGTCCTGTTTTGCTATAGCGGCCAGACTTCTTCGTTTTCTTATTATAAGCCTTGACGGTATAGGTGTATTTCTGACCTACAACAATTGGATATTTACTGGAAGATGTGTGAGTATAACTGGATTTTGTGTTATCAAGTGTCTTTATTTTAATCCACTTCTTACTACCAGCCTCTTTGTAATATACGATGTAGTTCGTAGTCCCGGAAGTCTTCTTCCATTTAATGTTGATTTTATTGTAATCAACAGCCTTTATACTTGACAGCTTAACTGTGCCTGGCTTGGCTGCCGCCTGTACTGGAATCTGCGCGATGCTGAAAGCGAGCAGGAGCGCTGCGAAGATTGAAAGTATCTGGTAAAAATATTTCTTGATATTTACTGTATCCATTCACACATCCTCCTTCTGAGTGTTTATGTATCTATTGTACTACGGGGATTTCTCGGAGTCAATAGGGAAACAAAGACCTTGCAAAAGAAGATACAAACTATACGAAAAAATGGTATTTCTTTGATTGCAAGTATGAAATCAAAAACAATCAGGTATTCTTAATGCCGATGACCGGTTCTGATGGAACCTGGATGTATGGCTTTGTAGGATTTGCCGCAATTGCGTTTACCGGATGCTTATATTTACTTCTTGATGAAAAGAAGAAAAATAAAAGGAAACATAGACGGAAAAGAAGATAGGTCTGAAAAAGCTAAAAAATAAAGGTAACAACAGAACAAAATAAAAAAACAACGCATCGTAAGATGCGTTGTTTTTTTGTGTTTAAGATTCGGAAATTGGCGTCCAGGTTGCGAGAATTTTAATTGTATTCTTACGAATTCGAACTCCGGAAATTCCATCTTCCCATCCAGCAAAAGCATAACCTTCTCTTGTTGGCTTCTCTATGCTAGACACTAAAATCATCTTTCCTTCGGGCCCACTAATCGATATCTGCGAGTCATTGTTACTAAACGTTCCTCCGTCAGCATCAAAAATAACTGTTCCTTTTACATCAGGATTATATGAAAATTCCTGAGTCCATAACCACTGACCGGTAATAGGGCTTTTACATACGCCGACTCCAATATACTTGGCGTTTGGATTTAACATTGTTGCTCTATGTCCTGAGCTGTTCATCCATGCCCTAACAACTGCTTCAGGAGTTTTCTGCCCTGCCGCAATGTTTTCACCTGCTCCATTTGAAACTCCACAGTCTAACAATACAGTTTCTGCTGTTGTTCCGTCTGGCCTTGTATGTGAAAAAGACTTTGTAATTTCTTCTGCTCTTATCATTGCTGCTCTCTGAAGTCCTGCATGATACTGCAATGGTGTTGCTCCATCTTTAACTCTTTCGATGTTTGTCAATCTGATAACTTCGGAGGCCATTTCCTCAACACTCATTTCCGGTTCTGGACTTGGTGTAGGTGTAGGAGTTGCAGTAGGAATCGGCGTTGCGGTTGGTGTAGGCGTTGCCGGTTTCTCTGTCGGTGTCGGGGTAGCAGTAGGGGTCACCGGCTTCTCGGTAGGTTCCGGCGCCTTTGTAGGTTTTGGAGTAACCGGCTTCGGTGTAGCTGTCGGGGTAGGAGTCACTGGCTTTTCGGTAGGCTTCGGAGTCTCTGTTGGGTCTGGAGCCTTTGTAGGTTTTGGAGACGGTGTTGAGGTAGGAGTTGGAATCACCGGCTTTTCTGTTGGCTCTGGTTTCTCAGTAGGTTTTGCTGCATCAGCCGGAACCTTGACGGAAACTCCATCCTTGTCGTAGCTTCCTTTCATCTTCTTACCGCTGTAATAACCGCGTACCATATAGGTATTGACTTCACCTTTTTTGTAAGCTGCAT
>ERZ779890.4335-NODE-4335-length-11881-cov-5.732031_pt1 | contig 11881 bp, 7 predicted proteins | sample MGYA00511553_ERZ779890 | MGnify/ENA primary metagenome ERZ779890 (study PRJEB29588, sample SAMEA2152064) | human gut metagenome | biome: human gut; feature: human-associated habitat; material: faeces | place: Denmark | collected 2008/2010 ...
GTGTGTGGATATTCTTTATACTTTCCAGCACTAAACACGGGCATCATATACCTGCATTTCTTGTCTTTATTCTTTTTCAAAAATAGATTTAACTCATCATTCCCTGGAAATATTTTATAAGATAATCTTCCTTTATTGTTCTCTATCTCATAAATACCACACGCACTTTTCGTTGTATAGTCCGCTGTTCGCAAATATAGTTTTGCAATTTCCAATGACTTAAAAGGAAAATTCCATCGTTGCAATCCTCTATTTGGGTCATGCTCGATACAAATGCACCGTCCACAAGTTCCACAAATATATTGAGTGTGGTTCTCCAAACAGTCCAGCGGATTTAGTAAAGGCGTTATTCTATTTTCATCAGAGTAACATTCCTCACACACTTTTCTTTTCACTCCTTATAAAATTCTCATTTGTCGAACTCTCAAGTTCCCCATTTGCAATAATTATAGCACAAGAATATGAATGATTCTACCAGCTAAACAAGGTTATATGTCCCTATGTAAAGCCGCAGCCGAAACTGCGACTTCCCGACAAGTTGTCGGATTACTGGATTGAGGACAGGCGAACAAGAACTTCTCTCATGTCCGTCCAGATTTCCTCCAGTCGTTTTTGCAAATCCTCAATGTCAGCATGATAGATGCTGCCTGTTTCGTTCGCTCGTTTGGCGTACTGGTTCAGGTTGTTGGAGCAGATTCGTAGGAGCGAAACCAGAGCTTTCACATCCTGCAAATCCAGTCTGATGCAGTAACCATCCAGCGCCATTTTCCGCAGATAGGCTCCCATACTGCGGATGCAAGGAAATGAACATCCTGGTCTCGCTTTGCCATTACAACACCTCCTCACGGGTTTCAGAGTATTTTGCAGGTGGGATATGCTCCGCTTTGGATTTCAGATCAGCCAACACAGAAGGACGCTCCGACTCGCTCCTTTCGTCACGATTTTCCGCAGAGTCCTCCATATTCAGGGCTGCATCCAGTTCTGCCAGTCGCTGACTTTTTGCTGTCAGTTCTGCTTCCTGCGGGAACGGTTTTCCAACCTCCGCCTTGGCTGCTTCCTGCTGATTGTAGAGGTTATTCAACTGCTCATTGGCTCGTTCTAAGCGCTCAGGGATGCCTGCAAGGGCATTGTCCAGTCGGGTGATATTTCCTCGTGCATCCGTGCCAAGGGCTACTCTGTGGCTCACAGCGCCCTTCAGGGTCACATCAAACTCGTTCCGAAAGCTGTCAAAAGAAAGCTCCATCTGAAAGCCACGGTAACTGCCAAGCGGAACCGGATCGGCACTTTTCGTGTCCTTGCAAGCCGCAAGGAGGATTTCACCGGCATCTGCCTTTTCGGTGTAGGCTTTGCCCCTGATTTCCATGCCGCAAAAGCCCTCGGCAATCTGCGGGTGTGCTTCCACGGTTTTAATATCAGCTTCAAAGCCATGAATATAGCCTGTCTGCTTTTCAATCTCAGCCGGGAAGTATTTCAGGAGCTTATCTTCCATGCGGTACTGCTGGCTCTGGTGGTCAGCTTTCAGCACCTTCAGCCTTGCCACATCAATGTCCAAGTCCATCTTTTCCTTGATAAGCGGATTACCGGCACACAGCGCCTTGATCTCCGCATAGGACAGCGCCTGCTCGTCCACATCGTCACAGGAGCGAACCGGCGATTTGGAGGTCATAATCTGAGAAATAAACTTCTGCTTGTTTTCCAAGGTCTGATACAGGTAGGCATCAAAGGTTCCCTCGGTCACATACTGGTACACCTGAACCTCTTTGTTCCGGTTGCCCTGACGGATGATACGACCATTTCTCTGGGTCATATCAGACGGACGCCAGCCCACATCCAGGTGGTGAACTGCCACCAGTTTGTCCTGGACGTTGGTTCCTGCGCCCATCTTTTGCGTACTTCCAAGCAGCACTCGCACCTGCCCGGTACGAACCTTGGCAAAGAGGTCTTTTTTCTTTGCTTCGGTGTCTGCATCATGGATAAAGGCAACTTCTTCCGCAGGCACACCGTTTGCAATCAGCTTGGTTTTGACATCATCATAGACATTGAAGGTTCCATCATTTTTCGGTGTGCTGAGGTCGCAGAACACCAACTGGGTCAATTTATCAGCCTGACCGTCCTGCCAGATACGCAGGATATTTCCCACGCAGGCATTGAGCTTGCTGTCAGGGTCATCGGGTAACAGAGGGTTCATCAGCCGCTGATCCAGTCCCAATTTTCGTCCGTCACTGGTAATCTTGAGCATATTATCGACGGACGGGTCAACGATACCGGCATGAACATCCGCCGCTCTTTCCGAAAGAGAAGCCACCATATCCTTCTGATACTCAGAGGGCTGAACCACAACCGTTTCAAACTTTGCTTCGGGAACAGGGAGATGCAACTGGTCAGAGGTCTTGATGTCGGCAACTTCCTTGAACATATTCATCAGTTCCGGCAGGTTGAAGAACTTCGCAAATCGGGTTCTGGCACGATAGCCAGTTCCTTCTGGCGCAAGCTCAATCGCAGTCGTCGTTTCTCCGAAGGTCGATGCCCAGGAATCAAAATGGGTCAGGTTCTTTTGCTGGAGCGTACTGTACTGGAGATAGCGCATGACCGTATAAAGTTCGGTCATCGAGTTACTTACAGGAGTACCGGTCGCAAAGATCACGCCACGCCCGCCGGTCAGCTCATCCATATAGCGGCACTTCATAAACATATCCGAAGATTTCTGGGCTTCAGAGGTGGACAGACCTGCCACATTTCGCATTTTTGTGTAGAGGAACAAATTCTTGAACGCATGGCTTTCGTCCACAAACAGCCGGTCTACACCCAACTGCTCAAAGGTAATGACATCATCCTTCTTGTCGGCGGCAAGGAGCTTGTCCAGTCTGGCTTCCAGTGATTTTCGTGTTTTCTCTATCTGCTTGATCGTGAAGTTTTCGCCACGCTGCCATTTCAGCTCCGCAATCGCACCCTCGATCTCATCAATCTGCTCCCGCAGTTGTCGTTCCTGTCGTTCGGCAGAAAGCGGGATTTTTTCAAACTGGCTGTGACCGATGATAACCGCATCATAGTCACCCGTTGCGATACGAGCGCAGAACTTCTTGCGATTTGCTGTTTCAAAATCCTTCTTGGTGGCAACAAGGAGCTTGGCACTCGGATAGAGGTGCAGAAACTCATTTGCCCACTGTAAAGTCAGATGATTCGGCACAACGAACAGGGATTTCTGGCTCAATCCAAGCCGCTTACTCTCCATAGCCGATGCTGCCATCTCGAAGGTCTTGCCCGCACCAACTTCGTGTGCGAGCAGCGTATTTCCACCATATAGCACATGAGCGATAGCATTTCTCTGGTGTTCACGGAGGGTAATATCCGGGTTCATGCCGCCGAAGCGGATATGAGAGCCATCATACTCACGAGGTCTGGTAGAGTTGAAAAGTTCATTGTACTTGGTGGAAAGGGTTTCTCGTCTGTGCGGATCTCTCCAAATCCAATCTCGGAACGCATCCTTGATTGCCTGCTGTTTTTGCTGTGCCAGAGTAGTTTCTTTTTTGTTGAGAACACGCTTCTGCTTACCATCCGCATCTTCAATCGTATCATAGATACGAATATCCTTCAGATTCAGCGTTTCCTCCAGAATCCGATATGCGTTGGCTCGCTCTGTACCGTAGGTGACATACGCCGCCACATCGTTGTAGTTCGGAGAACTCTTACCGTTGATGCGCCACTCTGCGGTCAGCTCGGAGAACTTGACCTCAATGGAACGGCGCAGGTAATACGGAGTTTCAAAGGTTTCCTCCATGAACTGCTGAATATAATCGGCATCAATCCATGTTGCACCCAAACGCACATCAATCTCGGACGCATCCAAGTCCTTCGGCTGTGCTTTCTGCAAGGCTTCCACATTGATGCGGAAGGAAGAATCCCTGTCCGCCGCCATCTGTGCGACACGCAGCTTGCTTCTTACATCACCGGAAAGGTAATCATCGGCAGTCTGCCATCCAACTTCCACAGCATCGGGAGCCATCGGGTCTTTGAAGATCACCCCTCGAAGCTCTGCCTGAATCGCATCGTATTCTCCGGGTGTTCCAAGCAGCTGTGCCATAAACGGCAAATCCACCTTGCCACGCTCACCGATGGAGATTGCCAGAGCTTCGGACGGCGTATCCACGCTCGTCACTCTGCGTTCCGGCTTGATGGTTCGCTTGGTGAACATATCCGCCTTGCTTTTCAGATTGCCGTCCTCATCCACATTTTCCAGAGAACACAGGAGATAGTAGGAGGAATCGTCAGCAAATGCCTGACCATTGGCTCGATTATTGATAAGCCCGTTCTTTGCGGCAAACGCATCGTAGGCATCATTCAGTTCTGCCTGCTTCTGAGCAATCATTTCATCCGGGTAATCCTCAAGCTGATATTCGATCAGCTCGTTGACGATACCACGAAGTTCCACCATGCCCATCACACGGTCTTTTGCTTTCTCATTCAGGTCTACACGGCGCATCAGGGAGTTTTCACGGAAGTACACATTGCCATCCACCACGGTATAAGAGAAATTCTTTACATCCGGGGTTGCAGGAATGGTTTCGATTTCCTTACCCTTGTCAGCTTCGGGAAGCTCCACAGCCTGATAGGTTCCTTGGATGTGGGAAACTGCTTCTTTCAGAAGTTCGGACAGTTCCATGCCCTCAATGGGACGCACCGTAATGTCCATGCCGTAGGCGGTACTTTCTTCCACCGTATCGCCCAGAACCATTTCAGGATGAGCGACAAAGTAGCTGTTCATGGTGTGTCCTTCTTCGGTGCGGTCAAGATTTACCCATTCCGGAACGATGTCAATCGGATGGTCACGCTTTTGCAGGAACAGGATGTCGGACACGACTTCCGTGCCTGCGTTTTTCTTAAAGGCATCGTTTGGCAGACGGATTGCACCAAGCAGTTCCGCCCTCTGCGCCATATATCGCCTTGCGTCAGAGATCTTGGAATCCATGGTGTAACGGCTTGTCACAAAAGCGACCACACCACCGGGACGAACCTGATCCAAAGCCTTGGCAAAGAAATAGTTGTGGATGGAGAATCCCAGCTTGTCATAAGGCTTATCGGACACTTTGTAGTTGCCGAAAGGGACATTGCCCACAGCCAGATCGTAGAAGTCTCTGCGGTCTGTCGTTTCAAAGCCAGCCACCTTGATTTCTGCATTGGGATAGAGCTTCTGAGCAATTCTGCCGGTGATGGAATCCAGTTCCACACCATACAAGCGACTGCTCTGCATCTCAGGGGGCAGCATACCAAAGAAGTTGCCGATACCCATAGCAGGCTCCAGAATATTTCCTGTTTCAAAGCCCATCTGTCCGACCGCATCGTAGATGGAGCGAATGACCGTAGGGCTGGTGTAATGTGCGTTCAGGGTGGAAGCTCTTGCCGCAGCATATTCATCTTCGGAAAGCAGGTTTTTCAGTGTCTGATACTCCTGCGCCCAATTTCCCTTGTCCGGGTCAAAGGCATCTGCCAGACCGCCCCAACCGACATAATTCGACAAAATCTCCTGTTCTTCGGAAGTGGCGTTCCTGTTCTCGCTTTCCAGTTTGAACAGAGTTTCAATGGCTGCGATGTTTCTTGCGAATTTCTGCTTCGGTCCACCTTCACCGATGTTGTCATCCGTGATGTGGAAGTTCACCGCAGGAACAGGTGGGATTTCTCTGGTGGTGATGGACTGCTCAAGCTGAGCGATAATGTCCATGACTTCGGCATTCTGCCATCCGTCCACCTTAGCATAATCCTGAATGATGGTGTCCTTGCCATCTACACACTGTACGAAGTCCAGACTACCCGGCAGATCTCTGGTATTCATTGCACCCAGGGCTTTTCTCTGCGTGTCAGGAAGTGCATAGTAGGCTCGCAGGGCATCATCAAAGGAACTGTATTCCTTGATGTCCAGCGCACCCCGCTTCTGAATGTCCTCGGCAACATAAAAATGGTCAATGAAGTGTTCCGGTTCCTGCTGTTCGGGTTCCGCACTGACTCTGACCTGTGCGTGTGCCTTTTCGTCAGGGTAGTCCCCATAGATACGGATGCACTTATGCTCCTGCTGATCGTAAACGGCAGCACCATCGTACTTGAATCCGTCATCCTCCATGGTTCCGTCCACATAGCCCTGGGCAGCTTTTTCCGCTTCCTCCAGAGTGTAATAGTCCAGCTTATCATCGAAGCCGTTTTCAAAGTGATGGTAGGCGGCAACCAGATAACGGGGAGCCATGCGCTCCTCGTAGCTGTTAATCATCTCAGGTGTCAGCCATTCCGGTTTGTCGGGAATCATTTCATACAGCTCACGCATCTTGGCAATCTGTGCATGGCGGTTGCCTGCCCACAGATGCTTTTCGCTGTGCTGTCCTGCACCAAGGAAGTATTCGCAGTCCATACGCAGACGGTCTAACAGCTGATACTCAGGGGTGTAGTCCCTCGGTTCGGTTTCGCCCAGAAAATCCTCTGTAACGGGCTTTTCTTCGGTTTGGGCATCAACCCTTACCGCATGGTTTCTTTCGTCCTGAGAGAGCATACGCTCGAAATTCTCACGATTCTCGGCACGGAAGATGGGATAAGCAAGCGTAGGGTCACGCAGCTGAACTTCTCTGTCCGTAATCTGCTCCACACGGAAAGCTGTATCGTCCAGATATACCGTGTCACCGACCTGATAATTCCATTCCGGTTCCTCGGAAGCAGATGCTTCCACAACTTCGGCAGGCTCTGCCACAGGCACTTCTGGCTGAACCGACTCCATCGCAGCTACGGACTGACGAACTTCCTCCAGGTAGTCATTGGCAAGCCATTCGTCCGTGAAGTATTCCGTAACGCCTTCCGGGTCTACATAGTAGTCATCAGTCTGGCTATCCCAGATTGCATACTCGCCATCCTCGGTATCAATCACTGCGAAACGGTCATAAACATCTTCCAACGGATCAGTTTTAGCTTCTTCGATAGCCTGTCGTTCCGCTTCTTCCTCCGGGCTAAGGTAGCGTCCCTTTCGCATCAGACCGTCAATTCTCTGCACCACCTGCGCCCAGGACATCTGCAATTTATCGCAGCCGCTCTTGGTGTAAGCAACACCCTTGGCATCGTGATCCTGACCGCTGTGCGTTGCGCTGGAGCAGGCATGGGAATGACCACCGGTTCCGTATTCATGCTTCAAGAAATCCATCTTTTCTTTGGCAGAATGATTCTCCTGCCAGTAGTTATAAATACGGGCTTTGCCACCGGAAAAGCCACTTCCACGGGTCAAGTCTGCATTGACTTCATCATCCGTAATGAACTGGCGGACAAGGGGCATCTGCATCATATCGGTCTGATACTCACGCAAAGGCAGATTCAGCTCATACAGCTGTTTCTGAATGAGATTCAGCTTGTGATAGTGAAAACGAAGCAGATCGGGATTTTCCGCAAGGGCTTTTCTAAATTCCGAATACTGCTGTACCAAGGTTGCGTGGAAACGAGGGTCATCCAACTTTTCAGCCAAGTCTGCGGTTTCATCAGGAAACCCACGAAACGGTTCCTGATGGAGAATTGCCAGATAGCTGCCGGCACGGGCTTCTTCACTCAAATCGTGATAAAGATGCCACAGGGATTCAGCCAGCTTCTGACGCTCATATCCGGGAGCTTCTACCAGTTCCACATTGGTTGCGAACTGACCATTTTCAAGCAGTTCTCCAATGCGCTCGGCAACCGTTTCCCAAGAAACGATCTGCGCTCTGGGGCTGTCAATGGCAGAGGAACCTTTGGCAAGGTGGATACCGTCCTCGGCATACCACGCACAGATATTCCCGCTATCTTCTTTCAGACCATAGCCGCCGTGATAGACCTGCTTTAAGGTCTGAACGATTTCTTCCAACGGCTTCTGCTTCATATATTCCAGCGCTACGACTTTTCGGGCTTCATCGGTATTGCTGCCAAGCAGAAGGAAGTGGTCGATTTCTTCCTGGGCAAAAGAAAAAGCAGAGGGCGTAAAGCTCTCTGCTCGGTCGATAAAACTGATTTGTTCATTTTCGGAGAGGAAAAGGTTCAGACTCAGCTGTTGATAAGCTCCGTCATCACGACTTCCTCCGCCTGTGCTTTCAGGCTGTTCATGTGCTGCACCCACGCCATCTGCTGCGTTTCTTTGTCCGGTGCGGGGCTGTCCTTCAGGTACTGCTCCATCAGAAACTCCACTCTGGCTTTCGCCGTTTCCTCGATCTCCCACAGGTGCGGGAACAGGCTCTCCGTCAGAATCATGTCGTTCAGGAGCATCGGATTGTTCTGCTCCAAAAATGCTCGACGCATCCTGCCGTACTTGCCCAGAGGTTTCTCTCCCTCGTTCTCCAACTGAAGGTTCGGAATCTGATAATCTCCGACCTGTCTGTAAGTCGTCTCGCTCATAATCTGCACTCCTTTCGGTAGCTTTAATCTGCTCATGTTCTCCAATCGCTTTTTCGATTTCCTGAAACATCCTTGTACTGATGGCATTCACCGCAGTGCCAAGGGCATTTACCGTCTGTCTGGTGTTAAAATCAAACACCTTCTGGAAATCCTCATGCTCGAAGTAGTTATCGGGACTTTCCACGAACCGGCAATACATCGTGTAGGATACGCTGTTTGCCACTGCATTTTTGAAAGCTACTTCGATGTTGAGTTCATCATACTCCTCAAGGAAGCTGTTGGCAACGATGTCGAGGAGCTGCTTTCTGTAATCGTCCCAATACTCAGCCGTCAGTACAGATGCAATATCTTCAAGCTGTGCTTCCAGCACCCCGTCAGCGGCAACACCGAAGGTGCGTTCCATTGCTTCCATGACATAGGAGCGGTTTTCAGGCGTCACCTCCCACGGTTTCAGTTCCGGGGAAGAACGGCGAACGCCGGTATCTGCCACATCAAACACATAGCGCAGATACGGTTTATCCCTGTTCATCACAAACAGGGCAATACCGGTAGAGCCACGCTTTACATATCTGCGGTAATTTTCAGCGTTCCAGTCCTCATAAGGCTTGCAAAAGGTCGCATTGGGGCGCTGGGCATAAATCATCACCTGTTCCGGATAGGTGAACTCATAGTTACGGGACATCGTTCTCAAAAACGAAGTCCAGTTATCTGTGTTCGAAGTGATTTTCCCAATCGTTTCTTTTGCTAACCCGGAATAAAATCGCTCTTTTGCGTTCATTGTATCCCTCCAATCCTATCAATCCGGATAAAGGTTCAGCTTCTCAAAGGCGGCATCGTCCATGGCTGAAACTTTACGGAGAACCGAGTCTGCCAAAGCAAAAAGCTCTGACTCGTCCTCCGAAAGCTGTTCCTTCATCAGTGTCAGTGCTTCACACAGCCCTGACCTTGTGCCAGGGCTGTAAAGCATCATCATGTTCCGCTCATCTTGTGTGAAATCCATCATTCAATCTCCCTTTCCGGGTGGCTCTTAGGCGGCTTATGGGCAACATCCGGCACAGGCTTTTCCTTTAACTGCTCCAATACCGAAGGGCGTTCCTCTAATCCAGGCGCTTTTCCGTTATTGATGATACCGTCAATCATCCCATAATCATCTTCCATTGCCATCTCTGCGTTTTTCAGGTAGTTTTCGGACTTCATAAAGTTTTCCAGCTTCTGAAACCCGACAGAATCTACATAGTGAAAGGATACCTCACCGGCTACCTTTAAGGCCACGATGTCGCTGACCGACATACTGTGACCACGGAAATCATTCGGGTGGTCAATATTGAACTTCACATACAAATCTTCCAGCTGCCGATTCACATCCTCGGACATAGAAATGGAGCCATGATAGACCACCTCGTAACGGTCAATCTCAGGCTCCATTTCTTTCTTTTGAAGGTAGCTGTAATTTGCAAACATGAGCGGGATATTATCGTCTACATCTTCCCGCAGCTGAAGAATCGCATAGGAATCCGTGGGGCTTTCCAGAAAAGCAACCATTCTGTCATCCGGGGTGGTATTTCCGTGAACATCATCCCATTTTTCGTTTTTCATATCCGTGTCCTCCTTATCGTTCAGGCTCTTTGGGTTTGGGAGAGGGACTGGCAGGCACAGTTTTTTCTGCGGCCTGTGCCAGTTTTTCCATGACTGACTCACGCTTCGGAGAGTCGATCTTATCCAGCTGACTTTTCAGCACTTTGGCAATCTCAACCGCCGTTTCCTCACGAGCTTCTTCAATGGCCGTATTCAGGAACTCACGATACGGAGCCGTATTACCAGCGTCAAGATCCGCCTTGATTTCTTGGATATGCGTCTGCACATCATCGACCTGATCCATATATTCATAGGGGTCGAAGTTCTCTGCAAAACGGTCGAGCTTAAAAGCAAGTTCTGCGATAGGGTCATTAACCACCACCGCCTGTCTGCCGACTTCAAAAGCCTGCTCCATGACATCCTCATAGAACATCGCCCGCAGCTCCCGGCGCTCCAGTCCAAAGGATTCCAGAATATCCTGGCGGACTTCAATCATGGACAGTTCAGGGTTATCGACCTGACCGCCATCAATCTCGTTGTAGTTTTCATCTAACAGGGTGTAGTCGTAACCATCTTCGCAGGTCTGTACCGCAAGGATTCTGTCCCTTCCAACTTTCCATGCGGCTTCATCGCCCATAATCTCAGGCTCCGGCATATAGCTTGCCCCGTTGCGCTCCATAATCTCTGCAAACTGGCAGATATGAAACACATTGTATCCGATCTGCGTATGGTACTCGTCAATGAAGGTGCAGGGCTTCACAACCGTTTCATCCGGGTAGTGAATCTGCACACAGCTGCCATCGGGGATATGAAACAAATCCTTATAATGGCTGTCGATAAATCGGATTTCCTTACCATCCGGGTTGTACTCATTCGTCATTTGCGCTTTCCTCCATTTTCAAATTCCATACTGAACTTCGTTTTGCCATCCTCCGATACCTCCATAAACACGGTGGCATCAAAGGTGTTGCCTGTCCTTTCAGACTTGCAATTCTTGAGCTTTACCTTGCCGGAACCGAGCAGTTTCTGCGCCGTGGCAGAAGTCATGCTCTTGCCGATACTCGCAAAGTAACGATTGTTTTTCCAAAGGGCAAACCTGCACCCTCGGTTAGAGCAGAAGTATCCCTTGGATTTGTCCTCCACAGCACTGCCGCAGAGCGGGCATTTGCCGATAGAATTGGCTTCTTTCGACATCAGAACCTCGGAATCACGGATCACTTCATAGTTCTGAATCAGACCGGCAATCACATCTTTGATCTCATCCATAAAATCCTCGCTGGCATATTCGCCTTTTTCAATGAGCAACAATTTTTCTTCCCAATCCGCCGTCATGGATGGGGACTGAATCTGTTCCGGCATGACTGTTACCAGAGCCGTACCCTTGTGAGTCGGAATCAGGTGTTTGGTTTTCTTATCGCCCTTACGCTCCAGAAAACCGATGCGAACCAGCTTCTCAATGATACCGGCACGGGTTGCAGGAGTTCCCAGACCTTTTCGCTCGACATCCTCCGGCATTTCATCTGCACCGGCTGTTTCCATAACAGAAAGCAGCGTATCCTCTGATACATTTTGTCAAGGTGGTTTTAAGAAATTTTCCCGCAATCGTTCATAATAAGCCGCTTGATTTTATCGCTCATAGTTTCCTTGCTGGTGGTGCTGAAGTGGATTTTCACCCGATAGGTCGTGTTTCCGATTTTCTTCACAATATCGGGCTGTTCTGCTTCCTTTACGGTCAGAGGGGAAGCGTTTGCGGGGGTGCTGGCTTTATTGCTCATAGGCTCTCCTTTCCATGAAAAAAGCCCTCATGCTACGGCGCACAAGGGCTTATAGTCATTCTTCTATAACTCTGAAAGTGCGAAAGTGCAAAGCGCAAAGGGTCTGCGTTTTGCACTTTCAGCTTGCGGGTTCGGGTGGCTGCTTCTTC
>ERZ779890.4341-NODE-4341-length-11861-cov-7.353634_pt1 | contig 11861 bp, 10 predicted proteins | sample MGYA00511553_ERZ779890 | MGnify/ENA primary metagenome ERZ779890 (study PRJEB29588, sample SAMEA2152064) | human gut metagenome | biome: human gut; feature: human-associated habitat; material: faeces | place: Denmark | collected 2008/2010 ...
CGGCGCGCTCGGTCATTCGGCGCGGCGCGCTCACCGTCAGCCCGTAATAGGCCGCCGCCCCGGCGAGCTTCTCCGGAAACGTCTCCAGCCCGAACGCCAGCCCGTAGAGATCCAGCACGTCAAAATAGCCGCCGCAGGCAAAGCATTTCCAGTGCGTGGGCGCGCCGGGATCTCGGTGCAGCCCCGTGCCCTTGGGGCCGCTGCCGCTGCCGCACTGCGGGCAGACGTAGCCCTTCCCCTTTCCGTCCCGCGCCAGAAACGCGGGTTCCCGTTCGTTAATCGCCTCGACCATCGCTTTATCCATGGATAACCTTTCTTGGGCTGCCGGCTTGAGGGCTCTGCCCTCAAACTCCCGCCAGGAACCTGAGGTTCCTGGACCTCCCCCATCGCTTCGCGCAGTTTTAAGTGATTATACCGTACAGTGCGCATGCGCACTGTACGCAAAAATGCTTTAATCCGCCGCGAAGCGAAGCGGAAGGTCAAGGGAACTCAGTTCCCTTGTGGGGTTTGGGGCAACGCCCCAACGTCCCCCGTCTCCCCGCGCTCCGCCGCGGCCTTTTTATTTTAGCATAGGCTCACGCCCTAAAGGCGTGAGCGTGTGCGCCTTTAACCGTTTTAACCGTTTTAAGAAAAATGACCCCCAAAAAACCTAGATGGCGTAAGGCCAAAAAAATTTTTTTGCGGGAACAACTACCCCCCTTTTGCGGGAACAACTACCCCCCTTTTGCGGGAACAACTACCCCCCTTTTTCAAAAAATCCTCCGCGGGCGAAAATGCCGGTTTGCCCATGTGGCGGCTCGATTCCGTGCGGGAACAACTACCCCCCTTTTTCAAAACGGCTAGGTCGGGGGAAAAGCGCCCGATCCGGGCGGGGATTTGACGCTGGGCGGCGCGCTTGGTATAATGGCGGGGAGACATGCGAAGAATATGAGGTATATGAAGCATATCAGGCATACGAAGCGCGTGAAGCATACGAAGCACATGAAGTTTGGCGCGGAAAACTCGCGCGAGGGGGAGGGCGCTATGGCTCGGATAACGGCACTGATCAATCAAAAGGGCGGCGTTGCGAAGACGACGACGGCCCATGCGCTGGCGGTGGGGCTCGCCCGTCAGGGTAAGCGCGTGCTGGCGATCGACTGCGACCCGCAGGGCAATCTGTCCTTTTCGATGCGGGCGGACGATACGCTGGCCGGGCTGTACGAGGCGCTGCGGGGCGACGCGGCGGCTGCGGATGTGATTCAGGCGACGCGGCAGGGCGTGGATCTGGTCGCGTCGTCGCTCGACCTGTCCGCGGCGGATATGGAGTTCACCCGCGTGGGGCGCGAATACCTGCTGCGCGGGCTGTGCGACGCGGTCGCCGCGTCCTACGACCACATCATCGTGGACTGCCCGCCCGCGCTGGGCGTGCTGACGCTCAACGCGCTGACGGCGGCGGACGACATGGTGATTCCGGTGGGGCTCGAGGTGTTCTCGCTGCAGGGGCTCAAGCAGCTTTTTAACACGGTGGAGAACGTGCGGCGCTATTGCAACCCGCGGCTAACGGTCGCGGGGATTCTGATCACGCGGCGGGGCAACCGCGCCAGCCTGACGCGCGAACTGATCGACGTGATCGGGCAGACGGCGAAGGATTTGGACGTCTATCTGTATCCGACGGTGATCCGCGAGGCGGTGGCCGTGCGCGAGGCGCAGGTGATGCAGGAAAGCCTGTTCGATTCGCACCCCAAGGCGGCGGTGACGGCGGACTACGCGGCGTTTGTCGCGGACTATCTCAGGCAGGAGGACGAGAAGCATGGCGATTAAAAAGGGCAGGGCGACGGACGCGGTGGCGCGGCTGTTCAGCGTGACGGCGGCGGAGCAGGCACATGAAGCCTATGAAGCACATGAAGTCAAGCGGGAACATCCTGTGCCTGAGACACACGAAGCACGTGAAGCATACGAAGTACCTCATATGCCTGACACACATGAAGCATATGAGGCACACGAAGCTAAACGGGAACATCCTATGCCCGAGACACACGAGGCATATGAAGCACACGAAGCCTATGAAGCGCACGCGCCGAAGGCGGACGGCGCCTACCGCGCCGCCGACACGCAGGGCAAGCGGGGCAAAAAGGCGCTGCGCATGACGATGGCCTTTTCTGAGGAGAACATGGACTACATCCGCACGATGGGCAAGCTGGAGAGCGGCGGCGCGACGGCCTACGTCAACCGGCTGATCGAGGCGGACCGCCGGAAGCACGCGGACGTCTACCGGCAGATGAAGACCCTGCGCCCGGATGCGTGAAGGAGAGCGCCATGGATCTCAAGAAGACGAATTATTTTGACCCCAGAAAGATGGCGGCGCGCAAGCGCTGGACGGTGCAGGAGACCGGGCAGGGGCTGATCGCCATGACCGGCTATGCGTATCTGGGGGACGAGGAGAAGACGGCGCTCTTTTCGGGCGCGGATCTGGAGGCGCGGATTCGGCAGGCTTCCGCCGAGAAGCCACGGGAGACGGAGCTGTATCTGCGCCTGTCCAACTGGCTGGTGATCCGCCGCCGCGAGACGCTGCAGCTCAAGAGCCACGCCATGCAGGTATTACAGCTCATCTGGCGCGGGCTCTTTGTGGATATGGCGCAGCAGGTGATCGCCGCCTCCGAGCTGAAGGACGAGCGCCTGAGCGCCCGGCGGCAGGCCGTGGCGGAGACGCTCTCCCTGTCCGACGAGCAGCTCAAGGAGGGCGTGGACATCCTCCGCCAGAACCTTTCGACGATTGCGGCGTTCAACGTGCTGATGACCCTGCTCAGCGACACCTATCAGATTGACACGTTCGGCTACGTGATCGACGCGGACGACGAGCTTGTGATGTACGAGGAGGCGCTCACGCTGGACGAATTATCCGGCCACCGCGCGGGGCTGTTCGATCTGGCCGAGATCGCCGTGACGCGAGACAGGCTGGACGACGCGCGCGCGATTCTTGAAGGGGGCTACACGTTCCCCATGGCCGACACCCGCTTGCTGGACAGCCTGCTGCGCTGAGGAGGACGACATGCCGAAAAAGAAACAGGTTTTTGAACCGGAAAACCTGGAATCCATCCGCAGCGCCATCTCCGGCCTGATTGTCGAGCCGCCGGAGACCATCGAGCCGGTTGTATACAGCGTCGATCTGCTCAGCCGCCACGACCCGTATTATCCCATGGTGCAGGGCGAGGCGACCAGCCGTCTGGCGATGACGGCGACGCGGAACATGGCCATCAACCCGATCACCGGCGACGCGGTCATCGAGGACGAGGGCTTCCGCGCGTTTTTTGAGGGCTACGACGGGCTGAAAATCGGCCTGACGGTCGGCGCGCAGAAGCTGCTCTCCACCGCGGCGCTCTACCTGACGCAGAACAACCACTACCGCCCGGAGGAATCCGCGCGGATTCAGACGGAGGTGCAGATTCCGCTGATCTCCTACGCGCGGCTGCTGGGATATCCCGTCGATGCGCGGGAGACGGCCACGCCGGAGGAGGCCGAAAAGGAAAAGCGGCGCATCAAAAACCTGATGAAGGACGTGCGCGGCAAGATCAACGATCAGCTCGACGTGCTTTACAGCCTGTCGCTCTCTTGGTCGGAAAAGAAGGGGCGCGTCTCGGATTATCAGGACGTGCGCCTGCTCCAGCGCAAGGGCGTCAAGCGCGGGATGATCTCCATTCAGTTCAGCGACGACATCGCGCGGTATCTGCTCTGCTCGTATGTGATGCAGTACCCCGAGGCGCTGCTGAGCATCGACGAGCGCAGCCCGCGCGCCTACCGGGTCGGCTACAAGCTGGCGTATCACAGCTCCGTGCGCCGCAACATCGAGCGCGGCACCGCCGACATCATTTCCGTTTCGGCGCTGCTGGATGCGTGCGGCGACATCCCCGATTTCGACGAGGTGCAGAAGACGGATCGCGGCCACTGGGAGAACCGCATCAAAACGCCGCTGGAAACCGCGCTGGACAGCTGCGTGCGCGCCGGCGTGCTGGACGGCTGGGAATACTGCGGCGCGAAAAAGGCGAAGCTTTCCGACAGCGAGGTGGATATCGGCGATTACGCGACGTTTATCGGGCTGTATGTCCGGTTTCGGATGGGACGGATGAACGATGAAGATTGATTTTTCCCGGCTGGACGCGCTGGGGCCGACGGCCGCCGTGCCGGAGGGCTTTGAGCCCGTGCCCGAGGCCGAAACGCCGTTCGATTCGGGCTACGAGGCCATGTACCGCGCCGCGTGGGATTTCCATTTGGAGACGGACGACCGGCTCCGCGCGGCGGCGGGGGAGGCGCGCGAGGAGATTTGGCTGCGCGCCGCCGCGGCCATGGGGGAGAAGGTCGCCGCCTTTCCGGATCAGCCGTTTGCCGCGGCGCTCTTTGCGGCCGTCTGGCAGGAGCTGGAGAGACGGTACGCGGGGGAATGAGAAGAAAACGGGCGAAATATGCATCGAAATCCAAAAAGTCTTGATATTACAAATGTTTTTGGATAAAATGGTTCAATAGGCGCGATGAAGCCGACGGACGCGGCGCGCGCAGGGGAGGAGGGTTTGCATGATTGATCGACCGCAATACCTTCGAGCGCTCCGGCGCTGGAAGGACAAGCAGATGATCAAGGTGATTACGGGGATTCGGCGCTGCGGAAAATCGACGCTGATGGAACTGTTTCAGGCGGAGCTTCGCCTTGACGGCGTTCCCGATTCGCAGATCATCGCCGTCAATCTGGAGGACTTCGCCAACATCGAACTGCGCGACCCGATGAAGCTGCACGCTTATATTTTGTCGCGCGCGGGAAACGAACGGGCGTATGTCTTTCTGGATGAAATTCAGAATGTCCGGGATTTTCCGCCGATGATCGACAGCCTCTTTCTGCGCAAAAATCTGGATCTCTACCTGACCGGCTCAAACGCCTACATGCTGTCCGGCGAGCTGGCGACGCATCTTTCCGGGCGCTACGTCACCATTGACATGCTGCCGCTCTCCTTTTCGGAATATGCGGCGTTTACGGGCAGCCGGGACGGCCTGAGCGCCACATACCGCCGCTATCTGGAGACGAGCTTTCCCTATGCCACCGAGCTGGGCGGCGACCGGAAGGCGATTGAGGAATACCTGAGCGGCATCTATCACACGGTCGTGCTGAAGGACGTCGTGGGGAGACTGAAAAACGCCGATCCGATGATGTTGGAAAGCGTTCTGCGGTTCGTATACAGCAGCACGGGCAGCCCGATTTCCACCAAGAAAATTTCGGATACGATGGGCTCCGACGGGCGGAAGCTCGACGTGCGCACGGTTGAAAAATATCTGTCGGCGTTTGTGGACAGCTACATCGTCTATCAGGCGCGGCGCTATGACATCCGCGGCAAGCAGCATCTCAAGACGCTTGAAAAGTATTATGCCGTGGATATCGGCCTGCGGTATTATCTGCTTGGCGGGCGCTATGCGGATACCGGCCACATCCTCGAAAACGTGATCTATCTTGAACTGCTCCGCCGCGAATATGACGTGTATATCGGCAAGCTCGACGAGTTGGAAGTCGATTTTGTTGCCGTCAATCAGACGGGAACGCTCTATGTGCAGGTTGCCGCGTCCGTGCGGGATGAACATACGCTCGCGCGCGAATTGAGGCCGCTGCAAAAAATCCGGGATTCATACCCCAAACTGATTTTGACGCTTGACGACGACCCGCCCGCCGATTACGAGGGCATACGCCGCATCAACGCGCTGGAATGGCTGATTGATTCGCCGTAAAGGTGGAGAGGGATGCTGCGCCGAAATTTTTTTCGTATGTCCTGCACCCGGAGTTGTATAAGAATCTTCGAGAAGGCGTGCGAAGGGTCATAGGGGCGACCGCAAAGCCCCTATAGGTAATCGACGGCAAGGCCGAAGGCCTTGACCGGCGAAACCCCCTGCACAGTAGGCATACGAGGCACAAGAAGCGTAAGAAGCATATGAAGCACAAGAGCCGATTTTCCTGAAAAAAGATCGGCTCTTTTTGATTGGAAATTTCATAAATCGGCGTTTTTATGAAATTTCAAGCGCGTTATAATTTCAAAATACGTTGATTCGATGAAAAAACATGCCGAGTATCTCGACATTCTCCGGAAGGACACCTGATGGTTTTTGAAGAAAAACATCATATGCTTTGGGCATACGAGGCATGAGAAGCATATGAAGCATATGAAGTGCAAGAGCTGAATTTTCGGGAGAGCGTGGTGAACGCCTTCCACCGCTGCGGACTCCTTCCACCGCCGCGGGCGGTCCCCCTCCCTCGAAGAGGGAGGTCTGGGGAGAAGGGTACGGGGAACGAGCAAGTTTTGACAAAGAATGGAGGAAAAGAGAATGGCAAATATCAATACGACGGCGACGATGAAAAAGACGAGCGCGATGCTTTCCGGCAAGTGCAAAAAGACTCGGGAAAATCTGAAAAAGCTGATGGCCGACGCGGGCTGCGCGGACGGCGAGGTGGTGAAGGTGAGCCTGCCGCTGGCACCGGGCAGCCGGGACGACGTGGTTTTTGCGGGGCTGAACGGCGTGAGCTTTTACTTTATGCGCGGGACGGTCTGCGAAATGCCGGCGGCGGTGCTGGAAATTCTGAAGAACTGCGGGGAGATGTGATCAGTTGACGCTTTCACAGTTGATCGCGCACGCGCTTCGTCAACTGGACGAGAACGTGGAGGACGTGAGCGAATACGAAGAGAGTTTCAAGGTATACGCGAACATGGGCTATGACATTGCGGTTCGCGAGTACCTGAAACCGCGCCGGATTTTTTATACGGATGTGGACGAGAAAGGGAACGCACCCGTTCCGGGCATGCTGGCCACGCGCGTGGTGGAGCTGCGGGACGAATACGGCTACGAAGTGGGCTATGACCTTGACCCGGACGGGCGCGGCCTGCACGTCTGGCGGGACGACCTGACGGGAAAGACGCTGCGCGCCGTATGCGAGGTGGCGTTTTACCCGATGGAGGACGGGAGCGACGAGCCGCAAATTCCGGAATATGCGCAGGCGTATCTGGCGGACTACATCTGTTACCGGCATCTATCCAACGGAAATCCGGTCAAGCAGAGACAGGCGCAGTTCTATCTGAACAGCTTCCTCCGGGGCATGCAGCGGCTGAGGCCGCAGGGCATGGGCAGCGTGACGCATCGCAAGCACATTTACGATGTTACGGATGCGAGGTATTGCAGGTGAAGGCGTTGGCCGCCTGCGGGGACTCCTTCCGGTCACTGAGGCGGCCACCTCCCTCGGGGAGGGAGGCGAGGGGAGACGAAACTCCTTCCGGTCGCTGCGGCGACCACCTCCCTCGGGGAGGGAGGCATAGGGGGAAAATATCGAATGAAGGGACGAAGGAGGGAGCAAGGGTGAGCATTTCAGACAGCGATTATCAGGGGCGGTTCACAATCCCCACGCCGAAGGGCGTATATCAGGCGGCGGGCGACACGAACATCAACACCGACTACGCCTACCTTGCGCAGAACATCCGCACGGAGCGCGGGCTTTTGGCTTCGAGCTACGGCACGAGCCGCGCGTTTCCGGCGCTGGGCGCGCAGATTGAGACGCTGGCGCGGTTCTATCGGCGAACGAGACCGGACGATGCGGACGTGTACGTTGCGGCGGCGGGCGGCGCGATTTACACCTACACGATGGGCACGGAGGGCTGGGTGAAGCGCTCGGAGGGGTACAAAAGCGACGTGTGGTCTTCCGTCACCTACGAGACGACGGAGGGCGGGACGACGGTGGATATCCTGATCCTCTCCAACGCGAAGGACGGCATGATCGCGGTATACGGAAGCGACCTTCGGGTGGAAAAGAAGGCGCTGACGATTGGCGACGCATACGCCGAGGTGAAGTTCGCGACGCTGGGACGGCATGCGGAGCGCATCTGGGGAACGGGCGCGGAAGGATACCCGGACAGCATCTTTTATTCGCGGCCATACGACCCGTTCAACTGGACGAATGTTGCTGAAACGCCGGAGCTGGGCGGCGGCGTGATTAACCAGCCGACATGGGACGGCGACAAGTTTATCGCGCTGGAACCCTTCGGCGGGTATCTGCTGGCGGTGAAGGAACAGACGATCTTCGAAATTCGCGGCACCGACCCGAGCAGCTTCACGATCACGGAGGCCTACGGCACGGATGGCCCCGTTGAAGAGCGGAGCATCTGCACGGACAGGACGAGCATGCTGTACCTGTCGCAGAACGGAATCGGCCTGTACGACGGAAACACGCTGCGGCTGCTCAGCCGGGACGCGCTGTATGAAACGATGCGGATGCGCATGGAGGGGATGGACGGCGCGGCGAGAGCCTGCGTATGCAACCACATCTACTATCTGGCGATGTGCATCAAGGAAAGCGAGAGCGACGTTCTGAGCGAAAACAACACGGTGCTCGAATACGACACGGAGCGCGGGACGTTCATGGTTCGAAAGGGCATGCGCGTCAAGGACTTCTTTTCCGTCGGCGGGACGGTGTACTTCACGCAGGCGGACGAGCCGTTTGAGGTGCTGCGCTACGGCGACCCGGAGAGCGGCGGCTATCTGGGCGCGCCGATGGAATGCCTGTGGGAAACGCCGTGGCTCGATCTGGGCAAGGCCTATATGAAGCGCGACTTCGTGCTGCGGTTTACCGCCGACGCGGACGAGAACGACGTGCCGGTTGAAATGACGATCAAGACCGAGCGCAGGGAAAAGACGCGGGTGGTTCTGCTGCAAAGGCAGAGGAAGGACTATCGGGTGAAGATTCAAGTAAGCGGCGTTCGGATGAAGCTGAAAATCAGAAGCCACGCGAAGGCGGCGGGCTGGCGGATTTACGGCGGGGTGCAGGCGGAGTATTCGCTTGACGAGGTTTAACTCCTTCCGGTCGCTGCGGCGACCACCTCCCTCGAGGAGGGAGGTATGGGGATGGTTAAAAGAAGGGATGCGATGAACAAAAGAGGCGTAAAGGCGCAAAGAAGACCTCCATCTTTGAGGGAGGTGTCAGCGAAGCTGACGGAGGGAGTTTATCATGGCATTTAAGCAACCGAGAGTTCCGCAGGAGACGGGCGGGACGCTTGCGGCATACGTTCGAAACCTGACGATGTTCCTGCGCGATTTCTGTATGGCGAGCTGGAACGCGGACAGGCTCAAGGACGCGGAGATCGAGAAGATCAAAAAGCGGTTAGACGCGCTGGAAGGGAAGTGAGAACATGGCGAAAAGAACGACGACGGAGACGTTTCAATCCTCGACGACAAACAGCAGAGAGCACAGTCAGAGCCAGAGCCAAAGCCAGAGCCAGAGCACGACAAAGAAGCTGCTGGACAGCGAATTGCTGAACCAGATTCTCGGCGGGCTGGCCGGGAACATGACGGACAAGGAGATCGCGGCGTTTGCGGAAAACCTGCTGCGGCCGCAGCTCAACGCGGGGATTGAGGCCAGCCGACAGAATTTTGAAACGACGAAGCTGAGAAAGGAGCAGGAGATCGCGAATCTCGCGGCCAACCTGACGCGCGCCATCGACGAGCAGAACAGCGCCTACCGCCAGAGCAAGGCGAACGTGGAGACGGCGGCACTGAACCGAGGCATGGGCAGGAGCAGCTACACGCTGCAAACGCTCGCCAATCAGGGCGACGCGCTGGCGAAGGCTGTACGGGAGCTGACGGACGAGAACGCGCGCAAGACCGGGCAGATTCAAGACCAGATCACGCAGGCGGCGAAACAGAACAGCCAGACGCAGGGACGGCTGAACACGGACTTTGCCAGCCAGTTGGCGGCGAAAGTGCAGGAATTGAAGGACACGCAGCGCCGGGAGTACAACAGCAACTACCTGACGGCCATTTCCGCCGCGATGGGACAGCAGACGACCGGCACCCAGCAGACGACCGGCACGACCGACACGACGGGCACGACCGACACGACGAGCCACACGACGAGCACGACGGGAAGCGCGGGGAGCGGCGGAAGCAGCAGAAAGAAAAAGGCAAGCAGCGACGTTGACGCGATTTCATACGGATAAGGAGAGCCTATGAGCAAGTGGAATGACCGAAAAAAGAAGGACGACGAGCAGAACGCGCAGATCGAAAAGCCGGAAGAATTGGCGGTGAAGGATTACAGCGCGGGCGCAATCGGAAAAGCATATGCGAATACCGAACGCCAGGCGATGAAGACGGCGCAGACGCCCAGCTTTGACGAGCCGAGCCTGACGGGCGTATACGGCTTGCAAAAGAACAGCAAGGGCGAATCGGTCATGGACATGACCGGGAAGACAAGCGGTTCCCTTCAAGGCATGAAGCTTGCGCTGAACAACGAGCTGACCATTTCCGGACAGACGAAGCTGAAGCAAAGCCTGAACAAGCAGATTGACAGCGAGCTGGAAACGCGGCAGAAGAACGCCAATGCGCGCAACACGGCCATGCTGGAGCTGGCCGAAATGCCCCTGATGGGCTTTGACGGGCAGAGCATCAACGCCAATACGGCGGACGCGGCGACGGTGATTCGCGGCATCAACGCCATTGCGGACGACACGCTGCGCGCGCGGGCGGCAAAGGCGTTTAAGACGCTGACACAGACCGAGGGCAGCCGATTCTACGGCGAAAATGCGGACGGCGTGGGAACATTCCTTGAAAGCGCGAACCTGACCCGTGACGAATACAGGGACAGCGCAGAGGACTACGCGAGCCGATTCTACGGCGACGGAAAGCACGACGAGGAAGACGCGGCGGCCTACCTCAAGGCGCGGCAGGAGATCGAGGAAGGCGCCTACTCCGACTATGCGAAAAGCCAACTGACGGCGGCGCTGGACAAGGCATACACGGGCATCACGGGCGGAGAAACGCCTTCCGAAAGCGCAGGCGACGAACCCGCCGAGGCGGCAGACGAAGCGCGCGCGACCGAGGAAGACCAGAAGAAAGAGAAGAAGCCGGGATTTTGGAGCGGACTGACCGGGAAAGTGCCCGAACAGGAGGAACAGGAAAAGGCCGAAAGCCCCGCGCAGGCGAAGGCACAGAGCCGGATTGTTTCCCAAACGATGACGGCATCGACCGCGCCGGGCTTCCCGACGGCGGCCAAGATGAAGGCCGAGGAAAGCGGCAAAGCGCCGGAGGTGCAAGGCCCCGTTCAGATGACACCGGAAGAGCAGATTGTCGCGCAGGGCGGGATGAGCTTTGCGGAATGGATGGCGACTCCTTCCGTCAGCTCCGCTGACACCTCCCTCGAAGAGGGAGGCAGTGAGCGCACGGACGAAACAGGCGCGGAAATTCGCATGCACGAGGCGCAGACCATCGGCGAGGCGGCGGACGCGCTGCTCAAGGGACGGTATGACCAGATCGAGGGCGCGGGCAAGGATGAACTGGATCGCATGCTGGCAGAGAGCGGGAACGCGCGGCGGATGATCGGCACGCTGACGGAAGCGGACAGCCAGCGCATTATCGTCGGAAACGACATGGCCGACGCGGTGACCTACGGGAACATCGCGGCGCAGGGACAGACGGTCAAGACGCTGTACGACGTGATGAAGAGCGATTCCTTCCCGGACGAGCTGCGGGGCGACGTGATGGCGCAGATGGTCGTATGGGCGGCGCAGGCCGAGGCAATGGAGCAAACGGGGACGCTGGGCGGCGACGCGGAGCTGCCGCTGATGGAGCGCCTGCTCACCACGGACGAACACGCGATGGACGAGCTGGCAAGCATCTACGCGGCCAGAGACGAGCTGCTATTCGACAAGGCCGACATGCGCAGGGCGCAGGAGGAGGCGAGCGCGCAGGCGCTCAGCGACGCGCGCACGGCGGCGCTCAAGGGAACGGCCAGCGAGGAACAGCTCGCGCTGGTGCGCCAGAACGCGCAGGCAGGGCAGGACGAGCTGAACGCGGACATGGGCTACGTCGGGCGGCTGGCG
>ERZ779890.4346-NODE-4346-length-11853-cov-11.170707_pt1 | contig 11853 bp, 12 predicted proteins | sample MGYA00511553_ERZ779890 | MGnify/ENA primary metagenome ERZ779890 (study PRJEB29588, sample SAMEA2152064) | human gut metagenome | biome: human gut; feature: human-associated habitat; material: faeces | place: Denmark | collected 2008/2010 ...
CGGACACGGGCGGCGACATCCGCACCACCGCGCAGCGCCGGAAGATCTACGCGCTGTGCGAGGCGCTGGGCTGGAATGACGACCCGCGCCGCATTCAAGGCTTCGTCAAGCGCGTGGCCCATGTCGACCGCATCGAATGGCTGAACATGGCGCAATGCGAGAAGGTCATCGAAGGGCTCAAGGCAATCCTCGCACGGCAGCGCCGGAAGGAGGCGGAGCTGTGATAGAGGAACGAGCGATCCTCGCGGCGCTGGAACGCATAGCGCGGATGCAGGACAGCATCCGCAGCGGCATGGACATCTGCAGGGACACGGGGCTTGTGTTCCTGCGGGTCTACTATGAACAACTCCCTCCCAATGTTGCCCGCCGCCTGACAGAGCTACACGCAGAGGACATGGCGGAGATCCCTCGCGCAACCTCCACGGAGGGTACGGCGCAGGATCGGCAGCGCCTTGGCGAGAAGTTGGCGAGCGACGCAGCCACCGCACAGGTCATGCGGGCGGTGAATGTCTACCGCGCAAGGCTCGGCTACGGCCCGCAGGAGGGCGGAGACGGCACGGAAGCAGCGGGAGGTGATATGTAATGCCAAAGGGGAAGAAACGCCTCACGCAGCGGGAGAAGGCCGAGCGTGCGGCGATCAAGAAGCAGCTCCAAGCGGACGGCGTTCTCCCACCTGATAAGCCCCGGCTCAACCGCAAGAAGTTCGCCCGGGAGGTGTGGGATGAGTTCAGCGAGATGGATGTCTACACCGCAGATTTCTACCTCCGCAAGGCGATCATGGCAACGGTGGGGCCGGAGCTGCACGAAGTGACATCGGAGCAGGTTGGCATCCTGAAGCTGATGAAGCTGGCGGTGGAGACCGATCGGTTCATGCAGCAACTCAAAAAAGAGGGGCGCGAGCAATACAGCATCGGGGAGTATGTCGAGAAGGTCTACAACCCGGTCATGAATTTATAGGAGGATTCACATCATGGCAAAATTGACACCAGACGCGACGAGGACGGAGCATGGCCTCGTCATCAACGAGAAGATCATCCCGTGGGGCGCGGTCTGGCCCAAGGACTCCGGCGCGTACAAGAAGGGCGCACAGTACAAGGCCGACCGTCTGCTCTCGGGCGGCACGGGCAAGGTCAAGGGCGTGACCATCCACAACACCAACGACCTGAAGAATGTGGAGGAGGACGCCGAGCAGTACACCCGTGCGACGTGGCCTAACGGCAACATGAACGACGCCCGCGTCCACTACTACGTCGACGACATCAACGCATGGCAGAACCTGAGAGAGGACGAGGTGGGCTGGCACGCGGGCGATGGCCGGAAGGCCACGGGCGGCAACGAGACGACGCTCTCCATTGAGATCATCATGGACGGCTCGGGCAGCAAGGAAGACCGCAAGGCAGAGGAGAACGGTGTGCTGCTGGCGGCACTGCTGCTGAAGAAGCACGGCTTGAGCGTGAACGAGCTGTACACGCACAACCACTGGATGGGCCACCCGGACTCCATCGTGCAGGGAGCGAGGAAGAACTGCCCGCTGTACATCCTGCCCCATTGGGCGCAGTTCAAGCAGAAGGTCGCCGCAAAGCTCACGGAGCTGAACGGCGGCGCGACCACCACGGAGGCGGGCAAGACGGAGATCATGGGCAAGGCCAAGGCGAGCGCGCAGCAGATGGCGCTGTTCGCCCGATCCAAGAACGCGGAGCCGCAGCTCCCGGCGTGCTCGCTGGAGCAGCTGGCGCAGTTCTTCCTCGAAGAGGGCGAGGCCGAGGGCGTGCGCGGCGACGTCGCCTTTGCGCAGAGCCTCCACGAGACGGGCTTTTTCAAGTACGGCGGCATCGTGCTCCCCACGCAGAACAACTATGCGGGCATTGGGGCGCTGAACGGCAACGCCAAAGGACAGGCGGCGACCTTCCCCGACCCGCGCACGGGTGTCCGGGCGCAGATCCAGCACCTAAAGGCATACGCCTCCAAGGAGGCGCTCGTGAACGGGTGCGTCGACCCGCGCTTCTCCCTCGTGACACGAGGCTCGGCGCAGTATGTGGAATGGCTGGGCGCAAGCGACAACCCCAACGGCAAGGGCTGGGCCGTACCGGGCAAGGGCTACGGCAGCAAGATTATCGCCCTGTTAGGTCAGATCATGGCGTTCGAGGTGCCGCAGACGTCCGCGCCGAGCGAGCCGGAGGAGCAGGAGCCGGAGTTCCCGGCGTATCAGTTAGAGGGGCTTGAAACGCTCACGGAGGCTGGCGTCATCAACTCCCCCGAGTTCTGGCGGCAGAAGTTCAGCGAACAGGTGACGGTCGGCGAGATGTTCGGTATCTTGGGGAAGCTCTTCACAAAAGTGACCGAGTAAGGACGCGGAGGGCGGGACATGGAAGACCTCGTAAAGGAACTGACGATCGACATGGTTCCTGACGGCGACAACCGCATCATCGCAGAGACGATCGGCGTCGAGAACTACTACAAGCTGTGCTCGGTCGTCGGCGGCTCGACCATCTACCTCCAGAAGCCGGAGAGTGTCCTTCGCCCCGTCCGCGACGCTCACATTAAAGCGGAGTTCAACGGCTACAACCACCCGGAGCTTGCCCGCAAGTACGGCGTAACGGAGCGATGGGTGCGGCAGCTCTGCGGCGAGGGGAAGCTGGAGGGACAGATGAGCCTTCTCGACTACGGCGACGAGCCAAAAACCGCTGACTTCTAAAGACAACATTTCTAAGAAGTAGTACACATATAAGGTTCCCGAAAGGGACGGTAAAATAAGACTATGAGCATAGCTCATAGTCTTATTTTTATATCCAAAGGAGGACACCAAACATGAGCATGGAGATCATCCAGAGCGCGGCGACCGAGCTGCTGGTCAACGTCGCGCTCGCCGTGCTGGCCCTCGCCGGGGCCTACGCGGTCTACTACATCCGGCTCGGCACATCCAAGCTGAAGGCGCAGACCGCGCAGATCGAGGACGCATCCACCCGCAAGGTGCTGGACGACGCCTTGGAGGACGTTGCGAACCTCGCCACGCTGTCGGTGGGCGCAATGGAGCAGACCACGGCAAAGGCGCTGCGCGAGGCGGTCAAGGGCGGCAAGGCAAGCCGCGAGGAGCTGGTCGCGCTGGGCAAACAGGTCTTTGACGAGGTCAAGGCGTCGATCGCGCCGGAGGCGCAGCGGGTCATCACGAAGAACCTCGGCAGCTTCGACGAGTATTTGACGAAGTGCATCGAGGCCGCTGTGCTGGAGATCAAGCAGAACGAGCCGTACATCACCCTCCCGGAAAGTGCGCTCATCGAAGGCGAAGCGGAACGGTAAGGAGGGCGGCACATGGACGTCTCTCAGATCACCGCCCTCATCGGCGCGGCGGCGTCGCTGCTGTGTACCGTCGTCGTCGGTGCGCTCACCTTCTTTATGAAGAAGACGCTCACAAGTCTTGAAGAGGCGGACAAGCGGAACGCCGAGGACATCAAGGCACTGGACAAGAACCTCAACGACCTGAAGGCAGACCTCCCCCTGATCTATGTGACGCGGGAGGACTACATTCGGGTCATGAACAGGGTCGAGGACAAGCTCGATCAGATCCTCTACGGAGGGAAAACCAAAGGAAAGGAGGAGTGACCTCATGGCAATCCTTGACGAGCTGACCGAGCAGGAGGTCAGCAAGAACAAAGCAATCCGGGGCTACATCGTCCGAGCCCTCGCAAAAGGCAGTCAGAACGCCTTGCTCGTCCGTCAGATCACAAACGCCCTCGTCGCTGACGGCCTGATCTACTCGCCGGACATTTCAAAGCCGATCGAGTATCTGCAGGAGGCGGGTTATGTGACCTTCACCGACCGATCGGTGAACGCCTACAACGCCTACCGCAAGGACTCCATCATCAAGCTCACCCGCAAGGGCGTCGATCTCGTCGAGGGCACGATCAACGACCCGGGCATCGATGTCTAAGGCGGAGCGACGGAGGACGCGGGTCAGCTCGACGATCGACAAGCTCCCGGACGATATTAAGGGGCAACTCGACGTCCGGCTTGCGGACACCTCCAACACCTATGAAGAACTGGCGGCATGGCTCAAGGCTGAAGGCTACGAGATCAGTAAGTCAGCGATCGGGCGCTATGCGATCCGCACCACACAGGCGGCGCAGCGCGTAGCGCAGACCATCCAGCGCACTCAGGCGATCGCTCAAGCGGTGGAGGCCCACCCTGACCTCGACTACACGAAGGCGGCGTCGATGGTGCTCATGGACGGGCTCATGCAGCGAGTCAGCACCGCTGAGGACGACTTTCAGGAAATGCCGCTGGATAAGGCGGGGCGACTCATCGCAAGCCTCGCCCGGAACGCCACCTACGAAAAGCGCGTCCGGCAGGACATGAAGAAAAAAGCTGAGCTTGCCTTCGAGCAGATGGAGACGGAGCTCATGGCGGCAATCAAGCAGCACCCTGAGCTTGCTGGCGAGCTTCACGACGTGCTGGAGCGTGCAAGAGAGAAGGTGCTGGCAGATGGCGAAGATTGACCTGAACGACTACCTCGAAAAGCTCACAGAGCCGGAAGACCGGGAAACGGTCGCAAACCGCGCGTATCAGCGGGAGCTGTTCGAGCAGTACGTCACAAAGGACGGCAACTTTCCCGAGCAGCGGGCGCAGCTCCTTGAGGACTTCAGGGCCGGAAAGGAACTGACCGGGCCGAAGGGACTGCGCCGGAAGCTCGGAGCCTTCGATCTTGAATACTTCGGGCGGGCCTATCTCGCGCACTACTTCGTCCGCCCGTCGCCCAAGTTCCACGGCGAGCTGGACAGGATATGGCGGGAGGGCGTGCTGAAGGGGATGAACCCGGAGGTGGACGCCAAGCGGATCAGCCGCGCGGATGGGTGCCGCCGTGCGATCGAAGCGCCTCGTGGCCACGCCAAGAGCACGACCTTCACTTTCAAGGACGACCTGCACGCCGCCGTCTACGGCTACAAGCACTACATCATCATCCTCTCTGACAGCTCGGAACAGGCCGAGGGCTTCCTCGTCGACATCAAGACGGAGCTGGAGGAGAACGCTGCCCTGAAGGAAGACTTCGGCGAGCTGGAAGGCAAGGTCTGGAAGTCCTCTGTCATCCTGCTGGCCAACGGCGTCAAGATTGAGGCAATCGGCTCGGGCAAGAAGATCCGTGGCCGACGTCACAAGCAGTGGCGTCCCGACCTTATCGTCTGCGACGATCTGGAGAACGACGAGAACGTCAACACGCCGGAGCAACGCAAGAAGCTCCGCGACTGGTTCTATAAGGCGGTCTCCAAGGCGGGCGACACCTACACCGACATCGTTTACATCGGCACGCTGCTCCACTTCGATGCGCTGCTGGCCAACGTAGCGAAGAACCCGAGCTATAAGTCGGTGCGCTATCAGGGCGTCATCAGCTTCGCCACCAACGGCGAGCTGTGGGACGCATGGGAATCCATCTTCACCGATCTCTCCAACGACAACCGACAGGAGGATGCACTGGAGTTCTTCCAAGCGAACCGCGAGGCGATGCTGGAGGGCACGGCGGTCTTATGGGAGGAGAAGCTCTCCTACTACGACCTCATGGTCATCCGCATCTCCGAGGGTGAGGCGTCCTTCAACAGCGAGATCCAGAATGACCCCATCGACCCGGAGAACTGCACCTTCCAAGAAGAGTGGTTTGACTTTTGGGACGACGAGGGCAAGGCGCAGCCAGACTTCTCCGACCCGAAGTTTCTCTTCGTCGGCGCGAACGACCCATCGCTGGGCAAGAACAAGAAGTCGGACACCAGCTCCATCATCGCACTGGCGAAGGACACGCAGACGGGCTACCTCTATGTCGTGATCGCGGACATTGCCAAGCGCAAGCCGGATCAGATCATTGAGGACGCCCTCGACGCGAGCCGACGCCTCCAGCGGGAGTACAAGCGGCCCTACTACAAGTTCGGCGTGGAGACGGTGCAGTTCCAGTATTACTTCGCCGAGATCATGCGGCAGCGTGCGGCAGCGGTCGGCGAGTATCTCCCTATCGAGGAGATCAACAGCACGCAGAACAAGGATGCACGCATCCAGTCCCTGCAGCCGTTCGTGAAGAATGGCTACATCAAATTCAGCAAGAAACACAAGACACTGCTAAAGCAGATGACCGAGTACCCGATGGGCAAGAACGACGACGCGCCGGACGGCCTCCAGATGGCGGTCAAGCTGGCGCTTGACGTCAAAATCGGGCGCAGGGTCGACTACAGAAGCGTCATCGCCCGCGCCCTCGACTTCCGGCGCGGAGCCTACTAAGGAGGTGAGGCGCATGATTATCCAAGAGAATACAATCATCCACGGCGACAGCCTCACCGTGCTCCGTCAGATGGAGCCGGAGAGTGTCGACGCAATCATCACAGACCCGCCCTACGGCATCAACTATGTCTCTCAGACGGGGGCGTCCATCAAGAACGACAAGAGCCCCTTCATCTGGTTCCTCTACGACGCCTTCCGCGTGCTCAAGTCCGGCGAGGCTGGGCACGGCGGCCTGATCTGCTTTACCCGTTGGGACGTGGAGCAGACCTTCATCGACGCGATGAAGATCGCGGGCTTCAACGTCAAGAGCGAGGTCATTTGGGATAAGGTCTACCACGGCATGGGCGACACCAAGGCGGCGTTTGCCCCGTCGCATGAGAACATCGTCTTCGCGATTAAGGGCAAATACAGTTTCCCCGGCAGCCGCCCAAAAGACCTCGTCACCTTCCCGAAGATCAACAGCTCCAAGATGGTGCACCCCACTGAGAAGCCTGTTGGTCTGCTGGCTAATCTCATCTCATCGGTCACGAAACCGGGCGACCTCATCCTCGACCCGTTTGCCGGAAGCGGTTCCACGCTGGTCGCGGCGAAGAAGACGGGGCGTCGTTTCATTGGCATCGAGCTGGATGACGATTACTTCGTCACGGCCCAGCGGCGCATCGAGGAGGTGCGGGAATGAGCCGACTCAAGCAGCTCGTCACCCGGCTTAGACGCCCGGATATGCGGGAGGTCGCCGTGGCGCAGGTCTCCGACAAGTACAGCGAGTATCCCAGCAATGGCCTGACGCCTGTCAAGCTGGCTGAGATCCTCCGAGAGGCCGACGCGGGCGATGTTCTTCGGCAGATGGAGCTCTTTGAGGAAATGGAGGAGAAAGACCCTCACCTATTCAGTCAGCTCCAGACGCGCAAGAACGCCGTCACGGGCCTTGACTTCGAGGTGATTCCCTTCGGCGACGAACCGCTGGACAAGGAGATCGCCGACTTCATCGAAGAGCAGCTCAACGGCATCGAGAGCTTCGAGGATGTGGAGAATGACCTGCTCGACGCAATCGGCAAGGGCTTCGCCGTATCCGAGATCCTGTGGGGCTATGACGAAGGGCACGTCGTGGTGCAGGACATCAAGACGCGACACCAGAAACGCTTCTTTTGGGACACGCTGGACGATTCGTTCAAGGTGCGAACGAAGGACGTGCCGGAGGGCATCCTGCTCCCGGCGAACAAGTTCATCGTTCACAAGTACAAGGCTCGCAGCGGTCACACCTCTCGGGCTGGCATCCTCCGTGTTGTGGCGTGGATGTACCTCTTCAAGAACTACGACCTGAAGGACTGGGTCAGCTTCGCTGAGATCTACGGTCTGCCGCTCCGGCTGGGCAAGTACGCGCCGGGAGCGAGCGACAGCGACAAGGCGGCGCTCATGCGAGCCCTCATCCAGATTGGCTCCGACGCGGCGGGCATCATCCCGGATGGCACGAGCATCGACTTCATTACCACGGAGAAGACCTCCAGCTCCGACCTCTATGAACGGCTGGCTCGTTACTGCGATGAACAGATCTCCAAGGCAATCCTCGGCCAGACGCTGACTTCCGACTCGGGCGGCGGCAGTTACGCACAGAGCAAGACGCACAACGATGTCCGGCACGATCTCACCGTCGCCGACTGCAAGGCGCTGGCGTCCACCCTCCGGCGCGACCTCATCCGCCCGCTGTGCATCTTCAACTTCGGTGAGGACAAGCGCATCCCCTACATCCGCTTCGACTGCGAAGAGTCCGAGGACTTGACACAGACGGCGACAATCCTCGGCACGCTCATCGAAAAGGTCGGGCTTCGGATACCCACGAGCTTCGTCTATAAGAAGTTCTCCATCCCCGAGCCGGAGGAAGGTGATGAGATTGCAAAGCCCACCTACGGAGGCGGCATGGGCGGCGTGCTGCCGTTCAAAAGCGATGCGCTACTCTCCCTCAAGGCGGGAGCTGACGCGCCGATCGGCACGCAGCAGCACATTGACAGGCTCGCCGCCGCCGCACTCCACGAGCGTCTGGGCCGCAAGCGCCATGTCCTCGTCGTTATCACCCACAACAAGCAGGTTGTGGGAGTCGTGCGCAACGGTCTGGGCCAGTGCACCATGGACGCCAAAGCCCGTGCAGAAGCCAAACGAATGAGTACCCTCGACACCGTGATGGCGATCGAACACGGCCATCTTGAGCGCATCGATCGCGGGGTTTGCCTGTAGCTTTCCGTCCACAACGGGAACCTCGATCACCGCGTCCTCGGTAATGGTCGAGCCACCCACACCGCCGATGGCGCGCACGCGACACATGCCGTCGGGACGGTCCACGGGGATCTCGAAGTCCGCAGCGGTAAAGGTGCGGCCAACGTTCATGGTATGCGTCATGAACTCCGGCCACTCAAAGAGGTCGTGGTCGAACGTGGCCTTCCCGTCTTGAGCCACCAAGTCACCGTCGATATAAACCTGCTCGGGAATGAAGGTCTCCAGATTGGGCAGGACCACCATGTCGGCGCACTTGCCCGGGGTGATAGAGCCCATATCCTGGTCCACGCCCAAGCACTGTGCGGCGTTGATGGTCGCAAACTGTAAAGCTGTCACAGGATCGCATCCGCACCCGAGCACGGCGCGCAGAGCGCGGTCCATGCCGCCCTCGCTGACAAGCGTGTTGGGATGGTTGTCATCGGTGCACAGGATAATCAAACGCGTGTCGACGCCGCTCTCGAGCACCTGCGGGAGATAGTTGGGAAGCGAAAGCCATGCCGAACTGTAGCGCGCCTGCACATACATGCCCATGCGCAGCTTGGCCATCACGTCGTCGGCCGTAATGCACTCGTGGCAGGCGCGCACACCAGAAGCGATGTATGCGTTGAGGCCGCGATCGGTCTCGGAGATGGAGTAGTGGCCCGTCACGCACTTGCCGGCCTTGAGGGTCTCCCCCACCTCATGCTGGGCATTCTCCTCACCTCCCAGGATGCCGGGGAAGTTCATCATCTCGCCCAGGCCCACAACGTCATCCCACTTCATGGTCTCGGCAACCTGTGCCGCATCCACGTAAGAGCCGCTGTCGTCAAAGCCGGTCACGGCGGGCACGCACGAAGGCGTGGTGAGCATCGCTTTGAGCGGGGCGCGCTTGGCGTCGTCAAACATCACGCGCACGCCATCGAGGCCTACAACGTTGCAGCATTCGTGTGGATCGGCAAAAATCGCAGTGGTGCCGCGCGGAACCACAACCTTGGCGTACTCGGCACAGCCGATCATAGCCGACTCGACATGAATGTGAGAATCGATATAGCCCGGAGCCACGTACTTGCCCGTAGCGTCCACTACCGTCGTGTTCTCACCAATGCAATGCTCCGCGGTGTACTCGCCTATGCCCAAATAGGCGATGCGCCCACAGGACACGGCGATATCGGTGTCTTCCAAAATCTCGTGTGTGGTTACGCTCACCAGGTTGGCATGACGAATCACGAGGTCTGCCGGCTCCTGGCCCTGTGCCACGCGCACGAGCTTGTCATTGCACTCCCAAAGCGGAGTCTTGCAAAAATGGTTGATCATGTAGATGTCCTTTCTTCGTTTTCGCGCGACGGTTTGTTATTTACCCTGCCAGTTGTCGAGCCATAGCTGCATCGAACGGCACATTTCGACCATAAAATCGCTCGTGTGCTTACGCGTATAGATATCGTGCACGCGCGAGGCAGGCTCGGTGGCATGCGGGCGAAACATCCCGTCCATCTCGGCAATCTGCTTATCGAGAACTGCCGCGTCGGCGCGCTGGTAGCGCTCGCGCATCACCAAGTTGCAGACGGGATGCGGCGTTGCAGGGCGGCGTTTTTTGGGCTCTCCGATAATGAGCATCGAAAGCGGCACGGTGTAGGCCGGAAGGTCAAGCAGCTTGCGCACTTCTTCCTGGCATTCAACGATGTCGCCGATATAGCAGCTGCCAAGCCCCACGGCCTCTGCCGCGATGGTTGCATTCTGAGCCGCGATCACAGCGTCCTGCGCCGCAATAGCAAACTCACCCAGGCCGGGCGCGGCGCGCGGGCTCTTACCCGTGCGCTTTGCAAACTCGGGAGTAAAGCAGCCCGCATGTTCAAACAGGTCGATCCACTTAGCGTAGTCGACAACAAACACCAATGCCCAAGGCGCCTTTGCGATCATAGGCTGGTTGTCGCACAGAACCGCCAGGCGGTCGCGCGTCTTTTGAGAACGCACGTCGATGATGGAATACATCATCATGGCGCCCGCAGAGGGTGCACGGCTTGCTGCATGCAAAATCGCAGCACGCTGTTCGTCGGTGATATCGACCCCCTCGCTAAAAGAACGAGTCGAGGAACGCGCATCGATGAGTCCGAGCGTAGCATCATCTGCATACGCTGCGGGAATGGTATCGATGGTTAGCTCGTCTGCCATGAGTTGAATCCCTTCTATTCGCGTTGCTCCATCATGCCACGCGACGTATGAAAAACGGCGGAGAACCGCCGAACGTGGCCGAAAATCGAAAGGAAAGCCCTCGCGACGCGCCTCAGAGAAAACCGATATGTCACTTAGCTTGCACCGTCATTGGAATTGCCCGCTTTTTTCAATGTAACCCTCTGTTGACTTCGTGACGAAATTCCACAGATAGGGGCGTTTTCGTGCATCGATACGAAATCTCAACATTCCCACGGTACTATGGTTGCTTGCAAAACGCGAAGCATAGGCACGGACTCCCACGTCCGTGTATACGCCAGATAATCCGCAAAGGAGCCCCACCATATGTTCGCTGCCCTCGTTTCGCTCGTTGGCGCCGCAGGCACGGTACTGCTCGTGCTCAAGCACCTCAAGGCTTGCAAAAGCACGGGAGACACCCCGAGCCGCACGCTCTTTGTCCGCTGCGGCCTCATCCTGCTGATCCAGCTGTTCTTCACCGTCTGGTCCGCCATCGGCCTCGTGGACTGTGCAGACCCCATGGCGGTTGTCGTAGCGATTGTTGCGCACGCACTCCTGTGCGGCTGCGCCTATTTCAATATCCACCGCGATTGCGTGCTCGAGCGCCTGCAGGCGCTCCTTGGCGCAGAGGGAAAGTTTGCCCATCCGCTGCTTGGCGCCTCGATCATGATTCTTCTTGCCGGCGTCTTTGCCACGCTGGGACTCGAATTCTCTTCTAATCACGATCTCACTTGGATGTATCCCCTGTGCTTGCTGCTCGAGTGGGCGCTCATCGCATTCGCCATGCTGGGACTTTTCTTCCTGTTCCAGCGTCGCTGCGGCGGTGCCGTCGTGCTTGCTGTCGGCCTCTATGTCCTGGGCCTTGCCGAGTACTTTGTCATCCTGTTTAAGTCCATGCCCATCTCCCCCGGCGATTTGACGGCCCTCTCCACCGCCGCCGCCGTTGCTGGCACGGGCTTCACATACACGATTACCAGCTTTTGCATGCTGAGCCTCGCCTTTACGGTTATCGCTATCCAGATTTGCACCCTCGCGGCGCAGGTTGCGCCCAAACGCCAAAAAGGTTCCTGGCGCGGCCTGGTGCTCAATCTGCTAATTGCCATCGTCTGCCTGGGCGGCATTGCTGCACACACCACGCTGCTCGACTACTACCACACCCTCTAT
>ERZ779890.4354-NODE-4354-length-11841-cov-2.917529_pt1 | contig 11841 bp, 13 predicted proteins | sample MGYA00511553_ERZ779890 | MGnify/ENA primary metagenome ERZ779890 (study PRJEB29588, sample SAMEA2152064) | human gut metagenome | biome: human gut; feature: human-associated habitat; material: faeces | place: Denmark | collected 2008/2010 ...
GACTCTTACGGCGGAACCGGACGCCACGGCGGCGGGGCATTCTCAGGCAAGGACCCAAGCAAGGTTGACCGCTCGGCGGCCTATATGTGCAGGTGGGTCGCAAAGAACATTGTTGCGGCGGGTTTTGCAGACAAGTGCGAAATTCAGGTCGCCTACGCGATAGGCTATCCGCAGCCCCTGAGCATTGCAATAGAAACTTTCGGCACAGCTAAAGTCCCAGAGGAAAAAATTGAGAAGGCTGTAAGGAGCGTTTTCAGCTTCAAGCCAGCAGACATCATAGCGCAGCTCGATCTCTTGCGCCCGATATACAAAAAGACCACAAATTACGGGCACTTCACAAAGGCAGACTTGCCGTGGGAACAGACCAATAAAGTTGCCGAACTCAAAAAAGCTATCTCGTCAAAATAAAATGGCAAAAAAATTAAGCAAAGACTTTAAAGTAGCAGACATATCCCTCGCTCCGTGGGGGCGCAAGGAAATCGACATCGCCGAACATGAAATGCCCGGGCTTATGGCAATACGCGAGGAATACGCGCCCAAAAAGCCCCTTAAAGGAGTCCGCATAAGCGGCTCTCTGCATATGACCATACAAACGGCGGTTCTAATCGAAACGCTGAAAGCTCTCGGCGCCGATATCCGCTGGGCAAGCTGCAATATTTTTTCCACCCAAGACCATGCGGCGGCGGCGATTGCCAAGGCTGGAGTGCCGGTATTCGCATGGAAGGGAGAGTCGCTCGAAGACTATTGGGACTGCACATACCGCGCCTTGACATGGCCGGACGGAAAAGGCCCGCAACTGATTGTCGACGACGGTGGCGACGCCACTTTGCTAATCCACAAAGGATACGAGCTTGAAAACGGCGACAAATGGGTTGATGCTCCATCGGACTCGCACGAAGAGGAGGTTATTAAAAAGCTCCTGAAAAAAGTATATGCGGCGGACAAAGACCATTGGCACAAAGTGGTCGCTGACGTCAAGGGAGTGTCCGAGGAAACTACGACGGGCGTCCACCGCCTCTACCAGATGGTCGAAGACGGCAGGCTCTTATTCCCCGCAATAAATGTAAATGACTCTGTCACAAAGAGCAAATTTGACAACATCTATGGTTGCAGGGAGTCTCTCGTTGACGGCATAAAGCGCGCTACCGACGTTATGATAGCAGGGAAGGTTGCGCTCGTGTGCGGATACGGCGATGTCGGCAAGGGCTGCGTCCAGGCGCTCAAGGGCTTGGGTGCAACGATACTTGTTTCCGAAATCGACCCGATATGCGCATTGCAGCAGCCTTGCTGTTTACACCGGTCAGCAGGTATCGCAGGGACAGGTCGTCGGTTATGTCGGACAAACCGGATGGGCTTCTGGAAACCACTGTCACTTTGAAATCATCAGCAACGGTACCTTCCTGGATGCCAGAAACTACATCGGATACAGTCGTTAAAAAAAATTCCGAAGCGATCGTTATGACCGCTTCGGAATTTTTGCATATCCTGTTCTTTTGCGGGCAAGCTGGAAAGAAGAAGGAGGAAGGTCCTGTGCATCTTTTCAAATCCCGTCCGCACCGCATCCCACAATGGAGATTGTTCTGGCAGAGCTTTTGGATCAGTCTGATCCTCATCCTGTTCCTCTGCGCCTTTTTATACATCGCCTGCTCACAAAACAGCGGCATACAAGAACCCATCCTGTCGGTACAGCTGCCCTATTCCCAGCAGAAAATGACAAAGCGCCCGACCAATCGGTCAGACACCCTGTCACTGAGTTTCTTTGGATGGAAATGGGAGTTATCAATCGAAACGATGCAGCAGCTTTCCGACCAACTTTCCCGCTGGTACCGGCAGTACGGTGTTTTGATTCCTGCACGTTACCGCGCGGCTGCTTCTGCTGCTGTCATCCTGTGGGATGAGCTGTCCAAAATTTCCCGGGAAATTTTTACAACTCCTTTTTGCTGACAATCTTAACCGAGAGATGAATCGAAAACAGCAGTCCCAAAGCCAGAAGCAGGAACAATCCGGCAGTACCCAACAACGCCATCTTGTAGAAGGATGCGGTTGCCACCACGCTTACCTGCTGGTTGAGGATAAAGATTCCTGCCACAAACAGCCCGGACGACACACCCAAAACCAGCATAAAAATCAGCCGTCCCTTTTGGATGCCCCACTTGTAAGCCACCGGAATCATCACCGCAGCAAAGTAGACGTTCAGTACCACCGTCATCAATAAAACGCTCAGGATTTCCTGCATCGGCGTATTCAGCACCAGCAGGTAGACGGTCGAAATCACTGCGGTGGCAGATGCCATGATGCCAAAGGTTGCATAGCGCGACAGCACCACCTGCTTTGTGCTGACCGGCAGCACCCGCAGATATTTTTCCCAATGGTAAAACTCATCGTAGGAAAACAGGTTGAGGATATAGCTGGCGCCCATAATGCAGAGCATCATCGCACCGGTGGCAGGCTGTCCTCCCACTGCCCAGGCAACCATAAAAATCAGAAAAATCCCTGCAAGCGTCTTGAGCATCCGCCTGATGGACAAAAGATCGTTTAAAATAAGCCCCTTCATATTATAAGACCTTCCTTTCCCAACTGCTCTGCATCCGGTTACTGTTTGTTGCGGCAGAGCATCAGCATCATCTCGTCCAGGGTCAGCGAATCCAGCAGGATGTCGGGATACCGGCGGGCAAACTGCCCGCGGTCGTTGACCAGCGCCTGACTGCCATACGGGGTATCCTGAATGACCTCCACCAGCTTGCTGTCCACCGCATGGAGGGTCTGGCGATCCGCCTTTGCAATCGCATAGCCGTACAACAGCTCATCCTTGTTTTTGCTCATCAGCAGCCTGCCTTGGTGGATGAAGGTGATGTAATCGGCAATCTTTTCCAAATCGCTTGTGATGTGCGAGGACACCAGAATCGAGCGTTTGCCGTCGGAGATAAATTCCAGAAAGATGTCCAGCATCTCGGCGCGGACCACCGGGTCTAACCCGCTGGTCGGCTCGTCCAGAATCAGCAGCTGTGCGTCGTGGCTGAGTGCAATCGCCAGCGAGAGCTTCATCTTCATCCCGCGGGAGAAATCCTTGATTTCCTTTTTATCGGGAAGCGAAAAGTGCTGAAGGTATTGATTGTATGCACTTTCGTCCCATTGGGAGTATACTTTCTTCATCACCCTGCCCAGGTGGGAGGTGTAGAGTGTCTGATTAAAGGACATTTCATCGAACACCACTTCGATGGATTCCCTGTCCTGCGGCGTGACTCCCCGGTGTCCAAAGACAGAGATTTGCCCGCTGTCCGGCTGTGCCATTCCCAGAATCATGCGCATGGTGGTGGATTTACCTGCGCCGTTTTCTCCAATCAAGCCCATGATGGCGCCTTCCGGCAGCTGGAAACTGATGTCCCGCAGCGAAAACTGCGGATATTCCTTACACAAATTTTGTACCTGCAATACCATAAACCGATTCTCCTTTCCGGTTTCTATCCTTCTTCATACAACAGGCTGAGCATCTGCTGCATCTCCTCCAGGGTGATGGAAGCTGCCTGCGCCTGCTCGACCGCCTGCTCAAGCGTTTGCTCAACCCGTTTGCGCTGTTCCTCCCGCATCAGCTCCAGATTGCGCGGTGCCACAAAGCACCCCTTTCCTGCTACGGTCACCACAAAGCCGTCCCGCTCCAAATCCTCATAGGCACGTTTTGTGGTGATAACGCTGATGCGCAAATCCTTTGCCAGCGCCCGCATGGAGGGCAGCGCTTCGCCCTCCTGCAATTCGCCGCTGAGGATGCTGTTTTTGATCTGTGCGGTGATCTGTTCATAGATCGGTTTGCCGCTGGAGTTGCTGATAATCAGATTCAAGTGATCACCCATCCTTCTTTTCCGTATATACTGTATATATCGTATATATACAGTATCACAGTTATTTCTGCTTGTCAATGGCTTTGCAAAATTTTGTAGAAAAATTCATCATCGGATGCTATACTGAAAACAAGCAAAAATTTACAACCATCAAACTGGGAGGAACCTTATGAAAAAACTGTTTTCGGATAAAATCTATCTCATCCTGCAAATTGCTTCGGTTGCCGTCGGCGGTATCTATCTGTTTTGCACCCGCAGCTACCAGCAGACACCCGTCTGGGTCAGCTGGCTTCTCTCGATGGCTTTGTTTGTCAGCATCATCCTGTACAGCGCCGTCAAAAAAAGATGGGTGGTCACCGCTGTCAATCTGGCTGCCGGCATCCTGCTGTTTTTGAGCCTGATGATTTTGCCGTACAGCGTCTAGGAAAGCAGAAGCATCATAAAAGTATGGTTCTACAAGTTTCATACCCATAAAACAGCGCACCGAAAGCAAATTGCCTTCGGTGCGCTGTTTTATTTTACACCCACTATCGGTCCAAAATCATCTGTCCGTAGTTGAGCATTTCAAATCCCAGCTGCTCATACAGCTTTTTTGCCTTTGGATTGTATGGACAAACCTCCAGACGAAAACGTTTCGCCTGCGGATACTCTGCAAACAACCACTGAAAATACTGATGACCATAGCCTTTGCCGCGGGACTGCGGAATGAAATACAGCTCCTCCGCCTGTACCACCACTCCGCCTGCTTCACAGCTCCAGTAGAAAGCAAGCAAGGCATATCCCACCGGCTTTTCTTGCTCACAGAGTGTCAGTCCGCGCATCAAAGGGCTGCCCTTCACCCCAATGTTGAAGGTGTCCTCCAGCTTTTGTTCCTCCAACTCAAACAGGCTGGCATCGCTGCTGTAAAAATCCCTTGCCATTTCTAAATATGCCTGACGGTCTTCCTCTATAAAATCACGAATCTGCAACATCGTTCTTCCTCCTTTATTTGATTATTGTAGCAAAATTTCTCACTTTTCGTCAACTCCAATAAAATTCACCCCAACTTCTTTACATCGACTCGCTTTTTCACTATAATGTAATAAATCGTTTTGTAAATTGTGTAATAAAAAGTAGGACTATCAGAAAGGGATGTGTACCGCATGAAACTACAAACATTATTTGAGGAAAAAAAGGTCGTTTTTTCCCTGGAAATCTTTCCGCCCAAAAAGAGCAGCTCGATTCAGACCATCTATGACACGCTGGATGCGCTGCGCGACATTGAGCCTGATTTTATCAGCGTAACCTACGGCGCGGGAGGAAATCCTGCCGACCGCTCCACTGTACAGATTGCCTCCGCTATCATACCGAGCCGTTGGCTCATTTAAGCTGTGTCAATTCCACCAAAGAGCATATCGGCAGGGTACTGGATGATCTGCGGGAAAATGACATCGAAAATATCCTGGCGCTGCGCGGCGACCTCAATCCAAACGTACCGCCGCAGACCGATTACCGCTATGCCAGCGACCTGATTGATGATATTAAGCAATACGGCGGTTTTGACATCGCTGCCGCCTGCTATCCCGAGGTCCACCCGGAGGCTGCGGATTTGGAGGAGGACCTGCTGCACCTGAAGGAAAAGGTGGATGCCGGTGCTACCCACCTGATCTCTCAGCTGTTTTTTGATAACAACGACTACTACAACTTTCTGTATCGGGTGCGGCAGGCGGGCATCACCGTTCCCATCGAAGCGGGTATCATGCCGGTAACCAACCGCAAGCAGATTGAACGGATGGTTTCGTTGTGTGGAGCCAGCCTTCCTAAAAAATTTGTCCGCATCATGCACCGCTATGGAGATGACCCCGTTGCCATGCAGGATGCCGGCATCGCATACGCCGTCGAGCAGATTGTAGACCTGATTTCCAACGGAGTACAGGGCATCCATCTGTACACCATGAACAATCCGCTCATTGCACACCGCATCAATCAGGCGGTTGCCAGCCTGATTCGCTGCTCCAACCGATAAAGGAGGTCTGTGGATGCTCTGCCTTTTGCATCACATCCCAACCGAAGAAACCATCCGCTATGCGCTCGGCTGCGCTGTGCCAAAACCGGTCGACCCACAGTGGCAGTCCAAGGCACAGGCAGCACAGCAGCAGGTTCTGCAAAGCAGTCAGCCTCGTTTTTGCTGGAGAGTCTTTCCCAGCGCGCCTTTACTGGAGCAGCTGCTGAGCGGTCAGGACATCCGCAGCCATCTGTCCGGCTGCACCGATTGTATCCTGCTGGCTGCCACCCTGGGCGCGCAGGTGGATGCCCTGATTCGCCGTGCGCAGGTCCGCGATATGGAGCAGGCACTCTGGCTGGATGCCGCCGCCTCGGCAGCCATTGAGGAGGTCTGCGATACGGCGCAGCGGCAGATCGCCGAACAGCTCGGACAAAGCCTGACCCACCGCTTCAGCTGCGGATATGGGGACCTTCCCCTTTCCATCCAGCCGCAGCTGTGTACGCTGCTGGACAGTGCAAAAAGCATCGGTCTTTCGGTCAGCCATTCCTCCATGCTGACACCGGTCAAATCGGTGACTGCCATCCTGGGCATCCTGCCCGCAGGTACTGTCGCTTCGGCGCCAAAGCCCTGCACCATCTGTCATTTAAAAGAAAATTGTGTTTTAAGAAGAAAGGGTGTTTTTTGTGGAAAATCGACTGATTGATTCGCTGCGCCGCGCCGACCGCTTCTGGCTGTTAGACGGAGCGATGGGGACCCAGCTGCAAAAGAAGCTGGTCGCTGCCGGTCGCAGCATTTTAGGCTTAATCCCCGAGCTGTGCTGCATCACCGAACCGGAGCTGGTCACCCAGGTCCATCGGGAATATCTGGAAGCCGGAGCGGACATCCTGTACACCAACACCTTCGGCGCCAACCGCAAAAAGCTGACTGGCAGCGGATATACACCGCAGCAGATCATTCCTGCTGCTGTCGGCTGTGCCAAACAGGCGGCAACGGGGAAGGACACGCTGGTTGCTTTGGACATCGGTCCCATCGGCGAGCTGATGGAGCCGACCGGCACCCTTTCCTTCCAGCAGGCTTATGACCTCTTTGCCGAACAGGTCAATGCCGGTGTACAGGCAGGCGTAGACCTGATTGTCATTGAAACGATGACCGATCTCTATGAGGTCAAGGCTGCCATCCTTGCCGCTAAGGAATGCTGCGAACAGCTTGGCAAAGAGCTTCCTGTGCTGGTATCGATGACCTTTGAAGCAAATGGACGAACCTTCACCGGCTGCTGCGTTCCTTCGATGGCTGCGGTCATCGAGGGACTGGGCGCAGATGCTATCGGCTTTAACTGCTCGCTGGGTCCGGTGGAGCTGCTCCCCTTCGCCAGACAGCTGCGGGAAAACACCTCTCTGCCCATCTTTATCAAGCCAAATGCCGGTCTGCCCGACCCGTTGACCGGCAGCTATTCCATCGATGCTGCAAAATTTGCCGATTGTATGCAGGAATACCTTGCGTTGGGGATTCACCTGTTCGGCGGCTGCTGCGGAACCGACCCTTCCTTCATCCGTGCGATGCGGCAGATGCTGGACCAAAAGCATCCGCAGGATTTTCCAAATCCTGTCGTTTCCAGACAAGCCTGTGTCTGCACACCCACCTGTTTTGTTCCCATCGACCGAGTACGAATTATCGGGGAACGGATCAATCCCACCGGCAAAAAGCGTTTAAAGCAGGCAATCCTGGAGCAGGATTTTGACTACATCCTCAGCCAGGGACTCTCTCAGCTGGAGGCAGGCGCACAAATCCTGGATGTCAACATGGGAATGCCCGAGGTCGATGAGAGCCGGATGCTGCCGCTGGTCATCCAAAAGCTGCAAGGCGTGCTGGATGCTCCGCTGCAAATCGACTCCTCCAATGTCAAAGCCATCGAGCAGGCGCTGCGTCTCTACAACGGAAAACCCATCGTCAACTCGGTCAACGGGGAGGAAGGCTCGATGAACGCTATCCTGCCGCTGGTCAAAAAATATGGCGCGGCAGTCGTTGCGCTGACCCTGGATGACAACGGAATCCCGCTGCTGGCAGAGGAACGGTTTGCCATCGCAGAGCGAATCGTTGCACACGCCGAGCAGTACGGCATCCCGCGCGAGGACATCTATGTGGACTGCCTGACCCTGACTGCCTCGGTGCAGCAAAAAGAGGTCGTAGAAACACTGAAGGCAATGCGCATGGTCAAAGAGCAGCTGGGTTGCCGCACCCTGTTGGGCGTTTCCAACATCTCCTTCGGTCTGCCCAACCGCGAGCTGCTCAACCACAGCTTTTTGCTGATGGCGCTGGAAGCCGGACTGGATCTGCCCATCATCAATCCAAATGTTCCTTCCATGCTGGATGCCATCCGCGCCTTTGAGGTGCTGTACGCAAAGGATGAACACGCTGCCCGTTACATCGAAAACTTTAGCCGTCCCGAGGAGATTGCCCGAATCTCGGCAAAACCAACCATTCCCACAGCCGTCACTGTCCAGACAACCGGCGGCGACCATGACCCGCTGACCGCTGCCATCCAAAAGGGTCTGGGTGAATCCGTGCGGCGCGAGGTCTGCCTGCTGCTGGAAGGCTGCGAGGCGGAAACCATCATCAACGAGCGGCTGATTCCTGCTCTGGATTTGGTGGGACAGGAGTTTGAAAGCGGGAAAATCTTTCTGCCGCAGATGATTCAGTCCGCACAGGCGGCACAGGCAGGTTTTGAAGAAATCAAACGTTTCCTGTCTTCCCGTCCGCAGCAGGACAGCTCCCATCAACCGCTCGATTCCAAAGGCATCGTTCTTGCCACTGTGCATGGAGATGTCCACGACATCGGCAAAAACATCGTCAAGGTCATCCTGGAAAACTACGGCTTTCCGGTCATTGACCTAGGCAGAGATGTGCCTGCCGAGCGGGTCGTACAGGCGGTGCGGGAAAACGGCATCCGGCTGGTCGGACTGAGTGCGCTGATGACCACCACCTTAAAAAGCATGGAGGAAACCATCGCCCTGCTGCACCAGCAGCAACCCGACTGCAAAATCATGGTGGGCGGCGCGGTGCTGACCGAGGAGTATGCCAAAAAGATTGGCGCCAATTTCTACGCCAAAGATGCAAAAGCCTCCGCCGACATTGCACGCTCGGTCCTGCTGTAAGGTAAAAAATGCAGGAATCGGGAAGGATTTCCTGCATTTTTCCTCCTTTTATGAGGGATTGGGAAATCCTTTCCTGCAAAAGTTTGTGAAAAATTACACAAATTCTTTCCCCCTCCCCCCTTCCTGCACCACAAAAGGGAAAACCTTTGTAAAAATGGGGTAAATCATCCACCCGCGCCCTTGCAAAAGCGCAGCGAATAGATTACAATAGACTTAAATCGTACAGATTGAATCCTCCGCTTTTTTAGCGGAAAAATGTTTTGTTTACCGCAACCATTTTTATAAACGGGTTGGAATCTCCAACCGATGAAAGGCAGGTTATCTGTGATGAATTCTCTGAACAAAAAGACAATCGAAGATATTGATGTATCCGGCAAACGTGTGCTGGTGCGCTGCGACTTTAACGTTCCGCTCAAGGACGGCGTGATTACCAACGACAAGCGCATCGTGGCTGCTCTGCCAACCATCCAGTACCTGATCGACCATCAGGCAAAGGTCATCCTCTGCTCCCACCTGGGCAGACCGAAGGGTGAATACAAAGAAGAATTCTCTCTGGCTCCGGTCGCTGCCAGACTGAGCGAGCTGCTCGGTCAGCCGGTCGAACTGGCGCAGGACAAGGAAGTGGTCGGCGAAAATGCAAAGGCACTGTCCTTCGCAATGCATCCGGGCGATGTCATCCTGCTGGAAAATGTCCGTTTCAGAAAAGAAGAAACCAAAAACGAAGAGTCCTTCTCGAAGGAGCTTGCCGGTCTGGCTGACGTCTATGTCAACGATGCATTTGGTACCGCACACCGCGCACACTGCTCCACCACCGGCGTTGCTTCCTTCCTGCCGGCTGTCTGCGGTTATCTGATTCAGAAGGAAATCTCGGTCATGGGTCAGGCGCTCAACAATCCAAAGCGTCCGCTGGTTGCCATCTTGGGCGGCGCAAAGGTTTCGGATAAAATCGGCGTCATCAACAACCTGCTGGAGAAGGTGGACACCCTTATCGTCGGCGGCGGTATGGCATACACCTTCTTTAAAGCACAGGGCTACGGTGTAGGTGCTTCTCTGTGCGAAGACGACAAGGTAGAACTGGCAAAAGAGATGCTCAGCAAAGCACAGCAGAAGGGCGTTCGCTTCCTGCTGCCGGTCGACAACAAGCTCGGCGACAAATTTGCTGAGGATTGCGCAACCCAGTTTGCTGATTCGGACAGCATCCCGGAAGGCTGGATGGGCATGGACATCGGTCCAAAGACCATCGAGCTGTTCTGCTCGGCTGTTCAGGATGCAGGCACCGTCATCTGGAACGGACCAATGGGCGTATTTGAATTCCCTGCCTTTGCACAGGGTACTCTGGAGGTAGCAAAAGCGATCGCTGCTTCCAACGCAATCTCGATCATCGGCGGCGGCGACAGTGTTGCAGCGGTAACCAAGCTGGGCTTTGCCGACAAAATGACCCACATCTCCACCGGCGGCGGCGCTTCTCTGGAATTTTTGGAAGGTCTGGAGCTGCCGGGCATCGCTGCTCTCAACGACAAATAATCGCACCTTTACAGCAACAGATGCAGGAGAAATGTTCCTGCATCTGTTTTTTGGCTGGATGTTAAATTCCCCTGAAAGGAACTGAGCTTCATGTATTACCACGATCCCTTTACCGTTGTTGCCTCCTTTCTACCGCCGGCTATTCTGGTTTGCCTTGTGGTGCAGCTGGTGCTGTACCTGCTCGGCTCTGCCGGACTATATGCCATGGCAAACAATACCGGCATGAAAAACCCCTGGACCGCTTGGATTCCGATTGCGCGCGACCACCTGTTAGGCTCGCTGGCGGACCGGTACAACTGTTCCTGCCGCCAGAAAAAATCCATGCTCAACGTCTGGCTTACCGTTTTAAGCGTAGTCTCTCTGCCGCTGTCGGTGCTGTCGGTAGTTCTCACTTTGATTTTGCTGCCGCTTTTCTTTAACCTTGCTTCGCCGCTGGCTGCCATGGTTCTTTCCCTGTTTTCACTGCTGCTTTCGGTGGTCGGTATTGCCTACAAGGTATTCTACCTGTTTTCCTTCTACTACCTGATGATGGACTATGAGCCATCCCGCGCGGTACTGTACACCATCCTTGCCTTTTTTAATCTGGGATTTATCCCGCTGCTGCTGTGCAGACGCAATGTTCCGGTCGGAGTAGCCGGACGCTGCGAGCCGCTCCAGCCCAAATATAACATCCATTAAGCCAACAGAAACCATCCAACAAACCCAAGACCACTGTATGAAAGGACGTTTTTGAATATGAACAAAGCACTTCGTAAAGCCATTGTTGCCGGAAACTGGAAGATGAACAACGACCGCAAAGCTGCCAAGGAGCTGATTGGCGAGCTGACCCCGATGGTCAAAGACGCTGCCTGCGAGGTCGTTCTGTGCGTACCATACACCAACCTGGAAACTGCTCTTTCGCTGTGCGAAGGAACCAACCTGCACGTTGGCGCAGAAAACTGCCACTGGGCAAAATCCGGCGCCTTCACCGGCGAAATCTCTGCACAGATGCTGGCAGAACTGGGCGTAGAATACGTCATCATCGGTCACTCGGAGCGCAGACAGTACTTTGGTGAAACCGATCAGACGGTCAACGCAAGAGTCCGCGCTGCTCTGGATGCCGGACTGAAGGTTATCCTCTGCGTCGGCGAAGTGCTCGAGCAGCGGGAGTTGGGTGTCACCGAAGAGGTCGTAAGCATGCAGACTAAGATTGCACTCGGCGGTGTCAGCGAACAGGAACTTGCCAACATCGTCATCGCTTACGAGCCCGTTTGGGCAATCGGTACCGGCAAAACTGCAACCGCTGAACAGGCACAGGAGGTCTGCGCCATCATCCGCGGTGTGGTTGCCAAGCTGTACAACAAAG
>ERZ779890.4356-NODE-4356-length-11838-cov-4.598744_pt1 | contig 11838 bp, 9 predicted proteins | sample MGYA00511553_ERZ779890 | MGnify/ENA primary metagenome ERZ779890 (study PRJEB29588, sample SAMEA2152064) | human gut metagenome | biome: human gut; feature: human-associated habitat; material: faeces | place: Denmark | collected 2008/2010 ...
CTCTTTAACGCCTGCCGTAAACGTCACCCCGCCCACCCGCGCGCTTCCATACCGCTCGACAGCCCGCTCGGCAAACTGGCGTCCCAGTCCGCTTTGGTCTATTCGCACGCACCTGAGGTTCGGAAGGCGCAAAAATCTGTGCAATTCGGCCTCCTGCTGCGAAAACGGAACGTCCGACATTACGGACACCTCCCGCGTATATAAAATATCGCCCACGCTCTCCAACAGCCAAAACACGGACAAGTCGCGGCTTCGCCCCACATCGACCCCCAAAAACAAAGGGTTCATCTTTCCCGCAGGGCGCCTCCAATCCCCGTCTTCCGGCTTATAGCAACAGCGCGATATGCAGTCGTACCCCACAAAACCGGCGGAGTCGTCAGCCGGAGTGCACATGTATTCCTGCAAAAAACTCTCCGTGTCGGCGCAGGAATTTTTCACATAATCAAAATACGCGCCTTCGTCCATATCCCTGACTTCATGGCCCTCAGGGAGCGCCGATTTAAGTTTTTTTAAAAAACCCTGGTCGAGCGCGTCCTGAAGCGTCACCCTGTGCAGCGAAGCCTTCTTGGGATTTCCGCCGTACCGCGCCTCGTCAACAAGCTTTTTAAAAAAATTGCCCGATCCCCTGTGGGTCGAGATTATCTCCATCCTTCCGCCCCAAGTTATCCCCGGATACGCTATCGAGTACAGCCGCTCGGGCTCGGGGTGGAGGGCAAATTCGTCGAGAACCCTCGTGCCCCTCTTTCCCGCCTGTGCGTCCGCGTTTGAGGAGAGCGACCATATCCGCGTTCCGTTGAAAAAACCGATGTAATTTGCGGCGCTTTCGCCGACTACTTCGACTGCGCTGCAATCGGCTATTGCAGCTCCTATTATATCGGCGAATTTTGAGCAGTCGGAAAGAAATAGTCGCGCCTGCATTTCGTCGCGAGAGCACACCCAGGAGTCGAGCCGCTTTCCCGAAATTGAATGTTCCCTCACAAGCGAATAGGCGGCGGTCCAGCTCATTCCTATTTGCCGGGACTTCTCCATTATTTTTATGCGGGATTTGTCTTCTATCCAAGCCTGCTGGTAGGGAAGAAAAAATGAGTCGGCCTTCATCTACAACAGCTTTAATTTTTCCTCTATTTTGCGCATAGTTTCTTCGCTTACAACGCCGTCTCCGGGGGATTTCGCCTTATCGGGTCTGCGTTTTGAATCGGCAGAAAACAGTTTTTGAAGTATGCCTGCAAGCGTCCCGACTTCCGATATGCCGGCGCTTTCGGCTTTGCAAAGGCGGTCGAACACAATTTCCCACATGAGCGCGACAGACGCCTCCGACGCGTCGAGGCACATGCCATCTTCCGCGATTTCGTCCGCCCGCGCTTTTGCGGCTTTAATGCCTTTTAAAGCCGTCCGAAGGGAAAAACTCCGTATCCTTGTAGAGCGGATTTTTTGCGGCACCTTCATTCTCGCCTGACGCATTAGCTCCGTCATTGCCGCAAATTTTTTCGCTTTTTACATTCGCGGATTCTTCGCCAAAAAATTTTTCTGTTTTGCCGGCGTAAGGCGCCGCCTCGCTTTCATAATCTTCAGTTTCTGGCGCGGCGTTTTTTTTCAGACTTTTTTTGGAGGCGGAAGCAAGCTTTGCCTCTTTCGTGGCGGCGCGCGGTTTTCTTTTTTTCGCAGGCTGCTTTGCGGAAGCGTCGGATTCTTCTAAAGAATTATTTTTCCTTGCAGCACACATTTAAAATTCCCCCGACTCCAAATATTCTTCACCCTCCGAAGTGAGGCTTGCCCTCACGCTCGACGCGCTTATGCGCGACGGCCGTATTTCCACGAGCCCCTTTTGCCTAAGGTACTCCAAGTTCCGCTGCACGTCGTTCAATCCGCAATCGAATCCAGCAAGGCGCAGTCCTTCGAGAATTGTCGCCGGAGGAAGGCCTGCGGGAAATACGGCGTCGAGCTGCAATAAAACGGCGCGCCTGAGCATTAAAAATTCGTCGGACATTTTATTCGTCCCCCCTAACCTTCATGAAGAGCCTGTCCGTCTTGACGCTCAATTCCGCTATGCGCTGGTTGGCAATCTGGGCTTGGGCGACGAGAGAGCTTATGTTTTGGGAATTGCGGCTGATTAGCTCGCGCGCTTCGTCGAGGCTGCGCGAGTATTGTTTTTGCATGGAGCGCGTTTCCTCGCGAATCTCCGAGCGGAGGCTGCGCAAATCTTGCACGGCGTCGGATATGCAGTGCATTATTTCGGCGCGGACTTTTTCCATGTGCGAATATGTGACATACGTCAGTTTGGGATCAGGTTTTTCCGAGTGCAATTCGCGTATTTTCAATACGAGATAATACGCTCCAAGAAGCGAAGTTAAAACCATGAGTCCCGCACCGATGAATCGGGCGTTTTCAATTTCCATAATGCCCGATTCTATTCAATATCCCGAAAAAACGCAAAAATACTTTTGAAGTTTTTGATATTTCACAGGCGATGATTGTCAGAGTTAAAAAAATTTTGCGTATCTTTTTTAGCTTTTAAGACGGCCCTATTCGTCTTATTGCGCAAAATATTTTTTTTGCGCGTTTATTTTAGCATAAAAAATATGCGCGTTGCGCGGGTGGATGAAAAAAAATAGAAAACGACATTCGGCCAGCGCGCGGCAAGTGCGCCATTTGCGCGGGTGGAAATCGCATATTGGATATAAAAAGCCCTGTGTTGCGATATGGGAAAATCTCAAAAAAATTTTACCGTTTGCCGTGCGATTGAAGTTTTTTTATGATTTTTTATTCCATTCAAATATGCTTTGTTTGAGGTATCAAAAAGTGCCTCCCAAAAAGTAATACTCATGCCATCCGACGGAAGTAAATAGACAAAAAAAACCGCCAAGAGATTCTTGGCGGTTTTTAGATTTAAAATTCGTATTAGCGGAGGAAGCCGATCTTGAACTTGGCGCCGATTATGTCGCCATGTTTGAGTTCAATATCGTCAGCTTCCCAACCAAAGTTATGCGACCAGAAAACGGAAACGCAGAACTGGTCTGTGACCCAATAAGAAGCTTCAATGCCGGCTTCGTGGTAGCAGGGCATATTGTCCAGCGCATTCGCATTCCACTTCCAGTAGGGGGTGACGGAAATTTCGTCGAGGAGAACCAATTCTACACCCGCGCCAACCCCGTAAATAAAGTAATTGTCGTTTGCGGAAGCAACGTCAGTGTCAACGTCAATCCATTCGTATCCGGCAAAGCCGAAGCCAAAGGGTTTTATTGCTTTAAGGAAAGGAAGGCCTGTTTCAAAGTTCAGGTACGGGGTCAACTGCGCACCGACGTTGTAATTTGAAAGCTTAGCGGAATCTACGCTGCCGATTTCGCCGCTATAATTGTAATTGAAAAATATATTACCGTCGAGGCCCGCCCATTTGATGTCGCGGAAGGCGTTGATGCCGGGTTTAAGTATCGGGGCATTTATCACTGCAGAGCCCTGTGCGCCAGTCGGGCTGTCGGTGACGCCGCTTGACTTATATTTTGATACGTTTACGGCGCCCGAAATGCTGACATAAGTGCGTCCGAGATTGCCAAGACTATCGCTCTTCTTGCTCCACGCGAATGCTGAGGCGCCTGCAAGTAGGAGAGACACTGTGATGATGGTGATTTTCTTCATATTCATAATGGGGATAATTTGGGAACTACCTTAACACCGATTTTACAAATGTAAAGCCTTTTTTCCCCGCTCCCGACAATTTTCCGCTAATTTTTGAATGTTGACACAATGGGAAAATACTAATGAAATTATATATTATGCAAAACTTCATATTTCAAAATCCCGTAAAAATTCTCTTTGGGAAGGGCATGACATCAAAGATGTCTGGGCTCATCCCTGCAAAAGCTAAAATTCTGCTCCTTTACGGGGGCGGCTCCGTAAAGAAAAACGGCTCGTATGACCAGACAGTCGCGGCTATCGGCAAGCGCAAATTTATCGAATTTTCGGGGATAGAGCCCAATCCCGAATACGCGACATGCATGAAGGCCGTAAAGCTCATAAAAGACAAAAAAATCGATTTTATAATAGCACTCGGCGGTGGCTCAGTTATAGATGCTTGCAAATTCATATCCGCCGCGGCGCTCTACAAGGGGAAAGACCCGTGGGACATTCTTGAAAAAGATTTGCCTGTAAAAGAAGCCCTGCCCTTCGGCACCGTTTTAACGCTGCCGGCGACAGGTTCGGAAATGAACATGAACGCAGTCGTAAGCCGCAGGGAAATATGCAAGAAACTTTCCTTCGCCTCTGAAAAAGTTTTTCCTCAGTTCTCGGTGCTCGACCCGACCTTCACATTTACGCTACCCGCGCGCCAGACGCGCAACGGAGTAATCGACGCGTTTGTACACGTAATGGAGCAATACCTCACAAGACCCGCGAACGCAGAAATCCAGGACAGATTTTCCGAGTCGATTGCACAAACTCTCATCAAAGAGGGTCCCATCGCATTAAAAAAACCTGAGGACTACGACTGCCGCGCAAACATAATGTTTGCCGCCACAATGGCTCTAAACCACTTGATATGCTGCGGAGTTCCGCAAGACTGGTCTTCGCACCTGATAGGGCACGAACTCACAGCTTTGTACGGGCTCGACCACGCCGAAACGCTCGCAATCGTCATGCCAAAAGTTCTCGAATATAAAAAGGCGCAAAAGCTCGACAAGCTCGTGCAGCTCGGCAAGCGGGTATTTGGCATAAACGAAAAGAGCAAATCAAAGGCGGCCGACGCCACAATTCTTGCGATGAAAAAGTTCTTTGTGAAAATGGGCGCGGGAGTTGAGCTGAAATCATACAAGCTGCCCGCTGACGCTCCGGAAGCAATCGGCAAAAATATCGCAAAGAACTACGATAGACTTGGTGAGAACGCAGATATAACCCCGGAAGACGTTGTAAAAATAATGAAGCTTTAACCGGTGTCAGACGTTGGCTTGCCAACGCGCACACTCGGGGCGGAAAATTTTCCGCCCCGTTTTTTTTTCGCACTCCGCAAAAGTGCATACCGCTGCGTAGATAATATACGCGCAAACTTAATTGCACAAAAAAAACCGCCTCTAATATTCGGGGCGGTTTTCTTGGGAGCTCCGCGCTTCTTTGCAAAGGGAAGACCCTGCCTGGACTTATTGGCTCCGAGGCGGTTTTTGAGGGACTTCGCGCAAATTTGCAAAAAAACAGAACTCTAGTCTGGCGTTGTTGCCTCAGAAGCGTTTTTTTCAGGCTCCGCGCTATTTTGCCTCGGCGCGGATTTTGTAAAGCTCGGAGGCTACCTCGCGGCAGGCGTCGGCGAGCGCGTAATCCGGGTTGTCGGTCACGCTTACAAAGCCGCATGTGGCATTCGCGCCGTCTCCGCGGCCGGTAACAAACATATCCTGCCATTGGAACCAGTGCGCGCCCACGATATTCGGATTTTCTATCGCGGAAATCATATATTTCTTGTAAGCCTCAGCCGCCTCTTTGGCGTTGGGGACTTCAAGCAAACCTCCGTACGGAGAGCCCTTGTCTATCCTTCCGATATGGAATTCTCCGATAATCATTGGCTTGTCTTTTGCCCCGGGCGGAGGAGCGTAGAACGACACGTCCGAGCGGTATATGTTGCAGCTTACAACGTCGCATATATCATACGCAGCGCGCGCGGTCAGTTCGTTCTCTACTGTCATAAAGCGGCAGCCCAAGTAAAGAGCCTTGGGGCACGCCGCCTTTACGGCGTCTCTGCACACTTTAAAGTAGTGTTCCAAAAAGAGTTTTTCAAAGGCGAGCAAATCGTCTTTTGCGTTTTCCATCTTTGGCTCAAAGTCCGTGCGCGCCAGGAAATCGCTCCAGTCAGAATAATTGCTTTTCCAAACTTTGTTCAATTCCGCAACAGTTCCGTACTTTTTTGCCAGCATCTTTTGCATTTCAATCTTGGCGGGCTGCGTCGCAGGGCAAGATAAAACGGCGAGAGCTGTCACGCCCATTTTACGCTGCCATGAAATCTCGTTATCTACAAATGCGCCTATGCAGTATTTCAAATTTAGCAGACCGGAATATTTTTTTACCCTTTCGGCAGTTTTCTCGGCAAATGTCGGAGCAAAATAATCCTGCATATTTCCCCATAGGGCAAAAAGCTTGCGTTTTGTATTAAGCGGTACAGTTCCGGCACTCTGTATATAGACGGTAAATGGAACAGTGTTCGATTTCATCACCGTAGCCGACGACCACGCTCCAATCGTATTCAGCCCCCATTTCTTTAAACGCTTCGACGCTATTTTCCAATAGTTGGCGACTCCGTCTTTGCCGTATTTGAGCTCGATATTCCTGCGACCGAGCGCGTATGTCTTAATCTCGCGGTTATAGTATGTAGTCCCTGGCTTGTATCCGCGCGATTTTGACACATACGCGGGATCTATTTTTTCAAAATAAAATTCCCTGTCTGTAATTGGGGTTGATTCAAAAGCGCCAACGCACGTCACCCCAATAGACCAGAACAAGTTTCCGTCGGGATCGCGGAAGTACCATTTGCCGCCGACCTTCGCCGTTGTGAATCCCGGAGTTTTCGGCGCACCTGAGGCCGAATTTGCAAGTCCGCCGAACTCGTCCCTTCCGGCGATATCGGGTCTCGATTCATTATAGCGGTTTTCTTCCTCTATTTGTTTTTTTAAGTCTTCGACCGAGCGCGCCTTTCCTTCCCATTCTACATGCTTGAATTGCCCAAGCTCGTCCACCATCGGGAAGTATTTGTCCTTCGGGAGGTAGTATGATGGGTTTTTGATATCAAACATATTTTGGTTTATGGGGGTCTTGCGCATTCCAATAAACGCGTCGGACTTAGTTATCCATGAGTCGGCATTTATACCCTCGGCATGCGTAATTTTTAAGTCGTCTATTATTGTCTTGCAACCCCATCGGGAGGAGAATCTAAACGCCGCGCCATTGGAGTCGGAAGGTATCATAAAATACAATTTTACATTTCCTTTTTGCCCGGGCGCCGAAGCGAAAAGATTCCGACCATAAAATTCTCCCTTGTCGCCAACCATCGAGACGTAATTATCCGAAGATTGATTTAAGGATTTTAGGAGATTGTACTTAAACTCCACAACATACACATTTCCAGGCTTAAACCTCATGCTTTTGTTGAGCTCTGCCGCAAGAATCCATTCATTAGTCGAACCCATTGAGTCGAGGCACAGCGATTTTTTCCCGGAAATCGCCTCATCTCCGGAAACAAATTTTAAAGCAATCCCCTTCCCCACCAATTTTGTGAATTTTGAAGTATCCCCTTCAAAATCTTCATCCAACATTACATTTAGCTTGCCGACTTCATTAACGGGCGCGGCGGCCTCCGAAGTTTTCGGCGTATTTTCAACGGCATTTAACTTTGAATCTTCAAGAGACTTTGCCTTGCCATTGCTATTATTGGTAGATACGTCCTCACTGCAGCCAAATATTGCAATGATTGATACTAAGAGTAATATTGATATTTTCTTCATAAAAAATTTAGCTTTTTTTGCGGCGCGCAATTGCCGTTGCCAATGCTATCATGCCCAGAAGTGCTGCAGTAACACAAGGTTCCGGAACACTGTAAACGAGAGTTCCACCTTCACCGACGGAACCGTTTAGAATGAACTCGCCGCCAAGCTCGTTGCCGTTTTCGTCGAATGCCACGAGTGCCGAATTAGCATCGAATTCGGCGGACAGATATTCAAAATTTACAACTATGATATCGTGCAAGGCCAAGTCCTCGGAAGAGAACACAACCTTAACCGCATCAGCCGCCGATACCGACAGCTTATCCGCAAATATCGTGCCGCCGTAAACGAGCTCTCCTCCGCCAATCGACAGCGTCCCGACCTTTTCAGAGGTTGTGAGCTTCAAGCTGCCGCCGTCAAGGGAAACCGTATTTATTGCAAGCTCGCTGTTTAATATGAATTCTCCTTTGGTGACGTTTACGTTGTCGATTTGCATGTCGCTCTTTTCAGCAACCCCCGATATGCCAATTGAAGCCCCGTTTGCCGCCTTGTAAATGCTCACGGATTGGCGCCCGTCGCCATTCATGGTAAAGTTGACCGTCGAGCTGGAAGTGGAGAAGTCTGCAAACACTCCCTTGAAATCGCCGCCCTTAAAAGTTCCGTCGGCGGAGTTTTGGAAGACGAAGTCCGCAACGACATTTTTGCTGGCGGTCATAAACACGCCTTTGCCGCTCGATGTGAGCCCGCCCAAATTTGCCAAAAAGTTGGATCCAGTGCTTGAGTTGTTGTCGCGCATATCAAATGCGTGGTATCCGCCTGCAGACGCGTCGCCGGTATATTCAAATTTTAGGGCGCCGGCCACGTCCATCTGCATTGTGTTTCCCTTTACAAAGCTTACGCGCGTCGCGTGGTATTTGGACGTTGAGAGTATCATGTCCCCGCCGACATTCAGAAATTTAAATGTCGAGGCGGAATTGTCGTTGGCAAACCTCAACTGCTTAACCGACTTGCCGTCGTACATATAGTCGGAATCTACCCGGCTAATATAGTCGCCGGTAAAATTCATAGTGTTCAATACGTGAATTTCCGTATTTACCGTCGAGATTAGTGAGCGAAACGCTTTCGTAGTGTTCCCCTGCAAACGCGCCGGATTTGACAACTGCCCTTGGGTTGGCTTATTTTCCTTGTTAACATTTAAAATGGTGTTTTCATCGGGCGCAACAGTGACGGGATTGTCGTATCCGGACTCGTCTTCGCTCCAGCTCGTAAGGGCGGTCAAAGTTCCTTCATATTGACCTATCCAGTAATAATTCTTATAATTGTCCTGCGCAAACAGTGAAGCCGCGCAAAACATTGCTATGGTGAAGGAAATTCTTTTCATAACAAATCCTTATTCTTTTCCTGTAAAAAGAAATAAATTCTGCGCTGCAAGTCGCAAGCAAAACAATGGTATATTTTTTTTAACAGTTAAAAAACGCAAAAAAATCAGCGCGCTTTGGAATCAAATAGAGCTCAACGCCGCGATTTTAAACGTATCCGCACTAAAAAATGGCAACTAAAAAATCGCCGCCGCATGCCGCGACAAAAAAACCGCCTGTTAAGGCGGCTTTAAAGTGTCCGTTGTACGAATATTTCCGAGCGCTTTATTCGCGCGACGAATTTGCGCGGGCGAGCATATACAAAAGCCATCCCAACGACGACACAAAAGCCGCAACGTACGTAAAAGCGGCCGCGTCCAAGACGCTTTCAACGCCCTCCGACTCCCCTCCGCCGATAATTCCGAGCTTTCTTAGGCTCTCTTTCGCGCGGGTCGAGGCGTTAAATTCAACCGGCAGCGTCACGAGCTGAAACACCGTAAGAACAAGGTATATAGCAACGCCCACATAGAGTGTTGCAACGCTGTGGAATAGGAAAAATCCGCCAATCATTACAATCGGCAAAAGCTGGCATGCAAAATTTGTAATCGGCACAAGCGCCATTCGCAAATTCAGAGGCGCATATCCAACCTTATGCTGTATGGCATGCCCAGCCTCGTGCGCGGCGACTCCGAGCGCCGCAATGCTCGTTCCGTAGAAATTGTCGCGGCTTAACGCGAGAACTTTTCTCGAAGGATCGTAGTGGTCTGTGAGCGTTCCGTCTATGGGAACGATATCGACGTCGGAAATCCCCGCCGAGCGCATTACTGCCGCCGCGGCGTCGCGCCCCGTAAGTCCAGATGCCGACGCTATTTTTGAATAGTGCGAATACGCGCCGGATACGCGCGCTTGCGCCCAAATCCCCACTATTATTGGTACTATTATTAAGATCAAAAATTCCATCGATATAGTCTGTTTATTTATTGCACGCAAAAATACCCTCCGACGGCATATTCGGAGAATTTTTACTTTCTTATATACCTAATAACGTCAAAAAGCTCATTTTCTAAAATAATTTCTTTTTTCTCAAACAGGTCGGCGAAGTCGGGGAAATACACGTCGCCCTGCGGCGACATTTTAACGCGGCTAAGAATGAGCTCCGAGCATTCCGGCAAAGCGGCCTTGTACAGGGCAGCCCCGCCGCAAATCCATACTGTGCGAGGGTCGCCGCGATAGGCTGAAGCCGCCTCTTCCAAAGAAGCGAACGCGCGCGCGCCTTTTACGAGCTCCGGGCGCGATGTGAGCACCGCGTTTTCACGTCCCGGCAGGGGTTTTGCGCCGAGGCTTTCCCAAGTTCGCCGACCCATCAATAATACGCCGCCCATGGTTGTCCGTTTGAAATGGCGAAAGTCCTCCGGTATTCTCCACGGGATTTCAAGCCCCCTGCCTATCACCCCGTTTTCTGCGCCTGCCGCTATTGCCTTAAAATTTCTCATACTGCAATCGGGGCTTTTATGGACGGGTGTGGATCGTATCCCTCGAATACGAAGTCTTCAAAGACGAAGTCGCGGATATTTTTGCGCGCGGGGTTGAGATGCAGAACAGGCAACTTGCGGGGCTCGCGCGAGAGCTGGGTCTTTACCTGTTCGAGGTGGTTCTTATATATGTGCAAGTCTCCGAAGGTATGGATAAATTCGCGCGGTTTGTATCCGCAGACCTGCGCCACCATCATTGTAAGCATTGCGTATGAAGCTATGTTGAACGGCACTCCGAGGAATAAATCGGCGCTGCGCTGGTAAAGTTGGCATCTGAGCTCGCCCGCGGCGTTTACATGGAATTGGAAGAGCGCATGGCACGGCGGCAGCGCCATTTTGTCGAGTTCTCCCGGATTCCATGCGCTCACGATATGCCTGCGCCCGAACGGATCTTTTTTCAAGCCGTCGATGAGCTTGTCTATCTGGTTTACGCTCCGCCCGTCCGGTGTTCGCCAATCAGTCCATTGGGCGCCGTATATGCGGCCGAGATCACCGTTTTCGTCTGCCCATTCGTCCCAGATTGTGACGCGGTTGTCGTTTAAATACTTAATATTCGTATCGCCTTTCAGGAACCATAAGAGTTCGTAGATTATCGAGCGCGTATGGAGTTTTTTTGTAGTAAGCAGCGGGAATGAAGTGCGCAAGTCGAAGCGCGTCTGGGCTCCGAAGACGCCTATTGTGCCCACGCCCGTTCTGTCGGAGCGTTCCTCTCCGTTTTCGAGAACGAATTTCAGCAGATCGAGGTACTGTTTCATGCGTATAGGAGTAAAGGGAATAAAAAATTAACGCAAGTTTATATATTTTGGGCCTTGTCATGCAACACCAAATGGAAAATAGTCGGAACGCGGCGGCATCTGTAAAAAATATGACACCGGCGCATGCCAACTATGCGCAGCGGTAATTATTCGCAAGTGTGTGCCGAATAGATAAAAAATGCATAAATAAAAATACCCGACATTCGATTTTTGCTGTTTTAGTGAAAAAAGTTCATTTTTTTCTTGCATAGAGTGGGCAAAAAAATACGTTGTATAGAATAATAATTATGCCTGACTAGCTCAATCGGTAGAGCAGTTGACTCTTAATCAATTGGTTCAGGGTTCGAGTCCCTGGTCAGGTACTTCTTTTAAACAAAGGCTTTCCACTCGGAAAGCCTTTATTTATGGGGTCAACCCCAAAGTGAGTGGATTTTAATGAAAGACACCGCATAGAACCAAGACCCTCAATCTGTAATTTTCAAAGTTTTTATAACCGTAAGCCATTCGTTGTATCAGTTTCATTTTTCTAGGGTCAACACCAAAGTCAGTGGATTTTAATGAAAGACGCCGCATTGGACAAGGACCCTCAATCGATAATTTTCAAAGTTTTTATAGCCGTAGGCTAGTCGTTGTATTAGCTTCATCTTGCGGTGGAAGCCTTCTGTAATTCCGTTATTCTTCGTAAACCTCCACATTCTGATTATTGGCGCAAACCATTCGCTTATCGTTTCCGCAAGTTTCC
>ERZ779890.4357-NODE-4357-length-11838-cov-3.901298_pt1 | contig 11838 bp, 6 predicted proteins | sample MGYA00511553_ERZ779890 | MGnify/ENA primary metagenome ERZ779890 (study PRJEB29588, sample SAMEA2152064) | human gut metagenome | biome: human gut; feature: human-associated habitat; material: faeces | place: Denmark | collected 2008/2010 ...
CCGCCGCAGATAAAACCTTTCTTGTATCCGATACTTCATCTTTTTGTAAAATTCCGGTTTCGGACAACAGCTTTAATGCCCTGCCGGATGCGTTAAATTCGACCGGAAGCGTCACAAGCTGAAACAATACCGCTGCCGAAAACATCAGAATACCAATCATAATCAGTGTATGACTGCCGCCAAAGAAAATGCCAAGAATAATAAAAAGCCACGATAACTGTGAGCCTATATTGGCAACCGGCACGAGTGCGCTTCGAAATGACAGCGGTGCATAACCTCTTGCGTGCTGGATCGCGTGTCCGCATTCATGTGCCGCAACACCGACTGCCGCTACCGATGTACTCGCATAGACGGCATCAGAAAGATTTAATGTCTTGTTTCTTGGGTCATAATGGTCTGTCAGTTTTCCCGATACCCGCTGGATTGCCACATCATAAATGCCCTGTGACTGCAAAATACGTTCTGCCGCCTGCGCTCCGGTCATGCCTGAGCGGCTGCGTACCCTGGAGTATTTTGAGAATCTGGAATTGACCAGAAACTGTGCAAACAGTGAAATCAGTGCTGATATGACAATCAGCATATACGTTGGGTCATAATAATAGTAACCATAATATCTTCCCGGCATAATATCCTCCAATCCGCAGACATTCCAATGTCGGAGGATACGCGAACTGAATGAATTCAGTTCTGCGATAAGGGCAGATTGATAATGCCTGCTTTATCAATCTGCCGTATGAACAGGCTTAAATATAAAGCCTGTTCATACTTTCCTCCAATCCGCAATCTAAATTATTTTCCGAGTTCCATTCCTTTTTCCAGACGGCTTCCACGTAAGAAAGCATCCGATGTCATGCGCTTTTTACCCTCTGCCTGGACTTCATTGACTTTTAACAAATCCTTTCCGCACCCGATAAAAAAGGTGTGTGGCAGCACTGCTACAATCTGTCCCGGCTCTGCACCTTTAAAATCTGTGCTGTATTCCGGAAATTCTGCTTCTGCCTGTTCCTTTGTATACACATCCGCATCCCAGATTTTGAGCATTTTCCCGTTTAAATGAGTAAATGCGCTCGGCCACGGATTCAGTCCGCGAATCAGCCGCTCTAATGCATCCGCTTCCTTTGAAAAGTCCAGCTCACCGAATGATTTTTTTATCATCTTTACATAAGAAGCTTCTTCTTCGTTCTGCTTCTGCGGCTTTAAGGTTCCGGCTTTCGCCTCCTCTAAGGTCTTTACAAGAAGCTGTGCGCCTACATCGCTTAAACGGTCAAACAGACTGCCGCCGGTTTCCTTCGGGTCAAGCTTTACTTTTTCTGTTAAAAGAATATCTCCGGTATCCAACCCTTCATTCATCTGCATGGTTGTTACACCGGAATATTCACAACCGTCAATGACTGCCCACTGAATTGGCGCCGCACCACGGTATTTCGGAAGCAGGGAAGCATGGACATTGATACAGCCGTATTTCGGCATATGAATAATTTCTGCCGGAAGCAGTTGTCCGAATGCCACAACTACAATCACATCTGCTTCATATCCTCTTAATTCTTCAATAAATGCTTCTTCTCTGGCACGCTGTGGCTGTAATACCGTCAGATTGTGCTTTAACGCCGCTTCCTTGACCGGTGACATGCTCATTGCACCACCTCTGCCCTTTGGCTTATCCGGCTGTGTCACAACCGCCGCCACTTCATGTCCGGCGGCAAGCACGGCCTCTAGTGTCCCCACCGAAAAATCCGGTGTACCCATAAAAATAACTCTCATATACTCTCCATTTCCGGACGACTTTACTGCAAAACAGCGATTTTCCGTCTGCCTTTTAAAATACCTGCCTTATCGGAAAGCAGCATCTGCGTAAATAAACTTCAATTTATGGTTTATTTACGCTTCATCGTCCTCTTTATCAATCTGCATCATTTCAGTTGCTTTATCAACATACATCACACCGTCAAGGTGGTCGATTTCATGGCACAGACATCTTGCAAGCAGTTCTGTTCCTTCGATAATGTACTCCTGCATATTTTCATCATATGCCTTAACCTTTGCATAGTTTGGACGGGTTACGATACCGACTTTATTCGGTACGCTCAAACACCCTTCCTGACCGGTCTGCTCGCCGCTTGTCTCAAGGATCTCCGGATTGATCAGCACGATCGGGCCCTCACCTACGTCGATGACAACGATACGTTTCAGGATTCCTACCTGTGGTGCAGCGAGGCCAACACCCATTGCATCATACATGGTATCCAGCATATCTGTGATCAGTTCCCCGATCCTCGGTGTCATTTTGTCTACTGTCCGGGATTTTTTTGTCAGTACAGAATCCCCCTGTACACGGATTGTTCTAAGTGCCATTTTTCTTCTCCTTTAATTCATATCAAATTGAATGTATATTTTCCGGAATCCGGAATTTATCTCTATATATTTCTCCAGCTTCTCTCTGACTGCTGTGAGAAAGCAGATATCCCTGTGCTTCAGATGGATCACCTGACGATAAACATCCTTTACCTTACCTACCGATGCAGCTGCAGGTCCGATCATGTGAAGCTCTTCCTTCGGACTTACCCTGCGGATAAAAACTTCTATATAATACATGGCATTTTTCAGAAGTTCTTCATCCTGGCAGGCGCCAAAAACTGTCATCATATGTGCTGCGGGCGGATAATCCATCAGCATCCGGTAGCTCATTTCTTCTTTATAAAATTTGCCGTAATCCTGAGTCGCTGCTGCCTGAATACTGTAGTGCTCCGGCTGATATGTCTGGATCACCGCCTGCCCCGGCCGATTCCCTCTGCCGGAACGTCCAACTGCCTGAGTCAGAAGCTGGAATGTACGCTCCCCACAGTGATAGTCATCCATATTCAGCGAAAGATCTGCTGCAATCACTCCTACCAGAGTCACATTCGGAAAATCATGTCCCTTGACGATCATCTGGGTCCCCACCAGAATATCTGCCTCATGCTTTGCAAAAGAAGCCAGGATCTTCTCATAGCTGTCCTTGGTCCTTGTGGTATCAAAATCCATTCGAAGTACCCTGGCTTTCGGGAATTCTTTTTCAATGACCTTCTCGATCTGCTGGGTTCCTGCCTTAAATCCACCAATGTGCGGTGAACCACAGGACGGACAGATTTCCGGTTTCACAGTCTCATAGCCGCAATAATGACAGATCAGACGATTGCCATTGTGTTCACTTAGAGATACATCACAGTGGGGACATTTCATAACGTGACCGCAGGCTCTGCAGGAAACAAAGCCCGCATATCCTCTCCGGTTCAGAAACAGCATGGCCTGTTCTCTTCTTTCAAGGACCTGCTCCAGATCCCTCTTCAGCTCCAGACTCAGTACCGAGCGGTTTCCTTTCTTTAATTCTTCCCGAAGATCCACGATTGATACCTGTGGAAGAGGCCTTTCCTCATAACGTGCGTTTAACTTTACCAGAAGATATTCTCCGTCACAGGCATGACTGTAGGCTTCCAATGACGGAGTGGCTGATCCCATGACCACACGGGCATGTTCCATTCGTGCCCTCTCAATGGCAGTCTCACGTGCATGGTACCTTGGCGTATTCTCACTTTTGTAGGTGGGTTCATGCTCTTCGTCGATAACGATCAGTCCCAGATCTGAAAACGGTGTGAACAGTGCGGATCTGGGTCCTACCATCACCTGGATCTCACCACGTTTTGCTCTTTTGAACTGATCATAACGTTCTCCCTGGGAAAGTCTGGAGTTCAGAACCGAAACCTTATCTCCGAACATGGCATAAAAGCGCCTAACTGTCTGATAAGTAAGCGCGATCTCAGGGATCAGCACGATCGCCTGTTTTCCCTCCTCCAGTACCTTCTGGATCAGGCGCATATAAACCTGGGTCTTTCCACTTCCGGTCACTCCGAAAAGAAGTGCAGGCCTTGGGTCCGGCTCCTGCCATTCCCGAAAGATCTGCTCTGCCGCCAAAAGCTGTTCCTGGTTCAGACTCAGCTCCATGTTCTCCTTCACCAGGCCGAGCCCCTCGGGAATGCGATACATTTCCTGACTTTCAATAGTTATCAGACCTTTTTTTTCAAAAAAATCAAGAACGGAAATGCCTGCCCCAAGCTCTTTGGAGGCATAGGTATAATCCAGGCTCCCGGCCTCCAGGATTGCCCGAAGGAACCGCTCACGTGCTTTAAAGCGGCTGCCTTCCAGCTTGCCAAGAAGTGCCTGCCCCTCTTCCTTTTTCCCTGTAAAAAGGATCAGTCTTTTCTCTTTTGCACGGACCTTGTCTTTTACAGGCAGAACTGTTTTCAGTGCCTGGATCATGGTGGAGCCATAGGTCTCCTTCATCCAGGCCGCAAGTGCGATCAGCCGGGATTCTGTTGTCTCACTGTCTGTGGACACTCCCCGGATCTCCTTGAGCTTTGACGCATCATATTTTGCCGTTCCGGAGATCCCGGTCACATAGCCTTTCCGAAGGGTATTTCCCTTTCCGAAGGGCACTGTGACCACAACTCCGGGTTTTATTGCCTGCACCAGCTCCTCAGGTACACGATACTGAAAATCCCGGTCCAGCTTTTCATGAGAAATGTCAATGATCACATCTGCATAGATCATCCATTTACGCTTTCTGATCTTCTTCCAGGATCTCCCGGATCAGTACACGCTCATCCATGGGATATTTCTTACCCTTGATCTCCTGATAATCCTCATGGCCCTTTCCGGCAAGGACGATGATATCTCCCGGCTCACCATGATGGATCGCGTAGGCGATCGCCTCTTTACGATCCGGGATCTCTACATATTTTCCATCTGTTTTTGCCATTCCGATCTTAATATCATCGATGATGGCCTGTGGATCCTCATCTCGCGGATTATCTGAAGTAATGATGGTCAGATCTGCCATCTTTCCTGAAACCTCACCCATCTCATAACGGCGCAGCTTGGAACGGTTTCCGCCACAGCCAAACAGGCATACCAGTCTGTGCGGATCATATTCCTTCAGTGTTCCGAGAAGGCTCTCCAGCGCCATGGCATTATGTGCGTAATCGATCATCAGTGTGAATTCGTCAGATACCTTGATCATCTCAATACGGCCTTTAACCCTGGCCACCTTCAGAGCTTTGATGATATTCTCCTCGGATACCTTAAAATGGCGGCAAATGGCAATGGCAGTCAGAGAATTGTAAATGCTGAACTTACCTGGAATATCGATCTCCACAGGAAAATCCATAAGTCCCTTAACATGATAGGAAATTCCCAGATAGCCCTTTCTTCCAACGAGTCTGGCGCCCTCTGCACGGAGATCTGCTTTTTCGGAAAATCCATAGGTTTCAAGTTTACAGGTGTGGCCTTCGATAATGCGGTCAAAGTGTTCATCGTCACGATTTACGATACCAACCTTACACTGTCTGAGAAGCATGGATTTGCAGTGCAGATAATCATCAAAGTCCTTGTGCTCATTCGGTCCGATATGATCTGGTTCAATATTTGTGAAAATTCCAAAATCAAACACAAATCCCTGGGTTCTGTGAAGCATCAGTCCCTGTGAGGAAACCTCCATAACGACCGCATCGCAGCCTGCTTCTACCATATCATGAAAATATTTCTGTACCATATAGGATTCCGGTGTCGTGTTGGCTGCCGGGATATGCTTCTCCCCGATAACAGCCTCGATGGTTCCGATCAGACCAACCTTATATCCGGCATTCTCAAGGATCGATTTCACCATATAGGTTGTAGTTGTTTTTCCTTTGGTTCCGGTGATACCGATGGTTTTGAGCTTTTCTGCCGGATGTCCGAACCATGCTGCTGAAATAAAGGCCATGGCGTAACGGGTATCCTCTACCTGGATCACTGTCACATCCTCCGGTGCCTCCACCGCTTCTTCCACGATGAGTGTCTTCGCACCCTTTGCCACAACATCAGGTATAAATTTATGTCCATCCACGACCGCACCTCTGATGCAGATAAAAAGGCTCCCTTCTTCTACTTTGCGGGAATCATATACAACAGAAGAAACCTCCTGCTCTGTACTTCCCTGAAGGCATTTGTATTCAAGATGTTCCAATAAGGATAAAAGATTCATTTTTCTCCTCCATCTTCCCTTTTTCCGGTCTGACGGGCAGCACACCGGAGGCGGGAAATATACTGTTCTTATTTTCTGTACATACCATATAGAATAGCACACCTCCCCCCTGTTTTCAACGTTTCTTTGAGGTACGGCCGCCTTGTAAAATATCAGCTTGTTACTGTTCACTCCGTTCTCAGTAACATCAGCTTTTTCCATAAATATCCGCATATTTTTTCCGGAGCCAGATGCCGCCCAGCACAGTCACCAAAGCTGTCACTGCCAGAAGCGTCCACAAATCCCTCCTGGTATCATCTCCGGTCTTCGGATGTGTGGACGCAGTTCTTGCCATCTGTATCTGACCGGAAGCCGGACCCTGGTCATCTCCCTGCAAAGGCAGCCCTTCTTCCGGCGTAATAGCCACCTCTCCTTTTACCATGACAGAAGCGGAGGCCTCCATCAATCGCTCTCCGGTTTCCTGGCTTGTGACCGTCACCTGGTTAAAAAGCTTCTGATCCGCTGTTTTTCCCGGAATCTTCACCACAGCCTGAAGAGAAACTGCCTCTCCCGGCGGGATCTGTTGGATCATTGCCTTTGTACGGCTGCTGTTGAGCGTTACACCTTCCTGCTCCAGAAACTGTGCATGGATCCCTGCTGCCTGAAAGCGCTCCGTTCCCACAACCGAATGAAGCGTTTTTTCACCGGTATTCACGATACAGATCTGATAGGTCACAGTCTCACCCGGTGCAGCGGTTTCTTTGTCTGCAGTTTTCTTTACAGAAAGATCCGCCTTCAGTGCCTCCAGACCATTTATAGTGGAGGCGTTCTTCCGGATCACTTCATCCGCTCTGTCCTTCACCCTGGCCTCTGCTTCCACCTGGTGCTCCAGATCTTTTTCCTGTTCATCCAGAAGCGGCGCCTGTACATAAAAGCTCCTGCTCTCTCCGGCTTTTAATTCTGCAAATTCCGCCACAGCCCCTTCTGTTAGAAGGCCTTCTGCATCTTCCCACAGCTGCCGGATCTTAGGGCAGGAAAGGCTGCTGGTCAGACGGATATCTGCAAGATCCAGCTTTCCGGTATTGGCTATCTCTACCTGATAACGGATGGGCTGCCCTGCTTTCATTTTTTCATTCTGTGCAATTACCGACAATTCCATATCAGCCTCAGCAGCCTCCACGTCCAGCATAGGCGAGATTCCCTCTGCGATCACCAGCTCTTCCCCGTTTTCTTCTGTCATGAGAAAGGTTCCCGCACCGGTACAGTCCTTCTGAAGCGGTTCCTCCTGAGTCACAGGATAACTGCTTTTCTCTGCCGGAAAACGGTATTCCTGCCGCAGAATCAGCGGGATACGGAAAAAGATCTCATCCTGCCCGTTCTGCTCCACGTTCAGCACGCTTTCCAGCTTTGTGATCTCTGTAGCTTCACCGCTCTGGCTCCTTACAGAAATCTGCTGTGCAGCCATATTTTTCGGGACAGAATCCGTTTCCGGAACAAAATACTCCGAAATATACGTGACCAGCGTCAGTTTTTGAATCTCCTCAGACTCATATTCCTCTTCGTCACCTAAATTTTCTTCTCCGGACGCCGTTCCTTCCGGTGTGAGCGGACCCGTTTTCTCCTGCTCTTCATCCTCCGGCTGTACTGTTTCCCCGGATGCCAGCTGCTCCACGTGCTCATATGCTTCCTCCATTTCTATTCCGATTCCTTCCACAACCTTATCCACCGGCAATTCCTGTTCTGCCTTCTCTTCCTGCTGCAAGTCATCCTCATCCTTTGGAAGTTCCTGTTCTGGCTCCTTTTCCTGCTGCCAATCATCCTCTGGCAGCTCCTGCTCCGGCTCTTCTTCCTGCTGCAAGTCATCCTCCGGCAGCTCCGGTTCTATCTCTTCTTCCTGCTCCACCGATGAATCTTCAATCTTCTGAAGTTCATCGTCCCACTTCTCATTTTTCTCCTTATCCTCCGAAAACCTTCTCCCGGACAGCCATTCATTCAGGCCGCGAATCCGGATCCCAAGCTCCGCCTGTCCGGATTCTATGTCTTTCCAGAACACACTCTGATCGATAAACGGTGCCTGTCCCGGCAAAAAATCTGCTCCCAGAGTCAGCTTCGGTTCTATTGTTCCCCCCAGCATGGCTCCTGCCAGCACTGTCACAATTCCGGCTTTCTTCATCTGTTTCCATATTCTGTTTTTCATGGCTCTTCCTCATTTCTGCCTGATCTGGCATTTCTTATACACATGTTTTTTTTACAGAAGCTTACTTTTCCACAGACAAAGGCATCCCTCCCCGGCAAATGGTGCATGATCAATATTTTTTTCGATAAAATAAAATGGATTTCTGCATCGAAACGATGCGTGAACAGATCCCGCAGAATGCAGGATCAAGACTTTTTCAATGTATCACATTTTCAAACCATGCGCAACCGGATATAAAAATTATAAAGTTTGTTTAAACTTTCTTTATAAATTTTCCATTTCTTTTAGATTAACGACATATTTTAAACATATTTTCTCTATATAATAGGTGTTGGATAGATGAAAAACCACTCTCTATCTCCCCCCTCAAAAAATAGTAGGAATCAAACCGTCTGACTGGATCAGGCGGTTTTTCCTGTCTTGGAAAACACTCGATTTTCTATTGCATTTCCCACATAGGTCTTTTATAATAAAATATAATACTCGTACGTCGTTTTCGATGTACTCGTTACTGGATACAGTAACTGATTTCATTCCAATTTTAAAGAGAAACGAGGTATTTCCTATGAGCGAAAAAACCGTAGTAGTTGCATTAGGCCACCGGGCACTTGGCACCACACTTCCAGAGCAAAAAACAGCTACAAAACTCGCAGCGAAGGTAATCGCAGATCTGGTAGAGGAGGGAACCCGCGTAGTGATCTCCCACAGCAACGGTCCGCAGGTAGGGATGATCCACACCGCAATGAATGAATTCGGTAAGGCACATCCTGATTATACATTTGCACCAATGTCCGTATGTTCCGCCATGAGCCAGGGTTATATCGGCTATGACCTTCAGAACGCCATCCGTGCTGAGCTTATCTCCAGAGGGATCTACAAACCGGTCAGCACAGTTCTGACACAGGTTGTCATCGATCCATACGATGAAGCATTTGCAGAGCCAGAGAAGATCATTGGACGTGTTCTTAACGCAGAAGAGGCCGAGGCTGAAGAAGAAAAAGGAAACTTTGTCACAAAGGTGGGCGAGGGTCAGTACAGACGTATCCTTGCAGCACCGAAGCCACAGAAGATCGTAGAGATTGAAACCGTAAAGGTCCTCTCTGCAGCAGAGCAGATCGTCATTGCTGCAGGCGGCGGCGGAATCCCGGTTCTTGAGCAGGGAACTCAGCTGAATGGTGCCAGCGCCATCATCGAGAAAGACCTGGCAGCAGGACTTCTTGCAGAAGAACTGAACGCTGACACTCTGATGATCCTTACAAGCGTCGAGAAAGTAAGCCTTGACCATAATACGGATCACGAATCTTATCTGGATACTATTTCCACAGAAGATGCCAAGAAATATATTGCCGGCAAACAGTTTGCGGCAGGCTCCATGCTTCCTAAGATCGAAGCAGGTGTTTCCTTCGTGGAGAAGGGAACCGGACGCCGTACCATCATCACAGACATGGCCCATGCAAAAGACGGCTACCGTGAGAAGACCGGAACTATCATTAAATGATCATTTTACGGACTCAGAATACAAAGTGAACTATAAAACTTCACTTTACATAAAAATATCCCGCAGACGGCTGCTGGTCTTACCGGCAGCTCTGCGGGATATTTTTTATACTGTCTGACTCTACATCCGATCACTGTTACACAGTTGATCGGGCAGCCAGTATTTACATAGATTTTCGCTCAGCGATCTCAGCCATCTTCGCCTCATTCAGGCGGGTATCTCCATGGACACGGCTGTAGGAAAGATATCCGTTCATACGGTCGATCTTGGTCAGATTTCTGGAACCGCAGACAGGGCATACATCCATCTCCAGTTCCTCATGACCACAATCGTCACAGTATGCAAGAGAAAGGTTCACTCCCTCATAATATCCCAGATCCATGGCTCTGCGGATCAGTGTACGGATAGCTTCCTTATTGTAGCCGATCGGATAACGTACATACTGAATCTTACCGCCATTGCAGAGCTCCCAGAAACGTCCCTCCAGATCCTGTTTCTCGATCGGAGTTACATCCTCTGTTACATGGCAGTGGAAGCTGTTGCTCACATATGGTCTGTCAGAAACGCCCTCAATGATTCCATACATCTTACGGAACTGCTCTACCTGCAGGCCACAAAGACTCTCTGCCGGTGTTCCGTAGATCGCATAAAGATAACCATCTTCCTTCTTGTACTGATTTACCTTGTCATTGATATATTTCAGGACCTCCAGAGCAAACGCCCCATCCTCGGCAATGGATTTGCCATTGTAAAGTTCCTGAAGCTCATTTAACGCTGTGATACCGAAGGAAGCTGTCATAGGCTTCAGGATCTTGCCAATCTTTTCATTCGGTTTCAGATGTCCGCCGTAGAAACCGCCTTCACAGTATGCAAGCGGGTTGGTGGATGCACGCATCTGTCCCAGATATTCGTAAGTGCGGATGTGCAGGTTACGGATCATTTCCAGATAGAAATCCAGAACCTCATAGAAATCTCTGCTCTCCGCTCTGGCCTTTGCAAGGATCATCGGAAGATGAAGGCTTACCGCACCAATGTTAAAACGTCCCACAAAAACAGGCGTATCATTCTCATCCGCCGGCTCCATACCGCCACGCTCATACCACGGACTTAAGAAAGCACGGCATCCCATCGGGCTGATGACCTTCTTGTATTTCCTGTACATACTGGAAATATAGCCTGCGCCGGACATAGACAGCCAGTCCGGATACATGGTTTTGGAGGAACACTCCACACCAGCCTCAAAAATATCCTCACAGCACTTTCCTGGACCATGGATCTCTTTGTCATAAAGGAATACGATCTTCGGGAAAAGTACCGGTTTCTTGTGTCCGGCCTTACCCTGTCCTCCCTGATGGACCTCAAGAAGGGAAATCGTACACATCTTCTCAAACTGCTCGGTTCCGAGACCAAGTGTCACCGTAACAAACGGATAATCACCTCTGGAAGAACCGACGGTATTCAGCTTGTACTCAATTCCCTGCCAGCCCTGGTCATAATCCCTGCGGACCTTATCAAGAGCATACTCAATAGCTCTCTCCTCACGGCCACTCCAGCTCTCGTCCGAGTATTTCATAAATTCGGAAATATATTTATCATAGCTCTTCTTTGCATACGGTGCCAGGATCTTATCAACCTCCGGCACTGTAAAGCCACCATACTGCTGTGCTGCTGTACTGAGAATGATATCCCCCATAACATCAAAGGCTGTATCCAGAGTCTTCGGCTCGTTATACCAGACATTTCCCATCTCAAAACCGCCACTTAAAACAGCTGCCACATCGAACAGACAGCAATTCATGGTATCCAGACGTGCAGACTGGTCATGAATATAAATGTAGCCGTCCTTACATGCCTGAAGCTCATTACGGTTCATAAAAAACTTCCGATAGAGTTCCTTGTTCAGCTCATTAAAGATCAGGCTTCGTTTCGTGGCAACAAGGGCGCTGTCTGTATTGGCATTACTTTTATCACCGATATAACGGATCGCCTGACTCTTGGTATAGACATCATCCATCATATGGATAAAATCCAGCTTGTAATTCCGATAATCACGGTAGCTCTTGGCAACTGCCGGATTCACACGCTCCAGAGCCCCCTCCACGATGTTGT
>ERZ779890.4363-NODE-4363-length-11828-cov-2.797163_pt1 | contig 11828 bp, 9 predicted proteins | sample MGYA00511553_ERZ779890 | MGnify/ENA primary metagenome ERZ779890 (study PRJEB29588, sample SAMEA2152064) | human gut metagenome | biome: human gut; feature: human-associated habitat; material: faeces | place: Denmark | collected 2008/2010 ...
GATCGCCGGGGACGAGACAGATTGCGCCTGATCCGCCAGTCCTGTCAGTTGGGCATAGTCGGACGCATATGCATGCGTGACCAACTCTGCCGGGAGCAAAACCGCAACCAGCAGTACCACCAGAGACAGGGACAAAAGGCGCTTGAATACTTGTTTCATTTCTTTTGAACCCCTTTCTTTCTTTTGATCTTTTCCTGTTGTGTATAGTAAATACTCAGGCCCACTATGATAGAAATAACGGACCAGATCGTACCGAAATGGACTGCGCCCAGCGCATTATATTCTACACGGAACAGCTCCAGCACGAAGCGGAGCGCTCCGTATGTGATCATAAAAATAGGATATACCTCTCCGTGCGTTTTCCCTTGATGGATTCGGGGGCAATAATACAATAGGAAAATACTGTAGTAAATCAGTTCGATCTCCCTTAGGGGCCAGCGCAGGCCGCCAAAGGGAAGTCTCACACCCATACAGCATCCGCCGACTAAACAATCGAATCTACCGAAAATCAACCCGATCGTCAAGCAGATCGCTGCAGCATCCATTATAAGAGCTGTCTTGTGCCGGAAAAACCTTGCCCATGCATAATAGAGCAATGGCAGTAAAAATACCGCTCCGAACAGGCGCATATTGGCCGCTCTACTGATATCGCCGCCGGCTTCAATGATTGCCAAAAGGCGCATCGCTGTATATCCCACAATATCGTGAAGGATCGCGATGATAAGCGCTGCATACCATTTGATATTCAGTGTTTTTCTGCAAACCATTAGCCATATGAAATTACATATGATAATTCCAATGGCAAACATCAACAGCACATGCTGTTGAATCCATATGCCGATACTCTGCATTGGTACCACCCTCTCTCCTCGTCGTCTCACCCACAGGGTATGGTGTGGTATGCACCATACCCCATGGGTCTTTTGGTTATTTGACCATCTTGCCGTCTGCACCAAAGGTGTAGAATGTGGCGGGCAGCAGATCATTGGTCTTGCTGATCCAGTAACGGCAATTTGTTACGACCTTGCAAGAACTGTTTACATAGTAGTAATCGCCATCGATCTGAATCAGACCCGCATAGTTTTTGACTCCATTCACGTAGTAATAGAGCGTACCGTCTTCGTTGACAATGCCGTTTTTGCTCGGATCCGGATTATCAATAATCATCCTGCCGTTTTCGTCAAAATCGTAGAACGCCTGTGCAAGACCAGTGTCATTCGGGAAGGATACCCAGTGACGGGTGTTCTTAACAGCGGTATAATTGCCACTTCCAAAATAGTAGTAGTATCCATCTTCCGCTAAATACAGGCCAAAGCAGACCATTCCGTCGATGGTGTAGTACGTATTTCCGTTAAGATAGAAGAGGCCTGTGTGCTGATATACGCCGTGGCAAATCCCATCTTCGCCAAAGTCATACCAGTAGATATGATCATCGTGATTGTAGCTTTCTTTCACATATCTAAGCCCTGTATAACGATAGCCCTGCGGGTCGAAATAGTACTTTTCGCCTTCAACCGTATACCATTTTCCCTGTACGAATGTCGGCCCATAATAATACTTGGTTCCTTGATCGGTTGTCAGCCATTCTCCCTTCAACAGCTTTCCGTTATCAAACGTGTACGTCACATTCTCGAAGAATGCTCTACTCGGGCCATTCAGTCCTTTGAATGTCTCTTTATCAAAGTAATAATAGCTGTTCTCACCATCTGCATCCGTCAGGTTCCACCAGCCAGACTTGGCCACACCGTTGATGGCGTAGTACCGTGCACCGTCAAGTTCGAACAGACCTGTGACCTTGCCCTCGCAAGCACCGGTCGTCTCATTGAACTGGTAGAAATACTCGTTGCTTTCATCATTGAGGCCAGGGACCTTGTGGATACCCTTCAAGGCATTGTTTTCGACGAAGTAGTAGGATATACCGTTGACCGTTTTCCAGCCGGACCAGGAGCCGTTGTCCAGGATGAAACGATCCGTGAACTCCTGATACGATTCGCAGTAAAAATGGCCGCCCTTGGGATGTGTGACATTTTCCGGCTCCTCATAGGGATAAATACCATATTGCTCTTGGAAAGAGGTCTGCTTGGCCATGCTGTAGAGCGCGTTTGCGCCAAGATAGATATCATAGCCGATCGAACCAGCGTTCGTAATTGTCAGCGTCTGATTCGCGCCGTTCTTAGCGGTCATCTTTACACCACTGAGAATGCAGATGGGGTTGGCCGTTTCAGGATCAATGGCCTGGCTCTGCTTGATGAAATTGCACTTCACCGTGAGCAGATTATTCTCGTCCATGGATGCGGACGTCAGACGGAAATAATCATTCGACACCGTCAGGTTGGAAATGTCCACATCGACATTCTGGTCGAACTGGAACTTCACCGTCACCTCGGTCTTCGGGCTGACGCGCTCTGCCAGCTGGAGCAGCAGATCCCAGGCCGTGATGCCGGAAATATCGCCGCCAGCAACCATGGACAGAAGCGGCTCCAGCTTTTCAGGCATCTTGATCGTCATCATATCCAGTCCGAAGACATAGGTGACGTTCATGGGCTGGCTGGGATCGATCACATGATAGCGGTCTGTCTCGCCGTCGCCGCCGGGGAGGTATTCCGCATTGGAGACATCTCTTGTCCATGCGAAGGTTCTGTCGCCGCCTGTGGCGTTGTCAAAGTCGAAAATCGCCTGATTGGCACTGTACATGGCGACCTTGATCGTGGCACTGATGGAATAGTCCCGCGTGATCATAGCCGTAATGGTAACGTTGCGCAGGCCGGATCCCTCGCTGCCAGTAAAGGCAAAGCCATTGTTCGCAGCTTCAACGGTGCCCGCTGCGCTGTTGCTCAGTTCAAATGTGATATCGCCCGCGCATACAGCGACGGGATTCTCATTATAGGTTGCGATCAGGGGAAGGCGCACCGAATCCCCGTAGATGGCGTTGATGCTCGTTTTGGAGAATTTCAGTCCATTCGGCTCGACCACGGTAAGCGTCTTGCTGCCGATCACCGTGTCACCGGACAGGAGCTGGATCTCCACGCTGCCTTTCTTGACGGCGGTGAAAACACCATCTTCAGAGACGGTACCGATGGTTTCATCTGCGGACTTCCATGTAAGATTGGCAGGGAGTTCCGCAGCGCTGCCGGACACACTGACACCGGAAGCAACCAGACGAACCGTGGCGCCGCTCGTCAAGTAATCGTAAGCAGAGGTGATCAGGGCATGATCGAACTCCGTGGAGACAGGAGCCGTAGAGACCACCATCAGAGAGGAACTAACGGAACGCTCATAACCATCCGAAGGACGGTTCACAACCGTGAGCGTATTGCTGCCTTCCTGCTTCGCTACGAAGGTAGTGGAACCGCCGCCATCCAGATTGATTGCAGTCACACAGCCTGCGTCCAGCATGATCTGTGCCAGTTCTTCAGCACTGCCGCCGGCGGAGAAGGGTTCCTGACGGCCGTCCAGCACCATCATGATGACCTTGCCCTCAGCAGTGATACCCACACAAGTGCGGGAATGACGGCTGTTATAATAGTCCGCCGCACTGGTCACGACGGGCTTTCCATCCTTGACCAGATAAACGCTGCCACCGACAGCCTCCTGGATCTGATCCTGATAAGCTGCGTAATCGCTGGGCCCGCCGATCATGGCGGTTCCATCCTTCAGAATCGCAAAGAAGTTTTCGGAGGTGCCGCCGTGATACTCGACGCCATCCATGACCAGCGCGCCGCCGGGAGCGCCGGTCGTCATGTTATAAAAGTCTGCATTGACGCCGACCACTGCATTGTAGTGCTCGACGTAGTTTGCCGCATCGGACGGATCGGAATGACGCTTCTGAGCCGCCGCCATCTGATCGGACACGCGGGACATTGCCCAGCCCTGGCTCGGATCGTTGTCGTGATAATTGGCGTGGATGCTCACATCCTCCCGGGCGATATCCGCCGTGGCAATGTAGTAGACGATCTGCTTGTCGTCCTTGGTCAGTGCGTAATTGATCGTCTGTGTCACGCCGGGGGCAACAGTCGTCGTATCCGAGGAAAACACAGAATAGTAGGCATTATCCGGCTTCGGCTCGGGCTTAGGATCCGGATCGACCGGGTCGGGATCAACGGGATCCGTGCCGTTGGGATCGCCAGCCAGATCAAACAGATAATCCGCAAATGCATAGCAGCAGGCCTTGCGCAGCGTCTCGCAATTGGGCAGATCTGTCAGCGAGTACGAGCTCTCCAGCGCACCGATCAGGGTATTCCCGGTATAGGTGCTCAGGACCTTGCTCCGGATACCGTCTTTGGTGACCATGCCGCCCAGACGGTTGGTCAGGAAGTAGGAAGCGCGGCTTGCGTCTGTAAGCCCTGCGGTAAAGTAGTTCTCAATGATCGTGCTCAACGCCACACCGCCGCGGTTCATCTCCGTTGTGAGATAGAACGCATCCATGTCGCCATAGAGGTCCGTATCAGTGAAGGAGTGATCCACACTGTTGAGTGTGCCGTAATCTACACCGAGGTATTTTGTACGAATGTTGGCAGCCAGAATGTCAACGTCCGTCTCCGTGGTATCCACCTTCTCGGGGATGTCCACATTTTCGGCGCAGAACATCAGGTCGGCGATATCACCGGCCCAACTGCCCATGTCGGCACGAGCCTGAACAACAGCATCCGTCATGCCCTGCACCTTGGCGTAATTGGCCACATCCATTGCGCCAAACACATGGCCAAGGTCAACTTTATTGCCATTGGGCAATGTGAAGTTGCCCAAGTTCTTCAGTGCAGAAGCCGAGGTATTGTTCGCGGTATCCTGCTCGGAAACATAGGCGGTAAAGGCAGTATTCTCCTTGCCGCAGACCATTTCCCAAGTGCCGGAGGTGTACCGCTCCACGCCTGTACGGATATAGTTGATGATCAGCGCATTGGCATCCTCACCGGCATTTTCTTCCGCATAGGTCTGGGCATAGCCTTCCAGAACCTTGAAACAGGAAAGGAATGTCGCATAGTCTGAAATCATCGTAGTTGCAGCTGCGTTCCCCCCGGAAGCAGCAGAGCCTTCATCGTTTGAGCCCGCCGCGAAGACGCTGACCGGCAGCATAGCTGTCAGCAGCATCACAAGAACAAGGCACAAAGACAAATGTCGTTTCATCAGTCTGCTTGTCATAACAGTTCTCCTCCTATTGTAATTACATTCAGCTTAAATGATCGATCAGATAATTTAAGTCCTCTTGCATTGCGTAGAAGCGGGTCTGCTCTGTCTCTTCCAAGCCAGAATCGGCAGGCAGTTCCTCAACATGCAGATAAACATTTCGCTGGGTTCCCGTGTCGTCCGTCAGGCTGCCGACAACCTCACTGCTGTCATCACCAATTAAAACCTTGAACAATTCATAGGTTTCTTCTCCGCTCTTGGTTTCAAAGGTAACCGCAATCGTGTTGCCGTTCTGCTCCTGGCGAATGGTAACATACTCCTGCCAACGATCCGGATAGTGCAGATCACCGTAGTCCGTATGAACGACTACATCTTCTGGAATCGTATTTGCAGAAACATTATCATTCTGTTCTTCTTGCACTTTGTCATTGCCGCACCCGGCCAACAGGCCACACACGAATATGACGCACAAAAATACTGATATCCATTTTCGATATGTCATCCCTGCATTCCTTTGGCGTATTCGGATTTTGTTTTGTTTGCTTGTCACTTTGTCGTCTTGCATTCCTTGACCTCCGCAGTTTTATAATTACTAATTGCTTCCACGAAAATATCTCTTAGACATTCTTCATTAACTTCAGCGCTATGAAACTGTTCGGCCAATGATTGTGCGCATAGTGTATAATGACTGTACTCATTGGCTTCTTCGCATAAATGCCGTATTGCATTAGGAAGTTCTTCTGCTTTTTCGAGTATGTATGCAGCACGATAACGTCTCAAATAATCAATTGCTGCAATTTCAGATGGCCCATACGCAAGAATGCATGCTCCGCTTCGTAGGCTTTCTGCAATTTTTGTAGAAAGGGAATACTTAGTACGACAAATTGATTTGTTATCAAAGGCTTCAGTAAAGATAATAAACTTACTTGTCCCTAAGAGCCGCTCAACCTCTCGCTCAGAAATACATCCGCAATAAGTCAATCCATTTCCCTTGTTGATTTGTTGAAGAATTGTGGAATTCCGCTCACCGGAGTATACATTGATTGTCTCAAATCCAGTTATTGCGGCTGCCCTGAGCGCACGCCCCAGTTCAGTCAGCGGTACAATGCGATTGATTCCCAAATTCCCAACATAAACAACACCCGACCGGGAATCAGCAGGCAGCGAGTAATGGTTAATTGCACTTGAGATTCGGATCGTTTTTGTTGGAACTTGAAACAAGCGTGCATAATCTCTTTGCATCATGTCACTGATCGTAACAATAGTCCCGCCCCGATGAATGACCTTTCGGGCCAGCTTCACCAGCTGTTGGCATTGTATTCGACGAAAAAAAGGTCCATGATTCAGCGGCTCAATATAGAAATCATCTGCGCACCACATCACAATCGGAATGTGCAGGAAATCCGACAGCCAGATGGCGATACGATAGGGAAACGCATAGTCTCCGGCCGCTAAAAATATGACATTAGGGGCAAATGCCTGCACCCACTCCAAAAGCGCTTTGGTTTTCCATTTGCCGAATCTCCACATTGTGTCCCGCAAAAAATAGATGAATGATGTACGCCGTCTGGAAAACTGATATACCTTCGCCAGCCAGCCTGTGTCGGTTCTGCTCTGCACCGCCGATTCATCAATGTCTGATGCATCAAAGACCCTGAACTCTGTTTTTCGTGTAAACAGCGAATGCAGAATATTGCTGTCCGTCATTCTGAAATAGTGCAGACAGCATCTTCGAGTCGGAATCTCCTGATGGAAGTACAATTGTGCGAGATTATCTGGGGGGATTCCAGCCAACATATGCATCATTGTTTTCCCCATGTTTCCAGAAGAACTGAAAACATTGTGACTAACAACAAGTACTCGCGGTTCTACCATATTATCTCCTCGAAAATATCCGGAATCGCATTTATCGAATGCTTCTTGTAAGAACGTCGAACTGCATATTATGAAGTTCCGACAGATGCGCTTCATACGGGTGCTCCAGATCCAGAATGGCGACATGCTCTTTGCACTTTCTGTCCTCCGGATTTGGGAGCGCGTGGTAATCGCCGTACAGCTTCGTCAGCAGCTCGTCATAATAGGCAGATACCGGAAATACTCCATCCTCGAACTGCATCTCAACGGACTGCTCAATCCATGCCCGCGGGAATATATTTTTCTCGTATTTGCTCCCTGCGCCAAAAAATGTATGGACTAACTGCGATTTCTGATCTTTTTTTCGTATACAAATTGCCTTGAGCCCTTTGAGCGGGAACATGCGGCATACCTGCATGAATAGCTTCTTAATCACGCTATTGGTTTCATACCCACGAGCATATAGGCTTTTTGCAATAATGATTTTTGATACACAAAACTGTATCTTCCGCATCAAAGTGCAATCAGAGAGGTTATCGCACGGGAAGATATCGACATACACGCCTTGGTGCGTCTTCAAATCCTTTGGATAATACTTCTCTATGCAGGTCGTATTGTTTCGCCGCAATTTGGAGTAGGGCATTGGCCAATGAGCGCTGTGTTCCTGCTGGGCAAAATATAAAGTCTCGTCAAAATCTTTGGCCGCTTCCTTGAAAAAACGCTCATACTCACTGCGAGACATTATAATATCCACATCATCATCCCATGGAATGAAGCCGTGATGTCTGACTGCTCCTAATGCCGTGCCTGCAAAAAGCTGATATGATATTCGGCGCCTTTTGCAGACGATATCAATATCTTTCAGCATTTCAAGCAGAAGTGTCTGATGAGCCGTCATTCCCGTATGTTGTTCCAGTACTCTCATATGTGCACCCTTAGCTACGCAGAAAAGTCATATACATATACTTGCGCAGCCAGTTCGGTGACAGCGCAGAACTACTTCGGATAATGCAACTCTCAGCATATTGCCAAGCATTTATGAATCCTTGCTTCCACATGAAACGGAACAATTCTATCTGCGTTTTTGCGTAACGCCAACCTGCCCTTCGTTTATACATACTTGTACCTGCTCTCATATAGAGCAGCGGCTCTTGAATATTATATCCCTCATAACCAGCCATCAGCATTCGAATCCACAGATAATAGTCCTCCAGCCGGTAAAAGTGCTGATACGAGCCTACTGCCTCTACTGCCGATTTTTTATACATTACACATGGATGGTTAAACGGATTCCGCTTTTTAGCGAACTCAATGATTTCTTTGTTTTTCTCCGGCAAGACCCTTTTGCAGTTTATAGTTTCCGGGTTCTTCGAGAATTCCATTACCGTGCCTGAACAAATACTTACAATCGGATACTTATTGAAGATTGCGACCTGCTTCTCGCATCTGTCTGGATATGCAATATCATCACTATCCATACGCGCAACCAGTTCATTCCTGCAATGTTTTATTCCTTCATTCAAGGCATTCCCCAAACCCACGTTTTTCTCAAGCCGCACGACCATTAAGATTTCGCCCATCTGACAATGCTTTTCAGCTATGACACCATCCAATTCCGGAGTCAACGGCCCATCACATACCAAAACAAAATCGCTAGTCGGTAGTGTTTGATCCTGTATGCTTTCAATTGCAAGTTTCAGCCATGCCGGGTTTTCCTTGCTATAGACTGACATAAGTACAGAATATGCTCCATATCTCTCTGCGCTCATAAAGCGCCCCTTTCTGCTCCAATTATTTGCCTAGAAGTCTTCGGCATTTAGTCCAATCTTCGTACCGATCTCCCAGCATATGGATATCACTTCCGAGGTATTTTACATATCCATTTTCAATCCATTCAAGATACCGTTTACGTTTCAGCGGCCTTGTCAGGCATTCTGCATTGAGCTGGAGCGGCACGCTCTCACAAATCAGTTTTTCAATATTCTCTGCAGGATACCGCTCTGCGTGAGCAAGGACAATTTGAATATCCGCCAGGTCACACAGAAGATACAGCGTGTCCCAGATCGACTCCGGCCACGCATAAAACGGCATTTCCAACAACAGCTCGTTTGTACCCTCACGGCACAGGCGGTTCAGGCCGTCCAGCCGTTCCATGCCATCGCAGATCAGCACCTCTGCGCCGAGCTGAATCAGCGGAGCGTTTTCAGGCAGCTCACGGAGCAGCAGCCCTGCAGTTTTCTTCCTACGGCGCAGGAAGGATTCGACGGACTCCTTGTGCGGGTAAAAATGCGGCGTTGCACAGATCGTTTTCACGCCAGCAGAAGCTGCCATCTCCACCTGTTTCAGCGAGGTCGCAAGGCCATCGCTCCCATGATCGCAGCCAGGAAGAATATGCGCATGATAGTCAAGTGACAGGTCGAGCTTCATATTATCGCGCTTCATACGACTCAGAATAGGAATACTTATATCCGTATTTGCCCCCATATTTATATTTGTAAGCATACTTCACGGATTTCATATTCAGGTCGTTGAGCACCGTGCCGCATAGGTTTCCGCCCGCACGGCGTACCGCATCGATGGCCTCGTTCAGCTCATCCTGCGTCGTATCGCCGGACTTGACTACGAGTACCACACCGTCCACATAGGTCGAAACAATTTGCGCGTCAGCGACCGTATTGATCGGCGGCGTGTCGATAATAATGTAGTCATAAACCTTTGCACTTTCTTCCACGAAGTGCTTCATACGCTCGGATGAAAGCAGTTCGGAGGGGTTCGGTGGGATGGTGCCAGTGCAAACGATCCAGAGCGGCAGATCTTTCACCTTGTCCAGTTCGAGCTTCGATATTTTTGCAAGAAAGTCGCACAGGCCGGTAGGCTTCTCCACCCTCCAAAGGCGGCGCTGTGTCGGCTTGCGCATATCCGCATCGATCAAGAGCACCTTTTTGCCCAACATTGCATAGCTAATGGCAATGTTGGCTGCTGTCAGGCTCTTGCCCTCAGAGGGCTTTGCGCTAGTGACGGCGAAGCTCGTACATGGGCGCTCCTTATCCGCCGTCATGCAGAACATCAAACTGGTGCGCAACTTTACATAGGCTTCCTTTATCGCAAATGGAGATTCATTGGTCAGCAGACGTTTCCTGCTTGTACGAACAGCTTCAATCGCTACCTTTCGGCTTTCTTTCTTTTTCGCCATAGAGCACTGCACCTCCCTCCGCCAGCTTCCAGCAGCCAGCATTCTCATTTGTCGCATGGATGTCCGGTATCTGACCAAGGACAGTCACACCGGCGGACTTTTCAATGTCCTCCGGCAGGTAGATGGTCGTATCGGCCATCATTCGCAGAATAATAGCAACTGAAGCCAGTATCATGCCAACCACAAATCCAATCGCGCTGTCAAATACGGTTCTGGGCGCAGATTTTTCCGTTGCCACCTCCGGTCGGTCCACGACCTCGACGCCGCCCGCCTTGGTAATACGAACGATTTCAGTAGGCGCAACTTTTGCAAAGGAATTGGCGATCTTACAGGCAAGCTCTGGATCGGTCGAGGTCGCTACCACCTCCAGCAACTGTGTATCCGACACAACGGAGACATTCACCATGCGGCTAAGTTCCTTTCTCGACAATGAGGTTTCTGCTCTCAAATCACTCAGGACGGAATCCAAAACAGAATTGCTCGCCAGGATCTTTGAATAGGTCGTAGCAAGGCTCTCCGCCGCCTGGAGGTCGCTGTTATTGATCGTTCCCTGTGAAGAATTGTCCGCACTGTTATATACATAAAAACTCACTCGAGATTCATAGGTCGGCGTAACAAAAATTGTTACTACTGCATAAACGCCCGCAGCAACAACGACCCCCGCAAGGAGCAGCCAATGAATCTTTGCCAACAGGATCTTTGTAATATCCCATAGTGACAGCTCTGTGCCCCCCACGGAAGCATACGGTTTCTTACTTTCGTTCATATTCTAGGATTGTCCTCCAAACGCATCTTTCTTTATCGGGCGCCCGCGCCGCACAAAACGACGCGGATCGTTTTTCCAATACACGCCAAATCCATCCAAATCGATCGTTTTTCTATATACTCCATATCGTAGATAATTTTTTCTTCCGGCTTCAGAGAATATCCGCCATTCACCTGAGCATGTCCAGTCAGGCCAGGAACAACCATTAACCGGTTGGAGAAACCGGGAATGTATTTTTCAAATTCTCCGTAGAAATAAGCACGCTCCGGCCGCGGGCCGACGAAACTCATGTCGCCGCGCAGGATGTTATAGAACTGAGGAAGCTCGTCCAGCCGGGTGCGTCTGAGAATTTGGCCGAAGTGTGTGCATCTTGGATCCTGCTCATCTGCCCACTGCGGGCCGTTTTCCTCTGCATTGAGACGCATCGAACGGAACTTGTAGATCATGAACGGCTTGCCGTGAAGCCCGAGCCGCTCCTGCCTGAAGATCGGAGCGCCCGGCGAATCGATCACAATGATGAGCGCGATCACAGCCATCGGCAATACCAGGATCAGTAGTCCCAGAAACGAAAAGACGAGATCAAAAATTCGCTTGGATATCAGATACAGCCTTCGGGGCTGCAATACAGGCTTTGCTATCTGTATCGTCACTTTGGCGGAGCCTTCCTCCGCCAGAAAGCTGGGTGCCGCTGTCGCCATATGTCCCACATCCCCACATTTCAATGATCCGCAATATAGAGAGATATCGTCCGTAGGGTACCCTACGGACGCGAAAGGCGCGCCTTTCGCGTTTTCTCTATTGCGCTTTCGCTATATGCTCATTTTTCCGCCGCTGTGTCCGTCCGCAGAAGCTCTTCCCGGACGTTGGACGCTACGAAGCTGTAGATCTGCT
>ERZ779890.4365-NODE-4365-length-11817-cov-2.581024_pt1 | contig 11817 bp, 12 predicted proteins | sample MGYA00511553_ERZ779890 | MGnify/ENA primary metagenome ERZ779890 (study PRJEB29588, sample SAMEA2152064) | human gut metagenome | biome: human gut; feature: human-associated habitat; material: faeces | place: Denmark | collected 2008/2010 ...
ATTACAGGAGGCCGTGTGCCATAGCCATGTTCAAGATAGAGCTGAGGAACGTCCCCGGGGATGTCACCGAGGACATGCTGAAGGAGGCAGGGAGGATCCTCGGGACCAGTCTGAAGACCGTCGAGGCGAGGTACTGAGGAGGGACGGCCGTGAGAACGTCATTCGGAAAGACTTCGGAAGGGGCGGAGGTGGAGATGGTCTTCCTGGAGAAGGGGGACCTGAGCTGTGGGATCCTCACCTACGGAGGTGTCCTCCAGAACCTCTACGTCCCGGATTCGTCCGGGTTCGACGTGGATGTCGTCCTCGGTTACGAGAACGTCATCGACTACGAGACCCGCTCCGGCCGCATGGGGGCCATCATAGGAAGGTTCGCCAACAGGATAGCCGAGGGGAGGTTCGAACTAGACGGGAAGACCTACGAACTCTCCCGGAACAGGGGCCCGGACCATATCCACGGAGGAAACAAGGGATTCGATAAGAGGATCTGGAACATAGAAGGGTCGTCGGAAAGCTCCGTCACCCTGTCCCTCCAGAGCGCCGACGGGGAGGAGGGGTATCCGGGCAACATGGATGTCAGGGTGAAATACACCCTGGGCGACTCGGGCCTGACCATGGACTATCTGGCACATTCCGACAGAGATACCGTCTGCAACCTCACCAACCACTCATACTTCAACCTGAACGGACACGGGAACGGTACGGTGGAGGACCACCACGTCATGATCAACTCCGACCGTCACACGGTGTTCGGAGGGAGGTCCCTGCCCACGGGGGAGATCGCATCCGTCGAAGGGACGCCCCTGGACCTCAGGGAGTCGAGGGCCATCGGGACCAGGATGAGAAGGTACGGCGGGTTCGACAACAACTACCTGTTGGACGACATCATGGCGGCCAAGGTGAAGGGGCCCAAGACCGGCATCGAGATGGACGTGGTCACGGACTGTCCCGCCATACAGTTCTACACGGCCAACGGACTTAAGGAGATGGAAGGAAAGGACGGCGCGAGATACGGGAAATGGAGCGGACTGTGTCTGGAGACACAATACTGTCCCGATTCCCCCAACCACCCGGAATTCCCGTCGGCGGTCCTCAGAAAAGGTGACGAATACCGTCACCGTACGTCCTACATATTCAACTTGGAATGAGAGGGTACGTGGTATCAGGAGGATACCGACCTCCAATAACGGTCCGCCAGTCCCGGATCCTTCTCCGTCCTGTATCCTTCGCGGTAGACCGCATCCAATATCACCGAGGCCTCAGAGACGCCTTTCTCCGAGAGGGATACGAGCTTCTCCAGAGCGGGTGCCGCATCCCCTCCCCTCAGACCGGCTATGGCATCCAAGAGGGTGTCCGCATCCTCCCCGGCGTCAGCTGCGGATACCTCCGCCTCCATGAGGGACATGGCCTCCTCGGCCGTATCGGGACGGAATCCGTCCGCTATCAGAAGTGCCAGATGGAGTTTTGCATCGGGGTGTCCCTTCTCGTCGGCCTTACGGAAGAACTTGACGGCCGACCTGACCTCCGTGAACGGACATCCCTCGTACTCCCCGCCCATGAGCATGCCGAGGCGGAAAAGAGCCTCGGGATGTCCCCTCACGGCGGCCACGAACAGCGTCCAATAGGCCTTCTTGAACGATACGAGGTCGTCGGCGGCATCGAGGTATCTCATCCCCGCACGGAAGAACATGTCGGTATCCACGGGAGGGACGTCGTCGCCCGAATATCCGAACGGATGGTTCTGCTTGAATATGGAATACGCCTTCTCGGCATCCTTCTTCTTGACACCGTTGTCTTGGAGTATCCCTACGACCACATCCTGTCTCTCGAGTATGAACATGCTTCCAGTACAATATGTGGCGAGGATCTCTTCGGCCTTCATGGCAGGTGGAATGACAGGTGGGGGATTATATGTTTTCCCGGAGTATTACGTGCCATCGCATGGACCCGATTTCAGACAAAGCTGTACCCGACATGGCCGACATTTGTTCCTGTACGGCTTTTGTGAAGATAAGATATCGATTTTTTCGAATATAAAGCACAATTATATATCATATACTTGCTATATTTGATTAAACTTCTCGAAAAAATCGAATGAGCTGGAAAAATGCTGATAAAATTCAGAGTTGAGAACTACAAATCGTTCGACAAGGAACAATCCCTGTCCATGGTATCCGGAAGTACTCGCGACCACGCAGACCATGTGTATGATATGAAAGACCAGGGGATCCTCCGCACAGCGGTCATATTCGGTTCCAATGGTTCGGGGAAGACCAACCTCGTCAAAGCGATGATCGCTTCGAGAGGCCTCATATTCGGATACCCGATCCCAAAGAACGATTACTGCAGGATCGATCCGGAGAACTCCAAAAGAGCCACTGCATTCGAGTACACCGTGGAACTGAACGGGACACAGTATGCCTATGGTTTCGAAGTACTGCTGTCGTCCGGAGAGATATTGACCGAATGGCTGTACAATCTGTCGAACAGAGGCAGGCATAGCAAGATATTCTTCAGGACCAAAGACGCCATTGAAACAGAACTGGATCTACAAGACGAGGATTCGAAATATTTCGAAGTATACTCCACGGAGGCCAGATCTGCCGGATGGATTCCGTTCATCACGGTCATGTCGAAAGCTCCCGAGAGGGAGGGAAGTAAACTATCGGTCATAAACAGATTGATGAGATGGTTCACCAACTCCCTCAGGATAGTCGCAGCAGGAACATCCCTCAACTACAACATAAACAGCAACCTGTCCGATTTCACAGGGAACACCCTTCCGCATTATGGGACGGGAATATCCGGAATAAGATACGAGGATGTAAAGGACCGCAGCAACATGATACCTCCCGATCTCCTGGAACAGATGATGCGGGACATCGGGAACCGTAGCGAACCCATAGGGACCATAAGATCTCCTTCCGGAATATTCACTTTGACCGTCGGAAAATCGGGAGAGCCCATACTTAAAAAGATGATGTTCGACCACAACGGAACATCGTTCGAATACACCGAGGAATCGGATGGGACGAAAAGACTGGTGGAGTTGCTTCCCCTGCTGAATGGGAACGATCTGAAGGATCTGACATATGTCGTGGACGAGATCGACAGGAGCCTGCACCCTCAGATGACCCAGAAATTCATAAGGGATTTCGAATCGCTCCCGAAAGATCTCAGAAGACAGCTGATCGTAACCACCCACGAATCCAGGCTCATGGATCTGGATATTGTACGCAGGGACGAGATCTGGTTCGTAGAGAAAGATACGGCCGGGACATCGAAAATCTATTCCATGGAAGCATTCGGAGAGAGAAAGGACAGACGTATCGATAAGGCATACTTGGATGGAAGATACGGTGCGATACCGTGTTTCAGAAGCATATTTCCCGATTTGGAGTGATGATGAGGCCCACAACTGCAATATATGTCAGAACTAACGGGGATCCCCCCACCACGGTGAAAAATCATCTGAAAAAGATGATGGATTCTGGCATCATTGGAAGAATTGGCAGCACTAAATCAGGTAAATGGATTATTGTCAACCTAAAGTGACATGTTGTTTCTTAGTCCATTTCTTAGTCCATATGGGATTTAATCATACGATCACCATTGAAGGACCTCGTCATCAATCTTGAAATATGAATAGGATTCCGTTCTGTGGAAGTGTTCAGGATAAGGGTATGCGATATCCATTACGATCCCGAGATCGTCACGCAGCATATACTGAGACGTTCCTACAGAATAAGGCTATATCATGCCGGTGTGAAGATCGAAAAGATCTCAAAGCTCCTCAGACATGATGATTACCACACCACATACAAGTATCTCGGGATCAACATTGATGACATGAACGATGCCATGAAAATCCTGAGGGACTTCGACAAGGGGTAGTCTCTCGTAATCTTTTGGTTACATCCTAAGGGTTCGACAAACGCCTTACCATCGGTGTAAAAACCACTCTTTTTTCAGTTAGTCAATAGTGCCAGAATGAAAATCAAGATTCCAAGATACGGGATTTCGTCTTTCCCACTTCCGCAGGGATGTCCCTAGGGGAGAGGACGTACGGTATCCCTTCCTCCTTGCACTTTCCGGACGGAAGCCCATACCCGTAGGCGGCGGCTATGAATTCCGCCCCCGCCTGTCTCGCACCCTCCAGGTCCTGAGGACAGTCGCCTATCATGACGACGATGTCCGCATCTGCCTCTCTGGCACATCTGCGGACCATGTCCGCCTTGGTCACGGTACCGGAGGCATCCGCACCTGCGACCGTCAGAAACAGGTCCTCCAGACCGAGTCCGCGGATGAATTCCGTCGCCACATCCTCGATCTTCATGGTGGCCACCGAAAGCAAGTATCCCTCGGAACGGAGGTCCCTCAGAACCTCTTCCATACCGTCGAACAGCGGGACCTTACCTACGCACTCCTCGGAATAATACCTGCGGTACAGACCGATGACCTCCGAAGCGGCATCGCCTTCGACCCCGAAGAGTTCCCTGACGTTGTCCGGAAGCCCTCCGCACAGATGATGTGCCAGCATGTCGTCGGACGGTATCGGGAGATCTGCGTTGAGCGCCGCATGGCGGTATGATGCGTAGATCGACGGACGGGAGTCCGTAAGGGTTCCGTCCACATCGAAAACGACCAACGTCCTTGTATCCTCCGCCATCGGATCACCATACTGCAGTACGGAACCATGGGTTCCGGATATAAAACCGGTACGGGGTCTCAGGTCCGGAGGAGATTCCTCCGGACCTTTCCCATCAGACCCCCACCCGTTTCCCAGTTACACCTGCCGCCAGGAATATCGCGGTACATGCGGTACAGAATGCGTAGAGGACGACGTTATGTCCCATATGGCCGCCCGTTTTTCCGATGGCCGTCGCATCGTAGGTCGCCGTGTACGACGTCACGGTGCCGTCGTAGGCCCCGACGGACGGTGACCACCCTGAGAATGAGTACGCACATATGCCGTCTGATGCTCTGGACGGATCGTCTGGCACTGTCGGGACATCTCCCCAGAGGACGGATACCTCCGAGATCTTCGAACCGCCGTAGTCCTTGAAGACGACCTTGTATACGTTGGCCTTCAGGACGAGGCCCTTGCCGGAGATATCCGCAAAAAGATCCTTGACGGATGCAACGATAATCTGCGAATATCCCGGAATGGATACGATGATGTCTCCCGACATCCCATAGGGGACGGTGAGGACATAGGATCCGTCAGGACCGGTGACTGCCAAGTGCGGTCCGAGGGAGACGGTCACTCCGGCGGCCGAGACGTGACCGCCGATGACGGTCAGTTTTCCAGATATGTTACAGGCGTCTACGGTCAACGTTATGTTCTTACCGGAAACATCGGACGACACATCGACCAACCGTGCGGACTTCGTCTGGACATATCCTGGGATCCCTGAGGGAGGGCGGCAGATTCATGATATGCAACGAGACCGACGGCGGCGGCCCGCACGACGATGTGTGGACGAGGAGAATAAGCAAAATGAGGATCTACAGCGGGGAAAGGATGGAAAGCGACCTGCGGGAGGCCGGATTCCGGAGCGTAAACGTATACAGAAAGGACGGACGCAGATGGATCTGCGTCATAGCCCGCAGACGAGACCGTCCCGGGGTTTCGGAAGAGATATGAAATAAGACGGTCCGGAACAGGACATATGGATACGGACCGCCGGAAATCGTTTACGGATGGGAATCAGACGACTGCGGACACGCTAATACTGACCCCTATGTTGTCCGTCGCTTCGAATCCGACCCGGGGGAGACCGTTGTACACTTCGCTGATGACGGATCCTTCCGTGCATCCCGTGATCCTGATCTTCAGGATGACCGTCGTCTCACCTATGTATCCAGTGAACATGGACCCCTCTTCGTCATAGGTCCACCCTGTCCCGAACTCGGCCACGATGATGGCGGGGGAATAGAATTGGCTCGCTAGGCCGAGGCTTCTGCCGTTGATCGTGAATGAGACTTTGTCCTTATCTATACCAGATGTGGAACAGCTGTACGACGACACGCTCAAAGGCGATTCCGCCCATTTGGCATACAGGGTCATTCCTTCGGACACGGGGTCTCCGACCTTGTAATCTATACCGCTCCCGTCCCTGGCGGTGTTCCAGCAGACGAATATATGACCGCTGTAGGAGAACATGTTGATGACGGCCTCGGCATTCGAATACTTGACCGAGGTCTCCCCATCAGACGTCTTACCGCCGTTCCCATCATAAGTAACGCCTTTCTCCACAGGGTCCATGAGACCCGGGACTGCGACGATGGCGGCTCCGCCACTGCGACTACGGCCACGATTGCGATCGACACATTCTTGGATAATGTCATAACATGTCATGGGAGACGTACACCTAAATACATTCGTCCGACAAGACGACATGAGGGATCGGACCAGAGACCTGCCAACCGGAGGTCTAAAGAATACAGAAATTCTGAGTTGTACCATTTTAATATCAGGACCCTCTACTTGACGATGATCCGTAATGACAGACAGCGACAGCAGCATCGTTCCGGTCAAAAGGAGGAACGGTCTCAGGAAGGATCTCCGCGAGATCTATGAATCGAGGAACATCCTCAGGTCCCTGGTATCCAAGAACCTGTTCGGACGCTACAGGAACTCCGTCCTGGGATTCGGCTGGCACTTCGTCATGCCCATCATCATGTTGGTCGTCTACTATGTGGTCTTCACCGAGGTGAGGGCCTCCCCCATATCGGACTTCTGGGTATACATCGCCGCAGGGATATTCCCGTTCAACTTCATGGTGTCCAATCTGACCGGGGGGGCCGGAGCCATAGTCGGTAATTCCGGCATGGTGAAGAAGATGTACTTCCCCCGGGAGATCCTCGTCCTGGCACATGTTATAAGCAACTTCATCGTGATGGTGATGGGTTATGCGGTCATACTGATCATAATCGCGGTGACGGGATATCCCCTGGATTGGGTCCCGCTGCTGTTGCTTCCGGCCATACTGCTGCTGATGGCCCTGTTCACCACCGGATACACCCTTCTGTTCTCGTCGCTTACCGTATATGCCCGCGACGTACAGTATATATTGAGTTCCGTCAGCATGATATTCTTCTTCATGACACCCATGTATTTCCTTGCGGACAGCGTATCGGGGGTGTTGGGGAACGTCATCTGGCTGAACCCGTTCACATATTACATAGAAGCATTCCACAGCATGGTATACTTCGGGGAGATCCCCGAAATGAAGGTCCTGCTGATGTGCATCATACTGCCGTTGGTCTCGATGATGTTGGGACTGGCAGTATTCCGCAGACTCAAACGCGGATTCGCCGAAAGGTTGTGAGATAGATGGACCCCAAGAACGCCATAGAGATCAGGAACATCGTGAAGACATTCAAGATCGAGGTGGAGGACCCCGAGAAGAAAGGGGGCATTCTCAACAGGAACCCTACCAAGACCATCGAGAACAAGGTCTTGGACGGGATCACGCTGGACATCAGAAAAGGCGATGTTCTGGGGGTTCTGGGAAGGAACGGAAGCGGGAAGAGCACCTTCCTTTCCATGATAGCCAGGATAATGGAGCCGGATTCCGGGACGATAGAGTGTTCCGGGAAGGTCGCATCGATCCTCGAGCTCGGAATGGGTTTCCATCAGGATATGTCCGGGCGGGAGAACATCTATCTCAAAGGAGAGCTGTACGGGTTCAGCCGCAAGGAGATGGATTCCAAGATCGACAGGATAATCGAGTACTCGGGGACATCCAAGTACATAGACAACCCAGTCAGGACATACTCCTCCGGGATGTCTGGGAGATTGGCGTTCTCGATCATGATGAATGTGGATTCCGACATAATGCTGGTGGACGAGATCCTCAGTGTCGGTGACGCCGCATTCATGGCCAAGGCGAAGGAGCATTTCAAGAAACTTGCCAGGAGCGGGAAGACCGTGGTCTTCGTCTCCCATTCCATAAACGACGTGGCCGACATGTGCAACCGTGCCGTATGGATAGAGGATGGGAAGATCATAAGGGATGGAAATGCGAAGGACGTCTGTGCGGAATACCAGAATAAGATGTCGTCGTCTCCGGAGATCATAGCGGATCTGGCGGAGGCGGGGGTGGCGGAATCGCAGTACGAATTGGCGATGATGTACCGGGACGGTACGAATTTCGGCAAGAGTGAGGAGCTGTATGAGGAGTGGATGAAGAAGGCGGCCGATCAGGGACACACTTTGGCACAAATCGAATATGCAGACATCTTGTTGGAGAGAGGAAATGAAGATGACATTTCCGAGGCCATGAGTCTGTACCAATCGGCTGCAAACAAGGGGAATGATGATGCCCGGGTGAAAATCGCATCATTCAGAAAAAATACAGATGATGACGACCTGCACACGGAGATAAAGAAGATCTTCCTTAAAATGGCCGAAGAAGGAGATCCGATCAACCAATTCAGATGTGCAGACTATCTTCTGAAGACCGCATGGACAAATGAAGATGGGAAAGAAGCATTCGAGTGGTTCTTGAAATCGTCCGAGAAGGGATACCCCAATGCGACGCACCAGGTGGCGCTGATGCAGAGGGATGGGGTCGGTACAGCTAAAAATTATGAGGAGATGGAAAAGAACCTGAAAAAAGCGAGCGATTCTGGATTCCTGCCTTCGATCATCCTGTTGGCAGACATATACCTTCAAGGGAGACTTATTCCGAAAAATGAGAAAGGTGCTTTTGAGCAATACCTCAAAGGAGCAAGGCTCGGAAATGGAAAGTGCCAATACCAGGTCGCAGTAATGTATAGAGATGGTATCGGAACCGAGATTGATGTCGATGAATCCGAAAAATGGTTTGAAAGATTCTCGTATTCCACAACAATCTGGAATAACATATGGGCCGCAGACTGGGCTAAGATGCAAGACGATTCCGATCCCGCATTGATTGAGAAGATATATCTCAGAAGTGCATATGGTGGGAATACAATAGCTTTGTCAAATATCCTGAATACTGCAATTGCCAATAATGAATTCGATGAGAAAAAATACGATGATCTGATGAATTCATTGGAATTCTTAGCAGAAAATGGAAACATAGATGCTGCAAGAAGAATGGGCAATCACTATTATGATGGTGTTGGAGTAAAAAAAGACTACACCACAGCTATAAAATGGTATGAAAAAGCAGCACTTCTCGGCGATCAATGGAGTAGAAATCGCTTAGGAGAAATGTATAGGGATGGTAAGGGAACATCGCCTGATGTAGAAAAAGCAATGGAATGGTTTGTGAAAACATCAATTTTTGGAAATACTGTGGCAATAGCCAACACACTTAACGTATATTCAACAGAAATTTTAGAAAAAGACATACTTTACGAAAAAAATATGAATGCTTTAAAAAAATTAGCAGAAAATGGAAATATTGATGCTGCAAGAAGACTGGGGACCTATTACTATGATGGTGCGGGTGTAAAAAAGGACTACTCCGTGGCCATAAAGTGGTATGAAATGGCAGCACTTCTCGGAGATCAATGGAGCAAGAATCGCCTAGGGGAAATGTATAGAGATGGCAAAGGGACAACTCCCAATATGGAAAAGGCAATAAGATGGTTGATTGAATCTTAATATCTAATATGACTTTCGACAAATTATTGTACATGTGCACACACATGTACTCACGAGGCCTGATTTTGTATTCCAGCTTTGAAGCAGAACGGTAAAAACCGAAATTCCCAGATTTGGGACCACACATTTGTAACTCCAGATTCGGGAATTTCGAATTCAAGTTTAATGAAGGTCGGGAGATTACATATCGACCCTTTAACGTGAATTCGGAGATAGATGATCGATCACTCTCGGGTCGATAGACTCGGCTGCCGCGTGCGGAGACGACATCAGTATCCGAGCAGCAATTCCGGTTCGATGTCCAATCTCCTGATTATATCCCATGCCTTCTCGGTCTCGCCCGGAGCGCCGGATATCCTCATCGTATCCGTGTCACGATCGTAGATCACGTGAATTCGGGGATGGCTTGTTGAGTCGGTGATTTTTCGATAGCCTCCCCCAAACCCCAGACCGATCCCTCTGTCGGAGCTCCGGGCTCCGGCACCTTTTTTCGAAGCCCATTTGCATCTCTGCTGCTTTGCTTGGATGTCCCATGCATTGTTCATAAAATATTTAAACAAAACGTTCATTCTATTTCTTTTTTTCGTATAGTTTATATATTATACACTCATGTACCGTATTTATACCTTTTTGCTTGGACGGACGGCAGGATGAACGTAGATTTCAACGAGGACACATACGAAGGGCTTCCATTCGCGACCGCACTGTCGATGGCGATGATGGAAAGACTCGGCATCAGGAAGATGATCGATGCCGAATCCGGAAAGATCGGCGGCGGGATCTACAACCTCAGCACAGGCATGGCGGCCAAGTCCTTCATCGGAAGTATGACCTCGGAGATGGGCCGCAGACCGATATACCGTACAAAGGCGGTATTAGACACCGCACCCAAGGACAAGATCTTCGGACCATTCGTTAAACCGAACGGATTGAACGACAGGATACTGCGTGACAGGCTGACCACGATGTCGAAACTCGATCTTCCGGAACTTCAGTGGAAGATGTATCAACACGTCACCGAACTGGTGGACCTCCATTCCCATGTGGACCATCTCGATGCCACGGATGTCGATCTCTGGGGTACCAAGTACGGATTATGGGATGACGACGGTACGCAACCGAAACACAACAACCATGCGAAATCCAAAAGGAACCATCTGATGCAGAAGGAGATCCACACCATATGCGACGGCAACGGCATACCCGTCTATTCCAAAGCCTACGACGGTAACGTATCGGACATGGTGATGAACCGTGATTCCATAGAGTTCCTGGATTCGCACACGGATATCAGGGACAGGCTGTTGATCGCCGATTGCAAGACGGCGGCGGGGGACATCATCGGAAGGATGTTGGAAGTCGGAACACATTTCATCACGAAGGTGCCGATGAACTTCTCCGGGAAGATTCGTGACGACATGGTGCGCTCCGCCATGTCGGGCATCATGGACGAATCCGAGGAACACGAGGGCTGCCTGTATTACGATACCGATTCCGACACGGTGTTGGGCAAGGGTGTGACAAGGGATCTGCGTTTCATCGCATTCTCCCTGCCCGGAGGATACGAACGTGCGGAGGAGTTCATCAGAGGCCAGGGATCGACATCCTTCGCGAAGAGGACCTCCTACCTCGGCAAGTTCCACTGCGAGAAGGATGCAAGGGAGGCGTTCGACAAGGTGTTGGGATCGGCATACGGAGCATATTCCGCCGAACCGTACATCTGCCTCGATGACAGATTGATGAGGAAGGACCCGAACGGACCATGTTGGAGGGTCAAGGCCAGGAACATAATGGTGGACGAATCCAACATAGGTGATTCGGCAAGGGCCTATGCGATCAACGTCCTGGTCACCGACCTTCCCCGCGGTCATGATGACGACATAATAAAGGGTGCGACCGCGGACATGGTGATAGACGCCTATCTGGGGCAATACCGTGTGGAACATGCCTTCCGCATGATGAAGTCCGATCTGAACATGGGGAAGGTGTACATCCATTCTCCCGCGAGACAGGATGCCATGATCTTCCTTACATCGGTGACGACCATGATCCATGCGGTCATCGACAACATCCTGTCACCGGATCTGGATTCTTCGGCATCCGATCCGTACGGGGACCCCGATACGGAATCGAAGTGCCTGACGATGAAACACGTCGTGGACTTCATGATGAACGTGGATTCGGCACCATTCCATGAATTATCTTGACCTTTGCAT
>ERZ779890.4367-NODE-4367-length-11816-cov-5.857665_pt1 | contig 11816 bp, 10 predicted proteins | sample MGYA00511553_ERZ779890 | MGnify/ENA primary metagenome ERZ779890 (study PRJEB29588, sample SAMEA2152064) | human gut metagenome | biome: human gut; feature: human-associated habitat; material: faeces | place: Denmark | collected 2008/2010 ...
ACATTCCCTGACGTAGACATATCATCTGAAATAGAGAAGGATATGATCTCATCCCCCTGATCCAGATAAGGCTCCGCTGCCTTCATCACATCTTCAATTGAAACAGCCGAGGTCTTCGGTGTCGTCTTATGTTCGTCCGACCATTTGTAAATCTCATCGGGTGTAATGTCCACTCCATCTAAAAATTCCTCTTCTCCAAGTAAAATATGAAGAGGTAAAATGGTGATGTCATAGCGTTCAATCAGCTCTTTCGATAAGTCACAGGTGCTGTCTGAAAAAATGCGAATCATATTCGGTCTCCTTCGTGTTATTTTTAAAAAAGCCCGGTAACCACCAGGCTTTTAAGCTGGAATAGGCGGGAGTCGAACCCGCGTCCAAAGACCCATTCCCTGTCCTTCTACTATCATAGTCATCCAATTCCGTGATTGCTCACCATTCCCTCTGCCTGACGGAGGTAGACGCCCTTCAGGTTTCAGTAGCTTCATGGTACGCCCATGGGGGCAAAGCTTAGCCCATGTCGTTTCCTACATCGTTGATGCCTGGGTCTTAATGTGTAGGTGCACTAAGTCAGACAGCTGCCCTTAGGCAGCAAATGCTAATTTTTCGTCAGCGTTTATATTTATTTTTGCGATTTGACGCATCGCCTGCGGATAGCTTCTCCAGCTGCAAGACCCCTGTCGAAACCTTGACTAGCCCTTGATCAGAATTATTATAAAGGTTTACAGACGGCATGTCAATGCCTTTGCTGCTTCGATTTAACGCATATTTATACCTTTTTCCCCATAAAATAATATTACGAATGAAATGCTGCGTGTGAACTTGTAACGTTCCAGCAAGAATTGTTTGTACGGATCAGGAGGTCAGATGACAAAAAAGAAAAGCGTAGAGAAAAGCAATCCGGAGTGCCGTCGCAGTTTGACAGACCGATCGGAGCTGCAAAAGTTTGTGCTGCATTTGCTGCAGGGCGCGATGATCGGGATCGGGGCAGTGCTTCCGGGAATTTCAGGCGGTGTTTTAAGCGTAGTGTTTGGCATTTACGAACCGATTATGGCATTTTTGTCAAACCCCAGGGAGGCGCTTTCACAATACGGCAGACTTTTGCTTCCGGTGCTCTTGGGGGCAGCGGGCGGATTTTTGCTCTCTGCGCGTGCGATCGGATTTTTCCTGACACGCTATGAAGTTTTGTCGGTGTGCCTGTTTGTCGGGCTGATCGTCGGAATGCTGCCGTCGATGTTTCGGGAGGCAGGAGAAAAAGGAAGGAGCAGGTGGGATCTGTATGCGCTGGCGGGGGCGTTTTTTACGGTACTGATCCTTTTGAGTCTCCTGCGCCAGATCAGCGTTTCGATTCCGCAGGGGCTTTTTGGAAATTTGTTCTGCGGCTTTTGCGTGGCGCTCAGCATCATTGCGCCCGGGATGAGTTTTTCTGCGCTTTTGATGCCGCTCGGGCTCTATACGCCATTTATGGAAGACGTCGGAGCAGTGTACCTGCCTGCGGTTGTTCCGGCGGTACTGAGCGCAGGCGTGACGATGGTGCTTCTGGCAAAACAGATCACGCGGCTTTTGGAACGGCATTACTCGGTGGTGTTTCATGGGATCATCGGGATTGTTTTAGCGGCGACGCTGGCGATTGTGCCGTTTTCTGCGTTTGGAAATCCGGAAACGTCGGCAGTGAGCCTGATTTGCCTGGCAGCGGGCGCCGGGACTGCGCTGCTGTTTTCCATGCTGGGGGAAATGTAACGGGCGACGCTATGGGGCGGCAGCCAGTTTTTTTCTGTATAGGAAGCCTAGCGTGCGGCGCATGTTGACTGAGGATGGGCTGTGCGCAGCATTGTGAAAAACGAGATGTCGGAGGAAAGTTTATCCTTTTTTAATATTTAATTCCCGACTGGTATATTGCATTTTGGGCGGAATGCAGTAAGATAGACTGGTATCAGAAGAGAAAGCCGCAAACCGGCGGCGGAATGAGAGGCAGCATGAAAAACAATTGGAAAAATAAAATGATGCAGTTTATGCAGGGACGCTACGGGGCGGATCAGATGGGACAGATGCTTTCGGCAGTCAGCATGGTGTTTCTGATCATTTCCCTGTTTTCCAGAAATCAGGCATGGTTCTTGCTGGCGGTGATCGGAATCGTCTACAATTATTTCCGGATGTTTTCCAAAAATATTTCAAAGCGCTACGCGGAAAACCAGAAATATCTGAAGATGACGGCGGGAATCCGGAGAAGGCTTGCTTCCTGGAAATCCCAGCTTGCACAGCGCAAAATTTACCATATTTACAGATGCCCTGGCTGCAAACAGAAAATCCGTGTGCCCAGGGGGCGCGGTAAAATCGAAATCCGCTGTCCTAAATGCAATACCAGATTTGTAAAGAAGAGTTAAGAAGATTATGTTTGGATATATTATCGTAAATAAGCAAGAATTGAAATTTCGGGAATTTGACGTATATCAGTCCTATTATTGCGGGCTTTGCCAGAGCCTGAAAGAACGCTTCGGCAGACGCGGACAGCTGACGTTGAGCTACGACATGACGTTTGTTGCGCTGCTTTTGTCTGCGCTGTATGACGAGCCGGTGGAAAGCTCCACCTGCAAATGCGTGGCGCATCCGTTTGAAGCGCATGCGACGAGTCGGAGCGTGTTTACCGATTACGCGGCGGATATGAATCTATTACTGTCTTATTATAAATGTCTGGACGACTGGACGGACGAACGCAAATGGAAAGGGCGTCTGCGGGCGGCAGCGCTGCGCGGCCGTGACAAAATGGTGGAAGCGCGCTATCCGGAGAAAGCGGAGCATATTTATACCTTGTTGGAGCACATCCATCTGTACGAAAAGGCGCAGGAGCCTGACGTGGATCTGGCGAGCGGCTGTTTTGGCGAAATTATGGGCGAAATCCTCGCCTGTCGGAAGGATGAATGGGAAGACGACCTGCGCAGGATGGGATTTTTCCTCGGAAAGTTTATTTATCTGATGGATGCCTACGAGGATATGGAAAAGGACGAAAAAGACGGTAATTACAACGTATTTTTATTGCGCAGGAAGAAGCTTTCCGATGACGAAGCATTCGAACAGGAAGCCTATCAGATTCTGCAGATGATGATGGCGGAGTGCTCCAGAATATTTGAAAAGCTCCCGATACTGGAGCATGCGGAAATTTTACGCAACATCCTGTATTCCGGCGTATGGTGCCGTTATGAGATGATACAGAAAAAGAGGAAACAAAAGGATGCGTGACCCTTATCAGGTACTTGGCGTGTCTCAGGATGCGTCGGAGGAAGAAATCAAAAAGGCATATCGGAAACTGAGCCGGATGTATCATCCGGATGCCAATATCAACAATCCGAACAAGGCGCAGGCGGAAGAAAAATTTAAAGAAATCCAGCAGGCGTACCAGCAGATCATGAAGCAGCGCGAGCAGGGCAGCAGCCCTTACGGCAATCAGGGCTATGGCTACGGGAACAACGGCTATGGAAATGGCGGGAATGCACAGAATGGCTACGGAGGTTATAGTGATTTTGGCGGGTTCGATGATTTTTTCGGCAGCTTTGGCTTTGGCGGCTTTAGTTCAGCGGGCGGCTATGGACAGAATGGCTATGGACGGTCAAACGCCGGTGCGGACGACGAAGAATCCGTTTATTTCAGGGCTGCGCTTAACTATATCAGCAGTGGACATTATAAAGAAGCGTTGAATGTGCTGAACAATATTCCGCAGCACAGCGCGCAGTGGTATTATTACAGCTCCATCGCAAATCAGGGACTTGGAAATAATGCGGCGGCGCTGGAACAGGCGAAAAAGGCGACGGAGATGGAACCGCAGAACGCAGAATACGCAGGCTGGCGGCAGCGGATGGAGTCCGGCGGCAGCTGGTATACCGGACGACAGACGCAGTATGGTGGAATGCCGGTATCCAGTGGCAGCGGATTTTGCTGGAAGCTGTGTTTGGCAAACCTGATCTGCAACCTCTGCTGTGGAGGCGGGGGATTATGCTGCGGCGGTATGCCGGCAGGATATCATTTATGACAATAGAATGCTGCAGAGCGTGCATTCTATTGTTGAGAAAGGAGATACTTTATGCAGACAATTGTGATTTACTCCAGTCAGACAGGAAATACCAGAAAGCTTGCAACACAGATTTTTGCGGCGATTCCTGGCGATTCCAAGGACTTAAAAAATATTGACGAATATCGGGAAAAGGACGCAGAGCTTTATTTTGTCGGTTTTTGGGTGGATCGAGGCGACTGTGACGAAAAGACAGTAGAACTGCTTTCAGGTCTGCATGGCAAAAAGATCGCCCTGTTCGGAACCTGCGGGATGGGAAACGATCCTGCCTATTACCAGAAAGTGATCGACCGGGTAAAGACATGGATTCCGGAAGATAATGAATATATGGATGCATTTCTCTGCCAGGGTAAGATGCCGATTCAGGTGCGCAGACGCTACGAGGAAATGGCAAAGAGCGGACAAAATACCGAACAGATTCAGGCTATGATCCGAAATTTCGACCGGGCGATGCTGCATCCGGATCGGGCAGATGAGGCAGCGGCAGCAGATTTTGCGGTACAGGTCTGGAAACGGATCGGATCATGACGTGCAATCCAATGTGCAGCGCCGTTTGGTGCCACAAAATACAAGGATCATTTTTTTACATGTAAAATGCAAAAATCCCCATTGCTTTTGAAATTGTCTGTGGTATATACTACACAGAGTAATTTACAAAGGGAAGGGGATTTTTTATGGTAAAGGATATGACAGAAGGCAAGCCCGGAAGACTGATTCTGGAATTTGCTATCCCTCTTTTACTGGGAAATTTATTCCAGCAGTTTTACAGTCTGGTGGATACTGCGATCGTTGGAAAGTTTCTGGGCGTGGATCAGCTGGCGGCGGTAGGCTCCACCGGCTCGATCAACTTTTTGATTATCGGGTTCTGTATGGGAATCTGCAGCGGTTTTGCGATTCCGATTGCGCAGAGGTTTGGAGCAAAGGACGAGAGCGGAATGCGCCGCTGTGTAGCCAACAGTGCATGGGTATCTGTGATCTTTGCAGTGGTGCTCACGATCGTGACGGTGCTTCTGTGCAGAAATATCCTGCAGTGGATGCGGACACCGGAAAATATCATCGACGATGCATGGATGTATATCGTCATCATTTTTGCGGGAATTCCTGTGACAATTCTCTACAATCTGACTTCAGCGATTATCCGTGCGATGGGAGATTCCAAAACACCGGTTTATTTTCTGGTGATGTCGGCACTGTTAAATATTGTACTCGATCTGTTCTGTATTCTGGTACTGAAAATGGGTGTTGCGGGCGCAGCGCTGGCAACCGTGATTTCTCAGGCAATTTCCGGTATCTGCTGTCTGGTCTATATGATCCGCAAATACGAGATTTTGCGGATGCAGGGAACAGAAGGAAAGGCTGACCCGGAACTGATGCTTCGTCTGGCAGGAATGGGTGTTCCGATGGGATTGCAGTATTCCGTTACGGCGATCGGCAGCGTTATTTTGCAGAGCGCGGTCAATACGCTCGGTTCCACTGCGGTTGCAGCGGTTACGGCCTCCGGGAGAATCAGCGGATTTTTCGTCTGCCCGTCCGATGCGCTGGGTGCGACGATGGCGACCTGGGCAGGGCAGAATATGGGCGCGAAGAAGCCGAAGCGAATCCGTGAAGGACTTCGGATGGCAAATATTTACGGAATCGTGTATGCACTTATTGCATTCGGTATCCTGGCAGCTGCCGGTAAGTATATGGCGCTTTTGTTTGTGGACGGGACAGACCCGGAGCTGATGAACCGGATTCAGCAGATGCTTCTGATCAACAGCGGAAGCTATACGTTCCTGATTCTGGTCAACAATGTCCGCTTCCTGATTCAGGGAATCGGCTTCAGCACGCTGGCAATTTTCTCCGGCGTGAGTGAAATGATCGCCCGTGGTATTGCAGGCTTCGTGCTCGTTCCGATGTTCGGATTTCTGGGCGCGTGCGTTGCAAATCCGCTGGCATGGCTGTTTGCAGATCTGTTCCTGATTCCGGCGTATCTGTATGTCATGCGGCGGGTGGAAGATTTCTTTTCTGGAAAACGGGAGCAGCTGTAAGCGGTTTGGTGATACCGGAACAAAGATCAGGAAACCTCCTGGAAGCAAGCCTACATCGGATTTCCGACTTTTTGCCCCTGGCATCACAAGTTCACATTTCTGACATATTTTTCTGCTACACTGCGGATAGATGAGTGATGACAGTTGCCGCGCTGCGGCAGATGAGGAGACTATATGGACAGACAGAAGATTCTTGTGGTAGACGATGAGAACAGAATGCGCAAACTGGTAAAAGACTTTTTACAGAGAGAAAATTTTGAGGTACTGGAAGCAGGAGACGGAAGCGAGGCACTGGATGTCTTTTTTGCCCATCAGGATATCGCGCTGATAATTCTGGATGTGATGATGCCGAAGATGGACGGCTGGCAGGTATGCCGGGAGATCAGGTCCTATTCCAAAGTGCCGATTATCATGCTGACGGCGAGAAGCGATGAAAAGGATGAGCTGCAGGGCTTTGATCTGGGCGTGGATGAATATATTTCCAAGCCGTTCAGCCCGAAGATTCTGGTAGCGAGAGTAGAGGCGATTCTGCGCCGCACCGGTAAAAGCGCACAGGAAAATGAGGTATTGGACGTTGGAGGAATCCATCTGGACAAAGCGGCGCATATGGTGGAGATCGACGGCAGAAGCGTCGATTTAAGCTATAAGGAATTTGAACTGCTGACTTATTTTATGGAAAACAGAGGAATCGCTCTTTCAAGAGAAAAGATACTGAATAACGTATGGAATTATGACTATTTCGGCGATGCCCGTACGATTGACACGCATGTAAAAAAGCTGCGCAGCAAGCTGGGCGATAAAGGCGAACTGATCAAGACCATCTGGGGAATGGGGTATAAGCTCGATGCATAAAAAAGAGAAAAAGACCGCAAAGCGGACGTCCATTCGCAAACAGTTTGCAGGGATTTTTATCGGTTTGATGGCGGGGACGATTCTGCTTTGCTGGTTTTTAAACAGCGGTTTTTTGCAGAAATATTATATCTCGAATAAAAAAGCAGTTCTGATGCGGATGTATGAGGAACTGGGAGAGGCGGTTGCAAACGGCGAGATTGATACGGACGAATATCAGCTTTCTCTCCAGCAGCAGTGCTCGAAGTATAATTTGTCTCTGCTCGTGCTTAATGCGAATTCCGAAGTGGTTGCGGACTCCGGCGGCGGTTCTGAATTTTTGAAGCAGCAGCTTTTACAGCATCTGTTTGCACTAAGCGGCGAGAAGTACGAGATTATGGAAAACGGCAATAATTATATTGTCGCACGCGTTTCAGACAGTCGGGCGCAAATGGAATATATAGAAAGCTGGGGCATTCTGACGGGCGGATACTTTTTTATTGTAAGAAGTGCGCTGGAAGGAATCCGGGACAGCGCGAAAATTGCGAATACGTTCCTTGCAAGCGTCGGTATTTTCTCAGCAATTATCAGCGGTATTGTGATCTGGATTGTTTCCCGCAGGGTGACGACGCCGATTCTGCAGCTGGCGGACATTTCGGAACGGATGTGCCATCTGGATTTTGAAGCCCGTTACAGCGGAAACAGCAAAAACGAAATCGGCATTCTCGGCGAGAATATCAATCAGCTTTCCGATACGCTGGAGCATACGATTTCAGAGTTGAAAACGGCGAACAATGAATTAAAAAAGGACATCCAGAAAAAAGAAGAGATCGACCAGATGCGTCGGGAGTTTCTGTCGAACGTTTCCCATGAGTTAAAAACGCCGATCGCACTGATCCAGGGCTATGCAGAGGGACTTTTGGAGGACGTCAATTCCGATCCGGAGAGCCGGAAATTTTACTGCGACGTCATTGTGGACGAAGCGGCGAAGATGAACAACATGGTCAAAAAGCTTCTGACGCTCAACCAGCTCGAAGCCGGCAACGACGTTGTTTCGATGGAGCGCTTTGATATTACGGCACTCGTGCACAACTATCTGCAGTCCGCAGATCTTCTTGCGAAGCAGAACGGCATTTCCGTCCATATGGATCAGACGAAGGAGATCTATGTCTGGGGCGATGAATTCAAGATCGAAGAAGTTCTGATGAACTATTTTTTCAATGCGGTCAACCATTGTGAAAAAGAAAAGGTTGTCGAGGTAAAGATCGAGGAAATGGACGGGCACGCCAGAGTTTCGGTGTTCAATACCGGTATGCCGATCCCAGAGGATTCTCTGCCGCATCTGTGGGAGAAGTTTTACAAGGTGGACAAGGCGAGAACGAGGGAATACGGCGGAAGCGGTATCGGACTGTCGATCGTCAAGGCAATTATGGAGTCGATGAACCAGAAATACGGCGTAATCAATTACGAAAACGGCGTTAGGTTCTGGTTTGAACTGGAGCTTGCCGGGGAAGAATCGGAGATTACCCCTGCAATTTCTGAAAAAAACAGTTGAAATATGAGGTTTTTTAGGATACACTTGTATAGTATTGAAACCGTGATTATTTAGGAGGAAGATTTTATATGATTTCTGCAGGTGATTTCAGAAACGGCGTTACCATTGAGTTTGAGGGCAATATTTACCAGATTATTGAATTCCAGCACGTTAAACCTGGTAAAGGCGCTGCTTTCGTTAGAACCAAGTTAAAGAATATTAAGAGCGGCGGTGTTGTTGAGAAGACTTTCCGTCCTACTGAGAAATGTCCTACTGCCCGTATCGAGAGAAGAGATATGCAGTACCTGTACAACGACGGCGATCTGTATACTTTCATGGATATGGAAACCTATGACCAGATCTCTCTGAACCAGGATGCAATCGGCGATGCTCTGAAGTTCGTAAAAGAGAATGAAGTCTGCAAGATCTGTTCTCATAACGGCAGCGTATTCGCAGTGGAGCCCCCTCTGTTCGTAGAGCTGGCAATTACTGAGACCGAGCCTGGCTTCAAGGGTGATACCGCTACTGGCGCAAATAAGCCTGCTACCGTTGAGACCGGCGCACAGGTTTATGTACCGCTGTTCGTAAACGAAGGCGATGTCATCAAGATCGATACCAGAACCGGCGAATATCTGTCCAGAGTATAAATTCTGGCAATATTGGACAGACTGGTTTATCGGCAGGCTGCAGCTTCTTTATAGGGGAAGCAGCTTTCGAAATCTGAAACAATAGAATGCATGTTCTACGAACTTTCTATTGTCAGGAATGGAAAATACAGGGCACATGGAAAAGGGTAACAGCTTTTGCATGTGCCTTTTTGTGTATAGAATTTTTGCGTATAAGAAATGAAATTGCCCATACGATGCAAAATGCTCTGTGGAGATCCTGCTGCGGCAGATTGAAATTCTAAAAAAAGTATGAAATTCTACTTTCATAAACCTGATATGAAAATGAAAGAAATAACGAGAAAATAAAAGAAAATAAAAGAAAATAGAACATGAACGGCGCTCAGCTGTGTTGCATAATCGACCGAAGAAACATAATATACATATAGTGTTTAGCACTCAGGACAAATGAGTGCTAACAGTAAATACGAAAGTATGAATTTTCATATAAGGAGGCAGTTATCATGAAGTTAGTACCGTTAGGTGACAGAGTTGTATTAAAGCAGCTGGTTGCAGAAGAGACAACCAAATCCGGAATTGTTCTTCCCGGACAGAATAAAGAGAAGCCCCAGCAGGCAGAAGTCATTGCAGTTGGCCCCGGCGGAGTGGTGGACGGCAAAGAAGTGAAAATGGAAGTTAAGGTTGGCGATCAGGTCATTTACTCCAAGTACGCAGGTACTGATGTGAAACTGGATGACGAAGAATATATCGTTGTAAAGCAGTCAGACATTCTGGCAGTAATCGAAGCGTAAGTTTAAACTTGAATTAGGAGGCTGATTTATTATGGCAAAGGAAATTAAATACGGCGCAGAAGCGCGTGCAGCACTGGAAGCCGGCGTTGATAAGCTGGCAAATACCGTCAGAGTAACCCTTGGACCCAAGGGACGTAACGTAGCACTGGATAAATCCTACGGTGCTCCGCTGATCACCAACGATGGTGTGACCATCGCAAAAGAGATCGAGCTGGAAGATGCATTCGAGAACATGGGTGCACAGCTGGTAAAAGAAGTTGCAACAAAGACCAATGACGTTGCAGGTGACGGCACCACAACCGCAACTGTTCTGGCACAGGCAATGATCGGCGCTGGCATGAGCAACCTGGCAGCAGGTGCAAATCCGATCATTTTAAGAAAAGGTATGCAGAAGGCAACTGAGTGTGCCGTAGATTCCATTCAGAAGATGAGCCAGAAGGTCAACGGTAAGAACCACATTGCAAGAGTTGCAGCGATTTCTGCAGCAAGCGATGAAGTTGGTCAGATGGTTGCAGATGCAATGGAAAAGGTTTCCAACGATGGCGTTATCACTATCGAAGAAAGCAAGACCATGAAGACAGAGCTGGATCTGGTAGAAGGTATGCAGTTTGATCGTGGATACTTATCCGCATACTTCTCAACAGATATGGAGAAAATGGTTGTTGAGAACGGAGAAGTCCAGATACAGAATGTGAAGGTGATGCAGGATAAAATGATTGTAAAAGGAAGTCTTTTCTGGAGAATTGCTTACCTGAAAGACAGACAGAGCTGTACACTGGATCATATGGAGGGAGAGTTGCCTTTTGAAGAGCTTGTCAATATGGATGGGGTAACAGAAGATGCAAGAATCCGAACGGACTGGGAGATGGAAGATCTTCGTGTGACAATGATCCACAGTCGGAAGATTAGCGTTCGTTCTGTTCTAAATCTCAAAGTCCGGGCATTTGCAATAGAAGAAATCCCGGCAGTGAGCGGATTTTCGGAATCGGATGCAAACAGATGCCAGCGGATGGAGGTATTGCCAGTCAGTCAGATTGCGGTGCACAAAAAGGATACGATCCGTATACGTGAGGAAGTGAATCTGCCTGGAAATAAGGCCAATATAGTTGAAATGATATGGGGTGAAGTACAGAACCGCAAAATGGATATCAGACCTCAGGATGAAAAGCTTTTGCTGAGGGGAGAATTGTCAGTATTTTTTCTCTATAGCGGAGAAAATGAAGAGAATCCTTTTGAATATGCGGAGGCGGAACTGCCGTGGTATGCGGAACTTCCATGCAGCGGCATGAGAGAAGACATGATCGTCAGCAGTCATTTACATAAAATTTCGCAGTCGCTGGAAATGAAAGCAGACATGGATGGGGAGATGCGGTCGGTGATGGCTGAGATGGTACTGGAAATTGATATGACGGCTTACGAAGAAAAACAGGTGAATCTGGCGGCAGATGTTTTCAGTCTGAAAACAAAGCTTACACCTGTTTATCGTGAGGCTGCTGTGGAGCATGTGCTCATCAGAAATCAGGCGGAGTGCAAACTGTATGACAGACTGCGTATGCCGGGAGAGCATTCAGGAATTCTTCAGCTTTGTCATCCATGGGCGGAAATCCGGATGGATCGTCTGGAAGTGACAGAAGGCGGTATCCGGGCGGAGGGTGTTGCGGATGTGCATATTCTGTATGTGAACGAAGATGATCGGCTTCCGCTTAACATTGCAGCGGCAATGTTGCCTTTTTCATGTGTAACTGAAACAGGCATACTGCCTGCAGATGTGAATTTTGAGGTGCAGCCGTATCTGGATCAGATCAGTGCCGTGATGGCGAGCGGTGATACGGCAGAGGTGAAAATGACGGTTCGCCTGGATACCCTGGTCTGCCAATATATGACGATCCATGTGATGACGGAAATCTCTGAGGGTGAGGCCAATGACGGATATATGGAATCTCTGCC
>ERZ779890.4368-NODE-4368-length-11816-cov-4.524955_pt1 | contig 11816 bp, 9 predicted proteins | sample MGYA00511553_ERZ779890 | MGnify/ENA primary metagenome ERZ779890 (study PRJEB29588, sample SAMEA2152064) | human gut metagenome | biome: human gut; feature: human-associated habitat; material: faeces | place: Denmark | collected 2008/2010 ...
TTTGGCATGATCAGCGGAAGTCCCTGTCCGATCACATCAACTGTTGTAAAGATTTTCATCTCACGTCCAAGTTTGTTATGGTCACGTTTCTTTGCTTCTTCCATCTGTTCCAGATGTTCTTTCAGTTCGTCTTTTGTAGCATATGCTGTTCCGTAGATACGTGTCAGCATAGCGTTCTTTTCGCTTCCTCTCCAATAAGCACTGGAAGAAGAAAGAAGTTTAAATGCTTTGACAGGTTTCACACTCATCAGGTGTGGTCCTGCACAGAGATCTGTCCAGTCTCCCTGTGAATAGAAGGAAATTTCTTCTCCTTCCGGAAGATCTTCAACCAGTTCAACTTTATAAGGCTCGTTTTTCTCTTTGAAGTATGCGATTGCCTCTTCTCTGGATTTTGTAAAGCGCTCGATCTTTGCACCTTTTTTGATGATCTTCTTCATTTCTTTTTCGATTGCATCCAGATCCTCACGGGAGAATGGTGCGTGATCGAAATCATAATAAAATCCTGTGTCAATAGAAGGTCCGATAGCAACCTTTGCCTCTGGATATAAGGTCTGTACTGCCTGTGCAAGTACGTGGGAAGCTGTGTGACGAAGAACAGCAAGTCCTTTTTCGTCTTTTGCTGTGAGAATGTTCAGTTCGCAGTCGCTGTCAAGAACAGTACGAAGGTCTACAACTTCTCCGTTTACTTCACCTGCACATGCTGCACGTGCCAGTCCTTCGCTGATATCATAAGCGATGTCGATAACTGATTTTGCTTCGGAATACTCTTTTTGGGATCCGTCTTTCAATGTGATGATCATAATTTTGAACTCCTTTTTTGAATAAAATTTTAAAGTTTTCCACAGGGACGAGCAAGTTTTTCTTTTCTATACACAAAAGTCCCTTACAATACATCTCGTATTGTAAGGGACGAATAATCTACTCGCGGTTCCACCCTGCTTGCTCTGTCGGTACAAAGCCTCTCTTTTGACGATAACGGAATCACCGGACTCTTTTCGATAAGTCACTCCGAGGTGGTCTTCGTCAGCTTCCCTGTCAAACCGCTTGCAGCTCAAAGCCTGTGCTTTGGCGGTTCTCTCTGTCACATTTTCACTGATTACTCTTCTCTTCAACGTGTTGTCTTTCTTTTTACGCCTTGTATTGTAGACCTTTTTTTCTCATCTGTAAAGAGTTTTTTACAAATTCTAAAAAATATCTCTATCTATTGGTTCTTTCCGCAACACTTTTTATACTTTTTACCACTTCCACATGGACATGGGTCATTTGGATATACCTTATCCTCTTTCACGACTGTTCCTGATTTTTTCTGTTCTAAGTATAATTCGTGTTTTCTTTCCGGTGTGAAAATGTCATCCCACTGTGGCAGTTCATATAACCACTCTGCCTTTGCATCTACCATATTTTTGTAAAGAAGCTCTTTGTCAAAAATCAGGTTGACCGGTGTATCCTCTTCCATGGTCTCTAATGGATTGCGCTCTTTTAAGCTCTCATCGATCCCATCTAAAAATCCTGTCATCTCCATCAGGCTGACCTGATACTTGTCTGCTAATTCTTTGACTGTTCCGGATACTTCTTCGTCCGGATGATCTAACAGTTTTTCGTAGATTCCTTTTTCCACTAAAAAATAATCCTGCCAGAACTTCTGTAATTTTGCTCTATCTGCCTGCTCATTATAAGCAATTTTTTGCCATTCCTGTAATAGTGCCATAGTTTCTCACCTTATCCTTCATATTCTTGTGCTTTTTGCACCGTAACAGTATAACCTATTTATACTCATTTTTCAATAGTTCCTCCGCATCCTTCAGACATTCTAAAAGAATCGGATTGAATGTACCGCATTCTCCTGCCAGTATCATTTCCATAGCTTTTTCATGGGAAAATGCTTTTTTGTATACACGGGGACTAACCAGTGCATCATAGACATCCACGATACCTACAATCTGACTCCAAAGAGGTATCTCATCGCCCTGTAAGCCCTCCGGATAACCCTTTCCGTCCCAGCGCTCATGGTGATATTTTGCAATGTCAAGACTGTAGCGTTCCTGCTCCTCGTCATCATTTAACTTAAATCCCCGGATAATTTCATAACCCTTTGTCGTATGGGTTTTCATAATCTCCATTTCCTCATCTGTCAGCCGTCCCTTTTTGTTCAGAATGGTGTCCGATATGGAAATTTTTCCAACATCATGCAATGCTGCCGCACGGCAGATTTTTTCACGGCTGGAATCTATGATGAAATGTTCCGGATATTTTTTGTTATAGGTATTAATCATAATCCGGGTCAGATCCTTCGTACGCTTAATATGTTCTCCGGAATCCAGATCCCTGAATTCCACCAGATTGCTCAGAGTATCAATAACATTATCCGCATACTTCCGGTATTTTTCCTTCTCCTCTTCTATCTGTCGCTGTGCTTCAATAATCAGCGTAATATCCGTACGAAGCAGCATGTAGACCGGATAACCGTCTGCTTTTCCGCAATGAATTCCCTTTACCTGCATCCAATGCACATCTCCGTTGATATCGAGTACCCGGTAAGTAATCTCTAAATCCGCTTTCCGCTCCGCCTGAAGATGAAAATAAGCAGACACCCGCTCAGCATCCTTTGGATAAATATGCTCTAAATATCCGTTCTCATAATCTGCCTGTGTCTCACCCATCATCCGGTAAAATTCTTCATTTGCACTGATAATGGACAAATTCTTATCCACACGCATCGTACAGACACCACCCGGAATTGCCTTATAAGTTGCCTCTAAGTTATTCTGTGTACGAACCTGAAGCACTTTTCTGGTATGAATATTACGAATAACAAGAACGGCTAATGTATCACGGTATTCCGTATACTCCAAGGGAATCACACGCAGGGAAAACCAACGGTATCTGCCGTCCTCTCCTTTGATTAACATCTCGTCCTCTAAATATTTTCCACCTTTATTAAAATATGCCTCCATCTTGGCACAAGTATCAAATCTCCCGCATCTCTCGCGGTCTTTAGAGTGCATTCTCCTCAGCATATCGACAAAAATCCCGTCCACACTGCCCTCTTCCTCGCAGAGGAACTGGTTCTTGTCATTCCATATATAGCTTCTGCTTATATTTTTTGTCAGATTCAGACTGACGGTCGCTACACTGATTTTTTTCACTACCCGGTCAATCGAGCGGTTATACAGATAATAATTCTTTGTCTCCTCCGCCTTCATCTGGGGAATAATGGTTACGATGTATGCAGGAATCTTATCCTCCCATAAAATCTCATCCACACTGACTTCGACCATTCCGCCAAACACATGACTTTCACGCAAAAAAACATTTTTTCCTTTTTTCGCCGGGTCATAAGATTCCAAGGGACACCGGTTACAGATATCCATTCCGATTTCATAACATCCAAGACTTACCTCTGCTGCAGGCACCAGTTCTTTGAATCGTTTATTGCAGTATATAATTGTATGACTTCTCTTCTCAATAATGTAAATACCGGCATTGGTAATCGCATCCAGTACCCTCTCAAAATTCCACATCGGCCCGCTTCTCCTTTTGCTACTTATTGTACTACGTTTAAGTTTTCCGTGCAATAACCCTTTCCCTATGTTATGATAAAAAAAAATGGGGTGAAAAGGAGCCGCACATGAAAAAAGTAAAACAGGTTTTAGCAATTTTGCTGATCCTCATCCTGATCGGACTCTATGTCTCCACACTGGTGTTTGCCATCATCGGCAGTGAACGCGCAATGGTCTGGTTAAAGATTTCTATCTATGCAACCATTGTACTTCCGGTCCTGCTCTGGGCATATGGGTTTATCTATAAGATGATAAAGGATGATAACGAAAAAAAAGGGGAAGAATGATACGGTGTCATTCTTCCTCTTTTTCTGTTCGGATTAACGATAAATAATGTCATCACGGCCCGGACCATTTGACACCATGGTAATCGGGTAACCGATGTGACGTTCTACAAATTCAATGTAGTTTCTGCAATTCTCCGGCAGATCTTCGTATTTCTTAATGCCGCGGATGTCACTCTTCCATCCCGGAAGAATCTCATAAACCGGTTTTGCTTTCTTTAAGATAGCTGTTGTCGGAAAATCGGTGGTTACTTTTCCGTCAATCTCATAACCGATGCAGACCGGGATCTCATCTAAATAGCCCAATACATCTAATACGGTAAAGGCTACATCTGTCGTACCCTGAAGACGGCAGCCATATTTAGAAGCCACAGCATCAAACCAGCCCATTCTTCTCGGACGTCCGGTGGTTGCTCCGAACTCACCGCCGTCACCGCCGCGTCGTCTTAACTCATCGGCTTCTTCACCAAAGATTTCGCTGACAAACTCTCCTGCTCCGACAGCGGAAGAATATGCTTTACATACGGTAATGACCTGTTTGATCTCATATGGTGGAATTCCTGCTCCGATTGCTCCATAAGCTGCTAACGTGGATGAGGACGTAACCATTGGATAGATTCCGTGATCCGGGTCTTTTAAGGTTCCAAGCTGACCCTCTAATAAAATATTCTTACCCTCTTTGATAGCTTCATACAGATAGGAGGAAACATCGCAGACATATGGTGCTACCATCTCTCTGTACTCTTTTAACTCTTTGACAATATCCTCCGGTTTTAATAATGGTTTATGGTATAAATGCTCTAACAGTACATTTTTCTGCTCGCAGACTCTTGCTGCTTTTTCTTCGATTAACTCATCATCAAAAATTTCGCTGACCTGAAAACCGATTTTTGCATATTTATCAGAATAAAATGGTGCAATTCCCGATTTTGTGGAACCAAAGGATTTTCCGCCTAAACGCTCTTCCTCATACTGGTCGAATAAAATATGATAAGACATTACAATCTGTGCTCTGTCTGATACTAAAATCTTCGGCTGTGGCACATCACGGTCTGTGATTGATTTGATCTCCTTAAATAATACAGGAATGTTTAATGCCACTCCATTGCCAATGATGCTGGTGGTATGATCATAGAATACTCCTGACGGCAGGGTATGCAGTGCAAATTTTCCATAGTCATTTACAATGGTATGACCTGCATTTGCTCCACCCTGAAAACGGATGATGATATCCGCCTCTTTTGCAAGCATATCGGTAATCTTACCTTTTCCTTCATCGCCCCAGTTTGCTCCAACTACTGCTTTTACCATTTGAATCCTCCTTTAACGTCATCCCGGAATAGTTTCCCATAAAAAGAAGCAGGTGTAAAAACCTGCTTCACATTGTTCTCCGTTTTTACTTTCTGATTATACACGAAACTTCCTCATAAGTAAAATCAATATTTTTTATATTCTTCATAAGTTTTTATTATGTCTTGTTTTTGTCAGACGTACACTTGTCCTCTAACAAGTCTAAAAAACGTCTTGCTGCCGCTGTCATCGGAACTTTTTCATCGGTTACGATACAAAAATGTCTTTTGGGAATCTCTCTGTCAAAATGCAGCCGGAAAATCTCTCCCTTTTCCATTGCTTCTAGGGCAAAATCCTCCGCCACTCCGGCAATCCCAAAGCCCCTTATGGCAAAACGTATCAGCATATCACTGGTTGCAAGTTCAAATTCCGGCTGTAAATGTACACCGTTCTCCCGCAAAAATCCCTCCACATATGCCCGCGTGGATGTATTCCCCTCTAAGCACATGACCGGAAGTGTCTCTAAGTCTTTGTAGGAAAGCTGCTTTTCTGCTAAATACTCAAATTTTTTTCCTGCCACAAACACATCCTGAATATCCCGCACCTTGCGGAATTTAAAGTCCATCCGCTTTTGAATCGGTGTACTGATGACACCGAAATCTATCATACCCTCCTGAAGCATTTTTAAAGTCTCCGGTGTCGGAGCATTCTTGACCGTGACACGGATTTTCGGATATTTTTCGTGAAAACGCTCTAAATATTCGAGCAGATAGAACTGCAGCGTCATGTCACTTGCGCCGATGCAGAGCTCTCCTTCTTCTAAATCTAACATTTCTAGGAATTTTTTCTCTCCTAAACGTATCGTTTCATAACCACGCTTAATATAGGAATAGAGTACCTCTCCTTCGGTAGTCAGGCGCACTCCCTTAGAAGTACGCACAAACAGCGGGGAACCAAGTGCCTCTTCTAAATGCCGAACTGCCTGGCTGACTGCCGGCTGCGAAATCGCAAGTTCTTCTGCCGCTAACGTAATGCTTTTTTGTTTCCCTACATAATAAAAAATTTTATAATATTCTAAATTGATGTCCATGCTAAGAGCATAGCTTTTTTTCGTATTTTTTTCAATACTTATTTGGAAGTCTTGCATTTTAAAATTTCCCGTATTATACTGATTTTTTAGCACACACCTTTTTGTGGTGTCATCCTACAAAGGAGGATTTTTATGGAAAAAGATATGACTTCGGGCAGCCCGTTAAAACTGATTTTCTGGTTTTCGATACCCGTTCTTTTAGGAAATATATTTCAGCAGTTTTATAATATGGCAGATGCAATTATTGTCGGACGATTGCTCGGCGAGGATGCCCTTGCCGCAGTCGGTGCAACCGGTTCTATTATGTTTCTGGTTCTCTACTTTGCAATCGGTATTGCACAGGGATTTGGTGTTATGATTGCACAGGCATATGGTGCGAAAAACGAGCGTTTATTAAAGCACTATGTTGCCCTGTCCATCCTGCTGACCTTAATCATCTCTGTTGCGGTTACTGCTATCACGGTTCCGACTTCACGCCTGATGCTGACGGCTATGCAGACTCCTGCCAATATTTTAGATATGGCAGATTCCTATGTAAAGATTATTTTCTGGGGAATTATTGCTACGATGTTCTATAATGCTGCTTCTTCGATTTTAAGGGGCATCGGCGACAGTAAGACACCTCTTTACTTTTTGGTGTTCTCTTCCCTTTTGAACATTATTCTGGATTACTGCTTTATCCGTTTCTTTCATATGGGAACGGATGGGGCTGCTTATGCTACGGTACTGGCACAGGGTATTTCCGCCGTTCTCTGCTTTGCCTATATGTTCTGGCGTTTTAAAATTCTCAGAACACACCGGAGTGATTACTATTTTGATAAACAGGGAGTCTGGGATTTAATGCGCATCGGTCTTCCGATGGCTTTGAATTTTTCCATTACTGCGGTTGGAACCATGATTTTGCAGAGTGCCGTCAACGCCTTTGGCTCTAGTGTTGTTGCCTCTTTCACTGCCGCCATGAAGGTAGAACAGCTTTCTACCCAGCCAATGCCGACTCTTAGCACCACCATGTCCACTTACTGCGGACAGAACCTCGGTGCCGGAAAGTATGAGCGTATCTATGACGGCATGAAAAAAGCATTTTTTATTTCACTTGTCCTGACCGGCTTTGCTGCTGTTGTCTGCGTCTTTTTCGGAAGAGCCATCGTCGGACTGTTTTTAACTGCACCAACCGAAGAAGTGTTATCCTATGCAACGGTTTATCTGCGTACGATTTCCGTCTTTTTCTTCTTCCTAAGCATCCTGTACCTCTATCGTACCTCCTTACAGGGACTTGGCAAGGGAATGGTGCCGATGATCGGCGGAATCTTAGAACTTGTCGGACGCCTCGCTGTCATTATGCTTTTCGCAAAAGACTATGGCTATCCGGCTGTCTGCCTTGCCAGCCCTGCTGCATGGATTTTTGCCGGTATTCCAAATATGGCTGCCTACCTGTTATGGAAGCGCAGGACCAAGAAGCTTCTCTAAATCTTCGTCCGGTGTACTTGTCGGCATAATATTATAATTTTTCACTAAAATATCTAAGACATTTGGTGAAATAAATGCCGGCAGGGTCGGTCCAAGCAGGATATTTTTGATTCCTAAATGCAAAAGTGTCAGCAGAATACAGACCGCTTTCTGCTCATACCAGGAAAGCACCATGGATAACGGCAGTTCATTCACATCACATTCAAATGCCTCGGCAAGTGCGAGGGCTACGGTAATCGCACTATAGGCATCATTACACTGCCCCATATCCAGTATTCTCGGCAATCCTTCAATTTCTCCTAAATCCAAATCATTGAGCCGGTATTTTCCACAGGCAAGCGTCAAAATAATGGTGTCCATCGGTGTCTTTTTTGCAAATTCCGTATAATAGCTTCTGCCCGGTGCCGCTCCATCACATCCTCCAATTAAGAAGAAATGTCGAATTTTTCCTTTTTTCACTAAATCCACGATTTTTCCTGCATTTTCTAATACAGCTCCATGTCCAAATCCGGTTGTCACGGTGGAACCGCCGTTAATGCCCTTTAACGGCTTCTCTCTGTCATATCCCTTGCACGCAATTGCTTTTTCAATCACTGGTGTAAAATCTTTATCTTCCCCGATATGCACCATTTCCGGATAAGACACAATGGAGGTAGTAAATACACGGTCTGAATAACTCTGGCGTACCGGCATCAGGCAGTTCGTGGTAAAGAGAATCGGTGCCGGAATATTGTGGAACTCAAACTGCTGGCTCTGCCATGCCGTTCCAAAATTTCCTTTTAAGTGCGGATATGCTTTTAATTTTGGATATCCATGTGCAGGAAGCATCTCACTGTGCGTATAAATGTTGATTCCCTTGTCCTTTGTCTGCTCTAAAAGCAGCTTTAAATCATGCAGGTCATGTCCGCTTACGACAATGAACGGTCCTTTTTCAATGGTAAGAGGAACGGTGGTCGGAACCGGTGTTCCGTAAGTTTCCGTATTTGCACGGTCTAACATCGCCATACATTTGTAATTTACATCTCCGGTCTTTAGCACCAGACTCAGTAATTCGTCTGCCGTATGCTCTTCGCCGAGCGCCTCCATTCCCTCATAGAAAAATGCCTGCACTTCCGGGTCCGTATATCCTAATGCATAAGAATGATACGCATATGCCGCCATTCCCTTTAACCCGAACAGTATTAAGGATTTCAAAGAACGGATATCCTCGTCACCATCCCAGATGGTCTGCACATCATAGTTATCTGTCTGTGGTGCGATGGCTTCCTTTTCTTTGTTAACCTCATCGATCAGCGCACATATCGTATCATTGTAAAAGTTGACATTTGTAATTGTAGTGAATAATCCTTTGAGCATCAGTTCATCTGATTTTTCGGTTGCACCTTTCTTTCGCACTGCTCTGGCTAATCCAATCAATGCACTTACTAAATCATCCTGATAATTTGCAGTATCTGCTTTTTTTCCACACACACCGGCACTTCCCTCACAGCCTGTATTGTGTGCTGTCTGCTGACACTGAAAGCAAAACATATCTCCCATGTCGGTTTCCTCCTTTTTTCATTTCCTCCATATTCTCCCAATGTTTTGCTTTGATTATTCATATTATTTCTTAATTTAATAGATTTCTCCTTTGTTCCAACTTAAAACATTCTTTCCACATAAAAATAGCCGGACTCTTCCAGCCGTCAGACTTCTTGTCCTGACTTCTGAAAAAGTCCGGTATTTATTTCATACTTAATACTCTATCTTCTTTGAACATGCGATAGCCAATGCACCCGGTCCGATATGACAGGAGATGCTTAAGGATAATGGCTGCATCAAAATCTCACAGCCTGGAAATGCCGCCTGCACTTCCTCTTTAAACGCATTTGCCGCTTCTAGGTCATGTGTATAGGACATTTCGAGATGGATGCTCTCTCCGCTCTCATCGTGGAAACGTTCCCTGAAATCTTTTTTCATGGCTTCTATCTCTTCTTTGGTTGGCGGTGTGTAATCTATCAATTTCTTCATTTGGACACCTCATTCTGGCTGGCTATGTAATACTTGGCAAAGCGTTTTGCCTGATAGTCTGTAATAGAGTGGACGTTGTGGACTAACTTCCATTCGGATAATGCTACTTCCCATTCCGGCAGCAGGTAGGAATATTTCATAATGAGTGCTTTTTCCTGTTTTTCTCTGTTACGGAGATATTCCAGTGCCGTGTTCAGATAACGCATGGCATAAGCATAGCTGACTTCTTTCCCTCCGATAAAAAGCCTTCCGACTTTGCGGTTCTGGATGGCATATGTGACCCATATACTGTTTAAAAAAGTCAGATTGATAAATTCATCCTCTTCAACTGCAAAGTTCGCTCTGGCATCCCTTTCGGAATATATTTTCGGAAGGGAAACATAGTAAGTGTAATAAGTCCGTTCTTCTTCTCTTACGTTTCTTACATCGTCACTTAAACTGTATCCGGTATGTTTTCTGAAACTGCTTTTACGCCATTCACCCCAGAACGGGTATTCATAAGTGATAACAGGTACGGTTTCTTTTTCTACCAGATTGACAGAATAAACGGTAGCGTCCTGAATGCGTACATCATGGGTACGGTCATGGTATCCTCTGCCACGGCTATTTCCTTCATCCCTTAAATACTGGATGGTTAATATCTTGTCCTCTTTCTGGATATTGACATTGCATCGTTTGATGATATCGGAAAACAGTCCGAATCTGCTGTCCTCTAAAAGCCCTTCGGTAGCATTAAACAGAATATATTTCCTGTTGCCGGAAAGGAACGGTTCCTCTTTTGGTATCTGCAACATGGATTTTTGATGAATGACTCCCTGTAGGATAGCATAGACAAAATATCTGCTTGCCACTTCCTCTTTCTTCGGTGCTTTTATCTTTTCCTCTGCCTTTTCTTCATACTGGTACTCTTTTCTCCCTGGTGTGTAATAGATGTTTTCATCCTCGATATTGCCCCTGTCTGCATCCGTCCAGCCAATATAGACGTTTTCTCCATTCCGTATCAGAATTCCAATCATGTTCCCATGATAGATTTCATATTCTTCCAGCATGTTTTTGTGTTTGTCACTGGGTACATAGGTCGTTCCTGTCCGGCTTAACTGGATAAGGCTGATACTTTTTTCTCCCGGTGCAAAGAACTCTGCTGCATAATCACAGGACTGCAAATAGTGTTCAAACAAGCCAGTGCTTTCTTCCCCTATGTCATAAATACTTACCATACGAGCCAGTTCTTCATCCAGATACCGGATTTTCTGATGGAGCACCACAGGTTCCTCGATGGCAGCAGCCCTTCCGGAGCGAAGTTTTGTAAAGGTAATCGTCTCCCCATTAAAACACTGAATGGCGTAAAGCTCCGTATCCAGTACGAAAAGCTGATTTTTCAACTGCTCAATCTGCTGGTCCAAGGCTTCCTTTGCCTGACGGATAAGGTCCTGTTTTTCCTTGTATTTCGCTTCGATTTCCCGTTTTATTTTTTCCAGTTCCTCTTTCTGCTGCCGTTCCAGTTCCTTTCTCTGTTCTTGCATGGATTGTAACTGCTGTTCTTTCTCTACGAGGGATGCTTTGGTTTCCTTTATTGTGATTTGCTCTTCCGGATTTGCAAGGTCCGTTTCCTTTCCGGTCAGCTTTTTCATTTCAGCAAGGCTAAGTTCCGAGTAATCCGTGTATTCCCGGATATCCAGATACTCTTTTGGTATCACATAGGCGTTCTTCCCAAGCCTTATGATTCCGTAGGTCTCTTCCAGAACGACAAGGTCAAAGGGGATTTCAAATTCATCTGCATACTGGCATAAACGCAAGAATTCCTTTGCTTTCCGGCTATTATCTGTTTTCATTTTCAAAAAAGAATCTATTTCCTCTTTCTCATAGAGATTTGATAAAATGTTCTGTTTTCGAAAATCGAGAGGAAGGGTTTCTTCTATTCTGCTTTTATATCCCCAGCATTTTCCTTCATTCTGAACCCAGTCAAAAAACTGGTCCGGATTCTTTATTGTTGCCTTTCCAATTGCCATATAAATCTTCCTTCCCTCATTCTTTTTCAAAAAGATTGCATCCGCTGATGGAATGATGAATCATGCCTTTTTTGTTTACCCTTTTCTCTTCCCAAGGCTCCAGATA
>ERZ779890.4375-NODE-4375-length-11808-cov-3.845997_pt1 | contig 11808 bp, 11 predicted proteins | sample MGYA00511553_ERZ779890 | MGnify/ENA primary metagenome ERZ779890 (study PRJEB29588, sample SAMEA2152064) | human gut metagenome | biome: human gut; feature: human-associated habitat; material: faeces | place: Denmark | collected 2008/2010 ...
CGCATCCATTGCTAAAGATGCCAAAAATGTTGAGTTGCCCGCCGGTTATTACCTGCTGGTTGATGTCACCACCCCCGGCGAGGGAGACGCCATGAACTCCGCGCTGCTGCAGGTGACAAATAAAGGCAATATTGTTCTTGATAAAAAGTATGACGTTCCCCAAGTCAACAAGAGCGTCAAGGATACCGACGATCAGTGGGGCGAAGCTGCAGACTGGTGCATTGGCTCCAACGTTCCTTTCCAGTTGATCGGTACCCTTCCCAGCAACTATGCCGATTACGAAACCTACAAGTATGTATTCCATGATACGCTGTCTTCTGCCCTGAAGTATAACGGTGATGTAACGGTTTACTTCCGCAGTGGCAATAAGGATACACAAATTGCCTCCTCCAACTTCACAGTTGATCCGCCTTCCGCGGCTACAGCTGGCGGCGGCACCTTAACGATCACCTTTAATGATTTGAAAAAGGTATCCGGTGTTAATATTACTTCTGGCGGCCAGATCGTTGTAAAGTACACTGCTAAGCTGCTCAATACTGCCGTGATCGGTCAGCCCGGCAACCCCAACGAGGTCTATCTGGAATATTCCAGCAATCCCAACTTCTCCGGCACTGGTACGCCTCCCACCAGTGAGACTCCCAAAGATAAAGTTCTGGTGTTTACTTATGAGCTGGATGTCAACAAGGTGGACGGCGCTGAGACGACAAAGAAGCTGAAGGACGCCGAGTTCAAGCTGCAAAACGCTGACGGAAAGTGGGCTACCGTTGATAATACCAACAAGGTTACAGGTTGGGTAGACACGCAGGATAAGGGCAGTATCTTGAAGACAGACGCCAATGGTCTGGCTAAGATCATTGGCTTGGATGCCGGCAACTACAAGCTGCATGAGACGAAAGCTCCCGCTGGCTATAATAAGCTAAAGGATCCGATCGACATCACTATCACTGCCGAGTTGGATAAGGGTGAAAACACTCCCGCTCTGAAAGCTCTGACCATTAAGGTCGGAACCGGTGCAGCAGAGAAAGGCGATGTTGCTAAGGGTCTTGTTTCCACTACTGTCACCAATAACTCCGGTGCGACGCTGCCTGAGACCGGCGGCGTGGGCACCACCCTGTTCTACATCATCGGCGGCGTGCTGATGGTGGGCGCGGCTGTGTTGCTGGTCACCCGCAAGCGTATGAACAACACCAAGTAACACTATCCCGATTCTCTCAATTACCCTACCCGTATGCTGCAGTGGGGGAGACGGTACGCCGTCTCCCCGCCGCGGCAAGGAGGCTCCTGAATGAAAAAGAAAAGCAGCTTTGTGACTGCCATCCTGATCGCCGCGCTTCTTGCCGGAGCGCTGCTGCTGTTGTATCCTACCGTCAGCGATTACTGGAACTCGTTCCACCAGTCCCGCGCCATCGCCAGCTATGCCGAGCAGGTGGCCGATCTGGACGATAACACATATGACCAGATTTGGGCGGATGCACGCGCTTACAATGAAACACTGGACAACAGCACAAGCCGCTTTGTCATGACCGAGGAACAGAAGAAGATCTATGAAGCCCTGCTGAATATTGCGGACAACGGCGTCATGGGCTACATCGAGATTCCCAAAATAAAGTGTAACCTTCCCATCTATCATGGCACGGACGAGGCGGTTTTACAGATTGCTATCGGCCATGTGCAGGGCTCCTCGCTTCCTGCCGGCGGCGAGAGCACTCACTGTGTCCTGTCCGGCCACCGCGGTTTGCCCAGCGCCAAGCTGTTCTCCGATCTGGATCAGCTGACCGAGGGCGACGTATTCCTGCTACGGGTGCTGGACGAGACACTGACCTACGAGGTGGATCAGATCCGCACTGTGCTGCCCGACGAACTGGACGACCTTGCCATTGAGGAGGGCAAGGAGTACTGCACACTTGTCACCTGCACGCCCTATGGCATCAATTCCCATCGGCTGCTGGTGCGCGGCCACAGGATCGAATCTGAGGATATGCGCTCCTTTGGGCCTATATCGGATGCGTTTATCATCGATCGGCTGATCGTTACACCGGTGGTGGCAATGCCCATCATCCTGCTGCTCATTCTGTACGTCTGCTTTAAGCCTGCGAAGCGGAAGCTTCCCATCAATGACGAGGGAGAACTGATATGAAAAGAATAAGCCACCGGATCGCAAACTTTATACTGATTGCTGCACTGCTCCTGTCGGGAGCAGTGACCGCCCACGCCGCCTCCACCACGGAGGCCAGTGAAAAGGTGCAGCTGCGCAGTGATTGCACTCTGGACGTGACCTATTCCTCCGAGGGAATGGTCTTTGCCGGGCAAGACATCAAGCTCTGGCACATTGCGGATATTACCGAGGATGCGCAGTATGCTTTGGCCGGGAGCTTCCGGTCATACCCCATCCAGGTCACCGGCACCTCCTCTCAGAGCGAGTGGGATGAAATGACCATCACTCTGAACTCCTATATTCTCGCCGATGGCATCGCGGCTGACCAAACTGCCAAAACCGATGCGAGGGGCAAGGTCGTCTTTGATAATCTTACTGCGGGCATATACCTGGTTTCCTCCGTGCGCACAGAGCAGGATGGCAAATATTATGTGCTTGAATCCTTCCTGGCGGCCGTGCCAGGGGTGGACAGTGAGGGGCAGTGGGTGTATTCCGTCTCCGCAAGGCCAAAAATGAGTGTACACACACCAGCCAAGGGCGAGGTCACCTATAAAGCGGTGAAGGCCTGGAGAGATGGCGGCCGGGGTCGCCCGGTTAGCGTCTCTGTGGAGGTTCGCAGGGACGGACATCTGCAGCAGCCCGTGACTCTCAGCGCTGAAAACAACTGGATGTACACATGGAAGGCTGTTGATGATGGCAGCGTATGGACCGTGAACGAAGTGAATGTGCCAGCGGGTTATACGGTGGGCATTCAGCGCAGCGGCGATACCTTCAGCATTACCAACACCAAGCCGGAGACGCCTGCAGGAAATAATCCGAAGACCGGCGACACAACAAATATGGCCCTGTATGTGCTCTTGATGGCTGCATCCGGGCTGGCGCTGCTGGTGGTGGGCATCGTGTTGAGGAAGAAGTCCCATGCGAAGTAAAGGGCTTTCCATCCTACTTGTTACGCTGGGCGTTTTGCTGCTGGGCGCTGCGGCGATATTATTCGTCGTGCGACAGGCGCAGGATAAGCAAAGGGCAGCTGAGATTCCCTCTCTGATTGAAAAAATCGAAGCAGCTCTTCCGGAGCGATCAGCGGGTGTTATCGAAAATCGCGCTGACAGCGCCATGGCTGCCGTGGAGATCAACGGAATTGATGTAATCGGCCTGCTGGAGCTCCCGGGCCGAGGCATTAAGCCGCCAGTAAGCGCAGAATGGGACAGCTCCGAGCAGAGCTTTCGTCCAGCCAGGTTTATGGGCAGCGTGTATGACGGTACACTGATCGTGGGAGGACGCAGTGAGGATGGCAATTTCGATTTTATCGATCAGCTGGACGCCGGGGAGGAGCTTACCTTCACCGACATGATCGGAAGGGTATTCCGGTATACGGTGCGTAAAATTTGCCACGCTGATAATGCCAGAGCCGAAACCTTGGCTGACTCAGAGAGCGCGCTTACCCTGTTTGTGAAAAAAACGGAGCTTTTCTCATCGTCCGATGTGCAGCGGCATAGTATTCTCCTCAATAGGAGGTGCAGAACAGCCCCTGTAGACAATGGCAAGCTGCGTCGTCCCACGCGATGCCGCTATGATTCGTTATTTAATTTTTTGTTTATAACCCATGAAGGGCCACCGCTGCAGATAGCTGCCCTACCCGGAGGTCGATGGCCAGGTGCAGCGCACCTGATACCCGGCAAAACAAAGCTGAAATATCTGTACCTCTGTATCCCCTGCTTGCAGCTTGTCGAGAAACCCGGTTGCACATTACGCAGCAACCGGGTTTTTGGCATATTCGCAGAAGAAAGTGTGGAAAATCAAGAGATGGTGCTGGTCGTTCCACCTCCATGTTGCCAGCTTTTTCAGGTTCATGGCAGCAAACTTAAGGCAACACCGCACAATTTGGCAAGAAGACTCAGCCAGGATTTTTGCTCCAATTCAAAGTTTGAAAAATGGAGGAATACTGTATGTTTTTCCCATTTTTCAAGCTGAAGAAGTGGGGCAAAAAGACGGCTGAGACTCGAAGACGCAATTGTGCGGTGTTGCCTTAAGCCTCACCCAGTTTGTCACCTGTGTGAGGCCTCTGTACTGTGTATAACGCATTGCGTGTTTTTCTTTTGCATCTGCAAAGACACGTTCAATCGTCTCTTTGCGTTTTCTGTAAAGCTCCTGGCACGCTGGCGTATATCTGGCGTCATCTGCCAGTTCCTCATAGTCCTTCCAGATATGCCGCTGCACTGTTTTGACACAGTCCTTGGAATGGGTACACAGTTCTCTGGTCGGGCAGTTGGCGCATTTCTTCGGATCGCTCTTGTATTCCCGGTATCCGTCACGGTTTGTAGTGCTGTATTTTAACGGCTGGTATTCGGGGCAGATCACGCAGTCGTAGAATTCGTCGTAGACATACTTCCACCACTCGTGCCCGCCCTTCATGGTCTGGGGCCGCTTATAGGCTGTGGATAAAACTCGCCCATCGTCAAACACTTTCTTGCAGATATGGGGCGTTTCGTAGGCAGCATCGGCCACTATGGTCTCTGCCTGTGGAAAGTTCTCCGTTACCTTGTCGTATACCTCGTCAAAGGCCACACTGTCATGAACATTGCCGGGGGTCACGACAGTCTGCAGCACAAAGCCGTTCTTGTCGCAGGCCGTATGCGCTTCATAGGCAAACTGTTTCTTGTGTTCGCCTTTTACAAACAAGCCGCTGTCCGGATCAGTCACACTCTTTGTCACGGTGCGATTTTTTTCTTTCTGCGTGCCAGTTTCTTTTTGGATGTGTTGTCTTTGCGCTTCTTTGCAGGAGCAGGCGGATCATCGTCGTTGTCATCATCAAAGGGCTTCTTGCCGTGTACTTCTCTATCCGCATTGACCTCTTCCATCAATTCTTTCGCGTAGTGTTTGGCAACTGCCGGGATTTGTTCCTTCACCTGCTTCTTCGTGTTGGCGTTGGCTTTGTTCTCGTCACTGTATTCCGCTTCACACTTTGAGCAGCAGAAATCTTCCTCGTTATCCTTGGCAAAGAATGCCTTCATGCAGTTTTTGCAGAGCTTCCCCTCCACACTGCCGCGGACCAGCTCCTTGATTTGCCCCTTGATTATTTCCTCGTTGAATTGTACAATGTTGTTGGACATGGTTTGCTGTCTCCTTTCAGAATGTGTGTGGTAACTTCATTCTACCAGAGACCGGCAAGCCGTGTCTACTTTTTTATGCTCTTTTCAATTTGCGCATTTTATTATACCTTATCTTTCAATTCCATAAGTGCGTCCGCAATATCCGTGGCAAAGTGAACATAGTCTCGGTCAGGCGTTCCAAATGCCTGGTTTTCACCGCTGTCCATATCAAGCTTATCAAAGGCCGTACAAGGCTTCATTCTTCGGCGGTGGTTCAGAACATAGGTGTCCAGATCGGAAATAACCGCCCTTTCCCCATTCCATGACAGCCAAGGCTTGGCTGTTCCGGGAACGTCCATGAATTGAGGCGTCATATCCAAGAAGGGACCCCATCACTGACAACATAGCAACCGTGGCAGATTTCCTGTTTTGGAATGTTACATTTTGCCAAAAGAGTGGGATTGTAATTGTACATAACCACAAATTGGAAGGCCTTAACCGTATATATCCGGGAAGGGTCAAAACGCCCTCACGCTGCTTTTTACCGCAACGTGAGGGCGTTTTCTCTTGATTGGATGTTTTTTTCTGCCGCCGGAACGGCGTCGGACGGGCTTCCCGAAGGGGCAAAATCCCTTCCGGCGGCGGCAGGCGGTGCTTAAAAATTTGCAAGAAACTGCATGATTTCCTGCAAAATTTTACGGATGACGGGCTGCGGACAGTTGCTTCCTCAGCCGTTTTTCTCAAGCAGTTCCAACGTCAAAGGGTCCTGCTCACCGCCGAAAAATTTATCCAGAGTTTTCACGAACAGATCGTCCTCACTGACCTGGGCAAACAGGGTCAGGCAGGAGCGGAATTTCATATTGTCCGGCCAGCCAAACACACGGGCAGGGTCCGCCTCCGGTAGGGCCAGCACCGCTGCGGTGATCTCCCGGAGCAGGGGTCCCAGCACCGGATGGTCAAGATATACCCTTGCCTCCGCCAGATCCTTGAGCCCATAGTACCAGGCCAGCGTGCTGCGGCCCAGCCCCCGGAGCTGAGGGAAAATGTACCACATCCAGTGGCTTTCCTTCCTGCCCCGACTCACTTCTGCCAAAGCGGTGGGATAGGCAGTTTTCTGGGGCTCCAGAAAACGGTCGATGCTTTTGGACAGATCCATAAAACCACGTTCCTTTCATGATGGGATGGGAGACAGCCGGAAAACCGGATCCTCCCGCTCCGTGCAGTACGGATTCCGGCAAGGAAGGACGCTCCCTGTTCTTCGTTTCCATATGCCTGTCCTGCCGCCGTTGACTTACAGATTCAGTGTAACAGTTTCCTTTTCCCATGTCAACGGTGGGGGGGGGCTGTAAACGTCAACGAAAAAGTGAGCCGGGCGCTCGTGATTTTTTGAGCCGCCAAAGTCTGCGGACGGAGTCCTGAATCTCAAGCAGAGCAGGAGGTAAACCAACATGGTAGTGTCAAGCAAAGGGATCGGATGAACCCATCTTTCCAGGTAGACGAAAGAGCCTGACTCCGATCAGCGGGGCCAGGCTCAAATTCTGCATTCGATTCGTCATCGCTCGCCGCACATATCACTTTCCAGCTGCTGCACATCGTTCCATTAAATCGAAAACGCGAGGATTATCCATGCGATAAATAACCCGGACGTTGGCTGGTAAACTCAACGCCTCCGCATAATCACATACTGTAGCACCGTCAAAAAAGGTTCCGCCCGTTTCAATATCTACATGAAGCATTCGACTCTCGGTAATCAATGTGGGATCTACCACACCTGCTACAGCGCAGGCATCATGGATCGGGCAAGTATCCGTCAGTCCAAGCCACTTGAAAGCTCCGTTATGACGGTACATGAAGGTCTTCAAAAGTTCTGCAACCATGTGGGAGGTCTGATTGCTGTATGCAGCGATCCGTTTCACTACCTCCTCATCATACAGTACCGAATATGTCACATCATAGCCATACATGTCAATGGGAATCCCGCTTTCGAAGACGATTTTTGTTGCCTCAGGATCTACAAATGTATTGAATTCCATATAAGGACGAGTAAACACGAATTCAGAGGTTCCGCCCATCATTGAGATCTTTTCAATTTTATTCACCAGATCCGGATAGCAGCGAATCAGCAACGCTACGTTTGTCAGCGGGCCTGTCGGAATCAGAGTAACCTTCTCTTTACTCTCTCGCAGCACCTTTGCCATCGCCTCAACTGCTCGGATCTCGATGGGCTTTTTGGGATTCTTGTCCGGGAAAGTAAAACCGTCCAAGCCGGTTACACCGTGGGCACCATTTTCTATGGCCCCGGTATGTCTACGGAATTCTGCCAGCTTAGGATTCACATGATCCTTTGCCCGAACCAGCGGCCGGTCGCTTCCTTCTGCAAGTGGAATATCATCCGCACCGATATAGTGAAGGACATTCAGTGCATTGCGTGTAACCAATTCTAACGACTTGTTTCCCGACACGGTTGTCACCAGCTTAACCTCCAACTCAGGGCTGCAGCAGGCAATCACCAGAGCCATCATATCGTCGTGACCGGGATCACAATCCACGATTACCGGAATTTTTTCCATTGTATCGTCTCCTTTCTTTACAAGCAATTGCTGGCAGCTTCTACCAACATCTCCATAAACCTCGGGGTATCCATGTTATAAATCACATTTACATTAGTGGGCAGATTCAAGCACTGAGCATAGTCGCAGACTGTAGCCCCGTCAAAATAGGTCCCACCGGTCTCAACATCTATATGGAGCATCCGGGCATCGGTAATCAATGTAGGATCAATGATCCCTGCCACAGCGCAAGCGTCATGGATCGGCGTTACATCTTTCAGACCAAGGTGCTTCAAAGAACGGTTATGCCGTTCCATGAAAAAGCGGAGCAGTGTGGAGGCCATTTTTCCGCTTTGATTCTCCAGGGCCTCCATTTTACGCAGTGTTTTTTCGCCGCAAAGAACTTTGTATGTCACATCATAGCCATACATGTCAATAGGAACACCGCTTTCAAAAACGATTTTTGTTGCCTCCGGATCCACGAATGTGTTGAATTCCATATAAGGACGAGTAAGAACAAATTCGCAGGTTCCGCCCATCATTGAGATTTTCTCAATCTTTGGCACTAGGTCCGGGAAAGCCCGAATCAGCAATGCCACGTTGGTCAGCGGACCAGTTGGGATCAGCGTCACCTTTTCCTTGCTCTCCCGCAACACCTTTGCCATCATCTCAACTGCACGGATTTTCTCCACTTTTTTGGGGTTATCAGACGGAAAAACGAAACCGTCCAAGCCTGATGCCCCATGGGCAAGCGCACCTGTAATCTGTGCCTGTTCTTTCTGCTGTTCTGATGTCATACGTGATTTGCGACTCTCTGCCATTTTTTTCATGACAGCTTTGTGAGACCGTACAATAGGATCCTGATACCCCATAGCAACTGGTATTTCATCAGCACCGATATAATGCAGAACATTCAAGGCGTTGTTTGTAGTATTTTCAATCGTATTGTTGCCTGCGACCGTAGTGACCGCCCGAATATCCAGCCGCCCGCTTCCATAGGCAAGGACCAGGGCCATCATGTCATCATGGCCAGGATCACAGTCAATGATGACAGGAATTTTTTCCATTTAGCTACAACTCCTTTCACGTTTTGTATAGCGAATCACAGGAATATATGCGATCGTTCCCAGGACCGCCAGGATCGTGCAGATCCAGAACATTGGCTGCATGCCAAACTTTTCCACCAATTTTCCAGCAGCGTAATCTCCCAGTAGGCTGCTCACAGCAAGCTGACCACTAGTGACCATGGTAATCGCCGTGGCACGGTATTCCACCGGGGTGGTATCGCTGACCGCACGGATCATCGATGGTTGGAGGAAGCCGTATGACAAAGAATTGATGATCTGCACCGCAATAATAGCTCCAATAGAATCCACGATTGCCATACTGGCAATACGGGCAATCGTAAAGATACAAGCAAGAATATACAGCCAGTTGTTGGACATTCCCTTCTTCCGGAACATCCAGCTGTATATCAGCATGCACGGTAGCATCCCCACGGTATTGACAGCCATGGAGTAGCCGGTGTGAGCGTTGGTTCCTCCCAGATCCACAATCATCACCGGAGCAAAAGTCAGAGCTGCTTTCAGCCCGATATTCAGCAGAATTGTGCTGGCAAAAATAGCGAGATAGGTGTGATTGCCCATCAAAGTGACAGCTGCATCACCGATGGAAATTCGGCGTTTTTCCTTGTGGGCAGAGGGAGCTTCTTCTTCCTTAATACCATATGGAATTCCCCGGAAGGCCAGCAGTGCGATCAGTGCGATCAGAAGCAGTATCCCGTGGATTGTAAAAGCCCACTCAATTCCCCATTGGTTAAGTAATTCTCCCGCCACAAGGCTGGCAATGGCACTAAAGAAGGATCCGCACCCTCTGGCAAGGCCATAAATTATATACCTGTTTCGGCTTTCCGCCTGATTGGTCAGGCTATCCATAAGGCCCTTGATCGGGTTTTCAAAACAGGAGATTAGGCAGCATCCGATCATCAAAGAAGCTGTTGTGCGAATCATCAAGGGCAGCATCGCTACAAGAGGAATCGCTGCAGCCAAGCATAGCAGGATTGTTGTCCGAATTTTCAGCTTTGCATCTGCAACATAGCCCCATAACGGCTGAGCAACCACATTAAAAACGGACATTAATGCCATAATAAGTCCCACATCCGCTGCATCATAACCATTTGCATACAGATATGTAACCAGGAACGTCCCGAACACCGTTGTTCCTGCCCAGAATCCCGCATGTGTTGTTGACAAAAGAAAGCTGTCAAGTTTTGCTTTGAACATACTCATGTTGAATCCTACTTCTTTCTATTAGATCTTACGCATTGTGTGGACCAGTTTCCGCTTTCTGCTTCCTTCACTGATACTCTCTCTAGCGCTGTTGAATATCATAATCCCGAGGGTAATGATATAAGGGATGGCCATGACCAGTTCAGAGGGCAACTGCATAATCTGCACGGCATTGGAGATAGCTTGTGCCACGGCAAACAGCAGAGAAGCCAGCATAACAAACACTGGATTGCCATGACCGATTGCGTTAGCTGCCACGCCGATAAAGCCGCGTCCACCTGTCATTCCTCTGGTAAAGCTGGATACGTATCCCATGGACAGAAACATACCGCCCAGCGACGAAACTGCACCAGCCAGAACCAAAGAAAGGATTTTAATCCGGTCAACATTTTCTCCTGCTGATTTTGCTGCGACTTCGTTTTCACCCACTGCTCGCATCTTCAAGCCAAAAGGCGTGCGATAGATAAAAACATACAGCGCAATGACCAAAAGGAAACAGACATAGGTCAAGAGATTGTGGCCAGAAAAAGCAGTTCCAATAAAGGGGATATCCTCAATAATCGGAATGTTCACAATAGGGAACGTGAGACTTGCCAATTTGGAAGTGGATCCTTTATCGCCAGCTAAAACGGCGCAGAGGAATACAGAAAAGCCATTAGCAAAGAGGTTCATCGCTACACCGGTAGTATTGGAAGGCGTCTTCATCTTTACATGGAAGAATGCCAGAAATGCTCCCATGGCAATACCTGTGAGCAAGCCTCCCAAAAAGCCCAGAAACAGATTTTGTGTAAAAGCACTTACCAGCGTACCCATCAGTGCGCTCATGAGCATTGTACCGTCAATCGTAATATTGACCACGCCACATTTTGTGGAAATCATCGCCGCCATTGCACCAAACAAAATAGGAGTGCAGACACGGATGACCATGAATAAAAAGTCAGCGGAAAATAGGCTATTCAAAAATAATTCCATCATACGCCAGCCACCTCCTGCTCGTTCACAGCCTTTTGGCGAAGACGGGTCTGCTCCTCGATCTTTCGCTGCTGTAGCTTGTTCATCATAGCTTTCGAAGCAATCATAAGAATGATGATTGCCTGGATAGCGCTGATCAATTCCAAAGGAATGTCACTGCGGAGATTCAGGATCTGAGCGCCAGTTCTGATATATCCAAGGAACAGTGCCGCAAAAGGTACGAGAGCCGGATTGTAATAGGCCAAGGTCGCTACCATGAAACCATCCCATCCGTAACCAGGAAGTGCTACCCAGGAGAAACGGGGAGATTTTCCAAGTACATCCACAGCGCCACCCATTGCTGCCACCAATCCGCCCAGGAATGCCACCAACAGTCCAATCTTCCCGATGTTGACACCAACATATTTGGCAAAATTTTCATTGGACCGGATTAGTTGCGCATTATAGCCCCACCGGGTTCGGTACATGAAAAACCATGCTGTACCAGCACAGAGCAAACCTACAAAAAAGCCTATATTCACCGATGTCTTAGGAACCAAGGAATCAAGCACTGCACCATCCGGGAACATAGCAGTTGCAACGCCGGACGTATAAGAATAGTCATGAAGCTTGTAGTTAAGGACATATACGCCAATATAGAGCACCACGTAATTCATCAGGAGCGAGAATACGAAAGGATCACAGCGAAATTTTCTTCTTGCAATCGCCGGGATCAGTGCAAGCAGTCCGCCAGCCAATGCTGCTCCAGCTCCCAG
>ERZ779890.4376-NODE-4376-length-11806-cov-10.568207_pt1 | contig 11806 bp, 13 predicted proteins | sample MGYA00511553_ERZ779890 | MGnify/ENA primary metagenome ERZ779890 (study PRJEB29588, sample SAMEA2152064) | human gut metagenome | biome: human gut; feature: human-associated habitat; material: faeces | place: Denmark | collected 2008/2010 ...
AATCAGCAGTGCGCCAACCAAAAAGCCTGCAAATTGTCTGCTGTCCATGCTTTTATCAAAATAATTCACCATCAGCACCGTAATTGTAAAGCCAAGCACGATGGCTACCCCGCCCATACGGGGCATTGGTTTTTTATGCACACCTCTGTCCTTCGGATAATCGATTGCGCCGCATTTGACGGAAAGCCATTTTGCGAAGGGTGTCGTCACCAGAGTGATGGCGAAGGCACAAGCAAAGGCAGCAATATATAATAACCAGTTATGTTCTACCAAAATCAATCTCTCCTCCCGGGAGTGGTTTTACTTCGTACCGAAGATACGGTCGCCTGCGTCCCCCAGACCGGGTACGATATATCCATGCTCATTCAGACTGCCGTCATCATACGCCGCTGCATAAATATCCACATCGGGATGATTCTTCTGCAAACGCTCCACGCCCTCTGTTGCTGCCAGAATACACAGGAAAATAATATTTTTTACCCCTCTTGCCTTCAGAAAGCCGATTGCCGCATCTGCGGAACCGCCCGTTGCCAGCATAGGGTCTGTCAGAAATACGGTACGTTCTTCAATATCCAGAGGCAGCTTGCAGTAATATTCCACAGGCTCCAGTGTGGTTTCATCACGATACAAACCGATATGCCCGATTTTTGCCGCAGGCAGCAGGTTCAAAAGCCCATCTGTCATGCCAAGCCCTGCGCGCAGAATAGGAACCATCGCAAGCTTGGTATCAATGGTTTTGCAGGTTGCGGTCGCGATGGGTGTTTTTACCTGTACTTCCTTCAAGGGCAGATCTCTGGTTGCTTCATACAGAAGCAGAGAGGCTACCTCGCCGATAATCTCACGAAATTCCTTTGTGCCGGTCTGTTCATCTCTGAGCATTGCCATTTTGGTATGAATCAGAGGATGCTCGGATACAAATAATTTACTCATGCTTCTTCCCTCTCAATCTTCGATTTGTTTAATTCTTCTGATGTGACGCTCGTCATTGGAAAACGGTGTTTCCAGGAACGCCTTTACAATCTCCAGTGCCAGACCGGGCCCTGTTACTCGTGCGCCCAGCGCCAGAATATTTGCATCATTATGCTCTCTGGTTGCCTTTGCGGAGAACACATCGCCGCACAATGCACAGCGGATACCCTTTACCTTATTTGCCGCAATGGAAATACCGATGCCCGTGCCGCAAATCAGGATACCCTTTTCACATTCGCCTTCGGCAACTGCGTGTGCAACCTTTTTTGCATATTCGGGATAATCTACAGAGGCTTCGGAGTAGGTGCCGAAGTTCTTAAATGCAATTTTATTATCCTCCAGATATTTGATGACTTCCTTCATCAGGGGGTAACCGCCATGATCACAGCCCAATGCCAACATATCAAACACTCCTTTTTTTCTTCTCTATTCCGCTTCTAATACCCGATAGCCTGCCGCCTTGTTCAGACGGTTCATAATCGCCATTCCCTCGCCTTTTTCGGAAAAGACCTCGGAATAAACCACATCCACCCCCAGAAAATCAAATTTCCGCAGGGTTTTGAAAAGGTTCGCGCCGATTTCTTCGGGTTTTGCTCTGCTGCCCAGAGAAAGAATGATATCCGCATGATATAGCGTCTTTGTTTCCTCCGTTGCCATCACGCCGACCTTTTTGCCTGCCGCACGTTCCGCCGCCGCAAGCGCGTTAATCCTTTCTGCAACAGCCTTCTGTTCTCCCTTCACCAGAAAAACCTCTGCCTTGGGAGAATAATGCGTATATTTCATCCCCGGTGCTTTTGGTTTAAAATCCGCCGTGGGCTTGTGCAGGATTGCCGGATCAATTTCTACCTGCCCGACAACCTCCTCTATCATTTCCTTTGTCACCGCACCGGGACGCAGAATCATGGGGATTTCGTCCGAAACATCCACAATCGTGGATTCCAGTCCCCATTCCGCCGTCCACAATCATATCTATCTTCCCATTCAGATCATACTCCACATGGGAGGCTCTGGTGGGGCTTGGCTTGCCTGAGGAATTGGCGCTCGGTGCCGCAATGGGCAGACCTGCCGCGCGGATAATCGCCCTCGCAACGGGGTGATTCGGAAAACGCACCGCTACGGTATCCAGACCGCCGGTTGCCTTCGCAGGGACAATATCCTTCTTCTTGAAAATCATCGTCAGCGGGCCGGGCCAGAAGGCGGCAGCCAGCTTTTTGGCGCGCTCGGGCACCTCGGAGACGATGCCGTTCAGCATCTCCATGCCGCAGATATGCACAATGAGCGGGTTATCCTGCGGGCGGCCCTTCGCTTCAAAAATTTTCTTGACGGCCTCGCCGTTGCGGGCGTCGGCGGCAATGCCGTAGACCGTCTCCGTCGGCAGGGCGACGAGCTCACCCTGCTGCAAAAGCCGGGCGGCCAGTGCCACGCTCTCCGGCGTGATGGGCAAAACCTGTGTTTTCATAGCTTTATTTTCCTTCTTCTGTACTGCTTTGCTTCAGTTTTTCTTCCCGGTCTGCCATAATCAGCGGCTCGACCACGCGGTCCAGGTCGCCGTCCAGCACACCCTGCAAATTACGCAGCGTCAGGCCGATGCGATGATCGGTCACGCGGTCCTGCGGGAAGTTGTAGGTGCGTATCTTTTCGCTGCGGTCACCGCTGCCGACCTGGCTCTGGCGGCGGGCGTTGTATTCCTCGTCGTAGGCGTCCTGCTTCTGCTGCAAAAGACGGCTGCGCAGGACCTTTAAGGCGCGGTCCTTGTTCTCCCGCTGGCTGCGCTGGTCCTGGCATTCCACGACCATACCGGTGGGCAGATGGGTCACGCGGATGGCGGACGACGTCTTGTTGATGTGCTGGCCGCCCGCGCCCGACGAGCGGAATGTGTCAATGCGCAGGTCTTTTGGGTTGATCTCCAGCTCGACCTCCTCGGCCTCGGGCATGACGGCCACGGTGACGGTGGAGGTGTGGATGCGGCCCTGCGTCTCTGTCTCGGGCACGCGCTGGACGCGGTGGACGCCGCTCTCGAATTTCAGGCGGCTGTAGACGTCCGGCCCCTCGACGGAAAAGACGATTTCCTTCACGCCGCCGAGCTCCGTCGGGTTTTCGCTGATCGTCTCGCACTGCCATCCGCGCCTGGCGGCGTACATTGTGTACATGCGCCACAGGCTGTGGGCAAACAGCGCGGCCTCCTCGCCGCCGGCACCGGCGCGAATCTCCAGAATGACGCTTTTTTCGTCATCGGCGTCCTTCGGGATGAGCAGCAGACGCAGATTCTCTTCGCTCTGTGCCAGATTCCGGCCAATTTCGCACAGCTCCTGCTGTACCATAGCAGCAAACGCCGGGTCTGACTCTGCGGCCAGCATTTCCTTTGCATCCGTTTCCTGCTGCTGCAGGTCGGTGTAACGGCGGTATTCTTCGATCAGGGGGGTAAGCTCTTTGTAATCACGCATCATCCGCGCGTACTCGTCGGCGTTGGCCGCCGCATCGGGCGTGGACATTCTGTGGGCCAGCTCCTCATAGCGGCGCTCGACCTCGTAGAGTTCGGTAAAGTTCTGCATAGGTTCTCCTTTGGCTGTAGGGGTCGGCGTCCCCGACGACCCGGGCGCTTTGCGGCTGCCGTTGCGTTCCGCGGGCGAGCAATGCTCGCCCCTACAATGGGCGACCCGCGTACTTATGCAAAACCCCGCTACTGCTCCCCCGCGCGCAGAACTTTTTTGATGTTGCGCTCGATCTTGGCACGCGGCAGCATGATCTCATGCCCGCAGCCCTGGCATTTGATCTTGAAATCCATGCCTACGCGCAGTACATCGAAACGGTTCGCACCGCAGGGGTGCGGCTTCTTGGTCTGGATGACGTCTCCGACCTGTACGTCCATACGGCACACCGCCTTTCTTTCAAAAATATCATTCTTATTATAGTACAGCCTGTGTTGTTTTGCAAATCTCCCGCATAAAAGTTTAGTAAGTAATCACAAATCTTATAAGAAATGAGGAACCGAAAATGTTGGAATATCGAGCCGAAGGCCTTTGCCGCAATGCGAACCACCTGAGCCGCGAGGAGCTGAGCCGCTGCATGGCCAGCGGCGAGGTGCTGCAAAGCACAGCCCTGGCCTACGACACAGGGCACCGCCTGCGGTTTGAGCTGGGCGGGCTGCGCGGCATCATGCCATTTGCGGACTGTGTGGACGCCGCGCCCGGCGAGACCGTCAAGGACATTGCCGTGCTGACCCGGGTGGGCCGCCCGACCTGCTTTGTCATCATGGGCACCGAGTTTGACGATAACGGCGAGGAATACTACCTGCTCTCCCGCGCCGAGGCACAGCGCCGCTGCCGGGCACAGTACCTTGACACGCTGGAGGCCGGCAGCGTCATCCCCTGCACCGTGACCCACATTGAGAATTTCGGCGCGTTCTGCGACATCGGCTGCGGCATTGCGGCGCTGCTGCCCATCGACTGCCTGTCGGTCAGCCGCATTGCCTCGCCCGCGGACCGGGTGCAGGTCGGCCAGCAGCTTTTGTGTGCCATCAAGAACCGCGACGTGCAGGGACGCATTGTGCTGACGCTGCGCGAGCTGCTGGGCACCTGGAGCGAGAACGCAGCCTGCTTTGCCGCCGGGGAGACCGTCGTCGGAATTGTGCGCAGCGTCGAGGAATACGGCGTCTTTATTGAGATCGCACCGAACCTGGCGGGGCTGGCGGAGGCGGACTCCACACTGCGCCCCGGGCAGGCCGTGAGCGTGTACATCAAGAACATCCTGCCCGATAAAATGAAGATCAAGCTGGTCGTGGTCAACAAGAATTTGGGCCAGCCCCTGCGGTTTGAGCCGCACTATTTCGTGACCCGCGGGCGGCTCAAGCGGTGGACCTACTCCACACCGCAGAGCCGCAAGCAGATCGAAACGGTATTTTGATTTTGGCGTCCGATTTTTGTCACTTTTGGATTTTGCCATCTTGCCACGGCCCGCCGCGGCGTGTATAATATGAGATAGATGAAATTTTGTCGAGGAAGTGGTTACGATGGCAGAGGCATTCACCGCCGGGGTGCGCCCGGGCGGCCTTACAGACGATACGCAGATCCGTATGTTGCTCTGCTACCTTGTCAAAGTGGCAGGCCCCGTAAAGCGCGAAACGATGCAGGGTGCGCTTTTGCAGGAACAGCTTGTCAATTATTTTGAGTTTGCCGACGCCCTGGCCGAGGTCGAAAAGCAGCAGCTTGTCACCGTGGACGAGGACGGGCGGTATACCATTACACGCCGCGGCACCACCGTGGCGGACACGCTGGCCTACGACCTGCCCCGCACCGTGCGGGAGAGCGCGATCCGCGCCGTCATGCAGATCCGCAGCTGGCGGCACCGCGCCGCGTCGAACCGCGCCGTTGTGCAGGAGAAGGACGGCCAGTTCAGCGTGGTCTGCTCGATTGCCGACATGGGCAGCGATGTGTTCCGCATGGAACTGGCCATGCCGGATAAGCTGACCGCTGAGATGATCAAGAACAACTTTATTGCGCACGGCAGTGATATTTTCCCGAAGCTGCTGAACGCCCTTACCCAGCCCGGCAGCGAGGATGACCGCCCCCCGGCAGGGCTGATGTAAGCCTTTTTCCCTGTGCTCTCCATGAGCACGGGGATTTTTTTGTGCCATTCCCCTTGACAACCGTGTATAGTGTGTATATACTGTAAATATCGGATATGTACAGTTCGACTACAAGGAGCTTCTGACAATGCAGATTTATCTTTCCAACTCCGGGCAGGAGCCGATCTACGCGCAGATCACGCGGCAGATCAAGCAGCAGATCCTGTCCGGCGCGCTGCGCCCCGGCGACGCACTGCCCAGCATCCGGCTTTTGGCCAGGGAGCTGCGCATCAGCGTCATCACAACGAAGCGCGCGTATGAGGATCTGGAGCGCGACGGCTTTATCCTGACCCAGCAGGGCCGGGGCAGCTTTGTCGCCGAGCAGAACCCCGTCCTGCTGCGCGAGGAGCATTTAAAAAAGGTCGAGGACTGCCTGCAGGGTGCGGTGGACGCCGCGCGGCTGGGTGGCATCGGCTATGACGAGGTTGCAGAGACGCTGCGCCTTTTGTGGGAGGGCTGACCTATGGCAGCAAGCACCGCCGCTTTACGCGGCATCACGAAGCAGTACAAAGACTTTACCCTTGGGCCGGTTGATATGACCGTGCCCGCGGGCAGCATCGTCGGGCTGATTGGCGAGAACGGCGCAGGCAAGACGACGCTTTTGAAAATCCTCTGCGGCGTCAACCGGGCGGATGACGGCACGGTTGACCTGCTGGGCGGCTCCCCTGCCGATGCCGCCACTCGCGCTAAGATTGGCGTTGTGTTTGAGGATGCCTTTTTCTACGGGAGCTTCACCGCCGCGCAGGTCGCGCGCAGTCTGGCCGGAATGTACGGTGCGCGGTGGAATGCGGACAGCTTTTCCGCCTATCTGCGCCGCTTTGGTCTGGACGCAGGCAAAAAGCTCAAAGAGTACAGCCGCGGCATGCGGTTAAAACTGAGCCTGGCTGCGGCGCTGGCCCATGACCCCGAGCTGCTGGTGCTGGACGAAGCCACCGCCGGTCTTGACCCGGTGGTGCGCGGTGAGCTGCTGGACCTGTTTTTGGAGTTCATCCAGGACGAGCGGCACAGCATTGTCATGAGCAGCCACATCACGGCGGACCTTGAGCAGATTGCGGATTCCATCGCGTACCTGCACAACGGGCAGCTGCTGTTTCAGGAGAACAAGGATGACCTTTTGCAGGAATACGGCGTGCTGCACTGCGGCGAGGATGTACTGACTTCCCTGCCCGCCGGGTTGGTGGTGTTCACCAGGCGCGGGGCCTATGGGTGTGAAAGTCTGGTCAGGGAACGGCGCACCGTGCAGGAGCTTTTGCCGGAGGCCGTCTGCGACGCGGCAAGGCTCGATGATATTATGCGGTTTTACAGCGGGAGGAATGCACAATGAAAGGGCTTTTGTATAAAGAATGGGCCACTCTGATAAGTTCCTACAAACAGTCTGTATTTTTTATCGCGTTCCTCTACGGCGGCATCAGCATTCTGACCGGGCAGACCGGGATGGCCTATGCATTGCTCGTTGTATTTTCCATTCTGATCACCTCCACGATTTCGTTTGACGAGAACTCCCATTGGGACATCTACGCCCGCACGCTGCCCGTAACACCCGCGCAGCTTGTGGGCAGCAAATACCTGTTTGGGCTGTGCGGGCTGGCGCTGGGCACAGTGTGTACGGTGCTGATCGTGGCGCTGAACAATGTGCTGCCGCCCCTGCTGTTCTGGCACACTGTGTATAAGGTACCGCCCCTCGAGTGTCTGGCAGCCCTGCTGGCCTGCGGCAGCATGGCGCTGCTGTTGGTCGCGCTTTTGCTGCCGCTGTCCTATCGGTTCAACAGTGTCAAGGCCCGCAGCTGGTTGTTTCTGATCATCGGTGTGCTCGGCGGTTGTATTGGGCTGGTCGTTTCCGTCTCGCCCGATTTGATGCAGCTGTTCAATGCCCCCGACGAAGTGCTGCTGACGGGGCTGGTTGCAGCGTTTGTGGGGCTGCTGGCGGTGTATTTTGTGAGCTATAAGGTATGCGTGGGGATTTATAAGCGGAAGGAATACTGAGTTCCTGCCGCAATGTGCCCGGGCGGATATGGAATCCGCCCCTACGTGTGTGTGCGGCTCCCCTGCGGGCGAGCAATGCTCGCCCCTACAAGGGAGGCTTTATAGCAAAAAATCCTGTGTCCTTTTGCGGACACAGGATTTTTTAGTATGCACTTATTCGCAGCCCAGATATGCTTTGCGGACCTCGATGTTGTTGGCGAGCTCGGTGGCCTCGCCCTCCATCTTGATCGTGCCGGTCTCCAGAACATAAGCGCGGTTGGCGATCTCCAAGGCCATCTTTGCGTTCTGCTCCACCAGCAGCACGGTCACGCCGTTGCGGTTGACCTGGCGGATGATCTTGAAGATTTCCTTGACCAGCAGCGGGGACAGGCCCATGGACGGCTCGTCCAGCAGCAGCATTTTGGGCTTGCACATCAGTGCGCGGCCCATGGCCAGCATCTGCTGCTCGCCGCCGGAGAGCGTACCGGCGGGCTGGTTGCGGCGCTCCTTCAGACGCGGCAGCAGGTCAAAGACCATGTCGAAGTCATTCTGGATGGCCTCCTTGCCGTCGCGGCGTGTGTACGCGCCCATCTGCAGGTTCTGCTGCACGGTCAGGCCGCTGAACACGCGGCGGCCCTCCGGCACCTGCGCCAGGCCCAGGCGGATGATCTTGTGCGCCTCCATCTTGCTGATGGTCTGGCCGCAGTAGTCGATCTCGCCGCTCTGCAGCTTCAGCAGACCGGAGATCGCGTGCATCGTCGTGGTCTTGCCCGCGCCGTTCGCACCGATCAGGGTGACGATCTCGCCCTCATTGACATGGAACGAAACGTCCTTGATGGCGTGGATCGAGCCATAGTAAACATTGATATTTTTGACAGAAAGCATCTCGCCCATCGTCAGTCACCTCCCAGATATGCCGCAATGACCTTCGGGTTGTTGCGGATGGCTTTGCCGTCGCCGCGGGCAATCACACGGCCATAGTCCAGCACGGTGATCTCCTCGCAGATGCCCATGACAAAGTTCATATCGTGCTCGATGAGCAGGATGGCGACGCCGAACTGGTCGCGCACGCTGTGGATGGTGTGCATCAGTTCCTCGGTCTCGTTGGGGTTCATACCGGCGGCGGGCTCGTCCAGCAGCAGCAGCTTCGGGTTCGTGGCCAGTGCGCGGGCAATTTCCAGCTTGCGCTGCTTGCCGTAGGGCAGCTGGCTGGCCTTGTAGTCAGCCTCCTTGTCCAGGTCAAAGATTTTGAGCAGCTTCATGGCCTCGCGGTTCATCTCGTGCTCTTTTTCTTTGTAAGCAGGCAGACGCAGGATGCCGGTCCACATATTGTACCGAATCTGGTTGTGCAGACCGACCTTGACGTTATCCAGCACCGTCATATCATTGAACAGGCGGATATTCTGGAAGGTACGTGCAATACCGGACTTGCTGATAAGCTCGGGGTTCTGGCCGGTAATGTCCTTGCCGTCCAGAATGATGTTGCCCTCGGTGGGCTTATAGACGCCGGTCAGCATGTTAAAGACCGTCGTCTTGCCCGCGCCGTTGGGGCCAATCAGGCCGTACAGATGACCATTTTCAATGGAAAGATCGAGCTGCGCAACGGCCTGCAGGCCGCCGAACGCAATACCCAGGTTACTGACCTCCAGCAGTGCCATTTACGCCACCCCCTTTTTCTCTTTGTCTTTGGTACCCTTGCCTTCGGCATCCTCCTTGCGGAAGCGCGCGGTCAGGCGCTTGCGCAGGGCAATCATTTCGGGGCTCTGGTTGAAAATCATGACCACGATCAGCACGATGGCGTAGATCAGCATACGGTAGTCGTTCATGCTGCGCAGCAGCTCAGGCAGTACGGTCAGCACGGCGGCGGCGATGACCGAGCCGCGCAGGTTGCCGATACCGCCCAGAACAACGAACACCAGAATTAAAATCGAGGTGTTGTAGTCGAACTTCTTCGCGACCAGCGAGGAGTAGTTCAGCGCGTAGAGCACGCCTGCAACGCCCGCAAAGACGGCGGAGGTCACAAAGGCCATGAGCTTGTACTTCGTGATGGGGACGCCGACGGAGCGCGCGGCGATCTCGTTATCGCGGATGGCCTTGATGGCGCGGCCCGCGCGGGAGTTGACAAGGTTCAGAATGACCAGCAGCGTAATAATGACCAGCACGATGCCGATGGTGAAGGTGGACGCCTTCTTGATGCCGGTGATGCCCATAGCGCCGTTGATCAGCACCTTGCCGTCTGCCTCCAGATTCAGGGAGGCGGAATCCTTCAGTGAGAAGTGCAGGCCGTGGGAATCCACGCCCAGATAACAGGCGTTCATAACGTTCTTGACGATCTCGCCAAAAGCCAGCGTGACGATGGCCAGGTAGTCACCGGACAGACGCAGAACGGGGATGCCGACGAGCACGCCGAACAGACCTGCCACCGCGCCGCCGACCACGAAGGCCAGCAGCAGTGCTAGGGGCTGCGGGGCGTTTTCGGACATGACGACATAGACGAGCGTGCCGGAGAACGCGCCGACGCTCATGAAGCCGGCGTGGCCGAGGCTCAGCTCACCCAGCATACCGACGGTCAGGTTCAGCGAGACCGCCATAATGACATAGGCGCAGATGGGCACGAGCTGGCCGGAGAAGGAGTTTGTCAGCGCACCGGCGGCACTCAGAATTTGAATCAGGACATAGAAGCCGACGACAATGCCCAGCGTAATGACGTTGCTTTTGGTGGACTTTTTCATATTTTTCAACATAGCAGCCACCTCAAACCTTCACGTTGACCTTCTTGCCCAGCAGGCCGGTGGGCTTGACAATGAGCACCACGACCAGGACAAGAAATACGATAGCGTCAGACAGCTGGGTCGAAATGTAGGCCTTGCTCAGGTTCTCGATGATGCCCAGCAGGATACCGCCGAGGAACGCACCCGGGATAGAGCCGATGCCGCCAAAGACCGCGGCCACGAACGCCTTGATGCCGGGCATGGCGCCGGTGGTGGGCTGCAGGGTCGGATAGGACGAGCAGAGCAGCGCACCGGCCACAGCGGCCAGCGCAGAGCCGATGGCAAAGGTCAGCGAGATCGTCGCGTTGACGTTGACGCCCATCAGCTGGGCGGCACCGCGGTCCTCCGACACAGCCAGCATGGCGTGGCCCGCGGGGGTGTTATTGACGAACCAGATCAGCACGACCATGATGACAATGCAGGCAATGATGGTCACGACGGTCTCTGCCGAGATGGTCAGCTGCCCGCCGAACAGACTGATGGGCTTGAGCCCGGAGACAACAGAGGTAAAGCTCTTGGGGTTGGACGTCCAAGCCAGCTGGGCCACCTGCTGCAAAAGGTAGCTGACGCCGATGGCCGTAATCAGGACGGCCAGAGACGGGGCCTCACGCAGCGGGCGGTAGGCGACGCGCTCGATCGTAACGCCCAGAACGGTGCAGACGACCATCGAAAGGACAATGGCCAGCACGGGGTTCATACCCGCAGAGCCAAAGGCAAAGAACACAACATAGCTGCCAATCATGATAACGTCTCCGTGGGCGAAGTTCAACATCTTGGCAATGCCGTAGACCATCGTATAGCCCAGGGCGATCAGCGCGTAAACGCTGCCCAGACTGATACCGTTGATCAGGTAGGATAAAAATTGCATTGCGGAATACACCTCACTCTAACTTTTCCCCTGCTGATCGTTATGCCGCAGGTAAGCAGGAAAATATGAATCCATAGTAGCACAAATCTGCAGGCAAAACAATGGGTTATCCTGTATTTCTGGAAAAAACAAGTGTTTTTGTCGAGACCTGCTTCTACCAAACCAAAAAGGGCTGCCGAACCCTATGTCCGGCAGCCCCCATTGGCAACGGAAAATTCATTTTACGTGCGCCGTACCGGAATTACATAGCAGCGTAAGCACCGTTCTTGATGACAACAGCCTTAGGAGCCTTGGAAACCGCACCGGAGGCATCCCAGGTCATGCCATCGCCGGTCAGACCGTCAAAGGTCATGCTGGTGAACTGAGCCTTGAGCGCGTCGCAGATGTCGGAAGCGTCCATGTCGCCGTTGATGCCGCCGGCAACCGCAGCCTGATAGATGGCGTAGACAACATCGTAAGCGTCTGCAGCGAACTGGTTCGGGGTGTCGCCGTAGGCTTCCTTGTAAGCGGTGACGAAGGCCTGGGTCTTTTCATCCTGGGCGTCCGCAGCGAACGGAGTCAGGAGCATCAGACCCTCGGCCAGAGAGGTGTCAAAGCCCTCAATGGTCAGGA